>JAEEGG010010311.1_pt1 | contig 20658 bp, 24 predicted proteins | sample 9134161 | NCBI WGS metagenome assembly JAEEGG01 (sample SAMN16246543, study PRJNA631951) | gut metagenome | biome: gut microbiome; feature: rumen; material: CR-attached | host: Bos | place: Iran: Karaj | collected 2018-10 | reverse complement strand
ATAACGGTTTGTTGCTTCCGTCATCAGGTAAGCCAGTGTCTGCAGACAGGCCAGTTTATATAAAGGCGCAGAATAACGGCATGTTTGGTCATTCACCGAGAAGCGGTGATCGGGATCGATCTTTTCACTGTCAGTGACGACATAGACTTTCCTTGTGATGTCGTACAAGGCTAAGGCGATATCGATCATACGCTCACTGGAAGGATGATCGCCGTTATCGACGATGAGGATCAGATCTTCGGGCTTGGAAGGATACAGAGGCCCGTGCAGGAATTCTTCCGCTTCATAGGGGACAGCCGTGAGACAGGATGTCTCGGCGATCTTGAGAGCACCTTCCATGATCGTGCCGAACTGCGGTCCGCTGGATAGAAGGATGACACGGGACGGGTTCAGGAAGTCTTCTTTCTGTCTGCTGAACAGATCGATGGTATTGTCCACCATCTGCGGCTGTAATACCTGTGTCTTTCTCAGCTGATCTTTGGCATAGGCGTATTTTTCTTCATCGATAAGATTTCTTGCCCTGGCAAGTTCCAAAGAGAAACACATCAAAAAGCAGGCTAATGATGAGACGCCTTTGGTGACGAAACCGACTTTTTCTTCGCCGACTTTCCAGTTGACGCACAGATCAGCGATGTCTCTGGCATCGCAGTCATCCCTGCCGACCAGGCAGGCACAGGGGACGCCGTTTTCTTTCAGCTGTTTCAGTGCATCCAGCGTATTGGTCGAACAGCCGGACTGGGATACGCCCAGGAACATCTGTTTCCCGATATATCTGATCTCATGGTTGACAAAGGTAAAAGGTGTCTCCAACCTGATCTCTTCATTTAAGATATAGCGCATGAAAGGCCTTGCGATGAAAGAACCGTTATAGGAGGACCCCGATGCGATCAGATACAGACCTTCGCAGTGATTGTCCAGATAAAAGTCAACGAGTGATCTCGTGTATGTTTCTGAATTGCTGATGATATCAAGCAGGACATCAGGTGTTTCCCTGATGTAGTCGAGCATTGTTTTTTCCATGGTATTACTGGTTTTCTTCGATCTCAGCGATCTGTCTGATGCGCTTCAGATGTCTTTCACCGTTGGAGAAAGGCGTCGTCAGGAAAGTATCAACGATATCGTTTGCGAGTTCTGTCGATACGACTCTGGCACCGAAACAGATGATGTTGGCATCGTTGTGCTCCCTGGTGAGCCTGGCGGATGTCGCTTCCGAGCAGCAGCAGGCTCTGATGCCTTTGTGCTTGTTGCAGGCGATGGAGATGCCTACTCCGGTCCCGCAGATGGCGATGCCCAGATCGACTTCCTTGTCCTGGATGGCTTTGGCAAGTCTGGCTCCGGCAAGCGGATAGTCATAGGACTCTGTCGTGTCTGTACCGTAGTTGATCACGTCATAGCCTTTTTCTTTCAGATGCTGCAGAACGCTGTTTTTCAGATCGACAGCAGCATGGTCATTGGAGATTCCGACTTTCATATGATTCACCTTAACAGGATTTTCCTGTCCTTCCTGTCTTCATTATATAATACTCTGTGTTCCTATCGGGCTTTCTTTCAAATCTGTACCGTCTGAATAAAAAAAGAATCTGAAAATCCTGCAAATGCATCTCTATGGTTTGATGCTATAATGGGGTATATGGGTTTTGAAGTAGAAACATTGAAATTCGAAGGTCCGCTGGATCTGATGCTGCATCTGATCCATGAGCAGCAGCTGGATATTTTTGATCTGGACATGGAAGTACTTACGGAACAGTATATCAACTATCTTCATGCGCTGGAGGAGCTTCATCTGGAGATCGAAAGCGAATATCTGGTGGAGCTGGCGACACTGATCGAATACAAGTCTAAGAAACTGCTTCCGAAAAAACCCGATGAGGAAGACGAGGATCTGGAGGATCCAAAGGACAGACTGGTCAGAAGACTGCTGGAGTATCAGAAATACAAGGAAGTTTCCAAGGCGTTATACGATTCCTTTGTTGAGCGGCAGGATCAGTTATCCAAACCGGTCTCCTTCGATGAGGTCGTGAAGCTTTCATCGGCTGAGGATAAGAAGATCGAGGGCGATCCCTACGATCTGCTCAAGGCCATGAACAAGGTCCTGAGAAGACTGCAGCTGTCCCGTCCTCTGGATATCAAGTTTACTCAGAAAGAACTGTCACCCGAGGACCGTATCCTGCAGATCAAGGCGAGACTGAAGGATCTGCCGGAGACGTTCAGCTTTGAAACACTGATCGAGGACTGCGACAGCATCCATGAATATGTGATCACCTTCATCGCCATCCTGGATATGGCAAAGGATCACTATCTGACATTTACCGTAGATGAAAAAGAGAACATCTGGTTCTCAAGAGGCAGCAATCATGATTGATGAAGAAATGAATGAAGAAATTCAGGAAGAAGAAATAAAAGAAGAGGTCCCGGAAGAAAGCGAAGAGAAGGATGTTTTCAGCCACTGTGAGAATGTGGAAGAGCCGGGCAATATCGAAGCTATCGTTGAGGGTCTTTTATATATCGTAGGCGAGGACGGTGCAAGACTGGAACAGCTGGCATTGGCCATCGATAAGTCTTTGGAAGATACGAAGATCATTCTGGAAAACATCCAGAAGAAGTATGCGAGCGAACTGTTTGGCATCGAATTGGTCGGCTACGGTTCGATCTACAAATTCATCTCCAAGAAAGCGATCTATCCTTATGCCCAGATCCTGTTTGGTGAGGCGAAGCAGAACACGCTTTCCCAGGCTGCTCTGGAAACACTGGCGATCATCGCTTACAAACAGCCGATCACCAGAGTCGAGATCGAGGAGCTGAGAGGTGTCAGCGCCGATGTGATGTTAAGAAAACTGCAGGCCAGGAACCTGATCAGGGAGGCCGGCAGATCGGAAGCGGTCGGCAGGCCGATCTTGTATGAAGTGACGGAGGAATTCATGGATTCCTTCAAGCTTTATACCTTGAATGAACTGCCTGATCTTCCCGAATATAATAAGGAAGATGACAGCGACAATCTGTTTGAATAAGAAAAGAGGATCATCAGTCCTCTTTTAACATTCCGATATCATCTTCTGTCAGGACCGGTATGGCATTGTCCATGCACAGTCTGGCGAACAGTCCGCTTCCTTTGATCAGAGTTCCTGAGAAAGATCCGTCATAGATCTGTCTGATCCCGCAGGAAGGGGATTTTTCTTTCAAGATGACCATATCGCAGTCCATGATCTGATCAAGGCACTCTTTACAGCCATAGTTTAGCTGATCGGTGACATCTTCGCCGCTTTGCGTACAGACTCTTCCATCCCTGATCTCAAGAGGTTCATGGGGAATGGAAAAACCGGCTGTCAGTTCCGGACAGATCGGGATCAGTTCATGTCCTTCCAGAGCTTTCAGAAGTGTTTCGTTTTTTCTGTCTGTGCCGTCATATCTGACTTTCTCGCCGCACAGGCAGGCGGATATGCCTATTTTCATACTTACAGTATAACTTATGTTAGAATAATTAGCGGAGGTAATATTCATGTCAGAATGTACACATGACTGCAGCACTTGTTCGCAGGACTGTGCTTCCAGAGCACCGGAGCCTGCCGTTCCCACTGCAGATACAAAAATAAAAAAGATCATCGGCGTCCTTTCCGGCAAGGGCGGCGTCGGCAAATCTATGGTCTCCTCACTGCTGGCAGTGCAGCTGGCTGAGGAAGGATACAATGTCGGCATCATGGATGCGGACATCACCGGACCCAGCATCCCGAAGATGTTCGGGCTCAACACACAGCTCTATGGTGATGAAGAGGGCATCTTTCCGGCTGTCTCCACATTAGGCATCAAGATCGTTTCCATCAACATGATGCTGGAAAACGAAGATGACGCAGTCTTATGGAGAGGACCGATCTTAGGCGGTCTGATCAAGCAGTTCTATACGGAAGTTCACTGGGGTGAACTGGATTATCTGCTGATCGACATGCCTCCCGGAACTTCCGATATCGCGATCTCCGTCATTCAGCAGATCCCGGTCGATGAATTCGTCATGGTGAGCACGCCTTCGAAACTCGTCTCCATGGTCGTCGGCAAGGCCATCAACATGGCCAAGACCGTGAACAAGCCGATCACCGGTCTTGTAGAGAATATGGCTTATGTCAAGTGCGACGCCTGCGGACATGAGATCAGTATCTACAGGAATGATGAGACTGAAGCGACAGCCGAAAAATACGGACTGGAGGTCCTGGCGAAACTGCCGATGGATCCCGAACTGGCAAATGATGCCGATGAAGGCAACATCGAAGCTTATCACGGAGATCTCCTGAAGGGACTCGTTGAAAAGATAAAGTAAGGATTATCCTTACTTTTTTTGACATTGTTTTTCATATGAGCTAAAATCGCTGTTATGAGCGAATCAAGAGAAAGCACGATCGGAAGGGAATTCACGCTTCCGGAACTGTTCCGTTTTGTGGCACCGGCGGTGTTCACCAGGCTTTTCGTATCCCTGCTTTCTACATTGGATGACTCGCTGTTCGTATCCCGCTATCTGGGACAGAATGCGCTGGCTGCTTTCTCGGTCGCTATGCCCTGGTTCATGCTGATGGATGCCATCGGCATGATCGGTTCTTCCGTCTCAGTCGTATCCTCGATCAAGATGGGAGAGAAGAAGAACGAAGAAGCCAAATCCGACTTCACAACCATGGTGCTGGTCACCCTTGTTCTGGGTTCGTGCATGACACTGATCATGGTCCTGTTCATGGAACCGATCCTGCGTCTTTTGGGTGAGACAGAGATCCTGATGCCTTATGCGGTCAGCTTCATTTCCGTTTCCCGTTTCTATATCCCGCTGTTTCTGGTGAACTATATCTTCGGCAGTTTCTATGTGATCGCCGGAAAACCGAAGTGTTCGATGTATGCTTCGATCATCAATATCGGCTGTCAGTTTTTCTTTGACTGGCTCTTTATTGTGAAGCTGAATTTCGGCATCGCCGGTGCAGCCTATGCCAATCTGATCGGCAATCTGGCAGTGACGGCATTTGCCCTGATCTTCTTTTTCAACAAAGAAAGAGAGATCCATTTTGTGAAGCCGCAGTCTGATGTCTTTCCTCTGATCGGCAAGGTCTTCAAGTACGGAAGGATGCAGGCGATCACTTCTCTGGCTTTATCATTAAGCAGCTACATCAACAACACCGTTCAGCTTACGATCGGCGGCGAGCAGGTCGTTGCGGCTTATACGATCGTTTCCAATGTTGTCTTCATGTTCATGAACTCTTTCTTCGGTCTGATCGGTTCTACTTCTCCGATCGCTTCCTATGCCTTCGGCGAGAAGAATCCGAAGAAGCTGACCAGGATCATGAAACAGACCGTCATACTGATGTCCGGTCTGATCGTCTTCATCATCACACTGATCATTTCTTCAAAGAAGATCGTCATCGGACTGTATCTGACGGACACGAGTTCACAAATGGTGAAAACAATGGTGTCGAAAGGATTGTCAATCTATCCGCTGGCACTGTTCTTTTTTGCCTACAATGTCTATGTCCAGGATATCCTGAATGTGCTGGGCAATCATAAGGCGAGTCTTTTCCTTTCCGTTCTGGAGAATATCCTCTTCCAGAATACGGCAGCCATCCTGATCCCGCTGATCTTCGGGATCGATGCCGTCTGGTATGTGTTCATCCTGGCGGAAGTCCTGACCTTCATCCCGACGCTGTATTTCGTATGGCGCTGCAGGGATGTTTACGGTTATGGAAAAGACGGCATCGCCACGTTTGTGAACCGATAAGAAAAAAGCACCCTCGGGTGCTTTTGTTTTTCATGGCAGGGGAGGTAGGGGTTGAACCCACACCAACGGTTTTGGAGACCGGTATACTACCGCTATACTACTCCCCTGTGTGCTTATATATTTTATCTTAAAGCACTTTTTTTCGCAAGGTATATAATAAAAGTGTGAAAACTTTTTCTTTGAGCAGAGTATATCCTGCCTATTACCAATCGATCGCCGATTACAGGAAAGAAATGATGGACAATCATGATTCTTTTGACGGCTGTTCGTCTCTGGACAGATATGAAGATATCGAGAAGTGGGATCTGAATATCAAGCTGTTTGAAAAGCCTGATACCGTTCCGCCCGGTTATTCTCTGGGCTATGAGTATCTGTATCTGGACGGGGACGATGTGATCGGGATGATCAATCTGAGGCCTATGGCAGAAAGCCATCCCTATCTGAAGAAATACGGCGGCCACATCGGCTACAGCATCAGGCCTTCAAGAAGGAAACAGGGCATCGGTACGGAAATGTTAAGGGATGTGCTGAAGCTGTGCAGGGAGGAATATGGGCTCAAGAGAGTCCTTGTCACCTGCAGCGAGGACAATGAAGGCTCAAGAAAAGTGATCTTGAACAACGGCGGTGTCCTGGAGAACAGGATCCTGTATCCGCCGGAGGACAGAATGATAGAGAGGTACTGGATCAGTTTATGAAGATAGGTGAATTCTCCGATTCCTTCCTGCCGATCATTGACGGTGTGGGAAGGGTCGTCTATAACTATTGCGATACCATCGCCAGAAAGGGACATGAGTGTACGGCGGTCGTTCCTTTGGACAAGTTCGGCTACAGGGGCAAGTTTCCTTTTGAGATCATCGATTATTATTCGAAATCCCTGCCTATGAAGAACGAATATGACGCGGGACTGCCGATGATTGATATGCATTACAACGCCAGACTGAAGATGACGGATTTTGACATCGCCCATGTCCATACGCCGTTCATTGCCGGGACCGAAGGCATCCGCTATGCCAGGGAAAGGGACATCCCACTGGTAGGGACCTTCCATTCCAAGTATTACGATGATTTCCTGCAGATGACGGGTTCCAGACATATCGCGGGTCTGGGGACCGATCTGGTCGTGAAGTTCTATGAACAGTGTGATGAGGTCTGGGCGGTATCGGAAAGTTCTGCCAAAACACTGAATGAATACGGCTACAAGGGAAAGGTCGAAGTCATGCCCAACGGCATGATGATCAGGGAGCTCAATCCGGAGTGGAAAGATCTGGCCAAGGAGCATTTCGGGATCGACGATGATCCGACATTGCTGTATGTGGGTCAGCTCAACTGGAAGAAGAATATCCTGAAGATCCTGGAAGCCTGTTCCTTATTGAAGAAAGACGGCATCAGGTTCAATCTGGTCATGGCCGGCAAAGGTCCTCATGAGGAAGAGATCAGAGCCAAGATCAGAGAACTGGGCATCGAGGAAGAGACCCAGATGGTGGGTCATGTGCTGAAGGAGGATCTGCTGACGGGGCTTTACATGCTGGCGGATCTGTTTGTCTTCCCGTCGATCTATGACAACGGACCGATGGTGGTCAGGGAAGCAGCCAATGCCGGAACGCCTTCGATCGTGACCGGCGGTTCTTCGGCTGCCGAAGGCATCGATGACGGTGTCAACGGTTTCTACTGTGAGGACAGTTCCGAAAGCATCTATGAGGTCGCCAAGAAGGCTCTGGCTGACAGAAAGAAGACAGCCGAGATCGGTCTGCAGGCCAAGGATACGATCCCGGTGGCCTGGGAGGAGATTATCGATGTCGTGCTGGACCGTTACCAGTATCTGATCGACAGACACAAGGGACTCCGATAGGAGTCTTTTTTGATGTGTTATAATCATATTGAAGTAATTTTTTTACAGGAGGAAATATCATGGCTACACCCCATAATGCGGCTTCTTTCGGCGAAATCGCCAAGACCGTTCTGATGCCCGGAGATCCTTTGAGGGCAAAATTCATCGCTGAGACTTTTCTGGAGAATCCGGTAGAGTTCAACCACGTCAGAAACATGCTCGGATACACCGGAACCTACAAGGGAAAGAGAGTTTCCGTCATGGGCTCCGGAATGGGAATTCCTTCCATCAGCCTTTATGCACATGAGCTGTATGAATTCTACGGCGTCGAGAACATCATCCGTATCGGTTCGACCGGTACTTATAAAGAAGACATCAATGTCTTTGATACGATCCTGGACACCGGATCTTATTCCGATTCCTCTTTCGCCAGATGCATGTGCGGCGACGAGAGCCAGTTCCAGTATCCGGATGAGAGGATCAATGAAGATCTGAAGGCAGCTGCCGAAAAACTGGGGATCAGACTGGTCGAAGGCAAGATCTGGTCTTCCGATGTCTTCTATTATGATGAGAAGATGCTTCCGGGTGCTCTGGAGACGGCGATCAAAAACGATCTGATCGCTGCCGAAATGGAATCCTTCGGCCTGTTTGCCACAGCCAAGAACCTGGGCAAGAGAGCTGCCTGCATCCTGACCGTTTCCGACAACATCATTACCCATGTCGAGACGACGGCAGAGGAGAGGCAGGAAAAACTGCTCGATATGATGAAAATCGCTCTGGAAGCTGTCGAGGAAGAATAAGATGAAAGTCCTGAACTTCGGTTCTCTCAACTACGACCATGTCTATGAGGTGGACCATTTTACTCAGCCCAAGGAAACGCAGTCTTCGCTTTCCTATATCCGCAACTTCGGCGGCAAGGGTCTGAATCAGTCGATCGCGCTGGCCAAGGCCGGTATGGATGTCTATCATGCGGGCAAGGTCGGAAGTGACGGACAGGACTTCATCGACTATCTCAACAGATACAATGTCAAGACCGATTATCTGCTGAAAGACAACAGCGAGGCGACAGGCCATGCGATCATCGAGATCTGCAAGGGTCAGAACCGCATCATCCTGCACGGCGGAGCCAATCAGTCGATCGGTGAGAAACAGATCGATGAGGTATTGAGCCACTTCGATGCGGGCGATGTCCTGCTGGTGCAGAACGAGATCTCATCCATGGCTTATCTGATCACAAAGGCCCATGAAAAGGGAATGATCGTTGCTTTCAATACCGCACCGATGAACGAAAAGGTATTCACTTATCCTCTGGATCTGGTCGATATCTTTATCGTCAACGAGATCGAAGGCGCCGGATTGGCAGAAGTCGAAAGCGATGACATCGATGTCGTCATTGCCGGTTTGAGAGAAAAGTATCCTTTCAAGAAGATCGTCCTGACGGTCGGTGAAAAGGGTTCCTATTATATTGAAAAAGACACACTGATCCATCAGGATATCTACAAAGCGGATGTCGTCGATACGACGGCTGCCGGCGACACCTTTACCGGTTTCTTCCTGGCTTCCTACTTCCAGGACGGCAATGTCGTCAAAGCGCTGGATCTGGCTGCCAGAGCCTCCGGCATCACCGTACAGGGAAAGGGTGCGGCACAGTCGATTCCCGATATATCACAGCTATGAAATACATTGATATGCACTGTGACACCCTGACCGCTTTGTACAGGATCGGGGGTCAGCTTTCTCAGAATGATCTGCATGTCGATCTTCATAAGATGGAAAAAGGCGAATGTTTCTTACAGAACTTCGCCGTTTTTACAAACATTGCCGATCAGGATTCTTCCTTCACCTGGAAGGTGATCGATTTCTATGACGAACAGATGAAGATCAATGAAGACAGGATCCGCAAGGCTCTGACTTATGAGAATATCCTTGAGAATGAGAGAAGCGGATACATGAATGCGATGCTGACGCTGGAAGAGGGAAGTGTGATCGACGGTGATCTTGACAGGCTGAAAGACTTCTATGACCGAGGCGTCAGGATGATCACGCTGACCTGGAACTATGCCAACGGCATCGGTTTTCCCAACTTCCGGATGGAAGAGGGGGATTATGAGAATATCCTCTACCGGATCAACGAAAAAGACGGACTGACGGATTTCGGCATCGGATATATCAGAAGGATGGAAGAACTGGGCATGATCATCGATGTCTCCCATCTGTCCGATGCGGGTTTCTACGATGTGGTGAAGTATTCGACAAAACCCTTCGTCGCTTCCCATTCCGATGCCCGCAGCATCTGCGGTGTCGCCAGGAATCTGAGTGATGAGATGATAAGGCTTCTTGCTGACAAGGGCGGCGTCATGGGCATCAACTACTGTTCGGCCTTCATTGAAGACCGCAATGAGACGTTTACGACGGTTCAAGGCATGGTCGATCACATCCGTCATATCGTGAAAATCGGCGGCATCGATTGCGTCGGTCTGGGTTCCGATTTTGACGGCATCGAAAACAGTCTGGAGATCAAAGACGCTTCAGGTGTGCAGTTATTATATGAGGCGCTGAAGAAATACTTCAGTGAAGAGGAGATCGAAAAGATCTTCTGGAAGAATGTCTTAAGGGTCTATCACGAAACGCTGAATTAAAAAAGCTCACTTCAAGTGAGCTTTCTTTTATAATTCCTGTTCCAGCCTATACATGGCTTCCAAGGCGGTGAGGATCTCCCGTCTTTCGCCTTCAGCCGTTTTGACGGCACCGTCCTTGTAGGATCCGATGGATTCCTCGGTATTCTCTCCCCAGAGTACGACATTGTTGAGGATGGATGCGGTGTGAACGTTTCTGAGTCTGCCGACAGTATATAAGGCAGCTGTCTCGAAGTCGGTCGCCAGGACGCCTTTCTTTGACCATTTCAGGGTATCCTCATAATCTTCATCATAGTAGAAGGATTCATGGGACAGTATGATACCGGTATGATGGGCCCAGCCGTTTTCTTCAGCGACTTTGACACAGTGATTGATCAGCCGGTAGTCGGGGACAGCAGGGTACTTCAAATCGATGTAGCATCTTGATGTTCCTTCATCCCTGACTGCTCCTTCGCAGATCACGAGATCCCCCAGATCGATACCTTCCTGCAGGGCTCCGGCAGATCCGATGCGCATCATCGTGTGTACACCGATATTCTTTAATTCTTCAATGGCGATGGCGACGGAGGATCCGCCCATGCCGGTAGAGATGCCGATGACTTTCATTCCTTTGTAGGAACCGATGATCGAACGGTATTCTCTGTTGTAGGTGAGTTCTTCTACATTTGCCAGACACTGTGCGATGACATCGACTCTCTTGGGATCGCCGGGCATCAGGGCGCAGGGTGCAGATGTGCTTTCATCGAGCTGTATATGTGCCTGTTTCATTGACATACCTCATCCAGCGCTTTCTGCAGCTGATCCAGTATTTCTTTCTTTTCATCTTCTTTCAGGAAGGAATATTTGATCGAATTCATGTTCATGAGGATCAGATCTTCATATTCGAATCCCATCTCATTGATGCAGTGATCGTATTCATCATCCAGTGTCACACCGGCCATCGTCATGTTGTCGGTGTTGATCGTGACGGGAACGCCGATGGCATAGAGGTTATAGGCCGGATGCATGGCATAGCTTTCCCTGGTCTGACACTGCACATTGGAAGTCGGACAGATCTCCAGAGCGATCTCGTGATCCGCGCAATATCTGGAAAGTTCCGGATTTTCGTAGACATGATGGCCGTGTCCGATTCGTTTGACACCCATGTCGATGGCGTCTTTGACAGTATGCCAGTCCTGCGAATCGCCCGCATGGCAGATCAGAGGCGTTCCCAGATCGGCAGCAGTCTTGAATAAGGGCGCAAAATTGCTCAAGGGGACAAAACCTTCCGCTCCGGCAAGGTCCATGCAGACGACACCTTTGTCCAGATATTCGTGGGTGATCTCTGCCGTTTCCATATTGGCATCCCAGTTGAGATCTTCCGTACCGATGCACATCATACAGCAGATGATGCCGATCCTGATACCGGGATTTTCTTCAAGTCCCTGTCTTCTGCCTTCCAGGACCGCTTCGATCGCCTGTCTCTGACTCATGCCTTTCTGGGTATGCAGCTGCGGGGCAAAACGGATCTCCGCATAGGCAAGACCCTGTTTTGCAAGGTCTTCGATGAGTTCCTTCGTGATCCTGATCAGTGATTTTTCATCCTGCATGACCTGTAAAGGCGGATCGAACATCTTCAGGTATTCATTGACGGAATCGGACTGTGAACATTTCTTCATCCAGGCAACATAGCCTTCCAGGCTATCCGCAGGCATGGGAACGCCCTGTTCCTGCACGAGTTCCCATATGGTGGCGGGTCTGAAAGAACCGTCCAGATGCAGATGAAGATCTACTTTGGGGAATGCATATTTCATATGATATTTACCATCCTTTATACCTCAATTATAGCTGAAAAAGATATAATAGAGGCATAGGTAATCAACAGAAAGGATCATGTATGAGTGAGATAAAGAAAAGACCCGTCATTCTTGACGGCGATCCCGGTCATGATGATGCGATCGGCTGGGTTCTGGCTTCAACGATTCCGGAATTCGATATCAGAGCGATCACGACAGTCGCAGGCAATCAGACACTGGAAAAGGTCACGTACAACGCCAGAAGGATCGCAGCTTTGCTGCATCTGGACATCGAAGTTGCCAAGGGCAGAAACAAGCCATTATGCGGTGATCTGATCATCGCTCCGAATTTCCACGGTGAGACCGGCCTTGACGGTCCGGAACTGCCGGAACCGGATCATGCGCTTTCAAAGCTTTCCGCCATTGAGATGATGGAGAAGGTGTTGAGAGAATCAGAAGAGAAGGTGACGATCATTTCCACCGGTGCACAGACCAACGTTGCAGCTTTGCTGCTGGCACATCCGGAGCTCAAGGAAAAGATCGAGATGATCTCCACCATGGGCGGCGGTCTGAGGAACGGCAACTGGACGGCCGGTGCGGAATTCAATATCCTGGTCGACCCGGAAGCTGCCTATACGGTCTATCATTCCGGTCTGCCTTTACAGATGTGCGGTCTGGATGTCACGGAAAAGGCCATCGTCTATCCGGAAGACTGGGAGAGGATCAGGGCACTGAAGAATCCGGTCGCGGAAGTGGTTGCCGGCTGGTTCGACTTCTTCTTCATTCATATGAGTGCACTGGGCTGGAAGGGCTGTCTGCTGCATGACCCGTGTGCCGTCATGTCTCTGGTCCATCCGGAGATCTTCGATATCAGGGATTATTATGTCGACATCGAATTAAGCGGTAGGTATTGCCGCGGTGCGACTGTCGCCGATTATCATAACCGTCTGGGCAAAGAGCCTAACTGCCGCTGTGTCATGGGACTGGATCGGGAAAAGTTCGTCGAATACCTGATCGAAGCCTGTGCGAAATATGATGGATGGGAGGTCTGATATGAAAAAGATACCTGTTTGGATCGATACCGATATCGGTGTGGATGATTCCGTAGCGCTTCTTGTCGCCTGTTATCTTGATGAGTTGGATATCGTCGGTGTTTCCGCCGTTGCCGGCAATACATCTTTGGCCAATGCCTTCCGCAATGCCAGAGATGTCCTGGCGCTGGCGGGTAGAAAAGATATCAGAGTTTATTCCGGTGCGGACAGACCTCTGGTCAAGGAACTGTTCAAGGCGGAATATGTCCACGGAAGCAACGGTCTGGGCGGAGCTGAGATCCCTGCATCGGATGCGCCGGTCGAGGAAACAAAGGCCTGGGATGCTTTAAATGAAGCTGCGAAACAGTACAGCGGTGAGCTGGTCGTGTGTTCTCTGGGACCTATGACCAACATTGCGACTGCCATCGCCAAGCATCCGGATATCATCGATCACATCAAGGTGCTCAATGCCATGGGCGGATGCGCCGACGGCGGCAACATCACACCCTGTGCCGAGTTCAATGTATACGTGGACCCGCATGCGGCTGAGAATGTGTTCAAATCCGGTCTTCCGGTCAACCTCTTCGGTCTGGATGTGACGCATAAGGCGTTCCTGGATGACGATGACATCAATGAGATCACTGCCATGGGCAATAAAGCTTCGGATCTCTTCAAGGATTCCAACGGTTTGCTTTATGCCTGGAGGGAAAGATTAAACTGGACAGGATTGTGCGAACACGATTCCTGCCCGATCATCTATACCGTTCATCCGGAATGGTTTGAAGGAAAAGACTGTGCCATTTATGCGGAGACGGACGGAAAGATCACGGAAGGCAAGACCGTGACTGATCTGTGGACTGACTTCAAGTTTGAAGACAGACACTGCCGCTTCTTCCTGAATGTGGACAGGGAGAAATTTACGGGTCTGATCAAGGAAGCATACAGATCTTATTAGAAGGAGAATCAATATATGACAGTTTGGGAAAAATACGATGCGAAGACAATGAAGAAGGTCATGGCTGTATCGGAAGACTACAAGGCCTTTCTGGATCAGGCCAAGACCGAAAGGGAGGCTGTCAGCACAAGTATCGCTCTTGCTGAAAAAGCCGGATTCAAAGAGTTTAAGAATATCAAAAAGATCAAAGCCGGTGATAAATTTTATTTCAATAACCGGGGCAAGTCCCTGGCACTGTTCATCATCGGCAAAAAGCCGATCGAAGAGGGCATGAACATCCTTGGCGCCCATATCGATTCGCCCAGGATCGATGTCAAGGGCAATCCTCTCTATGAGGACAACGGCCAGCTGCTGATGGATACGCACTATTACGGCGGTATCAAGAACTATCAGTGGGTCGCCAGACCTCTGGCCATCCATGGCGTTGTCTGCAAGAAAGACGGTTCGATCGTGAATATTGTCATCGGCGAGAAGGAAGATGATCCGATCGTCGAAATCTCTGATCTGCTTCCTCATCTCGCAAGAGAGCAGATGGGCAAGACCGGTGCCAAGGTCGTCGAGGCGGAAGACATGAATGCCCTGGTCGCTTCCATACCGGCCAAGGGAAAGAAGGATGAGAAGGATCTGATCAAGAAGAACTTCCTGGATATCCTCAGGAAGAAATATGATATCGAAGAGGAAGACTTCCTTTCGGCAGAATTGGAACTCGTTCCTTCCGGCAAGGCCAGGGATCTGGGTCTGGACCGCAGCATGGTGATGGGATACGGCCATGATGACCGCATCTGTGCCTATACCTCTCTGGCAGCACTGCTGGATACGGCAGATCCTGAAAGGACCAGTGCCTGCATCCTGACCGACAAGGAAGAGATCGGTTCGGTCGGCTCGACCGGAGCGCATTCATCCTTCTTCGAGAATGCGGTGGCGGAACTGATCGCTTTAGGCGGTGAATACAGTGATCTGAAATTAAGAAGAGCACTGGCCAATTCCAGGATGCTGTCATCGGATGTTTCGGCGGGATTTGATCCCAACTATCCGCAGGTCAACGAACCCAAGAATGCAGCCTATCTGGGCAAGGGCATCTCTTTCAACAAGTTTACCGGCAGCGGCGGCAAGTTCTCATCCAACGATGCGCCTCCTGAGTTCATCGCCAAGGTCAGAAAGATCATGGATGACAATGAGATCGCCTATCAGGTGACCGAGCTTGGCAAGGTCGATCAGGGCGGCGGCGGTACGATCGCCTACATCCTGGCAAACAAGAACATGGATGTCATGGATGCGGGCATTGCCGTACAGAATATGCATGCGCCTTATGAGACGGCTTCCAAGGCCGATATCTATGAGGCATACAAGGCATACAAGGCTTTCCTGAAGGAAATGAAATAATGTTTGTAAAGTATGACGAATCAGTATTATCTTATGTCGCTTCGATCAGAAGATATTTTGGTTTGTCTTCTTCCTATTCCTCCGATCAGAGACTCAATGAATTACTGGAGAAGCTGAGACCGGAGAAGATCTTCATCCTGCTGGTGGATGCCATGGGCTCCAATCAGATCAGGAAGAAACTGGAGAAGGATGCCTTCCTCAACCAAAACATGTTTGCGGTGACGACGACTGTCTTCCCGCCGACAACGACGGCAGCCACTACTTCCATCCGCAACGGCAGATCGCCCAATGAGAACGGATGGCTGGGCTGGTGTCAGTATCTGAAGGAGATCGATGACATTATTATCCCGTTTCGTTCCTGCGGTTTCTACAACGATGTGAAGTACGAAGATGATATCTTCTTAAAATATGTTCCGGTCCCGACGACGGAACAGGAACTGAATAAGATCGGTATCCCTGCCAGAAAGCTCTTTCCTGCTTTTGAAGAAGACGGCTGCGAGGATTTCGATGAGATGTGCGATCGTCTGATCGATTATTCCTTCTCAGACGATTATCGCTATATCTATGCTTATTGGGACAAATATGATACCTATATGCATAAGCACGGTCCTTCTTCAAAGATCTGCGATTCTTATCTGGAGCATATCAATTATCAGATCGAGAATCTGGCAAAGAATCTGAAGGAGGATACCCTGCTGATCGTAACAGCAGATCACGGTCAGGTCGATATCAGACGTTTCTATAATCTCTGGCATTCGCCTTTTGAGGAGTACTTTACGAAAAGGCCTTCCCTGGAGCAAAGGGCAATGGCCTTCTTCATCCGCAAGGGAAAAGAGAAGGAATTCGAAAAGAAATTCAAGGAGACGTTTGAGCAGGATTATATCCTGTTAAGCAGGGCTCAGGTACTGGAATCGAAGCTCTTCGGCAGCCACAACAATCACCCCCGTTTCGAGGAATTCATCGGTGATTATCTGGCGATCGCCAAGAGCGACATGGTTCTGATCTATCGGGAGGGGAAGGATTATTTCTACCCCGGCCAGCATGCCGGGATCTGTGACGATGAACTGATGATACCGGTCATCGTCTATCAGAACAGTGATTTGTTTAGAAGTGTGAAATGATTATGAAAAAGATTACTTGTAAAAACTGCGGTGCCGTATTTGCGGACGATCTGGATAAGTGTCCGTACTGCGGTACCATGAACAAAAAGGGTGCCTATAAGAAATTCCGCCAGAAGGTCTCGGCTTTTATTGACGGTCTGCTTGGCCTCAGGGAGGATACGCACCGTTCCATCTCGAAGGGGATCTTCCTGTCTTTATTGAGATCGCTGGTGCTGATCGCGATCATCGTGCTGGCGGCTTATCTGTTTTCCCGTACGATGAATGTCAACTACTACAATGACAGGGAATATGACGAGAAGGCTCTGGAAGAGATCTTGTGGGCAGACGAGAATTTCGACAAACTCGATGAAGCCTATGCAAAGGGCGATTATAAGGCGATCGAAAAACTCTATTATCAGAACACGCGCGCTGTCAGCAAGTGGTCTCATTATTCCGCCTACTGTCTGAAGTACGAGTATAAGAAGATCAAAGAAGACACCAACTTCGACCAGTATGATCTGGAGAACGTTCTTTATTTCCTCTTCTATCCGGATTACTACGGCAGATACAACGGTCTTTCGGAAGAGGAAAAGGAAGAGTATCAGCTGTTGAGAGAGTCCCTGATCACCGATATGAATGCCAGGGGCTACAGCGAGGAAGAGCTGAATCAGATCTATCACAAATGTGCAGACGGATACGGTTATCTGATTGCTTCCGATCTGAAGGAATATGTAAAGGAGGAAGACGATGGTTAACTGCAAGAACTGCGGTGCTCCTCTGTCTCTGGAAGAGGCGGTATGTCCCCATTGCGGCACGCCCAATCCGGAAGCGCAGGAGCATCTGAAAAAACTGGCTCAGCTGGATAAGGATTACAAGAAGACCAAACTGGAAGTCGTCAGTGAAGTCAAGAAGAGCAAGAGAGGCTACGGCATCCTGGTGATCCTGGTGATGCTTCTGCTGGCGAACCTCGTGATGATCGTCTTCCATGGCGCATCCTACAGCATCGCCGACAGCATCATCGCTTCCAAGATGTCGGACAGTGAGATCACGGCCACGATCAATGAACTGATGAATGAAGGCGAGTACATCGAAATGGCCATCTTCATGGACAAGTACTCTCTGCCGTATTCCAAGTACGGAGACTACAGCTGGCTTTCCTATCTGGCGGATTACTACAACCGCGTCTGTGAAAGCGTTACGGATTATCTCTATGCCCGTGATGTCTACAATGATCCGCTGATGAAGGCCTGTGAAAACATTAAGGAATACAAGGATGAATATGTCCGGACCAAGAAAAGGGATATGGATCCTCTGATCGCTCCCCATGTTGATAAGCTGAATGATGAATTCGATCATTATATCAAGGCTTACCTGAAACTGACTGATGAGGATATCGCATCGATCAATGATCTGTCCGCATCGCAGCTTCTGGTCCTGGTAAACGAAAGGATGAACGGCAATGAAGAAGAGTAGATGGATATCGTTTGCGAAGTTTCTGATCGTGTTCTTCATGATCGTATTGTTCATCAACGTCCTGATGTTTTTCCGGGAGGTCAAGCGGGATGTCAATTACGGGGAACGAAGCTACGGCTTAAGCACCCTCAATGACTATTTCGACAACGGTGAATATCAGAAGGTCTATCAGTATTCCATGAACAACAAGTATGCGAACGACAAACTGATCGTCGATGCTTCCCAATACGAAGCCTTCGGCAGATATTACCGGGCTTATACCCTGGCCAGGATCTATGATGACAACAGCGTCTATCTGAAGCGGATGGCTGAGGAAAAAGAAAAGATCACCTGGAAGAAGATACTCAGCGTGATCGAATCTCTGGAAAACGAGATGAACTAAAAAGCGGCTGAGCCGCTTTTTTACTGTTTGATATAAGCTACTGCACAGGCATAGGGACCGATGTGGGCTCCTACCGTGGCACCGACAGGGATGATCTGTTCCTCGGGAACGTCCACGCCTTTTTCTTTCAGCCTGGCCTGCAGCTTATAGGCGTTGTCCTTGGTGCAGGTATACATGACGTAGAAGGGATAATCGGGATCCGGGATTTCGGTATCCAGCCGTTCCACGATGTAGTCGATGGCCTTGCTTAAGCCGATGTGCTTGGAGACGATCTCGGCCTTGCCTTCGGAATTGGCCGCACAGTGCATAATCGGTTTGATGTGACCGAGCTTGGCGATATAGTATGCCGTATTGGATAATCTGCCGTTTTTGTATAAGTACTCCAGTGTATCCATGACCGTGTAGATGACGGTCCTGTTTTTCAGGCTCTCCATCTCATCGGCAATGGCTTTGCCGTCATAGCCTTCATCTCTCATCTTGACGGCCTTTTCCACCAACAGTCTCTGACCGCCCGTGCAGGTCAGTGTATCGATGACGTAGACGCCGTCATAGCCGACATCGTTTGTGGCCGTCATAGCCGTATAGTAGTCGCCTGACAATCCTGTGGAAAGGGGCAGATAGATGACTTCGTCACCGTTGTCTCTGGCTTTCTCAAACAGATCCAGGAACAGGGCGATTGCCGGCTGAGAGGTCTTGGGGAAGTTCTCGTCAGTCTTGAGACGTTCAAAGAATTCTTCCTTGGAGATGGATATGTTTTCCAGATAATGATCTTCACCGAAACTGACGGTCATCGGCAGATAGGTGACGTTCATTTTTTCGAGTTCATACATTTCGAAATCGGCAGCGGAATCAGTCGCAATAATTACCATAGGAATTTCCTCCTGAATATATTTTAAGATAAATCCTGTGAATTTGGTATTTCTTCACTGAAATGATACAATCTATCATAATATGGTACATTGAGTATTCATTAAGAAGAACAAAATTGAAAACAAAGAGATAAAGAAAGACCATTGATGAGAGTAGCATTTGACAGCACAGGAAAAAGAATATATGCAACTGATTCGGTAAGGTACAAAGAGTGTTTTTGTCCTGCCTGTGGTGAACGTTTACAGCATAAGAAAGGCGAGAAATATCAGCCTTATTTTTCTCACTATGCCGATACAGAGTGTGCATACGGTAAAGATCGTGACAACAAGTCTGAATGGCATATCAGGATGCAAGAATACTTTCCAAGAGAATCACAGGAAGTAAGGTTCGTTGACAGCCGAACAAATGAAGTCCATATTGCTGATGTATTCCTTGAAGACAGCAATACAGTATTGGAATTTCAGCATAGTCCGATTGATCCTGATGAATTTAAGAAGAGAACGATGTTCCATGTCGAAGAAGGCAGAAGGGTTGTATGGCTCTTTGATGAAAGTTCCGGTAGTAAAGACGGTGACGGATATGGAAGATTCAGAAAAGATACAAAAGGGCATGAAACAGAAGAAATCTATAAAAGCAGATGCTACAGATGGAACAGAAGTCCAAGATCATTTTTGATATCTGTTGCTGAGTTGATTTACAAAGACAAAGTCAGTATTTGTGTTTACACAGGAACGGAAGGAGATGTTTTTCACAGGATCATCAATCATCACATCGGATTCGATTTCGTAACTTTTTCGTTGCATGACATCACAATAAAGAACGATGTAAATGAGGAAGAATTCTTTACACCGGAATCACAATGGAAGGAAGAAGAACCCTGGAAGACCATACTAGAAGAATTGGAAAGAAAAAGCCATCTGCCAAAAGAGATAGCAGACCGTGAAGTCCTTTCGATCTTCGATCTATGGAAGCCTTATGAAGACAGGATGATAGTCTATAATGTCGAAGAGCATAAATGCTATATGTTCTACGAAGACAAGAAAAACAAAGGAAAGATGATGCGAGGCTACAATTACCACAACAGCATCTTGTACAAATATGTCGATTGGAACTTTCTTCAAGGAAAGATAAAGGCAACATCTCGACAGTTCTATCCTCTGTCCGAATCCAAGGCATCAAGGAAGATATGGATCTTGGTGAGAGGCTACGGAAAGAACGGAATATGGAGATAGACGGTTTTGAAAAAATCCGATGAAGAGATGGCAAAAGCCACCTCTTTTTATATGAACTTTCAGTAACGTTTTTATACTTGCAGACATCTTTCGCAGACCAGATGGAAGTGCTGAAAGAGGATTCTGTTGAACAGAAGATGAGAACAGTTTAAAATAGGAAATGTTGGTCATGGATTTGTTACCAATTTGTTACCAACTGGTTGTTTTTCAGGGATATGCGAACATCGAAAAAGCCTTATTTTATAGGGTTTCG
>JAEEGG010010302.1_pt1 | contig 20671 bp, 17 predicted proteins | sample 9134161 | NCBI WGS metagenome assembly JAEEGG01 (sample SAMN16246543, study PRJNA631951) | gut metagenome | biome: gut microbiome; feature: rumen; material: CR-attached | host: Bos | place: Iran: Karaj | collected 2018-10 | reverse complement strand
GCTAACCGTGGCGATATGCAGAACGGCTGGGATACCGACCAGTTCCCAATTGACCAGTACGAACTCGTTCAGGCTTGGATGCAGATCATCCGCAATGGTGGTCTCGGCACCGGCGGTACCAACTTCGACGCCAAGACCCGTCGTAACTCTACCGACCTCGAAGATATCTTCATCGCACACATCAGCGGTATGGATGCCATGGCTCGCGCTCTTGAGAACGCTGCCAAGTTGCTCGAAGAGAGCCCATACAAGAAGATGTTGGCCGAGCGCTATGCTTCGTTTGACAAGGGCGAGGGCAAGAAGTTCGAAGAGGGCAAGATGACTCTCGAAGAGGCTTACGAGTACGGCAAGAAGGTAGGCGAACCTAAGCAGACTTCTGGCAAGCAGGAGCTCTACGAGGCTATCGTCGCTATGTACGCATAATCTCCATTTGAGCCGTTTTGGTGCTCAATGAAGCAATATTTTAGTTTTTTAAGACCGGGTGTGTCAAGGGATTTTTCCTTTGGCACACTTTTTTCTTCGGGCAAACGCTCTTCCTCCATCCCATCGGTATTCCGCGCTTACTATTGTAACGTGAGCTCGATGAATATTTTGCGATAGGAAAACGCGCTGAAGGCGCAATATCGATTAGCCCCAGGCATCTGGGGTTTCTTGTGGCAAAGAAGGGGCGCCCTGCCTAGGCAACACCGCACTCCAATGGCCAGTAAGATTATTGCATCGAACTCACGTTATTGTAATAACCATCCTCTACCCATCCCCTCCGCACCTACTTTTGCTGCCACTCTCCTACGACATAGATACAACCAACCTTCTGCCTTCTTTCTCCCTTTTAAAGGTAGCAAAAAGGGAGAAGGTCGATAATTGGACAACGTCAATATCCCCTTTGTATAGGAGAATCATAATAGACTTACCTTCATAGTAGGATGCCCGAAGGGTTTCCGAAGGCTCACCGAAGGATAAGAAGGTGAAAAATAGAAATCTTTAATGACACTTCAAGAAAAATCTCTCAAAATCCGAATATAATCTCTCGGATGGACAACCAACCGTAAGATTTTGAATAAGATTTCGCAGGATTTTAAGCCGTAAGCGCCCAACTCTCGGAAAATTGTTGTATATTTGCACCGTGAAAGCCCAAAACATCGAGATTATGGAAGCAACGACAACTTCACCTCAAGGAGGAACATTGCTGGTAAGCGTCAGCGACATATCAATGATGAAGGACATCAAGAAGGCCATCAGCATGCTCAAGGGAGTGACCAAGGTACAGAAGCAAAAGACCAAAGCCAAGCTCCGCCTCTACGACCCTGAGACCGGAGAGTACCTCAACGATGAGACGATGAAGCTCATCGAGAATGTACACAGCGGCAAGGAGCCGGTTTACAAGGCAGAGAGTGTAGATGACATGTTCCAGAAGATCTTAGGCTATGTACCAGGTAAAGTATAGCTAGCGGTTCGACAAGAACCTGAAGCTTTGCATTAAGCGAGGGCTCAACGTGCAGCTCATTTCCGATGCTATTCGGTTGCTTGCCACCAATGGTTCGCTGCCTGCCCAGTACCGACCACGCAAGCTGTCGGGCAATCTGGATGGCGTCTGGGAGTGCCACATACAGCCCGACTGGCTGATGATGTGGGAGCAGAACGACTCACAGCTGACGCTCCTTTTCCTGCGAACGGGCACCCTCTCAGACCTTTTCTGATGCCCGCCCTCATGCGCAATAATATCCGCCGAGACATCCGCAAGGATGGGCTCGGCGGTTTGCATTGTATCCGTTTCGGCTCAAGTATCGCAAGAGTTTTAGATGCTGGGCGCGGTGTCATGAGTGTCATTTTCATTTTCGATTCCCATTATTCAACACTCCTCTCAAGATATCATTTTGAACGTTTTCGTTAAGCCATAGACAGAAAGCTTGCTTTATGTTATGGCGAGAAAATGTCTGTAAAAAAACGAACGTTTTCGATAAGCTGAATGCAAAAATTTCTCCAAATAATTGCGATTTCTTTCTTTTACACACTTTTTACCTCTAATGTGTTGCAACATTACAATTTAGTTCGTATATTTGCACCATCAAAGAGCCACAGCGGTGGAGCAACTCTTTGATTTTATTGCAATTCAAAAGACGCTACAACGTCGTTATCTTCGCTTAGGAAACTTCGCAACTTTCTCACTTGAAGATAATGCAACGGTTAAAGCGTCCATGTGGTGAAGTATGCTTATACTGTCACAGTATCTGTATAGATATTGTAATGGTAATGTCATATCTCACAGACGTGGGCTTTCTTCGTTGCTTATCCAAGTGTAAGGCAATGCGAAGGCCTCCTAAGCGGGTAAGCAACCAAGTGGAAGCTCCCGTCTTTTTTAATGTCTAATCTAATGCCGAATGTGGAGTGAGGAGGCGAATCTTTTATTATGAAAATGGTATATGTGGTATTAAATAGAGCGGAACTCTCTGATTTTAATTCTAACAATCTGCGACTTTACCAATTGAAAGACACATATATTCGGGAGGTATATGATACAAACCAAGCTGCAGAAAGTGTCGCAACGAGAAAGAACGAATTGGCAGAGCAGCAAAATATTGATGAAAAATGGTTTGTCGAACCTTTGAATATTTCATGCATTTACATCTATGAGATTACATGTTTGCAGAATAGGAAATTCATCATTTTTCCGCCACTAATATGTAGGGAGAATGCTGGCAGCATTTTCTCAGGAATTGAGATGCCTGATTTCCTAAATAGAGATTGTGTCAACTTCGACAACCTCTGTTATAAGCCATTTGACATTAGTCTGATTGCGCAATGAGCTGTACTCCCAGAATTAAGGTAAAAGAAAAGGCTAACTTCTTCCTTATAATGTGGAAATAATTATATCTAAAGCGAATATTTATGGAAATATATCATTACACCTCTTTGAATGCTTTAATGGGCATTCTTCAAGGTCTTGGTTCTATTCCTAGTAGACATGAAAAAGACTTATGTTTCTGGGGATCACGTTTTGACTGTATGAATGATGCTATTGATTGTCAATTTGCCCTGCAATTACCAGAACAAATATTAAAGAAAATAAAACCCGATTATTCACATCCTCCAAGGACAGTTTATCCCTATGTTGTTTCTTTTTGTAAAAAAGAAGACTATCTAAGCATGTGGAGGTTATATTCTTCATATGTCTGTCTAAAGTTCGACAAAGATGTACTGGAAAAAAGTTTGAACGGCAATGATACCATTTTGCACGATTGCAAATATTCAAAAAACAATATAGATGACATTGCCAACTCATATAAAGAACTTTTTACAGAGAATGTCCATGCAGAAGATGAAGACATTTGGACGAATGCTCAATGTGCAGCTTCTTTCATAAAACACAATTCATTCGAAGAAGAGCAAGAGTGTCGATTGGTGCATTTCCGTTCAAGTAATAAAACAAGTATATCAATCAAAGGAAGTGAGAGTCCTATTCAAATATCAGAAGATACGTCTGATCTCTGTTTCCGAACAGAGGGCAATCGGTTGGTTCCCTTTCATAAATTTTACTTACCCGCAGCAGCACTAAAGGGTATAATTGTTAGAGAGTATGATGAGGATACGTTTAAAAGAGTGAAAGCAGGAATTAAACTTGTATTGCAACAGAGAAACATTGAGATTAAAGACAAAGAAATCGTTCAATCCAGTGCATGTAGAATCAATAAATGAATAACTTATGAAAACAAAATTATTCATAGCATCATTATTGATGATCGTTTGCCAATCGCTTTCTGCCCATGATTTTGAAGTGGATGGCATCTATTACACCTATTTGTCACAATCAGACAAGACGGTAGCCGTTTCCTTCAAGGGAAACAATTACAATTCCTATTCCGATGAGTATTCTGGAAATGTGGTCATTCCAGAATCGGTCACATACCAAGGAACAACCTACAGCGTGACAAGTATTGGCGGTTATGCTTTCCAAGGGTGCACAGGCTTGACAAGCATTGAGATCCCAAACAGTGTGACAAACATCGGCGGTTATGCTTTCTATCACTGCTCAGGCTTGACGAGCATCATCGTGGATGCAAACAATAGCGTATATGATAGTAGAAACAACTGCAATGCCATCATTAATACATCCTCAAATACATTGATTGCAGGATGTAAAAATACCATTATTCCGAACAGTGTGACGAGCATCGGCGATAGAGCTTTCTCTGGCTGTACGGGCTTGACGAGCATTGAGATACCTAACAGCGTGACTAGCATCGGCAGTTATGCTTTCTATGAATGCTCAGGCTTGACGAACATCAATATTCCGAACAGCGTGACTAGCATCGGCCGTTATGCTTTCTATCACTGCTCAGGCTTGACGAGCATCAATATTCCGAACAGCATGACGAGCATCGGCAGTGATGCTTTCTATTATTGCACAGGCTTGACGAGCATCAATATTCCGAACAGCGTGACAAGCATCGGCAATAATGCTTTCCGTGGTTGCACAGGATTGACGAGCATCGAGATTCCGAACAGCGTGACAAGCATTGGCAATTATGCTTTCAGGGACTGCACAGGATTGACGAGCATCAATATTCCGAACAGCGTCACGAGCATCGGTAGTTCTGCTTTCTATGGCTGCACAGGATTGACGAGCATCGAGATTCCGAACAGCGTGACAAGCATCGGCAACGAGGCTTTCTATAAAGTGAAGAACGTCGTTTATTCCGGAAGTGCGCCAGGAAGTCCATGGGGAGCATTGACTGTGAATGGGTATGTATATGAGGAATTCATATATGCAGATGCAGCACATACGCAACTAACAGCATACCTCGGAGCTGGTGGTGATGTCATAATTCCCAACAGCGTGACAAGCATCGGCAATTATGCTTTCTATAACTGCACGAACTTAACAAGCCTCGAGATACCGAACAGCGTGACAAGCATCGGCAAAGAGGCTTTCAGTGGTTGCACAGGAAAATTGTTGATTCATTGCAATATTGGTAATGCCACTTCAAGTAACCTCGGATGGTTCTATGGCTCCAAATTCAATGAGGTTGAAATCGGAGAAGAGGTAACAAGCATCGGAGATTTTGCTTTCAGTTTCTGCACTGGTTTGACGAGCATTGAGATCCCAAACAATGTGACAAACATAGGTAGTTCTGCTTTCAAAGGTTGCACAGGAAAATTGTCGATTCATTGCAATATTGGTAATGCCTCTTCAAGTAACCTCGGATGGTTCTATGGCTCCAATTTCAAAGAGGTTGTAATCGGAGAAGAGGTGACAAGGATTGGCAGTTATGCTTTCTATGGCTGCACAGGATTGACGAGCATCAATATTCCGAACAGCGTGACAAGCATAGGCGAAGAGGCTTTCTATGGCTGCTCTAATTTGCAGTATAACGAAAATGACAATGCCCTCTATTTAGGCAACTTAGATAATCCTTTCCTTGTCCTAATGAAGGCAAAGAACAAGAATGTGGATGCATGTGTCATTGCTGACAATTGCAAATTCATTTACAATGATGCTTTCAATGGCTGCACTGGATTGTCTGACATTATCATACCAGAAAATGTGACAAGCATCGGAGTGGATGCTTTCAAAAACTGTAACAATTTGAAAAAGGTTTATAATTGTTCCTCATTGACATTGACTCCAGGTTCATCCAGCTATGGATATGTTGCTTATTACGCTATATCCGTATATAACAATTGCCGTCTGGATGGAGACTATGTCATTACTGACATAGATGAAAAACCGTACGTTTGTGGATATTTGGGACAAGATACAGAACTAACCTTGCCGGCAATGTATGGAATCGGTGATTATGCTTTCTATGATTGTAAAGATCTTATCAATGTATCCATTCCAAACGGTGTAACCAGCATCGGCAAAGCTGCTTTTTCTGGATGCACAGGATTGGCGAGCATTGAGATTCCGAACAGTGTGAAAGGTATCGGCAAATCTGCTTTCGATGGCTGCACGAGCTTGCCGAGCATCGAGATACCGAGCAGCGTGACAAGCATCGGCAGTTCTGCTTTCTCTGGTTGCACTGGCTTGACAAGCATTGAGATTCCAAACAGCGTGACAAGCATCGGAGATTATACCTTCTATAACTGCGCTGGTTTAACGAACTTCGTGATTCCGAGCAGCGTGACAAGCATCGGTAATTATGCTTTCAGAAATTGCACTGGCTTGACGAGCATCGTGATTCCGAGCAGTGTAACAAGCATTGGCGGCTCTGCTTTCTATGGCTGTAACAATTTGAAAAAGGTTTATAATTGTTCCTCATTGACATTGACACCAGGTTCATCCAGCTATGGATCTGTTGCGTATTATGCTACAGCCGTATATAACAATTGTCGTCTAGATGGAGACTATGTCTTTACGGACGTAGATGAAAAACCGTACGTATGTGGATATTTGGGACAAGATACAGAACTAACCTTGCCAGCAACGTATGGAATTTGTGATTATGTTTTCTCCGGCTGCACGGGTTTAACAAGTATCGAGATTCCGAACAGCGTGAAAACCATCGGCAAGATGGCTTTTGAAGGTTGCACGGGTACCATCTCTATCAATTGCGACATCGAAGATGCTGAGAATAGCAACGAAGGTTGGTTCTATGGTTCAAAGTTCAGCGAAGTCATACTTGGAGAAACCGTGAATAAGGTGGGCAAATATGCTTTCTATGGATCGACATCCATCAAGAGCCTGACCATCGGCGGCAACGTCAACCGCATTGGTTATTACGCATTTGACAACTGTACGGGATTGAAGAGCATCTACAGTAATGCTGTCAATCCTCCTGCCTGTCGCGACAATGCCTTCCACGAAGATACGAAGTGGGATTGCCCTCTCTATGTACCCAAGGAGAGTTTGGAAGCATATAAGGCTGCAAACGTTTGGAAATCCTTCTTGGATATCAAAGAGAATCCATTTTACTCTTCGTTGGAATCTATCGCAACTATGGACAAGAATGATGCTCCACTTTATGATTTGCAAGGCACACAAGTAGTTGCCCCACGTCCGGACGGTCTCTATATCCGCGACGGCAAGAAGATAATCTTGAAGTAATCTGCTTGTTACTATAATATTGCAGCGCCCAGAGTTCATGACCCTGAGCGCTGTATTTTATGCTAAGTAGTGGACGAAAAGAAATAAAAATGACTTTTATACACATAAAAGTGGATGAGGCACCGAGGAAGGAAAACTGTTTTGCAAGAGGAAAATTCGAATGGATTTCAGGTCGAAACATACACTATTTTCAAGAAAAGGCACGCATTTCCGGCAATTATTTGCACATAACAAAATAATGTTGTAACTTTGCGGGGCAAAACTGATGATGGTTCTTTCCAAACATGACGACACCTTTTGTCTTTGCCCACAAGAAAGTGCCACCCGACATACCGCTAATATCTTGAACATGTTTACATCCTTCATAACAACAGCCCCCACCTATGTTTGTCTATTCTGGGCAATCCTCCTCCTGATGGATTATCGGAACAACAGCAGCAATGGCAAACGCATCTTGTTTTGGTACATGTTGACCTGTAGCGTACTCTACTTTGCCCACTACTGCTACTTCGGGCATTACCTCCAACTGCTGGCTGTCACCGATTGCTTGTATTCGTTTGCCAACTTAGCGGTCTTCCCCCTGTTCTATATCTATGTACGCAAGATAACGACCAACCGGCTTTCGGCCAAAGGGGTCGTCTTGCACCTGTTTCCTGCCCTGGTCATTTCACTCTCCAACATCTTATTGCATTGCGGATTGACGAGAGAGGAGCAACAACAGTTCTTCCTCTGCTACATGTATAATCAGGGCAATTGCACCTCCACTACCTACCAGTTGCTATCGTTCACCCACTTTGCCGCACGCGTCATTTTCCCCATACAAGTCATCGTTTATCTCACCTCCTCGCTCAAAAGCATCCGACAATTCAACAGAAACGTTGCCAATCACTATTCCGACATCGAGCAACGCAACATGTCGTTTCTCAACCTCCTGCTCTGGCTTACCATCTTTGCCTCGATTGGCGCCATGGTAGCGAGTCTGTTGAGCCGCACGTTCTTCTCTCAAAACATGCTGCTGTTGGCGGTGCCCTCCTTCCTCTTCTCGTGCGTCCTCTTCCTCATCGGATATGATGGTTATCGGAGGAGTTTCTCGGCCGACGTTTTTGAGCAGGAGTTGTCGGGCAATGCGTTGGACGAAGGTGCTGGAGAGGCGATGGAAGCAGAAGACATTGCCATGACCCAAGAGGCCGCCTCACAACTGGCCGAACGGTTGTTGCAACTGCTGAAAGAGGAAAAGCTCTACCTACGCCCAGACCTCAAGATATCGGACATCACCCTGAAGCTGCAAACCAACCGCAACTACCTCTATTATGCCATTAACGACAGTCTGCACACCTCGTTTGCCGAATTGGTCAACAGTATGCGTATTGAACAAGCGCAAGAGATCCTGAAGAACCATCCTCAATGCAACCTGTACGACCTCATGACGCAAAGTGGATATACCTCGGAATCGACCTTCTTCCGCAATTTCAAAAAAATAACCGGCAAGACACCTAAACAATGGGCCGAAGACAGTTAAGTAACGCGAAATGGCAACTTCCATTTGGCAATATGCGCTTTCGTCGGAAAAGTTATCGAACAGGAGACAAAATAATCACGAAAAACAGCGGCAAATCGGTCACTTTTTGTTATATTTGCACTCCTTGTTTTTGGGTATTGTCAATGCATGTCTTTCTATAAAGGCTCATAGTAACCTCATAATACCTTCACGCTAAGGATATCTATAGACATCAATTTCACTTATGAACTTAAATTTCATTGGACTTATCTGCGCCGTAGCCACCTTCTTCATCATCGGGTTGTTCCACCCTATCGTCATCAAAGGAGAATATTATTTCGGCACCCGTTGCTGGTGGGTGTTCTGCCTGCTTGGCGTGGCTTTCTTAGCTCTCTCTCTCTTTGTCGGGAACCAAGTAGTAAGCACTATCTTAGGTGTCATTGGCTGTTCGTGCCTCTGGAGCATCCTGGAACTTTTCGAACAAAAGAAACGTGTTGAACGGGGTTGGTTTCCGAAGAATCCCAAGCGGAAGTATTGAAAGAAAGCAACCGAAATTGTACCGAAGCATTGCAAAGTGCTTGAAATACGATAAAAATCCACGATTTTTTTGGACATCCCAAAGAAAAAGTGTATCTTTGTGCGCTTATATTGATTAATATGCACGACCACAAAAAACATACTTATACCCTACTGACTGGTTTATTAGCGCTCATGATTTTGGGAATGGGAACGGCCAAGGCAGAAGACAATCCCTTGCACGTCGTTCTGGAGGGACAAGCATCTTCCAGCAACACCGAAACTCCCTTATGGCATAACGCCAATAAATATGGCTTAAGCACCTTGAACAGGAACTATGCTTATGCCCGGGTCAACGTAGAATATGCTCATGACACATTATGGAAGTACTTCAGCGCTAAAGTTGGAGCCGACATGGTACTTCCTTTCCACTTTGATTATCAGGGATATTCCGAGAGCTACACCAGCCGTTTGATTATCCAGCAGCTCTACACCGACATCCGCTGGAGGAACATCGGTATCTGCATCGGTATCAAACAGCAACCTGCCCAACTCCGCAACAACTTACTCTCAAGCGGTGCCCAGACATTGGGTATCAATGCCCGTCCGATTCCGCAAGGCCGACTCTACAGAGACACTTGGTGGGAGATTCCCGGCTTGCGCAAATGGGTTGGCTTCAAGGGACATATCGCTTACGGCATTACGACCGATGCGGAATGGCAGGAGACGTTTGCCAAAGGAACGAATCTGCCCTACAACCGCTGGTCGCGCCACCATGAGAAAGCCGGATACCTGCGTCTTGGCAAGGAGTCGGTCTTTCCACTCACGTTGACCGTGGGTTTGGAGATGGCAACTCAGTTTGGAGGTACACTTTACAACTATCAAGGCACCGACCAAAACGGTTATCGTGGATACCACTATATGAAGTTGAACAGCAATCTGAAGAGTTACTGGAATGCTTTCCTGTCCGGAGGTTCTGATGCTGCTGAAACCAAATATCAGAATTCCGAAGGCAACCAGTTGGGCAGCCGAGTGATGCGTTTGGATTGGAAACAACCCAATTACACCATCGGTATATATTTAGATCATTTCTTTGAGGATCACTCCGGCTTATTCTCCATTGATTATGACGGATATGGCACAGGAGAAGAATGGAATGTCAAGAAAGACTTCAAATACCTCTACTACCCGATGAAAGACTTTCAATTGGGCATTGACTTGGCATTGAAGGACTTTCGCTATATTGAAGGGGTCGTATTGGAATATATGAATACCACATATCAAAGTGGACCCATCTATCACGACCACAATGAAGGGTGTTCGGATCACCTGGGTGGAATAGACGAATACTACAACCATTCTACCATGCCTGGTTGGCAGCATTGGGGACAAGCTATTGGCAACCCCTTGTACCGGTCTCCGCAATATAACACAGATGGAACTATCTGTTTCAAAGCAAACCGCTTCCGTGCCTGGCATGGAGGCATCAACGGAGAGTTTACGGAACAATTGTCCTATAGAGTTCTTTATACATGGCAAAAAGCGTTCGGAACGTATCTTGAACCCTTCGTAGAACCTCAAGAAAACAAGAGCATATTGATAGAATTAAGCTATCACCTTCACGACTTCATGAACTTTCACAAACCCTTGATTCGTTTATCGTATGCTTCGGACAAAGGTTCTTTGTTAGGCAATAATTCGGGTTTCCAATTCACCTTACAATACAGATTATAATTATATGAGAAACCATATACGTCCCATTCGACTGGTGTTATCCGCCCTATGTCTCTCTTGGGGGTTATTGTTCAATTTCACATCTTGTGAAACCATTGATAATGGTAATCTGGATGGCTTTTGGTTGATAACCCAAGTAGATAGTTTGCAAGTAGGTGCTTCTCATAAAATTCGAGAGGCACGTATGTCGTGGTCGTTCCAAGCCCACCTTGCACGACTGTTCAACCATAATGTTGACTCGAAACAAACGCCTTTCATGATGCGATTTGAACATAAGGATGGCTTATTGATCATGTCCGACCCCATGATTTATAACCGTATGGAGGGCGATGTGGCATTGACAATCGACAGCGTTCATTACCTCAAACCGCACTTCATCAATAGTCTTCCAGATACGTTTCATATCGAGACTTTAAACCGGAAAAAAATGAAGATAGCCGACGACGTTGTCCGACTCTATTTCGAGAAATACTAAACGAATAATTGCTTCTATATAATTCAAGTACATTACTGATTTATACAGAAGCAATTATTTTTCTAAAGACTATAGAGTTATTTCTCTGTCACGGTATAGAACTTGCGGTTTATCTTACCGTTGTAGGTGCGCTCCACATGATCGACCTCCTCAATATTGACAGGCACTTTATAGGATTCCAACTTACTGCGCATCGCCTTGGCAATGGCTCGTTTATCCAAGGAGCAGCCGGCATTCATAACGACCAAAAGCTTGGGTACGTACCCCATGATAGGATGAGGTTGAGGGATGCAGATACAATCGCGAAGTCCTTCAATCAACTCAGTAGCCACCTCTTCGACTTCAATGGGTGACACTTTCAATCCGCCGACATTGATGAGGTCACTTTGTCGTCCAATCAAGAACAAACGACCTTCATCATCCATCCTGCCCAAATCCGAAGTAATCACTTCTGGTTGTGTCTCGACCAAGGGTTGCCCCAAATAACCCATCATCAATCCGTCTCCAGAACAAACAACGACGCTATCTCGAAGTTCTACTTTTGAATAAGGGAACGTCCGCCCCACACAAGCTGTATAGGCATTTCCATCGTTGAAATTGTACGTGCAAACCACTCCAACTTCACTACCTGCGTAGGTATTGAACAAACGGCTATTGGGCAACAACTCTGCCAACTGCATCATATCGGTTTGTGTGATAGGAGCAGCTCCCGACTCTATGAATTCGATACGAGAGGCATAAGATGCCAATCTTTTGGCCGACATCTGAATCAACATACGAATACTTGCCGGTACCAGAAACGTAGCAACATGTCCTGTTGTCGCATCGATGGCTCGATAGAAATCATCCAAGTTCTTCATGCTCTCCATCAGATAGATAGAGCCACCCGTGCGAACGATAGGCAAGACTTTCGAATGATTTCCGAAATGATTGAGAGGACCATTGATAATGAACGTCAAATCGGAACTGAAACCCAGTCCTTCAGCAAGATTGTTGGCATCCGTCAATAGTGCCTTATGACTCAAGACCACCCCTTTGGGCATACCCGTCGTTCCTGTTGTAAACAACACATCCGAAGCTTCCGACGGAAATGGTTGTTCGTCAACGAGTTCCTGAATCTGCAAAAAACGCTCTTCCGAGATGTCATGTTCCAAAGGGACGATGACCTTACCCAACAGATGACAAGCAAAGTAATCGACCAAATAGTCAATCGTTTGCGAGGCACGCAACACGCATGCCTGTCGGGAAGAGAGTTCTCCCTTCCATGCTTCTGCTCGTTGATTGACTCTGTCCCAAAACGACTGATAGGTCAGACTTTTCCCACCGTCCTCTGTAATAAACACTTTGGAAGGAGTCTCTTGAGCATAAAACTTCAAATAGTCAATAATCCGCTTCACTTGGCAGCCTGTTTTTTCTCTACGAGCCGAACCAAAGCATCCAGATTCTGCAAATTCTTCGGCGTTGCGTCTCGCACATCGAGTTCGATATCGAATGCGTCTGACAAAGTCATCAAGATGGTTGTCACTCCCAAAGAATCCAACTCATCGTACAATCGGTCAGATTCTAAGTCGACCAAGGGCAACTGCTCCTCAAGCAACTTATAGATTTTGTTCTTCATAAACGGTAGTATTATATTATATTCTTATTATTCAAATATTCCCGGAGAGGTTTGTCGTACTTTATCAGCCAATGGAACAGCATGGGTGGAAGCAACCATGACATCAACAAGACAACCGACATACCTATTATCGTCACCTCAGCCAATGTATGCATGGCAGGGTGCTTCGCTACTATCAACGAACCGATACCAATAAGCATAATGGCGGCTGAGAGAAGAATGCTACGCTGATAGCCAATCAAGGTTCGACGACCACTCCCCGACTTATAATCACGAATCAAGCCTTCGGTGATGAATATGGTATAATCGTCGCCTTGGCCGAAAATGAACGTCGCTAAAATGACATTCACAATATTGAACTGAATGTCTAACAATTGCATCAATCCCAATATCCACAACCAACCGACGGCCATTGGAGCAAATGCCAAGAGTGCCAACTCGACTCGGCCAAACGATAACCACAAAAACAGGAAGACAATAAGGGCACAGGCAAATCCGATGTAATTGAAATTATCTGTCAGCGAACGTGTTACAAGGGCATTGAGCGAAGTCAAATCGAAACTACCTGGCAATACTGCTTCCACTTGTTTGGCAACATCTACGTCCTTAACCGTCAACTTCGTCACCAAAGCCGAAGGAGAGACATAGCCAGTCAAGACAGAAGTTATAAGAACCTCGAAATCGCTGTAAGACATCAACGGATGTTCCTGTTCGATTGACAATAAGAACGGCTCAAATGCTTCCTCGGAGAATCCCATCTCCCGCGACTTACTAAAAAAAGAGAAATAGTTATGTTCCTTCCAGAAGGTTGTCCATAACTGGAGTCGATGCTTCTGCAAATCAATGGAAGGAAAGAGGTAGGAAGGATTCTTCTCGTCAATGAGCAATCCCTCTTGCCAAAGGCTATCCAACACAGGACGACAAGCTTCCATCTGCAACTGGGTTGCTGGCAAATAAACGACAAGCCCAGAAGTTTGCCCCTGTAGCTCTTGTATTTGTTGCATGTCGGCTCGCTGTTCAGGAGTCATATAGTTGAGGTGCGTCACATCACTATCGAATTGCGTCTGCCAACTGTAGTAACCGAAAATAATCGTCAACACCAACAAAGAAAGCAAACAAATGGGACTTTTGATCAAGCTCTCGCCTTTCATGACTTCCACCTTATCCTCAGCGACAGACCATTGCGTATGCTTCTTTTTATACAAATGAGGCAATACCAACAGAACGAACAGAATAGTTCCAATCAACATCATGGCACTGAACAATCCCAACTGACGAATAGCAACTGCCTCTAAAGGCAACAATGTCAGAAAGGCCGCAACCGTAGTAATATTTCCCACGAAAAGCGGTTGAACCAAATCGCGCAAGGCGTTTCGATTGCTTTGTTCCTCTTGCATGTGGCAAACATAATGCAATGGATAATTGACAGCAATACCAATGATGACCGATGCTATACCAATGACTATAAATGAGAATTGTTGTTCGAACAAGGAGCCTCCTGCAAATGCGACCAAGAAGCCGAATCCCGTTGAAAGAAGGATATACCACAAACTACGAAGACCTCGAAAACTCCAGAACAACAATGCCAATATCAGCACAATAGAGATAGAAACTGCCAATATTGTATCATGACGAATCTGTTGTGCATTTCCAACAGCAATCACTGGAGCACCAGTCAATCGCAACTTCACTCCTTCAGGAAGATGCTCGGACACTGCCTCCAACATCGACACCAATCGTCCATTCATATCGGTTTCGCTTCCTCCAAATGGGCTTTCTATGGTAACTATACAACAAGTGCTATCTGCCGTAAAGAGGTATCCATCCTTTTGGACAAACTTCATTTCGGGTTGAAAATCTCGCAAATGCTGAGATACCCGATTGCCAATACCCAAAGGATCATACTGCAACATCGGAAGCACGAAACTGCTTGACATAGAGGCAACTTGTCCCTGAATCCAATCCAATCGTTGAGTAAGGTAGACATCGTCGGTCAACAACGTGTCCAATCGAGCATAATCCTGTTCATCCAGAAGATAGGGAAGATGACTATAGACAAACTCGGCTACTTCCATAACCTGATTGTAATCCACCTGTGGAGCAAAATTCTCAATCCAACCAACCGTATCATATTTGGGCAGCCATTCTTCGTATAGTTTGACCGCTTTAATAATGGAATCCGGCCCTTGATCCGAATGAAAGAGCAACACTACCTTGTTGGCCGAAGCCACCTCCTGGTAAATAGCCATGGATTGTTTGTAGTGTTCATCAACGGGCAAGAAATCACTTATATCTTCCGAAAACTTGATACGAGAGGTGAACAAGGCGCACCAAACGATGAACAAAGTCAATACGAAAAGACTTTGTCTTCTGTGGGTTTCAACCCAATCATATATATGGATGAAAAAGTGCGTCAATGCCTATCCGTGAAACTTTTTATTGTTGATTGGGTTGGCATAAATTCCAATGAAGATTTCAATCAGTTTTTCTTCATCCAATGCCTCACCTATTACTTTCCGACCCTCTTCTAACAAGAGTGAGATTCGTTGTTCAAAGGCCACCTTCTGCTCTTTCGTATAGAGTTGACAATACGTTGTCTCGCCATACAACATATCATGTGCTATGTAATTGTTTGGCCACAAACGATAATGCTCGCAGATACGTCTATCAATAAGGCGAGCCACCTGCTGATGATACTCATTCTGCGTCAATGGATGAAGGGACACCAACTCCGAAGGGTCAATCGGCGGACAAATCTCGAAATGAACCCGTCCCTTGAATTGCAAGATACCCGTCATGATGCTGCGGATATCTTCTCCAGGCTTTTTCTGGTAAGAACCCGTCTCGCCCTTGATGTAGAGTTCGATAGCTTTCTCTATGTCGCATGATTCCCATTCATAGGAAACGCTGATTGGAAGGATGTTCAGTTCGGCCAACGTCTGAACCTTATCCCCTGTCCCACTCATGGAGAACATCTTGATAATGCCCTGATCCGTCTTGTCATCGCCATTCTTGGTTCGACCATTGCGCTGGGCAATCCATACGCTTCGCCCCTCGTGAATAGTATGTCGTATATATTCAGACAAGTGCAATGATAACTTATAAAACTCCTTAGGGGTAGCTCCACGCTCCACACGGAACATCTTGTTCGACTTCCCGATATCCACAATCAATTGACCTTGCATTAGATTAGCTCCAAAAGTAATCTCTGTGGTATCAAAGTGGTTCTCATGCAATATGGTTTGCAAAAGACTACTATCCAACACGATGTCGCGGTGATTGCTCACATAGAGATAGGCTTTGTTATGTTCAATGCGATTCAATCCATCGAACGTAAAGGTCTGGATGCTACGACGAATGACCTCATGGTTGAAGACATTCATTACCTGATGCTGAAAATCCTCAATGGTCCGGATTGCAGCAACCATCTTGCGCACGTTTTCGACCTCCTGATTGGGAAAAACGAATTGCGCCAACTTGGGGAACGACTCATGAGCAGCAATGCGTTGCATTGCCGCTGGAATCTCTTCCTCATAATAAGGTCGTATATCATCAAAAGTGTTCATGATTCAACCAATTCAAAAATTCTTGTTTCCAAGCAATAGCTTCAGGTCCTGCCTTGATAGTGTCGCACCCAAATCCATGTCCACCTTTCTCATATTGGAAATAACGATGCGAAATACCTTGTGCGGTCAATGCAGAATCTAACAACTCACTATTATGATAATGAACAATAGGGTCGTCTTTACAATTCACGACAAAGGTAGGTGGCATGTCCATAGGTATATGTGTTTCGAGCGAAAGACTATCTCTCCACGATTGAGACCATTTCCGATACTCACCCAACAAGGCTCTTCGGCTCCGTTTATGCACAAAGGGTTTCTGTCTCAAAGAAACTACCGGATAAACAGCCGCCACGAAATTGGGACGGACTTCTTTATCGAACAATGCTCCAGCCGATACGGAAAGATGTCCTCCTGCCGAAAAACCTATCACGCCAATCCGATGTGGGTCAATGCCTAAGCTATCGGCATGTGCACGCAACCAGAGTATCGTTTCCTGCAAATCTTCTTGTGGATCGGGATACTGATGACCTCTCAATAGATACCGGTAGCCCGATGCAAAGGCGAATCCGCCTTGTACGCGATAGCGCAAAACGTATGCCGAATATCCCTGGCTTTGCAACCATCGAGCAACGGCATGTCCTTCCGTCTCTTTATCCAACCAACTATAACTACCGCCTGGACATACGATGATGGCCGTCTTGCCCGATGGATAACTATCCACTCGTCGTAGTTGCTGAGCAAGGACGCCCCCCATAGTCATCCAAAACCAAAGCGATACAAGTGCTATCTTATTGAACATTTTCAACATAGTAACGATGCCAAGCACGCGTTTTCTCTCTGTAATTGCTTCCCATCGAAGTATCTTCGGCCAATACTCGCTGTCCAATGCGTATCGTGATTGTACCTGGATGAAGCATCAGTTTCTTTTTGGGCAATACCCTACCGGGACCATCCAAGAAGATAGGAACAATGTCGCAATTCAACTGCTCAGCCAGATAGAATGCTCCTCGATGGAACTTCAACACGGAACAATCCACCGAACGCGTACCTTCGGGGAAGATAACTATACTATAACCATGGGCGACAACATCGGCCAGATTCTCGACACTCTTTTCCAATCCCTCGGTAGCTGGATAGTATTCCAAGTATCGCAAAACGGGCTTATAAACTGGAAAGTTCCATACCCATTGGTTGGTCAATGCTACCAAGTTTGGAGAAAGACTCAGCACCGACAGGAGATCTAAATGTGACTGATGGTTGCAGATGATAATAGCAGGTTTAGCAAAGGTCTCCCTGCAAGGATTATCCACGCGCACCTTCACCTGTGGGATGTGGTAGAGCAACATGCGGAAGAACCGACACAATAATCGATGGTACTTCTTCTTAGCTCGGTCCGAGTTTTGATGAGTCAAGCGTTTCCAATAAACCACGGGTAACGGATAAACCATCGCAAAGAGCAATGCGAACAGCAAAACGCCGTACGTCATCAACTTTCTATAGAATAACGTCTCCGTGAATCTGTACCACAAGATGGCCCACCAACCATAGACGATGCTCAGTAGGCACAATACTGTATTGAGTACCGATATTCGAAAGAAATCCCAAAATGGACGGAAGTGGCTCACTCGTTCTTCCTTCGGGGGATAATAGACCTGTATTGGTTGCGAAACCAGTTTCGTTCCATGCCAAGCGGCCCAAACCAGCAATTCCAATTCCGCTTCGTAGCGATTGGTAAGCCATCCCAAGTTACGCAATTTCTGTAAAGGATACAACCTATATCCCGATTGGGTATCGGGCAGGAATTGCCACGTTTGCAGGCAGAACCAGAAGTTCGAGAAGTGGTTGGCAAAGGTGTTTTTGCCAGGCATATTCTTCTGCTGGAGTTTGCGGTTTCCCACGATGAGCGTATTCGGATGTTTCTTCAATGCCTCAGCAAAAGCAGGCAACTCCTCAGGAAAATGTTGACCATCCGCATCAATGGTGATGGCATAATCAAAGCCTCTCTCCCGTGCCACACGGAAACCAGTCTTCAACGCATAACCTTTGCCCTTATTCTTGGCATAGTCAATGACGTTCACCTCCGTATCGACCTCTTTCAATAATCGGGGAGTTTCGTCGGTCGAACCATCATTCACCACAAAAATATCTTCGATGTAGGGTTGCAAACGGGTAAGCACCATCAATATCGTGCCTGCATTGTTATATGTAGGCACGATAGCGCATGTGTGCATCTCTTTGAAATACTGTTTGCAATCGGCAACCATGATGGTATATGCTTGTAATCTCTATCTATTACTTATTATCTCTATCTACTAAAAGATAAGGGTCATTTTCGAGAAGGTAATCTCTCCATCGGCAATGACTACGTCGGCCGAACTCTCGCCCAACTTCATCCGGAAACTCAAGTGTGGGTGTTCCTGAGGCAAATGGGGCACCAGAAATTTCACATTCTTTACCTCAGCCAAATCCCTGTCTATGCCCAATTCCGATGATGCCAAATCGGCCGCCATACCCACCAAGATGGCTCCTGGCGTGATGGGGTATTCTGGGAAATGCGCCTTGTAAATAACATGCTCGGGGTTGACCAAAACATTCACCTGCGTCATTTCCTCTTCATGCAGTGTTTCTTCTATTGTATAGAACTCGTCCATGGTTTTCACTTCATTGAAACTAAAAAACAACCGCTGATGATGAGACACACACCCAACCATCCCCAAGCCGAAACTTTCTCGCCCAACAAAAGGATGGCAGCGATAATGCCGAAGACATAACTCAAACTATTGAGCGGATACGCCTGGCTCAACGGATAGTGCTTGATGATCCACCACCACAAGAGTCCTGCTCCTCCGAAGCAGAGTCCAAAGAGGGCTAAAGGGCCATTCAGCAACACATTCTTGACAAAATGCCAATTCCATCCGAATGCAGGGATGGAATGTGTGCTCAGCTTCAGGAATATCTGCCCCAATGCCAACAACATCGATTGTAATAGACAAAGCAAGAATAGTTTCATATCTTTCGCAAATAAGTCATAGCCGCATCACCCATACGGTCAAGGGTAATGACCAATACATGCTTCTGTTGCCCCCGTGCAATCCATTGAGCTGCGACATAGAAACCCAAGGCAGAAGCCGAATAACACTCACCGAACCATTGCTTGTACGTAAGCACCTGCGCGTTCGGGAAGAGGACAGGCAACAACTCGTCATACAACGCATCATTCTTCGGATGTCCGTTGTGCCCTGTAAAGAGAACGCAATCCGATGGCAAATGCAGCCCCTCCACCACCTTCTTCCATTGTTCCAGTGTCGGTCGATGTAGGAGTTTGACCGATACCAATTCACAAAGGGGCTGGTGACCCGGCAATTCGTTATTCGAAAGCAGGGCGGCTACCGAGGCCTCTCCACAGGTTCCTTTCATCCCGTTGCCCACATAGTCAATCAACTCCAGCAAGTGATAGTAGTTCTCTGTTGTGGCATCCTGTCCCAATACCAGAGCATTGTTCAATGTCTTTTGTTCGAGTTGCAACCAAGCGTCATACAAAGCACTCTCGAAACTGATTTGTTTGTGACTGTACGTAGCATTATAGCCATGACACTTCGTTTGTATTGCCACCAGCGAACCAATGGTATTGTGGGTCGATTGCATGAAGTGGGTCGGTTTTAGCAACTCCTCTCCGTTTTGACACATGTCCAACAGGAAGGCCTCTGTACTCTCTACACTTCCCAATCCCGTTCCCGTGATGATGGCTTCGGGCGATGTCAATCCGCAATCGTCCAACGTCTTCTTGGAGGTAGCCAACGCCCGCTTCAAGAGTTTTCCCATACGTCGTCCCTCTACAGGCGAAACATACGGCTTGTAGTCAGGTTCGATGCTCCGGCAAAAAGGTTCCTGATGCTCGACGGGATTCTCCATCCACGCCTCACAGAGGGGTTCTTGCATGGAAATCTGATTGGCGGCTTGAACGTATATGGACATGCTCAATAATATATCTATAGGTTCGTTTTTCAATAGACATTTTCTCGCCATAACATAAAGCAAGCTTTCTGTCTATGGCTTAACGAAAACGTTCGTTTTTTTACAGACATTTTCTCGCCATAACATAAAGCAAGCTTTCTGTCTATGGCTTAACGAAAACGTTCGTTTTAATCTACTTGCGAGAACAACAGCGAACTGTCATTTCCTCCAAAGCCAAAGGCATTGCAGAGGACTCTCTTCAATC
>JAEEGG010010301.1_pt1 | contig 20671 bp, 18 predicted proteins | sample 9134161 | NCBI WGS metagenome assembly JAEEGG01 (sample SAMN16246543, study PRJNA631951) | gut metagenome | biome: gut microbiome; feature: rumen; material: CR-attached | host: Bos | place: Iran: Karaj | collected 2018-10 | reverse complement strand
GACCGCTGATCAGATACAGCAACGTCGATTTACCCGTACCGTTCTTACCCAACAGGCCATAGATATTATCCTGCTTCAGCGTCAGACTGAAATCATCGAATACCTGGTCTTTCTGACCTGCATACTTGAAACTGATGTTACTTACTTCAATCATAATTCCTTTATTTTATATTGTTCAAATCTTCAATGTAATAGTGTACCACTTCAATAGTACACTGCAAAAGTAGGATAATTATCAATACCCTCCAAGCTTTTTGGAGAAAATCTTTCTTTTCTTAACAAAGTTTAAGGATTCTCGCGCGTGCGATAATAGTAAGGTATCAGCGCGAATCGGCGCCCCACATCATCTTCTCACGCAGGGCATTGAAATAACGATGGTCGGGGCGCTTCACCACCTGGATATCATAAGGTGCACGACGCAACGTGAGTTTCACGCCCTCCTTGCACTTCTCCGAACGACCATCGATGGCCACCAGGAAGTTGTGGCTGCGACTCTCCACCTCAAGTTCGATGATCGAAGAGTCGGCCAGCACGATCGGACGCACATTCAGGGAGTGAGGGGCAACCGCCGTCATGGAGAACACCTTCGTACCAGGCACGATAATCGGACCGCCGTTGGAGAGGGAATACGCCGTTGATCCCGTAGGCGTAGAGATCACCAGTCCGTCAGCCTGATACGTATTCAGATACTGACCGTTGATGCTCGCCCTGACAGAGATCATTGAGGCCGTGTCGCGTTTCAGGATCGCCACATCGTTCAGGGCACAGTTAAAACCCTCTAACGGCTCCCCGTCGGTAGAGACCTCAATCAAGGCACGCGACTCGATGGAGAAATCGTCGTTATGAAGGGCATCCACGCAACGCTCGATATCATCCGGACAGACATCCGCCAGAAAACCGAGACGCCCCATATTGACACCGAGGATGGGGATCTGCTTCTCTCTCACCCTACTGGCGGCCTTCAGGAACGTACCGTCGCCACCCATGGAGATCACGAAATCCGCATCGAAGTCATCACCCGAGAACACCTTCGTGGCATTCGGCACGATATGCTGGTTGTCACGCAGGAAATCGTAATATTCCTGATCGACATACACCTCGGCACCAACGTTAGCAAGCGTAGATAACACCTGCTGGATGGCGGCCGACTTCTTCGACTGATAGATATTGCCAAAAAGGGCAAATTTCATTTTCCGATGCTCCATCATTCCACTTTTGGGTGCAAAGTTAGTAAAAAAGTAAAAAAGTAGAAAGGTAAAAAGCCAAAAATTGACTGAACGGTTTTACTTTTTTACCTTTTTACTTTTTTACCTTCAAAAAATTATATATCTTTGCAGTCGAGAACGACTGCGAAGTCAGGCTGCACCTCGGCAATGAGCAAGCTCGCTGCTCTCGGTTTGCACTGACTTTGCAATCAGAAACCCTAAAATTAAAAAGAATATGGCAAAAGTTTATGTATTTATGGCCAACGGCTTTGAGGATGTTGAGGCCCTGATCCCCATCGACGTACTGCGTCGTGGTGGTGTAGATGTGATTACGGTGAGTACCACAGAGGATATCATCGTAGAGTCAGCACATGGTGTGGGCATCCGTGCCGACATGATGTTCACGGCCTGTGATTTCTCCGATGCCGACCTGCTGATGCTGCCAGGTGGTATGCCCGGCGCCAGCAATCTGTTTGAGCACGAGGGTGTCTGTCAGGCACTGAAACTGCAGGCTGCTGCGGGCAAGAAGATCGCCGCCATCTGTGCCTCACCGGCCGTCGTACTGGCCCAACTGGGTCTCCTCGATGGTAAGAAGGCCACCTGCTATCCTGGTTTCGAACGGATGTTGGAAACGGCCGACTATACAGGTGCGCTCGTCACCGTCGATGGTAATATCACCACGGGCGAAGGACCTGCTGCTGCCTTCCCCTATGCCTATACCATCCTGGCCGACCTGACTGATCAGGCCACCGCCGACCAGATCGCCGAAGGCATGCGTTTCAAACATCTGATGGCAGAGTCTTGTTAGTCGTGTAGTCCGTTGCCAAAAAATATATGGATTATATCATTATTGTGGCAGGCGGAAAGGGCCTGCGGATGGGAAGCGACATTCCCAAACAATTCCTGCCCATTGGCGGCAAACCCGTCCTGATGCGCACACTGGAGCGCTTCAGGGCGTACTCGAGTGCGCTCCAGATCATACTCGTACTACCTGAGGCACAACAGGACTACTGGCGACAACTCTGTGAGGAATATCAGTTTGACGTGGAGTACCAGCTCGCCAATGGCGGTCAGACGCGTTTCCACTCCGTACAGAACGGTCTTGCACTCGTGCCCGACGATGCCGAGGGAGTCGTGGGTGTGCACGACGGCGTGCGCCCCTTCCCGAGTATCAAGGTGATCCGCAACTGCTATGAGACTGCCCGTACCGCCAAAGCCGTCATCCCCGTCATCCCCGTCGTCGAGACCGTCCGCCAGTTAGTTGACTTAAGGACTAATGATCAAGAAAAGTCTTGTAGTCCTGTAGTCCGTTGCCAATACACTTCAAGGACTGTCCCTCGGGATGACTATCGTTTAGTGCAGACGCCTCAGACTTTCGACATCCAACTGTTGAAAGCGGCAAACCGCCAACCATATAACGACGGGTTTACCGATGATGCCTCGGTGGTGGAGAGCTACGGCTTCGAAATCACCCTCGTAGAGGGCAACCGCGAGAACATCAAGATCACCACCCCCTACGACCTCAAAATTGCAGAAATATTAATATAGCAACGGACTACACGACTAACAGGACTGATGATCAAAAAAGTCCTTCGCTCGGCTTTGCCGCTTGGCTCGTCCAAGAAGTCCTGTAGTCCGTTGCCAGAATATATGGATATATTAAGTCAGGATATACAATTTCTCCCGGGGGTGGGACCGAACAGGAAGAAGATACTGGGCGAGGAACTTAGTATCCACACCTATGGTGACCTGCTCGAGAACTACCCCTACAAACATGTCGATCGATCAAAAATCTATACCATTCACGAACTGACCGGCGACATGCCCTTCGTACAGATCGTGGGACATATCCTCAGTTTCGAGACCTTCCAGATGGGACCGCGCAAAGAGCGTGTCGTCGCCCATTTTACCGACGGTACAGCCATCTGTGACCTCGTGTGGTTTCAGGGGGGCAAATATGCCAAACAGAGTTATAAGGTAGGGACGGAATACGTGGTGTTTGGCAAGCCAACCATCTTCAACAACCGCATCAACATCACTCACCCCGACATGGATCGTGCCGAGGAGCTGGAGCTGTCGAGCATGGGGATGCAACCCTACTACACCACCACGGAGAAAATGAAGAAGCGCGGTCTCTCCTCACGCACCCTTGAGAAACTGACACGGGGCCTGTTGGAGAAACTGCCGCCCCTGCCGGAGACCATCCCCGACTTTATCACCGCCCCCCTCCACCTCATGGAGCGCGATGCGGCCCTGCGTGCCATCCACTACCCGCAGAACGCTAAGGAACTGGAACGGGCGAGGGTCAGACTGAAGTTCGAAGAGCTTTTCTTCGTGCAACTGAACATTGTCAGATACGCCAGCGACCATCGCCGCAAATACCGCGGCTACGTCTTCTCACAGGTCGGAGAGGTGTTCAACACCTTCTATCACAACCACCTGCCGTTCCCATTGACAGAGGCACAGAAACGGGTGATCCGCGAGATCCGTAAGGACACAGGTAGCGGCCGTCAGATGAACCGATTGCTGCAAGGCGATGTCGGCTCGGGCAAGACGCTCGTCGCCCTGATGACGATGCTCATCGCCATCGACAACGGCTATCAGGCCTGTATCATGGCACCCACGGAGATCCTCGCCGAGCAACATCTGCAGACCATCATGGGCTTCCTGAAAGACATGCCCGTACGCGTGGCCCTGCTCACGGGTATCGTGAAAGGCAAACGGCGTCAGGAAGTGCTCGACGGACTCCTGGACGGTACGATCCATATCCTCGTAGGCACCCATGCCGTCATCGAGGACACGGTGCAGTTTGCCCGTCTGGGTATGGTCGTCGTCGATGAACAGCACCGTTTCGGTGTCGCCCAGCGCGCCAAACTCTGGAGCAAGAGTCAGAACCCGCCCCATGTACTGGTGATGACCGCCACCCCTATCCCGCGTACCCTCGCCATGACGCTCTACGGCGACCTCGACGTGAGTGTGATCGACGAACTCCCACCGGGTCGCAAACCCGTCAGGACCACCCATGTCTTCGATACCCGCATGACCTTCCTCTACGACGGCATCCGTCAACAGATCCGGGAAGGTCGTCAGGTGTATATCGTCTTCCCGCTCATCGAGGAGTCGGAGAAGAGCGACCTGAAGAATCTGGAGGATGGCTACGAGGTACTAAAACAGGCCTTCCCCGAGTTCCGGCTCAGTAAGGTCCACGGTCGTATGAAACCCAGTGAGAAGGAAGAAGAGATGCAACGTTTCGTCAGTGGTGAGACCCAGATTCTTGTCGCTACCACCGTCATCGAGGTGGGCGTGAATGTACCTAACGCCTCTGTGATGGTGATCCTCGACGCCCAGCGCTTCGGTCTCTCCCAACTCCACCAACTCAGAGGACGTGTCGGTCGTGGTGCCGACCAGAGTTTCTGTATTCTCGTCACCCCCTATAAACTCAGTGAGGAGACCCGCAAGCGCATCGATATCATGTGCGACACCAACGACGGTTTCCGCATTGCGGAGGCCGACCTGAAACTGCGTGGTCCCGGCGACCTGGAGGGCACCCAACAGAGCGGCATGGCTTTCGATCTAAAAATTGCTGACATCGCACGTGACGGACAACTCGTTCAGATGGCACGCGACGAGGCCCAGAAAATCATTGAAGATGACCCCGATTGCACCTCGCCGCGCTATCAGATGTTGTGGAACCGTCTGCGCCAACTTCGTAAGACAAATATCAACTGGGCAGCCATTTCTTAGCAGAAAAGTGTTAAAACAACACAAAATATTGTTAACGCAGACAACTTTTTGCATGTTTTTAAAATAAATTTTCTACCTTTGCATCGTATTTTTGACAATTTGCGCTTATCTAACTGAACATTTGCGCGATAATAATAAACCAGAATAGAATGAACTTTTTGAAGAATCTTAAGGCAACTGCTTTCTTATCGATCATGATGCTTACTTCGACTTCTGCAGTCGGACAGGATCTCTTGGCCCGTCAGGCTCCCGTCGATCGTAAGATGAAGGCCGTTGATTCCATAGCACTCAATAAACTGATTGAACAGGAAATGTTTGAGAACCCTGCAGGTGACCTGTATGAAGAGTGGGACAACCACTTGACTCACTATCAGGGTATCGCCATTCCTGATGAGACCACCATCGACCTGCGTGGTTTCTGCATGCCGACTGAGAGCCGCGTTGTCACCTCTAACTTCGGTGCACGTTGGGGACGTCAGCACAAGGGTCTTGACATCAAGGTGTATATCGGTGACACCATCCGTGCCGCCTTCAGTGGAAAAGTACGTATCGTGAAATATGAGCCACGCGGCTATGGTAAGTATGTGGTGATCCGTCACTACAACGGCTTGGAGACCTACTACGGTCACATGTCAGCCTGGCTCGTGAATGAGAATGATGAAGTAAAGGCAGGCGATCCGATCGGTCTGGGTGGTAACACCGGCCGTAGCACAGGTTCTCACCTTCACTTCGAGACTCGTATCTGTGGTATCGCCCTGAACCCCGCCCTGATGTTCGATTTCCGTAACCAGGATGTCACAGGCGACTTCTACACCTTCCGTCGCAGCAAGTACGCATCAGAGTCTGCACTCGCTACCCGTCTGCGCGGTGTGGAGGCCAACGGAGGCGGTCGCTTCGAGGTGGATGCCGACGACGACTCAGAGATGGCGATTGCAGCACCTTCTGTTTCATTCGCTCCTGAGACCCATTTCCACAAGGTGAAGAAGGGTGAGACACTGCAGGCCGTTGCACGTAAGTGCCACACCACCGTTGATGCCCTCTGCCGCCTGAACCACATCGGCAAGAACATCCGCCTGATGCCCGGTCAGATTCTGAAATATAACTAAGGTAAATAGATACAGGATAAGAAAAAGAATCCCACCTTCGAGGGTGGGATTCTTTATTTTTATTTCAGTGTCTTAATCAGGAACTGGGCGACGAGGTCGGTAGAACGATAGATGTTCTGTGAGAAACCGTGATCGAAATATTCCTGCATGTAATACGCACTGCCTGGCCAGATCTGATGGAAACGCTCACCGTAGGTGTAAGGCACCACACGGTCGCCATTGCCGTGAACGATGATGGCAGGACCCTGATACTTCGCAGCCGTCTCGTAGATCGGCAGATTGAACGCGGTACGGATATAGTTGCCACCTAACTTCAGACCACCGAAGAGTTCGATATACTCACCCGGATCGAAGGGGTCGTACATCTTTCCCATCGTACTGCCCTTGATGGCATCCTCACGAAGCACGGCAGCAGGCGCCATCAGTGCCACAGCCTTGAAAGCAGGCTGACCTAAGGCCTCGCTCAGTTCACCGGCGGTCATCGCTGCGACCACACCACCCTGTGAGTGACCGGCAATCGCAAGATCGTTCACATAAGGCAGACTGCTCACGTATTCCACTACCTTCTTGGCATCCTCAATCTCGTTGGGCACTGTCATGTCCTTAAACTCGCCCTCGCTCTGACCGTGACCGTTGAAGTCGAAACGGATGCTGGCAATGCCATGTGCCTGCAGCGTGTCGCAGATGAGTTCGAACATCGGACCGTCCTTCGTACCACTGAAACCGTGACAGAAGATCACCATCGGACACTGCTCACCAGCCTTCAACTCAGGCTTCTGAATGAGGGCAGCCAGTTTGCCGTGATCACCGTCGATGCTCACGCGCTCACCCTTCTGGGCAGGTACATACGCACCGGTGGTCAACTCCTTCAGATACTTGTCCACCTTATAAGTCAATACGGTAGAGAGTTGGATCTTACCGTCGGGACCAACCACCACCATCGAGGGGATCCACTTCACACCATACGCCTTGGCGATGTCGGTATCCTTAAACTTCTTCAGTTCGCTCACCTGCGTATAGGCGATACCGAACTGCTCGACAGCCTTTTTCCAAGCCTCCACGTCCGTATCCATCGACACACCGACGAACTCGATACCGTGCTGCTTGTAGGCCTGTTGCATGCGCACCACCTCGGGGGCATCCTTACGACAGTCGGGGCACCACGATGCCCAGAAGTCGAGCACCACCGTCTTACCCTTCGCAAACTTAGAGAACTGGAATTTCTTGCCGTCGATGGTCTGCATCTTGAAGTCGGGTGCCACGCTACCGGGCTGGATCAATTCCGTAGCATACTTCGTGTCCATGTCCTTCTGAGGACCGAACTGCGCTTTTACCTCTGCCGTTGCTCCTACCAGAAGCAGAGCGGCTAAAACTGTTGATAATCTCATGATATCGATAAAAATTTCTGCAAATGTACAAAATAATTGGTAATTATCAATGGTGTATTGTGAATTATTTCTTATCTTTGCAGAAAATTATAAAACTATAAATCATATGTTAGACAAGGAGAGAGGGCTGTATATCGCCCATTGCGCCAATGGTGCGCTCAGTATCACAGGTAAGATGGCCAACCGTCACGGACTGATTGCAGGTGCCACGGGTACCGGTAAGACCGTTACGTTGCAGGTGATGGCGGAGACGTTCTGTCAGGCAGGTGTGCCCTGTTTCATGGCCGACATGAAGGGTGACCTTTCAGGTATCTCCCAGGTAGGTAAGATGAGTGGCTTCATCGAGAAGCGGTTGCCGGAGTTCGGCATTGAGAATCCTGAGTTCCAGGCTTGTCCCGTGAGGTTCTTCGACGTGTTCGGCGAACAGGGACATCCCATGCGCGCCACCATCTCACAGATGGGTCCGCAACTGCTGAGTCGTCTGATGCAACTCAACGAGACGCAGGACGGTGTATTGAACATCGTGTTCCGCATCGCCGATGAGCGTGGGCTGTTGCTGATCGACCTAAAGGACCTGCGCTCGATGCTCGACTGGGTATCACAACATGCCAAGGAATATACCACTAAGTATGGTAATATCTCCACCACCACCGTCGGTGCCATCCAGCGTGCCCTCCTGCAGTTGGAGAGCCAAGGTGCCGATAAGTTCTTCGGTGAACCCTCGTTCGATATCTACGACCTGATGCAGACCGAGGGAGGCAAGGGTGTGATGAACGTGCTGGCTGCCGACAAACTGATGATGCAGCCGAAACTCTACTCCACCTTCCTGTTGTGGTTGCTCTCCGAACTCTACTCCACCCTCCCCGAAGTGGGCGACATGGAACTGCCGAAACTCGTGTTCTTCTTCGACGAGGCCCACATGCTCTTCGACGGCACCTCCAAAGCCTTGCTCGACAAGATCGAACAGGTGATCCGTCTGATCCGTTCCAAGGGCGTGGGTATCTACTTCATCACCCAGAGTCCGACCGACATCCCCGAGAGCATCCTCGGACAACTTGGTAACCGTGTGCAGCATGCCCTGCGTGCCTATACGCCAAAGGATCAGAAGGCGGTGAAGACCGCTGCCGACACCTTCCGTGCCAACCCGGCTTTCAAGACCGACGAGGCCATCATGAACCTGGAGACGGGTGAGGCCCTTGTCTCGTTCCTCGATGCGAAGGGTGCCCCCGCCGTCGTGGAGCGTGCGAAGATCCTGTTCCCGTTGTCACAGATCGGTGCCGTGACCGAAGGACAGCGTCTCGACATCATCAAGCAGAGCCGTATCTATGGCAAATACGATACACCCATTGACCGTGAGAGTGCCTTCGAGGTGCTGATGGCAGAGGCTGACCGTCAGTTGGCAGAGCAGGAACAGCAACAGGCTGAGATAGAGATCCCACAGCCTGAGGCTAAGGCAGAGAAGAAGAAACCTGGTCTGTTAGGTAAGGTCGGCAAGGCCATCCTGACCGCCATCACCTCCACCCTCGCCGCCATCCTCGGTACGTATGTCAGTGACAAGGTGACGGGTAAGAAGACCAAGTCGAAGACCTCCGCCACCGGTCGTGTCGTCAAAAATGCCACCAGTGCCGCCACGCGCTCCATCACCAAGGAACTCACCCGCGACATCCTCGGCAACTTAGTTAAATAGTACTATTCACATATGGTGTAAATATACCGCTGTCGATCGACAGTGGTATATTTATATTTAGTGGGGTCTATCACGGTTTTCATGTCGTTGCTGATGCCCGTACCAATCAGTTTGGTAGTAGCCTCCTTCATCGTCCATAAGCGGATGAAGGCAGCGGCAGGATTCTCTGCCGTCTTAATCTGAGCGATCTCCTCATCATTCATCGTATAATTTACCAACGACTCCTTATATTCGCGGATACCCTCCACATCGACACCCACAGGTTGATCGCTCACCACACAGATGGCAGCCTCCTTGCAATGACTCAGATTGAAGAAGATTTCCGGGTGTCCTACAATCGAGGGTTTACCGTGCTCATTATATTCAAAGACAGGATTCTCTGTGATACCGTAGCCCTCACGAAGCGCCTGCTTCAGCAAGAGATACGCCAACACACAGAGCCGTTGCCCCTGTTCATGTTTGAACTTCAGCGCCTGTTCCCTCCGCTGCTCCGAAATTTCCTTCAGCGCCGCCTGGAGATCAAACGCCCAAATATCCTCACGCACCAGAGTAATCATAACTATCCACTATCAACTATCCGCTATACATTACTCTAATCCAACTTCCGGCATGGGGATTTTGCGGTTGGGGTTTTCCTTGGCACCGAGATCTACCAGTTCACGGCCTTTCTGCGCCACACTCTGACGCCCCGTGATGAGTTTGTTGTTGGCACTGTCGTAGGCCTCCACCGTCTTGTGCAGTTTCTCACCGAGTTCGTTATACCGCTTCACGAAGTCACCCAAGCGATCGAGCAACTGCTCGGCCAAGCCGAACACCTTCTCCTGGTTCTCCGCCTGCTGGTTCTGTACCCACGCGATATGGATCATGTGGAGGATTCCCAACAGGTTCTGCTCACCCGTTACAAACACCTTCTTCTCGAATGCCTCACGCCAGAGCGTGGGATCATTCGCCAATGCCAACTGCAACGACGACTCGAAAGGCACGAACATAATGACAAAGTCCACCGTCTCACGCCCGTTCTTGATATACTTCGAATAGTCCTTACGCGCCAGTTCGTTCACATGACTGCGCACACTCTTGATATGCTCTTGCAGATAACGCTCCTTCTCCTCGGGCGTCTGGGCGTTCACATACTTCTCATACGCCACGAGCGACACCTTCGAATCCACGATCGCATCCTGTCCCTGGGGATAATGCAGGATCACGTCGGGCTGCATCTCACGCCCTGTCTCATCATTCTTCAACGGACGACCTAGTTCATCGCGCAGACGGGCCTGCACCTCGTAGTGGATACCCTCCGTCAAGCCCTGACTGGCGAGCAGGTCACCAAGGATGATCTCTCCCATGTTACCGCTCACCTTATTATCACGCCTGAGCACGTTGGTCAGACTCTCCGCACGCTCACCCAACTGCTGCGTCTGTTGCATCATCTGCTGGATCTGTTCACGGAAAGAGGCCGAATGGGCAGCACTCTCCTTCTGGTTCTCCGAGATGGCTTTCTGCATCTTGTCGATGGCCTCCCGCAACGGTTGCGTAATACCTGTCATCGCCTCTGTGTTCTGTGCCTTCAGTTTCTGGGCACTACTCTCCATCAACTGCTGGGCCATGTTCTTAAACCGCTCCTCGTTGCGTTTCAGTTCCTCGTCCATCTGTTGGCGCACCAGTTCCAACTCCCTACCCTGGCTCTCCGCCTTGGCATGAAGTTCCCTGTTCTCTGCTTCCAGATGGTTCACCCGACTCGTGGCGATATTCAGTTGCTCCCCCTTCATCGAGAGTTCAATATCCTTCTTCCCGGAAGCGATGTTCACCGCATCCATCCGCTTGTCCATCACGAGGTAAGCCACCACGGCACCCACCGCAATACCTATTATGATATAAATAACAATCATCATCTGGCACTATTTTTCTGCAAAAGTAAAAAAAATCCTTGAAATTATACGCTGGTTACTTATTTTTTTGTAAATTTGCACCATCATAACCATTTATCGATCACTAAAAACTTTTAGATTATGGATTACAAGATTATTGACATTGAAGGTATTGGCGATGTTTACGCACAGAAACTCATTGCCGCTGGTATTAACAAAGTAAGTGAACTGCTCGAGAAGTGTGCTGCCCCGAAGGGACGTAAGGCCCTGGCAGAGGAGACTGGCATCAGCGAGAAACTCATCCTGAAGTGGACCAACCATGCCGACCTGTTCCGCATCAACGGTGTAGGACCTCAGTTCGCCGAGTTGCTCGAGGCCGCTGGTGTTGACACCGTGAAGGAGTTCCGTCATCGCGTGGCAGAGAACCTGCAGCCGAAACTGGAGGAGACCAACGCCGCTAAGAACATCTGCAACCGTGTGCCTGCCGTGAGCGAGATTCAGAAGATGATCGACCAAGCCAAGGAACTCGAGCCAAAGATGACATACTAAGATTAAACAATGAATCCCGGCATTTCCGGGATTCATTGTTTTTGTGACGATGGCCAGTTGACGAGATAGAGTTTCTCGGTGGCACGGGTGAAGGCGGTATAGAGCCAGTGGATATAGTCGGGCGTGAGCATATCATCCGTCATATACCCCTGATCGAGATACACATGAGCCCACTGACCGCCCTGGGCCTTATGACAGGTCACGGCATAGGAGAACTTCACCTGAAGGGCATTGTAATAACGGTCGCTCTTCAGTTTTTTGATGCGTTCCGTCTTCTGAGTGATGTCCGCATAATCCTCCAACACCGCCTGATACAACTGCTCCTGTTGCTCACGTGTCAGGGCTGGTGCCTCGGTGGTCAGTGTATCCAGACAGACGGTCGCTGTGAGTTCGTAGTCATCGTAGTCGGGCAGCGTCATCGTCACCTCGGCGAAACGGAAACCGTAGAGTTCATGCACATGTCTGACGCGCTGCACCACCGCCCTATCGCCATTGGCAAGATACATGCCCCCTAAGTTAGGGGGTTGGGGGTCTGAAGACGTCCAGAAATAATTATTCTTCACGATCATCAGAAGATCCCCGCGGCAGAGTTCTTCATCCCGGTCGAGCACCATGTTACGGATACCCTGGTTATAGATGTTCGCCCGTTTGTTACTGCGCGTGATGACGATCGTCTCGTCCATCCCCGCATGGTAGTAACTCGACGAGAGCGTATCAATCAGTTCATCGCCCGTCACCACCTGGATATCAGTAAACCCCTGGAACCGTATCTTCGGCATGCTCACGGTCCCTGAGCCTGTCGAATGGGCGGTCCCTGAGCTTGTCGAATGGGCTCTTATTTGCGTTGCATTCCACAGGATCCCCGAGTCCTCGCTCTGACGAAGCACCTGATTCAGATCCGTTTCATACACCCGCATACCATAGCCACGCAACACCTGTGCCGACAGCGCCGGACTCTCCTCCTCACCCACCGGTGGCAACTGGGCACGGTCGCCGATCAACAGCAACCTACAATTTTGTCCTTGATACACGAACTGCATCAGGTCGTCTAACAGACAACCCGAACCAAAAGCCGACTCACCGAGACCGAGGTTGGCGATCATCGAGGCTTCATCGACGATAAACAAGGTATCACGGTTCAGGTTGACGTTCAGATTGAAAGACGAGAGGTCGCCTGCCGACTTCTGACGGTAGATGCGTCGGTGGATCGTGTAGGCAGCATGACCGGCATTCAGGGAAAAGACCTTTGCCGCACGACCTGTAGGTGCGAGCAGGATGAGTTTCTGTTTCAAGGCAGCCATTGCCCTGACGATGGCACCAGCCAACGTGGTCTTACCCGTACCAGCCGAACCGCGCAGGATCATCACCACCTGGTCGTCGCGATCCATCATGAACTGCGTAAACACGTCGAGTGCCTGCGCCTGTTCTGGAGTCGGTGGTAGTCCCAAGACCTGAATGATGCGATATTTCAGTTCGTCTTGTATCATTTTGGCTACAAAGATACGAAAAATTAAACATTAAACATTAAACATTAAAAAAAATATCGTATCTTTGCAGCCGATATGCAAAGCAATAACCGACTGATCAATATCATACTGGCTGTCATTGCTGCGGGACTGTTGGCAGTCTGCGTGGCCAGTGTGATGAGTGCAATATGATGGACAAACGGAAAATCACCATACGCATCGGGAGAAACAATCTCTCCTTCACCATGCTCGACGCCACGAACACGGAGCAGCCCATCGTATATACGCCTTACGTCGTGAAGGCAGGTATCACGATGGCCGTCAATCTGCGCCAGGCCTTCAAGAGCGACATCATGATCGAGGCTGATGTCAACCGTGCCGACGTACTGTTGGACACCCCCCAGATGCTGGTGCCTATCGAGCAGTTTGAGGAGGATGACATCAAGACCCTCTTCGACCATGCCTTTCCCGCAGGACAGGAACAGCGCATCGTACGCTACAACGTACTGCCCAACTTGAAGTCCGTCTGTCTCTTTGCCATCAACAAAGACCTGAACAACGTGATCAACGACCAGTTCGACTATGTGCAGCATATCCAGGCGATGACACCCGTCTGGCATCATCTCCACCAGCGCAGTTTCACGGGGCATCGCAACAAACTCTATGGCTATTTCCACGGCAAGCGCCTCGACCTGTTCAGTTTCCAGCAGAACCGTTTCAAGTACTGCAACTCGTTTGAGGTCAGTCATGCCTACGATGCCCTCTACTTCCTACTCTATGTCTGGAAACAACTCCATCTGGAGGCCGAGCACGACGAACTCCATATCGTGGGCGACATCCCCGAACAAGCCTGGCTCGTCGAAGAACTGAAACGTTATCTCCGCAATGCTTACGTGATCAATCCAGCGGCTGATTTCCAGCAGTCACCAGTCACCGAGATAGCAGGCATGCCCTACGATCTGATGACACTTATCGTCAAGGGAAGATGACCTTCGACAGGCTCAGGTACCGTAAAAGTAGAAAAATGAGAATTATTACTGGAAAATATAAAGGACGGCACTTCGATATCCCGAGGTCATTCAAGGCAAGGCCCACCACCGACTTTGCCAAGGAGAACATCTTCAATGTGCTCAATGCCTACATCGACTTTGACGACACCACCGCCCTCGACCTCTTCTCAGGTACGGGCAGCATCACCCTCGAACTCGCTTCGCGCGGCTGTGCCCATGTCATCAGCGTGGAGATGGACCGCGACCATCACCGTTTCATTCAGGACTGTCTGAAGAAACTCGGCGATGCCAATGTCCTGCCCATCCGCGGCGATGTGTTCCGCTTCATCAAGTCATGCAAGCAGCAGTTCGACTTTATCTTCGCCGATCCCCCTTATGCCCTGAAGGAACTGCCCACCATCCCCGGACTCATCTTCGAGAAAGGCCTGTTGAAACCCGATGGTATCCTGGTGTTCGAGCATGGCAAGGATCATGACTTCTCGGGTGATCCACACTTTGTGGAACACCGCAGTTATGGAAGCGTGAACTTCTCGATTTTCAAGATGTCAGAATAACGGCGAAAGCATCCGGGTGACGCTTTCCCACAATCTCACGAAGAATCCCCTGCGCATCCTTTCAGGCGCCTCTTCCAGAGGCACGGCCTGTTCAATGTCTTTCAGGAACAGTTGTTTCATCCTGAGGGCAATCGCCTCGTCGTAGAAGAAGATGTTGGCCTCGAAATTATTCTCAAAACTACGGAAGTCGAGATTCGTCGAACCGCAGGTGGCGATCAGATCGTCGCACACCATCAGTTTCGAGTGCAGGAAGCCCGCTTCATAGAGACTCACCTTCACACCCGCCTCGGCAGCCTCACGCAGATAACTGCGACTCGCCCACTCCACGAACTTCGCATCGCTGTAGCGCGGACAGATCACCCGCACATCGACACCAGCCAGCGCAATCGTCTTCAGGGCAAACAGCACCGACTCGTTTGGCAGGAAATAAGGAGTCTCCAAATAAAGGTACTTACGCGCGCCCATGATGATACGCACAAAACCCTGCATGATCTCAGGATAAGGTGTCACAGGACCGCTGGTCACCACCTGTGCCAGACAGTCGTTCTCCAGTTCGGCACGCGGGTAGAACTTCCGGTCGGAGAGCAGTGTACGATCCACGAAATACCAGTCCACGAGGAACGCTCTTTGCAACGCAGCCACGGCACCGCCCGTCACCTTCAGCATCGTGTCGCGCCAGGCATGCCCCTCGGTACCCTTCACATAGCGCAGGGCAATGTTCATGCCGCCGATGAATCCCACACGACCGTCGATGACAATGATCTTACGGTGGTTGCGGTAGTTCACCTTACTCGTGAACGACGGGAAGCGCACGGGCATGAACGAGGTCACCTCGATACCCTCCTCACGCATCCGTTCGAAGAAATGATGACTCACGTTCCAGCAACCCACATCATCATAGATCACCCTGACCTCCACGCCCTCTCTCTTCTTCGCGATCAGGGCATCCGACACGAGCGTGCCTAACGCATCTTCAGCAAAGATATACATATCCACATGGATATGGCTCTTCGCCTCGTGGATGGCAGCCAACAAGGCAGGGAAAAACGCATAGCCGTCGGTATAGATCTCCACCTCGTTGTCCTTGAACGGCAACGCCAGGTTCTGATTCACAAACAGGTCGATCAGGGGTTTCTGCTGTTCGGGCAGATGCAGGTTCTGCTGCTCGGCAAACTCCAGCATCGAGCGTTTCGTCAGGAGGTTCATGCTGCGTTCACTCACATAACGCTCCTTACGGGTGTTGATGCCGAAGAAGAGATAGAAGATGAGACCTATCACCGGTATAAACCAGATCACCAGTGCCCAGGCCATCGTCTTGGCAGGCTGACGATTATCCATGACCACGTGGATGACGGCCAGAATGGCGATCACCTGCCAGATCAGGAATATGACGTTCAGCCAATGCATGTTATCTTACCACTCCTTTTCCCAACTGCCGTGCCAGGGCGTCACGGATCAACTGGGTCTTCTTATATTCCTCGAGCAGGGCGTTGGCACGCTCCATATCGTTACCCACTTGTCGGAGTTGCTGCTGCACCTCCTTCATCCGCTGCTCGATGATGTCGAGTCGGAGGTCGAGCACCAGGTGGAGCACATGCTGTTTCAGACCGCCCTCACGCTCTTTCAACTGGAAACCCTTACCCAACTGATGACGATCGATGGCGAGTTCCGCTGCCAGCGCACTGATATTCACGTCGGGGTGCTGTATGAAGTAGGTCTCAGCCTTGAAACCCTCCTCGCCGCTATGCGCCACCGCCTCCTCCAGGATCTGGTTGTATCGGGCGTCGTGGAAGGTCAGGTTGTCCTGTCCCAGATCATAACTGATATACTGTGCCACGGTCAGGTTGATCAGTTCGCCGTTGTCGGTCTCCACGTTCTCATAGATCACCTTCTCCCCATCGCGCACCACACTCTGGATCAAGAGGCGTTCAATCTCTCCTGAGCCCCCTAAGTTAGGGGGTTGGGGGTCTGAAGCAGCGCTTATGTATCCCTCGCGCAGACCCCTATCGTCCCCTAACTTAGGGGACTTATCCTTCTCCTCAAGATCCTTCCGAATCATCCCGTTCATCGAGTTCAGCAGCGTCTGTTCCTTGATGCCCATGCGCTGTGAGAGTTCACTGAGATAGGTCGAGCGCAAAATCTGGTCGGGGATCATCGAGATGCTCTTCACGATACCGCCGATCGCCTCCGAGCGCTTCACGGGGTCGGTCACGTTCTCCACCGTCAAGCGGGTCTTAAACGTGATGAAGTCCGTCTGATTCTGCTCGATATAGTCTTTCAGTTCCTGAGCCGAATGTTTTCTGCTGAATGAGTCGGGGTCGTCGCCATCAGGCAGGAGCAACACCTTGATGTTCATACCCTCTGCCAACAGCATGTCGGTACCACGCATGGCAGCATGGATACCCGCCTCGTCGCCGTCGTATAATAAGGTGATGTTCTGCGTAAAACGTCTGAGGAGTCTGATCTGATGCGTCGATAATGCCGTACCCGAGTTGGCGACCACGTTCTCCAGTCCGCACTGGTGCATGGCGATCACGTCGGTGTAGCCCTCCACCATATACACGCGGTCTTCCTTCGCAATGGCCTTCTTCGCCTGGAAGAGACCGTAGAGTTCGCGCTCCTTATGGTAGATCTCCGAGTCGGGCGAGTTCACATATTTCTGCTGCACGCCCTTCGTGCGTGAATCGAGCAGTCGGCCACCGAAGGCCACCACCCTACCGCTCACGTTCAACCACGGGAAAATCACACGTCCCGCATAACGGTCGTGCAGGCCCTTCTCACCACCCTCCAATGACGGTCCCTGAGCCTGCCGAAGGGCTCCTTTCTCATAACACAATCCTGTTTTGACCAGGAATTCCGCCTGATACCCCGCCTTCTGCGCTGCCTGTGCCAAAGCGTCACGCTTCTGCAACGCATAACCCAGGTTAAACTTCTCGATGATATCATCGCGGATGCCACGGCTACGGAAATACTGCCGGCCGATGGCGATACCATCGGGATCATTCTTCATCACGTCCTGGAAATAGTGCATCGCCCAGTCGTTGACGATGAACATCGACTCACGGTCGCTCTGTTCCTTCTTCTCCTCCTCGGTGAGTTCCTTTTCCTGGATCTCAATATTATATTTCTTCGCCAACCAGCGCAGGGCCTCGGGATAGGTGATCTGTTCGTGCTTCATCAGGAAGTTGATGGCCGTACCACCCTCGCCACAAGCAAAGCACTTGCAGATCTGCTTCGAGGGGGACACCATAAACGACGGGGTCTTATCATCGTGAAACGGGCACAGGCCCTTGTAGTTCACGCCTGCCTTACGCAAGGTCACAAACTCCCCCACCACGTCAACGATGTTCGTGGCGTCCATGATTTTATCTATCGTCGCTCTGTCAATCATTTCGGGTACAAAGTTACGAAAAGTCGAGCACAAAACAAAGAAACTTGTTTCTTTTTTTGTCGAGACGGAGTAACTTCGCCATCTTGATGGCAATGTTACAAAAAAAGGTTGTAAAGAACAACGGATTTTGGAAGATTAACGCAATTCGGCCTGTAATAAAGGCAATACGGGGAAGAATGGGGAAGTACAATTTGGGTGTGAAAGCAAAATGGGGAGGATTGGTGAAGGAGTTAGGTTTCCAAATCGTAACCTCATTTAGCCATCTCCTTCATCTTTGTGATGACGCTTTTGAAGCTCGTCAGCAGTTCTTCGACGAGCGAAGCGGCAAGCCGATTACCTCGTAGGTACTGCGCTCAATTCAGGGAAACAAAAACCTAATGTCTGCCGAGCTTGCTCATCAAAAAGCGGACGCTCACATTTGTGTGGCATTCCACAGAAAACTGCGTATTAGGCTACACCCTTCTACGGCATTTCAAGCAGAACTCTTTACGAAATCATGCCATATTAAGAGAAAATACTACACTTTTTCTTAAATTATGTTCACAAATCATCCTATTCTCGACATTTTGATTATATTTGCGCACAGAACGCTCAATGTTGGGCAAGAATAACTAAAAGCAATATGGGAATTCACAAACATAACAGGCTAAAGGCTGCGAGTAAGCGAGTGCAGAGTGAAGTCCTCTTCGACTCTGCCGAGCAGGAGCAGGCTCGAACGCAGTTCAAGATTGTTTTGGCTGAGAAAGAAAAGAACTGGTACGTGGCTCTCAGAGCAGATGGGTCACAGTATTAGTACCGTTTCACGCTGGATGACCAACAAGGTACAGCCATCAGTGGAACAACTCTACGAGATTGCACGCCATCTTGATGTGGATGTGAAGGAATTGTTAGTGTCGTCGAAAGTGTCCTAATGCTTTTTATCTCATTTTTGAAAGTTTACCTTTCATAAATATGTTATCCTCGTGATAGTAGACAAGTACATCATTAAAGATTTCTGGGGTCTTCTTTGCATATTTCTTCAGATGATCTTTCTTGTCAAACCACAAATTTATGATACAAACAGATTCAGAAGGAAGTGATTTCTTTTTCTTTTCATTCTCTGTCAACAAATCTTTGTATGCCTGAATAAACAATGTCTCAACGATATCAATATTGTCTTCTTTTTGATTATTATAATGTGAAAAGCTACCTATCCAAATAGACAATTCTTTAGCAGCGACAAACTGGCCTAAATGTTCATGGCTCTTGTTTAGCCTTTTGTCTATACCATCATTCTTCTTGTGAATGCCAAGATAACGACGTTTTCTATATCTACCATCGATTCTTGCTTCAAAATAGTAAATGCTAAATAAGCCTGGACTTATTGTTTCTTCACTCTTTAGGTAATCCTTGTAATCTTCATATGACAAGGGACCTACCCATTGTATTGTATAAGTATGTTTAATTTCTTCCATAACGATTGTGTGTTATAGATTCCAGTACTTTGTATGAAAGTTTGCCAAACTTTTGAACACTTCGTGCAAATCCAATCCAATATAAGGAGATTCTTTTTCCTCAGAACCTTCGAATACTTTTCTGCCTGGGTATTCATTAAGATTGGCTAATTTAACATTGGTTATTTTAACGACCTCAATTACCTTGCCTTGATAGCAACCAAGGATATGAGTTGCTGCAAAAGCCTTTTCATCTTTGACAGCCCAATACTTAACCGTACATTCTTTCAAGCTTTTGCGATAGTGAGGGCTGGCAGTATCATTACTTTTCATCGCCTCGAAAGATTTGTTGATATTAACAAAAATGAGTTTGTCTGATGAACTGAATTTTTCCATATTATATGATTTTGTTATCATTTAACGATGCTATCTATAATTTCAAAACTACCTGATTCGAGATTATTTTTTCCTGTCTTGTCGGAAATCTAGGGTCGGAGAATTTGATGCTTGAATAAAGCTATTTTAGCAGTCCCCTATTATTGTTCCCTTCCAATACTTGCATCTGCTGAATGGCAATCTGATTGAGTTTAACAAGCCTTTCGCCTTGTGGTACTCCATCGTTAATAAGTACGGCATTGATATTCTCCATATTTGACAGGCATATCAGCTCATTGATAGTGGCATAGTCGCGGATATTGCCTTTCAAGTCGGGATTAGCCTCTCGCCATTGCTTGGCAGTCATTCCAAACATTGCGACATTCAATACGTCTGCTTCTTCGGCATAGATGATGCTTGCCTGAGCAGCTGTGATTTCTGTTGGTACTAAGTGGCTCTTTATGGCATCGGTGTGGATGCGGTAGTTAATCTTAGAGAGTTCGCGTTTAGCTGTCCAGCCCAATAGTTTCTGCTCGTTCTCCTTTAATCTCTGGAATTCTTCAATTAAGTAGAGTTTGAAGGAAACGCTGATAGCAGTACCAAACTCGAAAGCAATATCCTTGAAAGCATAGGTACCTCCATATCGTCCTTTCTTAACAATGATACCAATAGCATTAGTCTTTTCAATCCATTCACTCACACTCATGACGAAACTCGGTAAACCAGCCTGCATTCTAAAGTGGTCAAATTCGACCACTTTGAAATTTGGGTTGTGAATCATTTCCCAAGTTCCAAGAAACTCTATCGTGTATCTGGTGCGGATCCAGTTTTTGATGACATCGGCAGCACGGCTTTCACTTTGCTTGCCATTAGCCATGTCTGTTAGTGAAATATA
>JAEEGG010010296.1_pt1 | contig 20678 bp, 21 predicted proteins | sample 9134161 | NCBI WGS metagenome assembly JAEEGG01 (sample SAMN16246543, study PRJNA631951) | gut metagenome | biome: gut microbiome; feature: rumen; material: CR-attached | host: Bos | place: Iran: Karaj | collected 2018-10 | reverse complement strand
TGGGGTTGGGGGCCGCATTCGCGATCGACGCAAGCATCAAGATTCCCCCCACCAGCCATAGCACGATGGTCAAAATCTCCGAAAACTTCTTCACATCCATAACACACTCCTTTGTCTTCCATAAAATTATTTTCCACAAACAGGAATATTCCTGCAAAACAACCCTTTTTCATGGACAAAAAGTCAATAAGAGTGTGTTAAAAAATGTACAAAACAGCTTTTTTTGTAAAAAAACGGGCACTTTTATCCAATTTTGCATTAAACGGCAGCAAAATTGCAAGGATTCACTTTAGTATCAGTACTGGCGTCTCTATCGGGAGTTTTCCCCGCTCCGCTTCTTCCAGCGGGGCCCTGATGCGGTCAAAGAACGCCTTGAGCGCCTGTGGGTTTGCACTTTCCCATATGCCGCTCGCACCGACGCCCGACAGGAGGTCGTGCTTTTCGAAAGTTCCGTAGTCACTTCCGATTACATGGAGCCTAAACGTTTTTACGGAATCCTGGTAAAACGAGATTGTCGCCCTGGAGAAGCACAGGCACCCACCGGAAAAGGATTCCCGCTTGGGCGTGCGCAGCAGCGAAAGGAGTTCCTGCAACTGGCTGGAATCGAGTTCAACATTCCCATGTTTCTGCAATTCTTGGGCAACAACGTCAATTGTCTTTTTCTTATTCTTGCGCGTAATGGTATTCGGCATAGCAATTCCCTTAAAACTGACTATCGCATGGTCTGAATCTTTCAGCAAATCATAAAGGGGCTTCCCGACTGCCGTATCGCGGTCAAGAACCATTCCATTCAGTGCAAAGTCAGGATCCTCCGACTCTTCGGCCGATCCTATGGGGCATGGCCGGAACTTCACGCCCTGATTCCGCAGGAACGCATTCACCTTCCCCATCGTCACGGGTTTCTCGGGTACCCACACGCCGATATCGTCCCCGACATAGCCTATCTTGTCAGCAATGCGCAGTTCCGCTACAGACAAAGTATCATGAAAGAGTTGGACGCGCAGGCCCGTCGCACATTCCGTGTGGAAGGTATCCAGCAGGGATTCCCTTGCATCGGCAAGGCGCAACATCTGTACGAAGTTCTGGTAGGCCCGACCGCTCACCACCTTGCCCTTCGCATGTTTCCCGAGGCCCTCGGGGGTCACGAGCATCATGTTCGCGCTGTCCAAGGCAGTGAAAAAGGGCAGAGTCTCGTGCCGTGAAGATTCCCCGTATTCCCGCCAACAAAACACTCCCAAGGCAACCGCCACGACCACGCAGGCAGCAACCGCGACACCGATAATTTTCTTTTTGTTCCTCTTCTGCACATTCAAAATATAACTTGATTTTCGGCCCGTGCGGCCTTCGCGCCCTTTCTAAAAAACTATCTTTTACCGCGTAAAACTTAAAGAGGTCTATCATGACGTTTGAAGAAATGTACGCCCTGGCATGCCAGCGCAAGAAGGAAATGCCCGAAGGCAAGGGAACCACGGAACTGTTCAAGAAGGGTCCGCACGCCATCGGCAAGAAGCTTGTGGAAGAAGCCGCCGAAAGCTGGCAGGCCGCACGCTTCGAAAGCCGCGACGCCCAGTGCCTCGAACTTTCGCAGGTGCTCTACTACGTGGCCGTGATGATGGCCGAAAAGGGTCTCACTCTCGAAGAGGTGTACGCCAAACTATGATCAAGGTAGCTCTCCCGAACAAGGGCATGCTTTTCGAACCCACGCAGGAACTTTTGAAGGCCTGCGGCTACAAGGCATCCAAGCCCTACAAGACATTGACTCAGCTCGATACCAAGAACGGAATCGAATTCTTCTTCCTCCGCCCGAGCGATATCCCGATGTACGTGGGCCGCGGCATCATTGACGCAGGCATCACCGGCATCGACTTCAACGCCGAAGCGAAGAGCCCCGCGGTGAAGGTCCTCGACCTCCCCTTCGGTGCTTCCAAGATGTGCGCCGCCGTCCCCAACGACAGCCCGGTGCAGTCGCTCGATGAACTCAAGGACAAGACCATCGCCACCAGCTTCCCGAACATTGTGGAAGGCTTCTACAAGAAGTCGATGGATTTCGTGGTGCTCGAAGGCGCCGTCGAAATCTCCGTGAGCCTCGGCGTGGCAGACGCCATCGTGGACGTGGTGGAAACCGGCACGACCCTCAAGCAGGCCGGACTCCGCATCGTGGGCGATCCGCTCTTCCGTAGCAACGCCGCCCTGTTCTGCAACCCGCAGAAGACGGAACTCGAAGAAGTCAACACGCTCATCCGCCGCATCGAGGGCAAGCTCGTAGCCCAGTCGTACATGATGATCGAGTACGACTGCCCCGCCGAACTGCTCCAGAAGGCATGCGAGATGACTCCGGGCCTCGACGCCCCGACGGTCACCAAGCTGCACGGCCGCGAATGGTACTCCGTGAAGGCCATGGTCCCGCAAGAAGAGGCGAACGCCATCATGGACAAGCTCTGGGACGCAGGCGCCCGCAGTATTCTCCTGTTCGGTATCAAGAGCGCACGAATCTAGGCCATGGAATCACTCGCATACCTAGCACGCCAGCCCATCCTCGACCGCGATGGCAGGATTTTCGCTTACGAACTTTTGTTCCGCGACTCGCCCACTAGCGACACCGCCATCATCGCAAGCGACGTCCTCGCGACCGCGCAGGTCCTCGAGAATGTGCTCAACAACATCGGGCTCCCGAAGCTCATCGGCGACCACAAGGCGTTCGTGAACTGCAGCCGCGAGATGCTGCTCGACAACCTCTTCGGCCTATTGAACCCGCGCTGTTTCGTACTCGAGGTCCTCGAGGATGTCGAAGTCGACGAAGCCCTGATCAAGGCCGTGGAACGCTACAAGGCACGCGGTTTCGAAATCGCGCTCGACGACTTCATCTACAACGAGGAATTCCTCAAGCGAAGCGAACCGCTGTTCCCGTACGTAAGCTACGTAAAGATGGACATCGTCGACAACAGCGAGGACGCGCTCGCCGAGGCGGCCAAGTTCTTCAAGGCAAAGAACATCAAGATTCTCGCCGAGAAGGTCGAGACCAAAGCCTGCTTCAAGAAGTGTCTCGCCGACGGATACGACTACTTCCAGGGGTTCTTCTTCGCGAAGCCCGAACTCGTGACGGGCCGAAAGATCGACGCGACCTCCGCAGCAATACTGCGCATATTGCTTTTGCTGCGCACGCACCCGACCCTCGACAAGCTCTGTGAATGTTTCTCGGAGAACGGCAACGTGGCCGCGAACCTGCTGCGCTTCGTAAACTCGGACGCCCAGTTCAGGAGCCACAGCATCGCGAACGTGCGCGACGCCATCATCTGGATCGGCATGCGCAACATCCAGGAATGGCTGATGCTCATGCTCTACGCCCGCCCCGAGATGGGCATGACGCCGCAGAGCTCGCCCCTGTTCCAGAACGCAAGCCACCGCGCGAAGTTCCTGGAACTCCTCGCCCGCGTAGTCCGTGGCACCGACGACGACCTGCCCGCAAAGGCCTTCATGGTCGGCCTCATCAGCCGCATGGACGCGCTCCTCGGCGCACCTCTCGAAACCATCCTTACCGACTCGCCCGCCGACGAGGAGATGCGCATCGCCCTCCTGCAGCGTACGGGCCGCCTCGGCGAACTGCTGCGGCTCGCCGACGCCGTGGAACAGGACGACCAGACCGCCATCGTCAAGCTCCTCAAGGAACTGAACATTTCCGCAGCGCTCCTCAACCGCTGCGTCAACGACGCATACACGTGGGCCCATGAACGTTGAACCGGAAAGCCTCGAGGCGCTCATCGCCGAATTCGCAGGCCTTCCCGGGATAGGCCAGAAGACGGCGCGCCGTCTCGCCTACCATGTACTGACACGACCCAAGAGTGACATCGAGCGCTTTGCGGGCAACCTCACGAACGCCATCGAGAAGGTCCATCCCTGCCCCAAGTGCCACGCCTTTACCGACGCCGAGAACTGCCCCATCTGCAGCGAACGGCAGAGCGCTAAAGCCATGTGTGTCGTGGAGAAGAGTTCCGACATCCTGCCCTTCGAGCGCTCCGGCATCTTCAAGGGTCTCTACTTCGTGCTCGGCAACGTCATCTCCCCGCTCGACGGAATCGGCCCCGAGCAGCTGCACCTGTCGCAGCTGGTCCAGCGCATCAAGGACGAAGGCATCGAGGAGCTTGTCCTCGCGCTCGGGTCTAGCCCCGAAGCCGACAGCACCGCCCTCATGATCGACCGCATGCTCGCCGGGGTCAACGTCAAGCGCACCAGGCTCGCGCGCGGCATCCCCATGGGATCCGACCTCGAGTTCGTCGACGAAATCACCATGCTCCGCGCTTTCGAAGGGAGGGTCAGCCTGTGAACCCGGTAAAGTTCGGCGATTTCACCGTCACGTCCGCGGAATTCGTGAAGGCGGCGGTAAACCTCAAGGGCCTCCCCGAAGAAAGACTCCCGATGGTAGCCTTCCTCGGACGCTCCAACGTGGGCAAGTCCTCGCTCTTAAACTCCCTCATGGGGCAAAAAAAGCTGGTCAAGGTCAGTTCTACCCCCGGAAAGACCCGCGAAATCAATTTCTTCAAAGTCAACAACCAGTTTTTTCTTGTAGATTTACCTGGTGTAGGCTTTGCCAAGGTGAGCAACGCGAAACGCGACCAGATGTCCGAATTTATCCGCGAGTACGTGGAAAAGTGCAAGGACCTGCGCGGGCTTGTGTACCTGGTGGACATACGCCACGGAGGCACCCCCACCGACATCGATACGGTGGAGAGCATCCGTAACACGGGCTGTCCGGTGCTGGTAATCGCCAGCAAGCGGGATAAGGTAAACCAGTCGGAACTGGCTAAAGGGCTGAGGCAGATTCAGGAACGTCTCTCCCTACCCGAAAAGCCCCTGTGCGTAAGTGCCGTCAAGGGCCACGGGATTGCGACGCTCTGGCAAGACATACTGAGTGCGATAAACGGGACGAACATAGTAGATGGAAACAAATAAGGACGAACAGCTAACCGTCATCGGCAAGATATTCCACTCGCTGGGACTCTTCCTGCTGCGCAAGACCGCGGGGCAGCAGTTCGCGCTGTATATCCGTGCCATGGCGAGCCTGTTCTCCAAGAACCGCAGTTTCAAGACCGACTCGAGGAACATCATCCTCCAGACCTTCTTCACCGGTGTCGAGATTTTCCCCATCCTGTTCGTCGTCGCGACCCTCTTTGGAACCGTCGTCATTGTCGAAGTCATTACCATGATGGGCAAGGTCGGGTTCTCCGATGTGGTCGGCGGTCTTATGGTCGTCGTCATCATCCGCGAACTCGGGCCAATCCTCACGGCGTTCCTCATCGCGGGCCGAAGCGGATCATCGCTTACCACCTATATCGGCGGCATGGTCATCAATTCCGAAGTCGACGCGCTTGCCACCATGGGCGTCGACCCCATCCGCTACCTCGTGATGCCGGGCCTCATCGGAGGCGCCATCGCGACCTTCATCATGACCATCGTCTTCAGCGCAAGCGCCATCGGCGCGGGCTTCCTGATGACCAAGGTCGCCATCGCCCTGGCAGGCAACGCCATCAACCTGCAGCTCACGTGGGACTACCTCTCTACCGAAATTCTCAACGCCATGACGCTCATGGATTTCGTCTTCATCGTGATCAAGCCGGTCGTGTTCGGAAGCATCATCACCACGAACGCCTGCTACCAGGCCATGAACATTCCCCGCGACATCCGCCAGGTGCCCAAGGCTACCGGCAAGTCCGTCATCAAGTCCTTCTTTTATATCGTCTGTGCCGACGTGTTCCTCTCGCTGTTCTATTTCATCGACTACTTCAACGAAATCTCGAAGATCATCTAATGTACGACGAAGCCCTCAGAATCGAAGAACTGCACCTGTCCTACCGCGGACTGGTCGGTACGGCGTTCTCCAAGCCGAGAGCGCTCGGGTTCTTCGAGTCCGGCGCACAGGCGGGAGAACAGGAACTGATTTCGGGAGCGAACCTTGTCATCAAGAAAGGCGAGACGCTCTGCATCGGCGGCGGGTCGGGCCAAGGAAAGAGCGCCCTGCTCCGTGTAATCGCGGGCCTCGCGCGCCCGAACTCGGGAAAGCTCTACTACTTCGGCGAATATATTCCGCCCGAAAGGCTTACGGCCCTCGAGGTCGCGAAGCGCCAGGTCGGGCTCGTGTTCCAGAACGGAGCCTTGATTTCGAACCTCCGCGTCCGTGACAACATCGCGCTGCCGCTGCGCTACCACAAGGTCGGCACCCCGGCAGAAATCGAAGAAAAGATCAACATGGCCATGGACCTCATGCGCGTGCGCGACAGTGCCGACATGTTCCCGCACATGCTCAGCATGGGCATGCAGAAGCGCGTCGCCATCGCCCGCAGCTGGGCCATGGGTCCGCAGCTCTTGCTCATGGACGAACCGACCGCAGGTCTTGACAACTACAACCGCCGCAACCTGTTGCCGCTGATCGACAACATGCGTACTTTGTTCAAGACGACCATCGTCATCGTGACCCATGACCTGATGGTCGCGAAGGAACTCAACTGCAAGATCACCTTCCTCTCCAGGAAGAAGCTGACCGAGCCCCATTCCTTCGACACGTGGCTCAACGGCGATTCCGAAATCACCAAAGAGCTCTTCCGCGACCTGCGCAACAGCGGCTAACAAAACTGAAACCCAACTGACGGGGACGCTATGTTCTTACCTCTACCCGACGATTTCCATGCGCACCTGCGCCAGGGCGAACTGATGCCCGGTTATGTACGTGACCTCGTAGCCCAATTCGGGCGCGCCATCATCATGCCGAACACCGTTCCCGCCATGACGAGCGCAAAGGCCATCGCCGAATACAAGGCGCAGATCATGGATGCCGCGAAGAGCGTACGTCCGGACTTCGTTCCGCTCATGACCTTCAAGCTGAACCCGAACTACACGGAACAGGACCTGAAGGACATGATGGCGGTAGGCGTCATCGCGGGCAAGTACTACCCGGCAGGCGTCACCACGAACAGCGCGGACGGCATCAGCGACTTCGAAGGCATCTTCCCCGTCGTCGCGATGATGGAAAAGCTGGGCCTCGTACTCTGCGTCCACGGCGAGGAGCCCGGCGAATTCTGCCTCGACCGCGAGCCCGCATTCATCAAGCGCGTCGAGACGCTCGCGGCAAAGTTCCCGAAACTGAAAATCGTATTCGAACACCTGAGTTCCGCAAAGTCGGTCGAGGCGGTCAAGCGCCTTCCCGCAAACGTGGCGGCGACATTCACGGTGCACCACCTGATGATGACTCTCGACGATATCGTCGGCGACGCCCTCAGGCCGCACCACTTCTGCAAGCCCTTGCCGAAGCGGCCTGAAGACCGTGCCGCGATTCGGGAAGCCGCCTTCAGCGGCAACCCGAAATTCTTCCTCGGCACGGACTCCGCCCCGCACCAGCTGGGCAAAAAGGAATGCCCGTGCGGGGCGGCGGGCGTCTACAGCGCTCCCGTGGCCCTCCCGCTTCTGGTCCAGGAATTCGAACGCGCAGGCCACCTCGACAAGCTTCCCGACTTCATCGCGGGTTTCGGTGCCGACTTCTACGGCATACCGCGCACCACGCAGCAGATCGAGCTCGTGAAGGAACCGTGGACCGTGCCGACGCTCGTGAACGGCGTTGTGCCGCTCGCCGCGGGCCAGACGCTCGACTGGAAGATTAAACAGTAGCTGTCTTTTAGCTTATATCGCAATTAATTTGCGATTTAGTGTTTCACCCGCCTCAAAAAATATACATTATGGAAGTAATTACCAACTTCCAGGTGTCTATGGGTTTTATTCGCGCACTTCTTTACTACGTCATCGTTTTTACCGGGATGGTCATCCTCGGCACACCGTACATCATCTACAAGGGCATCACCGGGCGTAAGTACGAAATCACCAACGTCTGCAGCTTCTACTTCACGCATGTCATCTTCAAGCTGTTCGGCGTAAAGATCAAGGTCGAAGGCTCTGAAAACATTCCCAAGGATCGCGGCTTCATCATCGTCGCCAACCACATCAGCTTCCTCGACATCAACGTCATCTGGCCCGCCATCGGCAACACCGCCTTCATCGCGAAAGCCGCCCTCTGGAAGGCCCCTGTTTTCGGCTGGGTGCTCAACAGCATCGGCTGCATTCCCGTCCACAAGAACCCGCGCATGAACGCCGGCATGGGCAAGCTCGTCCGGAAGCGCCTTGACGACAAGTACAACATCGCCGTGTTCCCCGAAGGCCACCGCAGCGAGGACGGACGCATGATCAAGTTCCAGAACGGAATCTTCCGCATGGCGAAGGACAACAAGCTCCCGCTCCTGCCCATCACGATTATCGGCACGGGAGACGTACTCCCCAAGGTCAAGTGGGCGATGTACCCGGGCACCGTCCGCATCGTCATCCACCCGCTGCAGACCCCGGAAAGTTTCGAGAACACCCCGATGAACGACTTGCGCGACACGATGCACGACCTTATCGAATCCGCGCTGCCCTACAAGCAAGAAGAAATTGCACAAGCGAAATTAGCCGCCGAAAGCGGCGCAAAGGAGGCCTAGAATGGCACAGCACTTACCGAGTGAAGAACAGATTATTGCAATCCTCCGCGACGAACCGATGGTGGGGAGCCGCCTGCGCAGCGCGCTCGGACTCCCCAAAAAGCAGAAGATGGCATTCAAGCAGATGCTCGCCGACATGGTGGAGCAGGGACTCCTGAAGCGCACGAGCCACAAGGAATACCAGCTCGGCGACGGCGAACCGCTCGAAGAGAAGCGCGAGAAACGCATCAAGAAAATTGCGGAACAGTACCCCGAGGACAACCGCCGTCCGGGTGCACGCAGCCGCCGCCAGAACGACAAGGAAAACGAGACCCGCGTCAAACGCGGCATCCTCCACCAGATCGGCGACGAGCAGTGGGAAGTGCACGAACTCGAGACCGGCAAGGTGTACGAGATGTGCCACCGCAGGCAGGCCCCGGGCAAGGAAGGCGAGACCATCAGCTTCACGCTGTACCCGCACCCGAAACTCAAGCACAGCTACCTCGCAAAGGTAGACCGCAGCGCCGAAGCGATGAACATCAGCTGGGACGAGGTCAAGGAAAAGTTCATGAACGACGCGAACTTGCCGAAGGACTTCAGCCCCGCTATCAAGAAGTATGTGGACGGCGTCAAGGAACCGTGCGGCAAGGACTTCAAGGGCCGCGTGGACTACAGGCAGCTCACGATCCTCTGTATCGACCCCGACGGCGCCATGGACCATGACGACGCCATCAGCGTGGAGCGCACCGCAAAAGGCGGCTACAGGCTGGGCGTACATATCGCCGACGTGAGCTACTATGTTCCCGAAGGTTCCGAGCTCGACGAAGAGGCTTTGGAAAGGAGCTACACGCAGTACCTGCCGTGGACCGCAGTGCCGATGCTTCCCGAAAAGCTTTCGAGCAATGTATGTAGTTTGCACCAGGGCGTTGACCGCTGCGCATTCACTTGCATGATGGAACTCGACAAGCACGCGAACGTGCTCAGCTGGGATTTCCACCGCAGTATCGTGAAGATTACCAAGTCCATCACCTACGAACAGGCGATGGAGATGATGAAGAACGGCGACGACGACATCAAGGCGCTCGCCGAGGTGACCGCGCTCCTCAAGAAGAACCGCACCAAGGACGGCCTGCTGGAATTCCAGAGCACCGAATTCGGCTGCAAGTTCAACGAGAAAGGCGAACCGGAAAAGATTTTCCCGCGCACGACCGACGAATCGAACTCGTGGGTGGAAGAATGCATGCTCATCGCGAACAACTGCTGCGCGAAGGAACTCAAGAAGCGCAAGCTCCAGGGCATTTACCGTATCCATGAAGCGCCGGATACCAAGGACATCATGGAACTGTACTACATGTACCCGGACCTGTTCAAGGATTCTCCGGTCATGCTCCGTGACCTGGGCAAGCCCCGCAGCGGCGACACGAACCTGAACCCGACGGCATTCAAGCTGTACGAGCATTTGGTGAAGCGCGCCCAGGGCGACGAGACTTTGACCAACCGCATTCTGCGCAGCATGCAGAAAGCTCATTACGACAGTAACAGCTTCGGCCACTTCGCCTTGAACTGGCAGGACTACGCGCACTTCACATCGCCCATTCGCCGCTACGCCGACTTGTGGTGCCACCGCGAACTCGCGCGCAAGGGCGCCGAAATTACCGCCGAGCGCAAGAACAGCGTGATCGAAGTCTGCGACCTGATTTCGGCAAACGAAGTCAAGAACCAGAAGACGGAACGCATCGCCATCAAGGTGTGCAGCTGCTGGATTCTGAAGAGCCGCATCGGTGACGACTTCGAAGCGACCGTCACGGGTATCGAAGAATGGGGCATCTACGTTTCTATCGCAGACCCGATTGCCGAAGGGCTCGTGCGCTTCCGCGACATCGCGGGCGATGACTTCTACGTATTCAACCCGGACCAGGGCCTTGCCTTCGGCAAGAAGAGCGGGCGTACTTTCCGCCGCGGCGACAAGGTGCTTGTGCGCCTTCTGAGGGTAGACCCTCTGCGCGGTCAGGCGGACTTCAGCATCATCGAGAAGCTCTCTAGTGAACCGAAGAAGCGCCGCCGTCAGGGAGACCGCAGCAACGAGGAACGCGCCGACCGCGCCGCCGCGGCGGAAGCCCTCGGTTACGTGAGCCAGCCCGATGACGACCGCGACTTCGATGACGACGCCCCAGAATATATCTCGGCACGCGGACACCGCAACCGTGGTGGACGCGGAGCCCGAAACCGCGACGACGACAACTTCCATGTCGCAAGCAAACCGCGCAAGACCAAGGGCGCCAAAGGTCCCAAGGCTTTCGGCGAAAAGCTCGCAGGCAAGCGCGGAGGCAGGGGCAGAAGCGGCAGAAGATAAGTAGGAACGAATGTCGACCTTCAAGAAAATCGCGCTCTACGCGAGCTACCAGACCGGGAAGGACCTTCCCGGCTACGTGCAGTTCGCGCTCTCGCACCTCGCGAAGACCGACTTCCATGTCGTACTCCTGACAAACGAACGCGAGCTCTCGCAGGAATCCTACGAGTTCATCGCCGACAACGACATCGAGCTATTCCTCACGCAAAATCACGGGTTCGATTTCGGCATGTGGCACCGCTATCTCAAGCTCAAGGTGAACAGCCCGGTAGCCAACGGCACGCAGAGCGCCATGGGCAGCCTTGACCGTCTCCTCGTGCTGAACGATTCCATCGTCTACTTCCAGGACAACTTCGAGAAATTCTTCGCCGAAGCGGAAAGAAGTAACGCCGATGTAGTCTCGCTCACCCGGAGTGATGAGTTCTGTCCGCACCTGCAATCGTTCTTCCTTTATCTGAAACAACCAGCCCTCGGCGCATTCTTCATGCACCTGTTCGAAACTCCCGAGCAAAGCGATTTCATGAGCACCGTCCGACACATGGAAGTAGGGCTCAGCGAAAAGTTCGTGGAAGCCGAAGTCCGCATGGAAGCCCTCTTCCCGACGGATCGCAATCCGATATTTGCATACGGGGAACTGCTCGAACAGGGCTTCATCAAGCGCAAGCTCCTGCAGCGCCGATTCACCTTCAGCGAAAAGAAGCATTTCATCCGCATGGGGGCCAAGGCGGCGCTCAACACCGACTACGCATCGCTCGTCAGGCAGGCGGGACTCGCGCCGGACTTCAAGGAAGAATGGCTTCCCGCGCCGGTGGATTCCGGCCTACACCACAAAGCGGATCTCGTGTGGGAAGGCGCATTCGACAAGGTCGGGTGGCCGCTGCTGCGCACCGCAATCAAGGCGAAGTACAAGCTGCTCCATAAGCCGCTCGAAGGCGACGAATACAAAAAATAAAAGCCGCGCAGACTTTTGCGCGACTTAATTTTTAATAAGCCAGCTGCACTCCGATAGACGGAGAAACGGGGACGTCGGAGGGCCAACTGAGCGGAGAAAGAACCTTTATATTGATTCCGACGTGTCGGTTGATATCGTAGTTGATACCAGCGGCAGCATGTATCAGCTGTCCCGTCTTATAAGAATCTGCAATGTTAACAGCCAAGCCTACAATTCCATGCCAGTGGTTCCCGCCCAAGTAAAAAAGCACCGGAATTCGAATAAAGGAAGCAACGAAGGCATCGAACTGCAGGCTTCCCTGCACATAAAATGTCCTGGGTTCGTTCATGTAGTAGCGCACGCCGGCACCGAAAACAACTGCACCCAGTTCACCGAAAGCACGGAATCTTGAACCCAATTCCGTTTTTTCAGCCGCGGCAGGCGCCTGGGTCTGAGCTTCTACAGTTTCCGTTTCGGCAGCTTCGGTCGAAAGTTCGTCCGGAGCCTCGTCGCAAAGGGCAATGCCCGCGCATAAAAAAATTATGGACATGATTTTCTTCATGTCCATAATTTAGACTATTCGCTTTCAAATGTCAATGAAGGGGACGGACACAAAAAAGTGCGCCGACCGGCGCACTGTTCATTTATTTCTTCTTGACGATCTCGGCGTCTTTCACGTCCTTGCCTTTCAGCTTGTCCGAAACGGCGGCAGGAGCGTCCATCTTCTTGTGGATAACCTTGTACTGGATAATGCTCCAGATGTTGCCGATAATCCAGTAGAGCACGAGACCCGAAGGCATCACCGCACTGAACAGGAACATCATCGCGGGCATCATCCACACCATCATCTTCTGCTGTGCGGGATCCATGCCTGCGCTGGAGCTCATCGTCACCTTGGTCTGGAAGTAGGTCGACGCGACCATGATCCACGGGAGGATCGCAAGGCCGGACGGCATGATGAACGGGATGCTGAATCCGCTCCACACCACGTCGCTACGGCTCAGGTCGGTAATCCAGAGGAACGCCGGCATGCCGCGAAGTTCAACGGCACGGCCGAGCACAAAGAAGAGGCCCATGAAAATCGGCATCTGGATAAGCATCGGGAAGCAGCCTCCCGTGCAGCTCGAAAGCGGATTCACGCCGTTCTTCGCGTAGAGTTCCATCATCGCGGCCTGCTTCTTCTGCGGGTCGGTCCTGTACTTCACGTTGATTTCATCCATCTGCGGCTTGAGAGCTGCCATCCCGCGGGTAGACTTGATCTGCTTCACCATGAACGGAGTCGTAAGGCCACGCACCACGAACGTGATAAGGATAATCGCCACGCCGTAGTTCGGGATAAGGCCGTAGAAGAACTTGAGGAGCTTCAGGAGCCACTTGCAGATCCACACGAACCAGACGCTGGAACCGGGGAACCACTTGGAGCCCGTCACGATCACCTTCTCGTAGCCCTGGCCGAGCGCTTCGACCTCGTCCCACTGCAGCGGGAGCACCATGAAGTTATAGGCCACGGAATCCGCACCGCGGGTCTCGTCCGCGATGGTGAGCCTGTAGGTGCCCGGATCCGTATTCGTTTCGGTCGGGACCTCGACATGCTTCGCGTTCACCTTGGCAGGCACGGGAGAATCGAACTGCACCGACATGGCGACATACTTGCGGCGCATGCCCACCCAGTAGTAGCTCGCGTCGTCGAAGGTCATCGCGTCGGAGAACGTTTCGCGTTCGGTCATCTCGTTATCCCTGTAGATGACTTCGCTGAAGAAATAGCTCGCACCGCCGAGGCTCTTGCCCTTCGGGATAACCTCGGTTTCCCTCATGCCGCCCTTCCAGGAAAGCTCGTAGGCGGCGGGCTTGAACCCGACAAAGCGGTTCACCTGGCGCACGGCGGCGCCGTCCTTCGTAAAGCCGTAGCTGCGGACAACCTTGTTGCCGTTCGCATCGGTGAAAGTAAACTGCACGCTCGTATCGGCATCCACCGTAATCCATTCGGGTGCGTCCACCGCAAAGAGGGCGTCGGTGAGGTCGGCGGCACCGAGCTTCAGGTCGAGGGCGCCGAGCGCCGTGTCCTGGATGAGTTCGGGATAGTTGCCGGCCGTATCCTTCAGCGCCTTCACGATGACGCTCTGGACCTTGCCGCCCTTGTTACTGAGCGTCATGATGAACTTGTCGGTCTCGACGGTCACGGTACGCGGCGCAACTGCGGGAGCGGCGGGCGCCGTAGCGCTGTCGGCCGCTGCGGCTGTCGCGGAGTCGGAAGCCACGGATTCAGGTGCCTTGGCGGAATCGCCCTCCGCAGCACCGAGCACGGGAGGAGCCTTCTCCTCCGGTGCGTTCGCGGGGAGCACCAGTTCGGAGGCGCCGCTCTGGGCGTTTTCGACCTGGGCGGCGGCCTGCTTGGCCTGGGCCTCTGCCTGCGCCTTGGCCTGGGCCTCGGCGTTCGCGGAATTCATAGTCATCCACCAGATGACGATCACCGCCATGAGGATGGAGCCAATAATGGTATTCTTGTTCATCTCTTTTCCTTTCTGGGCGGAACCGGGTCGTAGCCGCCCTTGCAGAAGGGGTTGCATCTCAAAACTCTAAAAACCGCAAGATAGAAACCTTTGAAGGGTCCGTGTACCCGAAGCGCCTCGATCGCATACTGGGAACACGTCGGAGTAAACCTGCACACGCCGTGAAAGAAGTACGGGTGAACAAGCTGGTAGAGGCGGATCGGCGCGATGAGCACCTGCGAAAGCGCCCAGCTAACCTTCTCCAGAACCTTCCGCATTCCCGACTGCACTCCATTCCATCTTGCGAAAAATCTTCATCGCCGATTCGCGTAGACGTTCGGCGGTCATCACGTCGGAACTGTCGTTCACGATAACCATCGCCCACACGGGCTTGCTTATCGCGGGAACCATCCCGAAGAACAGCGGGCGCAGGATCCGGCGGCAACGGTTGCGGTAAACCGCGTTGCCGTTTCTCTTTTTTGCCAAAAAGCAAAAACGACAAGAACCGTCCGGACTCTCTATCCAGCGCATCGACAAAGACGGTGTGCGGACGAATTTTCCCTGGACGGCTACTTGCCGGTAGGCTGGCTGATTCGGCAGCCGGTAAGAACGCAGCGCGGCCACGAGGCCACCCCGACTTACTTCTTGTAGATGGAGTCGCTAACGGTCAGACGCTTGCGGCCCTTGGCGCGGCGACGGCTCAGGACGGCACGACCCCAACGGTCTTCCATACGGGCCATGAAGCCCTGCTTGTTGGCGCGCTTACGATTGTGAGGCTGGAAAGTTCTTTTCATGATAAAACCTTTTTAAATGCAAAATTTTGAGTTCCAAAAATAGCAAAAAATCTGCATAAATCAAGGGCGCGAAAGAGCTTTATGCCCATTTTTAACGGCCAGGGAGGATAACTCCCTGGACTTCCCCAACAAATCAACACTTTATTAACAACGTGAAAAAGCGGCACGGCCTAGCCGACCATGCTGCGGATCTGGTTCTTGCCGCGGGACCTGATGCCGTCCAGCAGGTCGTCCACCTTCTTCAGGAGCCGATCGTGGTCGAACTCATTGTCGTCGCGGCAGGCCGCAACCCCGCCGCTGATGGTGACGCTCAACAGCGGGAATTCCTCCCACCCGAGCGCGGCAACCTTCTCGCGGATACGGTCCGCCTTCATGAACGCCTCCACGTCGGAATCCGACGCGAGCACGTAGAGGAAGGTGTCCTCGCCATAGCGCGCGCCGCACTCGCCCACATCCTCGTCCACTTCCGAAAGCAGGAGCGTAGAAATGTCGCAGATGACGCGGTCGCCGAGGACATGGCCGTAAGCCTCGTTGATTTCCCTGAAACCGTCCACGCTGAACATGAACAGGTAGAAGCGTTCGCGGTTGTGCCACACGATATTCTCGAAATACTGGATGACGTAGCGGCGGTTGTAGAGGCCGCTCATGGAATCGCGCTTGGAAAGGTAATCGAGCTTCTTCACCAGCGATTCCGTCTTGGCCCTCTCCTTGGTAAAGGCGTTCACGACGAACGTGCCGATGCAGAAGATGGCAAGCGAGACAATGACGTACGAAAGCACGACGTCGACCGCGTAGATGGAGGTCGGTACCACGTTCATGAACTTACGGATCAGGTCCACGTCCATGAGCGAAACGATCATCACGGCCCCGATCCAGAGCATGACAATCCAGAAGGCAAGCCACTTGTGCCGCGCCTTCACCGGGGCCACGGCATCCACGAGCATCACGGCGCAGCAGTACATGGGCATGCCGCTCCAGATACCGCCGCAGAAAAAGAAGATGGCAGGCACGAGCAGGAGCCCCACCACGTAGAACATGGCCATATACCCCACGTCGTAGCGGCGGCTCTTCACCGAGATGACGCCGATACCCAGCAGCAAAAAGCCCGACAGGACGCAAGCGAGCGCCCCCCAGACGCTCTGCCCTTCGAAATAGGTGACGGCGGCAGACGCGACCGTAACGACAAGCTCGACCAGGAAAACAATCCAAAAAAGCCGCTTCTCGACGGTGTCCTGCGCTCTCCAGAAATTACGAAAAAATGCAATCATAGCGATAACCTTGTTCACCTTAATATAATCTGATAGAAACCCTTCATATTTTTTTTCTTGTTTTATTATATTTTAAGTTGGAATTAACCAATCCTTTTCGGGAAGGCACGCATGGAACTCACACCGCTTGACATCCGCAACCAGACATTCCACAAGAAATCCCTCGGGGGAATCGACGCCGAGGAAGTCAAGGCCTTCCTGGAAACCGCCGCAAACGCCTTCGAACAGCTTTCCAGGAACCGCACCGACCTGACCGAGCGCCTGAAGATTGCCGAAGAGCGCGTGAACTACTACCGCCAAATCGAGAAGACCATCCAGGACGCGGTCATCACCATGCAGCGTACCGTCGACGAGGTGAAGGCCACCGCCGAGAAGGAAGCGGAACTCATCATCGCCGAGGCGAAGGCAAGGGCCGTCCGCGAGGTCGAATCCACCAAGAAGCAGGCCGAGGACCTCCGCGCCGAAATCGAGCAGCTGAAGCAGCTCCGCAGCAACTACTTTATCCGTTGCCGCGCCCTCATCAGGGGCCAGGAAGAACTGCTCGCCGCCATGGAAAACGACCAGGCCGCCCTCGAGGAACAGCCCCGCCGCGAGCAGCCCAAGCCCGCAAGCGCCCCCCTCGGATCCGTAGGCAACGTCCTCGCCTAGCGGACACCCCATGCGCGTCAACATCAAGGTCCATGCGCGGAGCAAGCGCGAAAGCGTGACCCCGCAGCCCGACGGAAGCCTCAAGGTCGAAGTCAAGGCGCCCCCTGTCGAGGGTGCCGCGAACGAGGCCATCTGCGAACTGCTCGCCGCCCACTACAAGGTCCACAAGCGCGACGTGAAGGTCGTCCTGGGTTCTACCAACAACAAGAAGGTCGTCGAGATTTCCGGTCTCTAGGCATCCGCCACAGACATTGTCCAAGGCTATATGCGAAAATCCCCCGGGAACGAGTTCCCGGGGGATTGGACTTTATCTAAGGAAACTTTTTACTTGGTCACGGCGAAGCGGAACACCTTACCGCCGTTGACGGACTTCGCGATGAACATGCCGCCATTACGGACAAGCTCAGAAGTCTTCGCCTTGACATCGGACAATCCCGCAGCCTCGATGCGGCCGAGGAACATACCCGTGACGTCGTAGATGCCGTAGGCTGCCGGAGCGTCGCTCACGATGAATTTTGCATCGGCAATCGGCGTGGTGTCGCCACCGATCGGTTCGGGGTCGGTAGCGTCCTTGCCCTTCACGAAGGTAAAGTAGTCCACGTCCATCCAGTCACCGACCACAGTAAAGCGGAGGATATGTTCACCCGCAGGGAGCGTAACATTCTTCTGCACCTTGTTGTAGTCGTCGTAGTTCTCTTCGCCGTCATTCTTCGGGACTGATATATCGCCCGTGAGTTCATTGCCATCGAGAGTCATGTTGAAACCGGAGGTCGCATTGGCAGAGGCAACCGCAGCAAAGAAGGTGTAGTCACCCGCTTCCTTCACGTTCACCGTGTATTCGAGCCATTCGCCAGCCTGGTTGTAACCCACGATGTAGCCGGTCGCCTTCTTGTAGATATCGACACCCGTGCCTTCGCGGTAGTTGGTTTCGCCGTGGTCATCGGAGTCATTTTCGTAGTAGGTCTTGTTTTCCTTGCCGGTACCCGGGATGTCGAAGTTTTCGGCCTCAATCTTGCCCGGCAAATCAATCGCCTTACCCGTGAACGGTTCGCGAGGAACAGGATCGGCAGGAGTGCCCACGCCCACGAGCGTCACGATGCAGTCCTTAAATTCAGAACTACCCGGATCCATGGTGATGGTCACGGAGCCGTTCTTCACTTCGACTTCGCCTTCATACTTGGCGTTCTTTGCCTGGCTCGTCGTGTACACGTGGAACGTTTCCACATCGGCACCCTTCACGTTAACCGTAACGGTCTTGGAATTCTTGTAATCGCGGTTCACGAGCACCACGATGACGGAGTCGCCTTCGGAACTCTTGTAGGCGCTGGCAAACAGGTTCGATTCGGGCTTGTCAGTCGCACCTACGCGGATTGCACCCGGACGGATAAAGCGGGCGAACTGGCTCATCACGTAGCCGCGCTTCGAGACCTTGCCGATTTCGTTGGACGGTATCTGGAGTTTGTTGCCGAAGTCCTTCTCCATGATGAGGCCGTAGCAACGGCGGATATACCACCAGGTGTACTGATTGAAGTTGCCCACAACCATTGCACGGTGGATTTCGTAAGCCACGTCCATGGCGTTCACGGTATCGCGCTTGTTCTGGTTCGCCTGGTCACCCGTATTCGTAATCGTACGCCAGTAGTTGCCGCTGCCCTGGCTTTCGGTGTAGTGTTCCGTCATCCAGCGTTCTACGCCCTTCTGGTCAGCCAAAGAATACTGGAAGAAATTGTCACCAGTCGTTCTGTCGCTCGCATAGAAGTGCGCACCGAGAATGTCCCAGTTCTTGAGGGCAGAAGCATCGTTCAGGACTTTGTTGTAAAGGTTCTTGTCGTAGCGGAAAGATTCCGTCGAAATCACCTTGGTGCCGTTCTTGCGCATCTGATCGGCATAGCCCTTGGTGAAGTTGTATATTTCGTCAGCGCTCCAGCAAGCCCATTCACCGCACCAGTCCGGTTCGTTACTGATGGAAATTGCATACAAAGGAACGCCCTGATTCTTCATGTAGGCAGTAAAGCTGTTTAGGTGGTCCACGTACTTCTGGTAGTTCGAGGAAGCCATGTGCTGGTTTGCACCTGCATACGGTGAAGTCCACGGCGTTGCATACAAAATAAAGTCATCACCGGCCACAGCCTTCGCATACTTTGCAGCCTGCACTTCCTTATTGAAATCATTCGAACTTGCATACACCGGAATGCGCAGCGTGTTGAGGCCAATCTGGCCATCGCCCGTACCGAACGCAAGCTTGGCATCGGCTTCGGAAAGGCCGCCACCGCCTTGCCATTGGTTATGGACCATGCCGCCGAAGCCGCGAATGACCTGATGCTCTTCATCCAGGTTCACATTCACGGTCGACGCCATGGCCATCGGTGTCAGGGCTCCACAACCCAAAACCCAAGCGGCTGTCCTGACAAACCTTGCAAAAACCATGTTTTTCTTCATTTTAACACCCTTCTTTACACCAAAAAGCGGCAACATTGCCGTCCCTATGCCCTAAATTTATCCACAAAAACGCCCCTTTTCCCCTGCCGCAATCTTTTTTCCTTTGACGTTTTGGTAATGGAGGACCACAAAAAAACACCCCGGAGCGGAGTGCCTCGGGGCGTTTTGCCGGTTCTTCCACCGGCCTGGATGTGTCGTTTAGGGACTCTTTTGGCCTATTTTGCGACCCTGGCCATGAACTTCTTGTTGCCGCTGACAGAGCGGAGCATGTACACGCCCTGGCTGAAGCCTGCCGCACGGAGGGCGTCGCCCACCTTCGCGCCGTCGAGCTTCACGGTACCCACCTGCTTGCCCTTCAGGTCGAACACGCCATAGGTGTGGGATCCGAGCGGGTTGAAATGGGCAACCTGGTTGATGCCTTCCGTGCCGATGGGTTCGGTATCTTCCGCATCCGCGCCCGTCACGAAGTTGATGTAGTCGATATCCATCCAGTCGCCGGTCACGGTAAAGCGGAGGATATGTTCACCTGCGCTCAGCTTCACGTTGGCCTTTACCTTGTTGTAGTCGTCGTAATTCTCTTCGCCGGAGCTTGCCTGCGGAACCGCGATCTCGTCGGTGATGTCCGTACCGTCGATGGAAAGCTTGAAACCGGAGGTCGCATTGGCAGAAGCCACGGCAGCATACATCGTGTAGTCACCCGTAGCGGCAACGTTCACCGTGTATTCGAGCCATTCGCCCGCCTGGTTGTAGCCCACGACATAGCCGGTCGCCTTCTTGTAGATATCGACGCCCGTGCCTTCGCGGTAGCTCTTGCCGCCGTTGCTTTCGGCGCCATGGTCTTCGCTGTCGTTGTCGCTGTAGGAATCGACACCCGCGCCGCGGCCCGTGCCCGGTTCGTCAAAGTTTTCGGCCTCGATCTTGCCCGGAATCGCCCAGGCCGTGCCACCGAACGGCTTCTGCGGTTCGGGAGGAGTCGTGCCGCTGCCTTCGAAGCCCCAGGCCTTGATAGCCATGGTAGAATCGCGGTCGCCCTTGAACACGAGGAACAGCTGTTCCACGATACCCTTGAGCCCTTCGACATCGCAGGAGTTGTCGGCGAAGGTGCTCTTGTTGCCGGTATTCTTGAGCTTGCAAGTGCCGGCGAGCGTACCCGTCGCGGAACCCGTGCGGATTTCAATCGTGTTGTTGTCGGCCGTGCTTGCCGCCTGTACCGTAAAGCCCGTCGCCGCGGTACCGAAGTCAACACCGCTCACGCGAATCCAGGATT
>JAEEGG010010288.1_pt1 | contig 20690 bp, 14 predicted proteins | sample 9134161 | NCBI WGS metagenome assembly JAEEGG01 (sample SAMN16246543, study PRJNA631951) | gut metagenome | biome: gut microbiome; feature: rumen; material: CR-attached | host: Bos | place: Iran: Karaj | collected 2018-10 | reverse complement strand
CCCTGCACGAGGAAGTTATGGACGGTGGTTTCGTACAGCTCATCCATAATGGCTACGGTCCGTTCATCTTTAAGAATCCGCTGGCTAAAGCCCTGAAGTTGTGGGGGCTTCGCGACCTGTCGAAGCTCATCTACAATGCCCATACATTATATTTGAAATATCATGAGGCTATTGAGCGTGACTGCAACGAAGATGAGTTTATGGCGCTGTTTGAGCAATTCCCTGAATTCGACGACTTTGATGATGAGTTTGTCGAGCAGGAAGAAGCGTGGACGGAACAAATAGCCCGTTACGTTGATGAACATATTGATCGCTTTGCGATAGTTAAGAATTAAGAGTTAAGAGTTTTGAATAAGGAAGAAGAACTGATCAGGAAGAAGAGTCCTGTCAATATACGTAATAAGAAGGCCTCGTTCGAATATTTCTTCATCGAGACCTTTACTGCCGGTATTGTACTGACGGGTACCGAGATTAAGAGCATCCGTCTGGGTAAGGCCAGTCTGGTTGACACCTATTGTACCATCATGAATGGCGAGATGTGGGTGAAGGGCATGAATATTTCGCCTTACTTCTACGGCTCGTACAACAATCATGATCTGAAGCGCGACCGTAAGCTGTTGCTGACGAAGCGTGAAATCCAGAAATTGGAGTCGGCTACCAAGCAGACGGGCTATACCATTGTGCCCCTGTTGGTGTTTATCGACCCTAAAGGTCGCGCTAAGATGGACATTGCGCTGTGTAAGGGTAAGAAGGTGTTCGATAAACGTCAGACGCTAAAAGAGAAAGAAGACCGGCGCGAGATGGATCGTGCTATGAAAACGTTGAACGTTAAACGTTGAACGTTGAACGACAAATGTTGTAAAGAGATGAATAATAATGAGATATTGCAGTTATCCAAGTCTTTCGCTTTAAGAATTATCCGTATGAGTGAATATCTTTTTAAGACTTATTCTCATAATCATGTGGTAGATGTTCTCGGCAACCAAGTACTTCGGAGTGGTACCAGTATATGTGCAAATTTGGCTGAAAGTGAAAATGCTCAAAGTACGAACGATTTTATAAACAAGTTAAATATTGCTTTAAAAGAAGCTGATGAAACCAAAATCTGGTTAGAACTTCTTCATGAATCTAATTACTTGCCTACAAATAGCTTTGAGTCTATTTATGATGATAATGAAAAAATCAGAGCAAGATTAATTAAGATTATTAAGTCACTTAAAATAAAGAAAACAACTGAAAAATGAAAAATAAACTATTATTATTAATAGCAATACTTTGTTTCCCCTATAATGTATCGTCGTTCAACGTTCAACGTTCAACGTTCAACGTAAAACGCGAGTTTCGTGGCGCTTGGATTCAGTGTGTCAACGGTCAGTTTAAGGGTATTGGCACTGAGACCATGCAGCGTACGCTGACCTATCAGCTCAACGAGTTGCAAAAGGATGGCTGCAATGCCATCATATTTCAGGTGCGTCCTGAGTGCGATGCTTTGTATGAGAGTGATTTGGAACCATGGAGCTACTATCTGACGGGCGTCCAAGGCGAGAAGCCCAATCCTTATTGGGACCCTCTGCAGTGGATGATTGACGAGTGTCATCGTCGCGGCATGGAGTTGCACGCCTGGATAAATCCCTATCGTGCAAAGACCAAGTCGCCCCATCAGAACGCAGCCAATCATGTCATCGTGCGCCATCCTGAGTGGACGTTTGATTATGATGGCCTGACGTTACTTAATCCAGCTTATAAGGAGTGTCGCGACTATATCTGCGATGTTGTCAAGGATATTGTAGAACGCTACGATGTCGATGGCCTGCATATCGATGACTATTTCTATCCCTATCCTGTCGCAGGTGTCGAAATTCCAGATGAAGCGCAGTATCGTGCGGCGCCCAATGGTATGAAGAATCGTGATGATTGGCGTCGCTATAATGTTAACATGTTTATTCAGCAGGTTTACGAAACCATCCATGCCACCAAGCCTTGGGTGAAGTTCGGCGTTTCGCCCTTTGGCATTTATCGTAATCAGAAAAGCGATCCCAACGGTAGCAAGACCAATGGTCTGCAGAATTATGACCAGCTGTATGCCGACGTTCTTCTTTGGGATGCCAATGGCTGGATGGATTATTGCGTGCCCCAGCTGTATTGGGAGATTGGTAATAAGGCTGCCGACTATGACGAGCTGATTCACTGGTGGAATCGTCATCTGACGCGTACGCCACTGTATATCGGAGAGGATGTGGAACGAACTGTGAAGTATCCGGACCTGACAAACAAGAGCCAACATCAGTTGGCAGCCAAGATGGCCTTGCATGCAGAATTGCCTCGTATTCAGGGTACAGTACTATGGTATGCCAAGGCAGCCGTTGATAATGTCGGCAACTATGGCACTCTGCTGCGCAACAACTACTGGCGTATGCCTGCTTTGCAGCCCCTGATGCCACATATAGATAAGAAGGCACCAAAGGCACCTCGTAAGTTGAAGGCGGTACGTATGGACGATGGAGAACATGTATTGTTCTGGATGCCTCCAAAGGGTAAAGGTTGGCAAGACGAAGCAGCGAGCTATGTGGTCTATCGTTTTGAGAAAGGTGAGCCGATTAATATCGACGACCCTTCAAAGATTGTGAAGGTAACCACCGATTGTCTTTACATGATTCCTGCTGGCCAATCTGGCCGTTTTACGTATGTCGTGACCGCTCTTGATCGCATGCAGAACGAGAGCAAGTTAGCGAAGGTAAAGGTTAAATTGTAATCTCACCTCTTTGTCATGCTATGTCGAAGATATTCTGGAATCCACTCATACGGAAGATTTCAGCAACCTCCTCATTAAGGTGAGTTACGCGGATGGTACCACCTCGTATTTCGCTGGCTCGCTTCAATTGCATGAAGAAGCGCAGACCGGGAGAAGATATGTACTCCAGTTCGGAACAGTCTATTTCCAGCATTTTGTCTGCCAGTTTTACTACTTCGTTCAATTCGCCAGCCAGTTCTGTTGTAGCTGTCGAGTCCATTTCGCCAATTAGACATACCCGTATGTTTTGATTGTTAGGAATAACATTGATTTGCATATTATATTATATATTTTTTGTGATTATTAATTGATTTCTCTCGTTCGTATGCTGATAATGAAGCTCGTCTGCAATCTGCCGTAGCAGGCTAATGCCCAAGCCTCCTATCTGCCGTTCCTCGATGACCTTCGATGTATCGCTTTCACTGCTCGTCGGATCAAAGGGCATGCCGTCGTCCGTTAGGGTAACGTTGAGCGTTGAGTGTTGGTTGAACGTTGCACGTTGAATGTCTAACTTAATCTCTGTCGCATGAGAATAACTTATGATATTTACCACAGCTTCTTCAAGGGCTATTTCAAGTTTCTTGAGCGTACGTTTCTCTATGCCGATACACACGCCGTACTCATGTAGCGTGCGGCGAAGTAATGGCCATTGTTCTAAGTGGTTAGGTACACATAGCGACACAGTTTGCGCCTCACTCTTTTTCTGAATGGTCATAAGCGTGATGTCATCAGTCGGCTCAGCATCACCGATATATTGTTTCACGGCTTCTAACAAGTCGTTATCATGTGCTATGATGTCTTTCCATTTCTGTTCGCCCATCATCTTCTTCGCAGCATTACGTGCCTCAGTCACACCGTCGGTATAGAGTATCAGTTTCTCGTCCTTGCCGAGCATACATCCCTCTTCCACAAACTTAAAATTCTCGTCATAACCAAGAGGAATATTAGGTGTCATCTTAATGCTTCTGACGCTGCGATCTTTACTTAGCACCAAAGGATACACATGCGCTGCATTACAATAAAGCAACTGGCCGGTAGGTATATGTAGGCGCCCTATAAACGCCGTCACGAAGGTAAGCAAAGGATTGTTGTCGCTCAGCACGGCGTTCATCTCTTCCGTGATGGCCTTAGGTGAATTCTGGTGTCCTAAGGCGGAACGGAACAGGTTGACTGCAGCAGACATAAACATCGTTGCAGGCACACCCTTTCCGCTCACATCGCCGATAATGAACCATAAGATGTCACCCTGACGACAGAAGTCATACAGGTCGCCACCAACTTCACGCATCGGAAGTAGGTCAGCATGGACCGTAACAGACTCGTCTTGCGGGAAATCATGACGCAGAATGCCCATCTGAATGCCGTTAGCGATATGCAGCTCACGGGCCATTACCTTTTTGTCGGTTTCCAAACGTGCGTTTTCCTGCTGGTCGCGAAATATACGACGGACAAACACGCCTATCAACAAGGTACCAATTACAAAAATGACAAACGGCATCAGCACACCCAACCAGACACTCTTCCATACAAGCGTTTTGGGCACGGCAATCACCATATCTATGTCTACCGAATCGAGCGTCAGGCGGGATATAATCCAATTGTCTTTAGTCAGACGTTCCGAGTTGTCATTAGTCGTCAATACCGTACCGTCGGAACTGTAGATGATACATACTGCTTCGTCGAAAGGCTTGAGTTCCTCCAGCAACTGTTGCATCCATTCGAGGCTGAAATCAACGTTGATCACGCCGATTAGGTTGCCCGCATTGTCCACGAAATTATCTGAGTATGTAAATATTGTCTTGTCAATGACACTGCTCCAGTATGGCTTACTCCAATAACCATTCTTCCCACTTGTCAGCGCACCTTTATACCATTCTCGCTGGAAATAGTCGAAGTCACTGCCGTCCGCTATCATCGTTTGAATGCTGTCATTGAGCCGATACGAAAATGGGCCGAACCATTTTCCTTTTTGGGGATAGTAGCTTTCAGGAAAACAGACACCTACAGTATAGCAACTCGGATAGCGCTTCAGCAGGTCGTAGGTACCTTTGAGCATGTTGTCCGGTTCCGACATGTTATCTTCCACGAAATGTTCCATATGCTCAACCACTTCGTAAGCGTCGTACAGCTCGAAAAGCACCTTCTCGTGCGCAATCTGTATCTTCAGGTCAATACGCTCCTGTATGTGAAGTCTGGCCTGACGATACGACACCACAAACTGCGCCCCCATGCCAAGGATTAGGAACAATGCTGCAACTATGTGAATATATCTGTACCGCATACTACTCACTTTTCATTTTTACCTTATTTAAAAGTAATGTAAGGTCGGATGCCGACAAGGTCCAGCACATCGAGGACATCATTGCTGCAGTTCAAGAACACAATCTCGGGGTTGTCACTTAAGTTTTTCTTACAGTAGAAAATGACCCGGACTCCACTGCTTGAAAGGTATGTCAGACGCGTGGCATCGAACACAACCTTCTCTACGACTTGGCTCTTATATGAGATCAACTCTTCCAACAGTGTTGGCGCATTGTCTACAGCCAGCTCCTTACCTAGTACTATAGTCAGCACAGAGCCATCCTTTTTTACTTCATAATCTCTCATATCCTTCAATTCTTCAATTTATAGTTTCACCAGCGGACACGCCAAAATGACAGCGGCGACACCAGTGACGGTGATGATGATGGTCAGGGGAATGCCGATACGCATATAGTCTGAGAAACGGTAGCCGCCAGGACCATAGACCAGCATGTTTGGCGACGCAGCAATTGGTGTTGAGTACGAGGCATTGGCGGCAATCATCAATGCCAGGAGGAAGGGGGCGGGCTCGTAGCCTATCTGAACTGCAGCATGATACATGATGGGGAAGAACATTGCGGTAACAGCCACATTCTCGACAATCTGGGTAATCAACATGGCTGCCAGACACACACCAAGCATAATCATGACGGGATGCGAGCCAACCGTGCTTATGACTCCGAAGGCTATCTTCTGCGCTATTCCCGTTTTCGCTATTGCTGAGCCAAGCACGATGCTTCCCGCCAGACTCATCAGCGCACGCCAACTGACAGAGTCCATGGCCTGATTGATGGTGCAGCAGCGGAATGTCAGCATAGCCAAGGCTGCCAGCACCGTACCCTGTAGCAGTGATACCACATTCAGGGCTGTGAGCACCATCATCGCCGTCATAATCAGCGAAGAAACAATGGCGTTAGGACCAATTTTAACTATCTCCTGGAAGTCGGAGAACTGTAACTGCGATGCAAGGCTTTGGGTGTATGTGTTTGTCTTGCGCGGACATTCGAAGAGCAAGGTGTCACCCGCTTGCAACTCAACCTCACGAGGTGGCGCTTCGATGCGCTTGCCGCGTCGTGCCACCGCCACCAGTATCAAGTTGTTGTCGCGCTCTATCGTGCTACCGCCGATGGTTTTACCGATGAGCTTGCTATAGAAATTGACAAAGGCGATACGCAACTCGTAATTCTTGTTGATTTCGTTCATGGAACGGATGGGATGGTCGGAAACCACCAGATTGTGAGTCTCCTTCAACTCAAGGATTTCGTCAATCTGTCCTGCATAGACCAGACGGTCGCCGCCCATTACGAATTCATCCTCACTGAGCACTGACGGGTCATGGTCAAAATGACTGATGGCTATTAGGTTACCGCCTTTTACGTGGAATAGTCCTGCCTCGCCCAAAGTCTTAAGAATGTTCGGGTTATCGGATGGCACCCGCAGTTCCACCGTGTAGTCGAACGCCGCTTCGAAAGCCTCCTCAGGTGCCCTACGCTCCGGCAACCATCGGCGCATGACAACGAGAAACACAATGCCAACAGCCAGGCACAGTGCGCCAGGCACGAAGATTGAAAAGATGTTCATCGGCCTGCCTGTGGCTGTTTCGTAGAGATCAGCGACGACAATGTTCGTCGATGTGCCAATCAGCGTCAATACGCCACCCATCTGCACCGCATATACCATCGGCAGGTACAACTTCGACGGTGCTACGTTCAGTTTCCTTGCCCACCGTTTTAATACGTTGCCGAAGAGCATAGTCAGCATCGTATTGCTGAGGAAGGCGCTCAACCCAGCAACTGGCACCATCATACGTACCAAAGCCGTTGGATAACGTTTAGGCAATCCGAACACATGCTTCATCATCCATTGCAATACGCCAGTATAGCGCAGACCAGCCATCACAACGCCCAGAACACCCGTGACGACAACAGTACCCGCGCTAAAGCCTGCACATGTCTCCTTCGTATCAAGCACGCCTGTAACGAACAGCACACCGATAGCGATGAGCATGACGGCATCAGTACGCACCTTTGTCAACAACATGACAACGATGACTGCCATTACCGTGACGATGGTAATCCAGGCATCTATACCGAGGCCCCACAATTGGATAATGTCATATTCCAGTCCCATTGTACTTTTTTAATCATTGTTATATAAATTTTTTTTCACTTTATCATCACCTATTTCAGTTTTTCGGAAATATTCTATACATTAAAGAAATTAATGGGGGAACATCGCGCCGACGGGACTATAGCTTGGTGTCGATGGTCTTTAGTGCCTTCAAATGCAGCACGCTACCCACCAGCATAAAGACGGTAGCAGTGGCCACCAGCGTCTGGAAGATGCTGGCAGAGGTGAACTTGGCCATATACAGACTCTGTATGGTTAGCACGCCTAACAGGGCCGCTATGCTGTAGAGGGCGTTGAACAGGCTGGTATAGACACTCTTCTTCTCTGGTTCAATCACCATACTGTTGCGCAAACAGTAGATGTACATACCGCTGAAGCCGAAGCCGAACACGAACATCATGACGGCTATCTCGATGATGTCGTGATGACCCGTCACGAGACGATAGATGAGTGCACTGACTGTTGCCAGCAACACAATGACCTGATGGAAGATGAAAGTGGCACGTGATCCATACCGTTTCTGGATATACATGATGGGGAAACGCCCCAGGAAGGCACCTGCAACATAGACCATGATGATGCCACCCAGCTGGGCTGCACTCAACCCTAACTCGTCAACAAACAAGAAGGATACAATAGCCATGTAACCGCCGTCGAACCAGGCCATCCATGCCAACGAGAAGCTGAGCGGCAGCAACGGCGAATGGCCGATGACCTGCCTATACGCACGCAGCGTCTTCATGGGCGAGAACTTGGCCTGGGGCTGAGCCTGGTCTTGTTGCTCCGTCCGTTCCACGATGCGGAACATACTGATGGCTGCCAGCATAACAAGACTCAGCACACCCAAGACGATGAAGCAGTACTGCCAGGAGACAAAGTCGGCAATGACGCCGCCTACCGACGGAGCAAGGATTGGCGCAATGGTAATCATGACAGTGTACCAGCTGAGACGGCTGGCCAGATTATCCTTGTTCGAGATGCCTGCTATCCAAAGCTGCATGGTTAGCATGATAGTGGCTCGTGAAACGGCCTCCACAATCTGAGCCAAGTCGAACACATAGATATTCGTCGCTATAGCACTTAATACACAGCTGATAGTGCAGATGACCAGTCCCGCCTGCGCCAAACGACGCGACGTAAACAGGTCGGCAAAGGCCGCAAAGCAGAACATACAGATGATCATGCCTGAGCGGCTGAACACCATGTTCGATGACATAACGGCCTCTGCCACGCCTAAATCCCGTGCAATATACGACGTTGCCGGAACGAAGATGGAGTTGGCTGAGATAACGATGATAGCCGCCGTCATCATCAGCGTCCAACTGATATAGAAACGATTGTTCGTGGTCATAATCTGATGTCTGATGTCTGATGTCTGATGTCTGATGTCTGATGGATGATGTGGGATGGTCAATTTTCAAAGAAGCCAAAGCCACCGATGGCGGTGAGCATGCGCTCGACGTAGTCCCATGAGGTGGGCGACCAGCGGAAGTCAAGACGATAGAGCACTTGCGTTGTGTAGTTGTTGTCACGACGCACGTCGCTGGTCTTCTGTCCGTGGGCCACGTCCTTATAGGCCAGCAGGGCAGCCATCTGCTTGGCTTTCTGCGGGTCTTGGCCTGCCTCGTCCATAGCCTTTTGGAAGTCCTCCTGCTCGACAAAGCGTATGCCTTGACCGACGGTGGCCAGTCCGCTGAGCACATCGCCCAGGAACTGGGCATGGATGTTGTATGGATGGAATACGGTACAGTCCTTCGGCGTAGTGGCCAGCAGCACAATGGCACGGGACACTTCGTTGATGGGTGAGAACTCTACGCCCGTGTTGCACATCTCGTAAGGACAGCAGCCCAGCATGTTGTAGATACGGATACGGCCCATGAACGAGTTGGTCGAGAAGTTGGCCTGAAACTCACCATCGGTAGAACGTGCGGCCAGATTGCCTACACGCATGATCTTGGCAGTCAGCCCATGCAGAGCCACGGCATCGAGGATGAGCCGCTCGGCCATGAACTTCGAGTGGATGTACTTGTTGCCAAGGAACTGGCCCATGTAAAGACGCTGCTCAGTGAAGACCGTCGGCAACTTGTCGCTCAGTGCTTCCATGCTATCGCCTACCCACAGACCGCGGGTGCTGGCGGTAGAGACGTGTACCAGCTTGGCATCATGCTTCAGGCAGAAATCGACACAACGCTGAGCACCGCCGATGTTGACATCCTCAATCTCTGTGCCTTCTGAGAAGTGCTTTACGATAGCGGCACAGTTAAAGACGGTGTTGATGACGGATGATGTCTGATGGTTGATGTCTGATGTCTGATGGGGGGTGTCAGACTTCAGCCGTCCGACCTCAGCCATGGCACTATCGACAACAGTGCAGAGGTCTTCGGTAACATCGCCGAGGATGACGTGCAGACGGGTGCCAAAGATTTCCTTGAATGAGTTGGCGAAGTAGTAGAAGAGCAGGGTGCGCAGGCGACTCTCAGCTTTATCCTGTGTCTTGCCACGTACCAGACAGTAGATGTTTTCAGCATCGCTGTCAATCAGCTCACGAAGAATGTGGATGCCCAGATAGCCGGTGGCACCGGTCAGCAGAACATTGCCAAGCGGTAGTCGGTTACCGGTACGGAAGGCGTTGAGGGTGTTGCGCTGCAGCAGGTTGTCGATGGCGGTATAATCGTAGTCGGCAACGGGGTCGGCTTCGGCGGGTGAATCGCCGGTTGCTGTCGCACCCGTAATCAGCGTAGCAAGCTGGCGTGGGGTGGGGTTGGCAAAGACGTCGCCGTAGGCCACATGCATGCCAGCCTTGTCGGCCTCGATGATGACGCGGGTAACAACCAGCGACGTACCACCGAGTTCGAAGAAGTTATCCGTGGCACCCACGCGGTCCATCTGCAGGATACCGGCAAAGATGTCGCAGAAGGTCCGCTCGGTGTCGTTGGCAGGTTCCTCGTAGGCACTCGTGACGGCCAGCTGCGGTTCGGGCAGGGCTTTCACATCCGTCTTGCCGTTGGGGGTCATCGGCATTTCCTCCAGTTGCAGGTAGGCCGTTGGCACCATGTACTGAGTCAGGCTCTTGGATATTTCAGCCTTCAGGGCATCTGGGGCTATCTCGCGATCGGCGGTATAGTAGGCACAGAGGTGTTCTTTGTCGTTCAGCTTGCGAATCATGATGACCACCTTCTTGATGCCTTCCACCTTCAGCATGACGTTCTCGATTTCGCCCAACTCAATGCGCAAGCCACGGAGCTTGATCTGGTGGTCGGTACGGCCAAGGATGACGATATTGCCGTCAGGCAGCCACTTGGCGTAGTCGCCCGACTTATAGATGCGCTCGCCATGATACTCAACGAAGCGCTCACGGGTCATCTCGTCAAGGTTGTTATAGCCTCGGGCCACACCGCGACCGCCGATATACAATTCGCCTACCACGCCGGCTGGCAGTTCGTTGCCGTCAGCATCGACGATGAACTCCTTGACGTTCAGCTGCGGCTTGCCGACGGTCACCAGTTCGGCATGGGTCAGTTCGGCATTGTTTGAGGCCACGGTAATCTCTGTGGGACCGTAACAGTTGAAGATACGGGCCTTGGTGACACTGCGCATCAGCGTGAGCAACTGGTCGGAGAACTTCTCGCCACCGGCACGACAGATGTTGACTTTTGCGATGGCCTCGCAGAAGTCGGGACTGGTGAGCCACGTCATCCAACGCGACGGTGTGCCGCTGACCATATTGATTTGCTGTTCATTGATGAGATGTGCCAAGTCGAGTGGGTTGTTGGCCTGTTCCTCGGTGGCGAGAATCAGCGTCTTGCCGTTGTAGTAGCACATGCCGATGTCCTGTAGGGCTGCATCGAACGAGATGGTCGTCACGCTCAGCATGCGTTTGGCATCGGTCAGCACGGCATTGGCAAAGACATTGGCAGGATGGCCATATAGGTAGTTGCAGATGCCTTGGTGGCGCAGCATGACGCCCTTTGGACGGCCTGTGGAACCTGATGTGTAGATAAGGTATGCCAGGTCGTCGGGGGTGATTGAGAGTGAAGAGTGAAGAGTGAAGAGTGAAGAATCAGAAGCGATCAGGTCTTCGACATTGATGGCTTTGTCGGCAGGGACGCTGTCCATACGGTCGGCTGTGGTGATGATATAACGGGCCTCACTGTCCTCAAGAATCAGTTTGATGCGGTCGGCGGGATAGTCCGGATCGCAGGGGATATAGGCTGCTCCAGCCTTCAGTACGCCGAAGAGCGAGAGAATAAGCCGGCTGGTACGCGGCAATAGCAGAGCCACGCGGTCGCGCTCCTTGACACCACGCTGGTGCAAACCGGCAGCGATGCAGTTTGTGACTTCATCCATCTCTTTGTAGCTGAACTTAGCATCGCAGGCTACCAGGGCTTCGTGCTCGGGCTGCGTCTGTGCAAAGTGGCTGATACAGTCGTGGAAGAGCCTGAACGGTGCATCACCTGTAGCTGTCTGGCGCAGGTGTGACAGTTCGTTTTCCTGGCTCTTGCTGACGATAGAGAGCTGGCGTACCTTCGCTTGCGGCTGTGCCATCATGCGTTCGGCAACGGCGACGATGCTTTCGGCCAGTGCCTGGCCTAAGCGGTCGGAGTAGATGGAATCGTCGTACTCCACGACCACGCCACGGTCCTCTATCTTGATATTGATCTTGAACATGGGGACGTTCAGGTCAAGAAGCTCTTGACTGACAGGCTTGTCGCCGACGGTGTACTGAGACAGCACACCAACCTGGTAAGCATAGGCAATAGCTGGACGGAAGTCGTAGTCGGCAGCGATGCGTGCGAAGGGATAGTCCTCGTGGCTCAGTGTCTGGTCGATGTTCTCACTGGTCTGCTTCAGGAATTCGCTCACAGTGACGTCGCTGACGTTGATGCCGAGGGGTAGGGTGTTGACGAACATACCTACGGTATCGGCAATCTTCAGGTTCGAGCGGCCGCTGCTGACGGTGCACAGCCAGGTCTCACGGTTGTTTGTGTAGCGTGAGACGACATAGCTTGTGGCTGCAAGCATCAGGTGAGCAGGGGTGATGAATGTTGAAAGTTGAGAGTTGAGCGTTGAGAGTTGGCGCCCAAGTGTCTCAAAGGGTATGGGGCACACGGCCTCGCCGATGACGCCCTGGCGGTCGGTCTTAGGCAGGTCGGCGGGAATTTCGCTGGCTCCCTCGCAAGTCTGCAGCTTTTCGGCGAAGAACTGCTGTGAGGCGCGGAATGTATCGCTGTCCTCAGCCCGCTGCTGGTCGGCAACGAAATCGAAATAAGTGTAGGTCTCTTGTTCAACGGGAGAGCCATTGAGGGCACTGTTGATTTGGCGGATGAACAGGTCGGCAGAACCGCCGTCGAATACCAGGTGGTGGACGTCCATCAACAGGTGGACACCGCTTTCAGTCTTAACCACCTCAAAGCGATAGAGCGGTGCCCGTTGAATATTGAACGGGCGCACGTACTCTCGTTTATAGGCTGTCAGTGCCTCGTCGCTCATCTCTGTGACAGGCACTTCCACAGCTACGCCGTCCGCTAACGTCTGAATGATAGCATCTCCCTGCGTCGTGAAGTGGACGCCCAGTTCGGGATGGGCCTCGACGACCTGTCTGACGACATCGGCCAGCTGGTTAGCCTCGATACCGGCAGGATAGCTAAGCAGACATGCCGTATTATAGATGGTAGAAAGTGGATTCTTCAGACACTCGAAATAGACACCCGTCTGAGCGAATGAAAGAGGAACGGCCTCACCCCCGACCCCTCTCCAAGGGGCGAGGGGAGTTGCTGCACCTTGGGATAATATCTCTTTCTCAATGGTCTTCACCGTAGCGCTCTTGACCAGTGCTCTCGCATCAAGGGTTACACCATAGTGCTTGTTAACCTGAACAGCCAATTTGATGGCCGATACTGAGGTCAGTCCGACATACAGCAGCTGTGTGTTAATGCCGAAGTCCTCTGTACCGATTTCCTTGGCGATGATTTGGTGCAGCTCACGTTGCAGGTCGTTCTCAGGCTGTTGCATGTCGTCAGATGACAACCGTGGAGCACTGCGGACAGGTTTCGGCAACCGTTCACGGTCAACCTTGCCATTGTTGTTACGTGGTATCTCGTCTATCTGCATCACCACCTCAGGCACCATGTACTCAGGCTTCAGAGCTGCCACATGCTGCTTGATGGCTTCAGCGTCGAGTGTGCCGTCACCTGTGACGTAGGCCACGATATAGGTGCCGTTCAGCGTGTCGCTGGCCGACTGTAGGGTTGCTTCTTTCACACCAGGACAGGTGAGTACGGCGGCCTCGACCTCGCGCAACTCTACGCGGAAGCCGCGAATTTTGACCAGGCCGTCGCGACGGCCTGCGAACAGCAGGTTGCCATCGGCATCACGACGCACGAAGTCGCCTGTGCGGAACGCCCGTTCATAGCCTTCTTCATGGGCGGTGTTGAAGGGATTCTCGATAAAGACATTGGCGGTCAGTTCGGGATGGTTCAAATAGCCGCGACAGAGCTGCGGACCGCTGAGCCACAGTTCGCCAGCCTCACCGTCGGCCACTGGCTGGCCGTCCTCGCCGACAATGTACAGCCGGTAGGTGCCGGGAGCCTGACCGATGGGCACGTTCGTCTCGTCGCCTTTCACGACGTGACACGTTATCATGCCGCAACATTCCGACGAACCGTAGATGTTCAGGAACGTCAGACCAGATGTCGGCGTCACGGGTTCCAGTTTCTCGCCGCCGACAGAGAGGAAACGTAGCGTCGGACAGTCGTACAACGTCACAAACTGACGGCCCGTCATGGTGCTCATGATGATATGTGTGATGGCATTGTCGTTGATGAACTGTGACAAACGCACGAAGTCGAAGCGGATGTCCTCAGGGATGATGTAAAGTGTACCGCCCGTCGAGAGTGTACCGAAGATGTCGTGCACGGTGGGGACGAACGAGAAACTGGCATACGATGCTACGCGGCTGTTGCTGTCGAGTCTCATAGTGACTTTTGTCTCTTCAGCATTGTAGCTGATGTTGCCTTGTTCTATCATACAGCCCTTGGGCTGGCCCGTAGAACCACTGGTGTAGATAAGCAGAGCCAAAGCCTTGGCGTCAACCTCTTGCAAACTGGCGGCAGGTGTCTCGGCAACTGTCAGTTCATCGGTATAGAGAATGGGTACTCCTCTACCATCGACCATCAACCTTCCACCATCGACCATCAACCCGCTCTCAGCCAGTACCTCACGATCGGCAATCAGCAATTTGGCACGGCTGTCGCTCAGCATGAAGTTCAGGCGCTCAGCGGGATAGGCCGGATCCAAAGGCATATAGGCACAGCCCGCTGCCAGTACACCCAGAGGGGCGACGGCGAGCCACTGGTTGCGGGGAATCAGAATGCCTACGACATCCTCTTTGCCCAGTCCGGCTTGTGTGATTTGATGTGCAATGCCATTGGCCTGTGCCATCACGTCACGATAAGTATAGCTCACGTGATTATATACGACTGCGATATTTTCAGGCGTCAATGAGGCCTGATGCTTAATTATATTAATAATGGGAGTCATATTTATAGTTTAATTATTGTTTTTTTTGTATTAATACTTAGAAATTTACCATTTTGTGGTGAACAGACTGGGCGATATGACCAGTGAGAACCATCCCCATCGTGCTTTTTTCGAACCTTCACCTTGTTTCAGACGGTCCATCGTTTCTGTGCCCATCATCTGGGTATAGGCAGCAGTCAGTGAAATATCTTTTGTGAACTGATAGGAAGCTTGCAACTCGATGCTGTGGCCCAGTGTGCGATTAAGACCACTAAGTTCGGTGGCTACTGCAAGATAGTGATAATTGGCACTACAGCTCAACTTGCTGATGGGATTGCCGAAGATGCCGATGTAGGCATTCTGCAGTCCAGGCGTGAAACCATTGGTATAGGCACTCTCATAGAAATAGTCCATGATGCCATAGAATTTGGCACGTGAACCGTAAAGGGGCATGAAACCTCCAATCTCGTCATGACGCACCATAACCAGTGGTCCTCCATAAGCTACTGGCACATAGTCGTCGCCGCTCAGATAGTCGTAACCCAATGTAAAGCCAATGTTGTCAGTCGGAGTGACGGTAGCCTTCACGCTGGCCATCGAAGCTTTGATAGGCATATATTTCTTATTCGGAAAAACCATCTTTCCACCCTGTCTGTAGTACGAGCCTTCCAACGTCAGGTGCTTGGGATGAAAGTTGATATAGCCACCATACAACTGCTGATAGACGGTAGATGGCGGATTGTCCTTATACTGCGGTGACTTGGTGTCGTTTATACCTGCCTGCATACCCATATTCATAAAGAGCAACGAGGCGCCTAACGGGAACTTGGGCACATCGTAATGATACCACACCGTCTGCATGGTCTTGTAGGGCTGTGCACCGCCATCGTAATAAGTACTACTATAGACTTGGTCAGAAGTCTGATTGTAGGCCAGTATGACGTGCAGCTTATGCCCATAGCCTTCATAGCCTACACGGAGAGCATCATGCGACTTAGCTGCTATTGAGAAGTCGTTAGGACCGATGATGCGTTCGTCGTCATAGCTCAGCGCAATGCGACCAACCTGTGCAAACAGCCCATTCTTGGCTGACATCTTCACCCAACCCTCATAGAGGTTGAGGCTCTGATTACCATTCGTGCCCCATATAGCCTTGTTCTGGATGACAGCATGGACTTGCACCCCTGGCCGCTCATAATCTACATTCATACGCAGACGTCCGAGCAGGAAATGCGAACGGTCTTCATCTGGTTTGTTCTCATTGGCTCTGGGCAGGCCTCCACCACACGTTTCTCCGTGTGTCATGTAATTCATCCCGATGCTTAAACGGTTCGTCTGTGATGAGTCCGACTGTGCCCAACAACCGGCGGACGCTACAAACAGTAGCATCGTGAAATACGCTCTCATAGGCTGTATGATTAGGTTATTCGAACTCGAAGATACTGATAAAACCTGTCAATTTGAAGACGTTCTTGATGTCGTCGTTCACACCGCGCATCAATACCTTGCTGCCACTGGTCTTGGCTCCCTTCAGGATGCTCAGCAAAATGCGCAGACCACTGGAGGCAATATACTCCAGGTTTGTGCAGTCGATGATGACGTCCTTGCCGTTACTCTGATAGAGTGGTTTTAATACTTCTTCGGCCTCAACAGCTGCTGCGGTGTCCATTTCTCCTTCTAACGTGGCAATGATTTTGCCGTCGATTTCTTCAATTTTAGTGTTCATAATCTTTTTATTAAATGTTTTTAATTAATGTAAGTACATTCTTTCCGTTTTCGCGTTCATAGTTGATGGCGTCCATCAGCTCACGCACCAGCAGAATTCCCAGTCCGCCTATCTGGCGGTCTTGGGCCGATAATGATGTGTCTGCTTTCTCTTTCGCTGTGGGGTCGAAGGCAACACCAGAGTCGATGATGATAGTCTTCAACGTCTTACCGTCGAACATGATGTGTATCTCTATGTCACCCTCTTGTCCGGCAGGGTAGGCATAGTCAATCACGTTAACCACTGCCTCCTCGACAGCCAGGCGCAACTGGCGGGCCAAAGATTTCTCAATGTCCAGCTTCTCCATCACCGATTTCATGAATGTGCTGAACTTCGTCACTTCATGTACGTCGTTCTTAATCAGTAGCGTCTCAGTCAGCGTACTCTCGAAGTGCTTCGGTGTATAGTGAATGGCCATCATCGTCAGGTCGTCGCTCTGCTCGGCATCGCCAACAAACTCGTGTACCTTGTTGGTGATGGTTTCCAACAGCTGCTGGGGCAGAAGCTGGCTGCTGGCGGCAAGCACTTCTTCTACGCGCTTGATGCCAAACTGCTTGTGCTTGAAGTTCATGGCCTCCGTCAGCCCGTCTGTATAGAGGAAGATGGTGCTGTCCGGTGTCATCTGCGCCTCCTGTATTCCATAGTTCGTGTCTTCAAACACGCCCACGGGCAGGTGGGGGTTGACGTCGAGCATCAAACATTTGCCATTGGTCATGAGCAAAGGTGCGTCGTGTCCTGCATCGCAGTAGCGCAGACGACCAGTTGGCAGGTCGAGCACACCGATGAACATCGTCACGAACATGTTGGAGTCGTTGCCACGACAGGAAGCTTCGTTAATGGCTTGCATGATGCGGGCAGGATTGTTCTCGTGAGCCGAGAAGGCACGGAACAACGAATGGATGACGCTCATCACCATAGCCGACGGGACGCCCTTGCCACTCACGTCGCCGATGCAGAAGAACAGCTTCTCGTCGCGGATATAGTAGTCGTACAGGTCACCGCCTACCTCGCGTGCAGGCACCAGCGAACTGTAGATGTCCATGTTGTCATGTTTCAGGAGGTCGTGGGGCAGCATGTTCTGCTGTATCTCGCTGGCGACGTGCAGCTCTCCACTGATACGGCTCTTTTCGGCATTCGCCTGACGCAGACGCTCCAGGTTACGAGAAGTACGCCACACGATGAACCCAATCAGGACAAGACCGGCTATCACCAGCGTCAGTAGATTCCGGCGTACCTTGGCTAACTTGCTGAACACATCCTTGTCGTCCAGCGCACTGATCAGAACCCAGTCCGTATTGCCGCCTACAGGGTGGTAGAACACATGATGCTCATCGCCGTTCTCGTCTTCGAAGACGAAGTTGCCGTTCTTGTCTAAGTCTGTCCGCACCTGTTCATATACCTTCTGGAACAAGGGACCATCGTTGCCAGCCAGCAGATGACCTTTGCCCGTCACGAGAAAACGCTGGTTGCTCTTGTATATTTTCTCCTCCTCCATGATGGCGTCCAGCCAATCCAGCGAGATGTCGGCATATACTACACCAACAATACGACCCTTTTTATCGTGTATGGGGACACTATAAGTGGTTATGATGGTCTTGGCACCCTCATTGTCAAGATACGGTTCGCACCAATGAACTTTATCTTGCGTGACAGAAATATGGTAATATTCGTCTTGGATACGATCTCCAAAACGTCCCAGTTGCATGGACACAATAGAGTCTTCTCCCCTGCGCACGGAGTATGGTTCGTAACGCACACCCTCATGTGGATAGTAGTTGGGGACAAAAGCAATACCGCTACCCCAGAAGGAAGGGTTGTTTTTTACCATTCGTTGGGCAATGTCGTACATCCATTCCGGCTCTTCCAGACCTTCAGCCACTACCCACGACATATTGTCCATGGTCACTTCAACCTTGGCCAGTTTGTTGCGTATGCAGAGGTAGATGGCATTCATTTCGCGCTCAATCAGTTTTTCTACCGTCTTGTGGATGATGTTCTGTGCGGAATAATACATCACACCCGACACCAGTTCCACCAACAATGCGGCAGCAATGATGTTGACCAGGCTGATATTTGCTTTCAAGAATCTACTTAATCGTTCCCCTATGGATTCCTTCTTAACCATTCCTGTTTTTTAATGTTTGTAGGTAGTTGTATCTTTGTGTTAGAATTTAACCGCAAAATTAATAAAAACATCTAATTTCTGCAAATTTTGATAAGTTTTTTTATATAATTAACATTGACTGTTCGTCTTAGTACCGTTCTTCTTTGGCATATACATGCTATAATAATAAGAAAAGAGCCGGGCTACCCAATGGTTAGCCCGACTTTTTTTCATCTCACATCTTCACGCTTCACCGGCGCCAGCCGATTCTTCGACTAAAGATCGAAGTGTGGCGTTGCATTCTTCACGCTTCACTCTTCACTTAGAAAGGTCCATGACCCATGCACGAGGTCGTTGTAATGGCCGTCAGGAAGGCTGTGAGAGCGGCTACTACAACCTTCACCGCTACCTCAACAATACGATTAGTCTTCATAATTCCTCATTTTCTCATTTTCTCAATTCCTCAATTTAAAGAGTTGCCCTCGCGGGCAAACTCTTTAATTCTCGTTCGGCTCATCGTCGCCGTTTCCGCCTCCGGAATTACCGCCTCCTGAGTTTCCACTCCCCTCGCCCGTTGGAGAGGGGCTGGGGGTGAGGCCGCTCTCGTTGTCTTCAACGTTTCCGTCGTCATCGCTGGTCACGCGCTTCACCTCTTTGCCGTCGCGGTCGAAGCAGGTAATCTGCACGGCGGTGTTCTTCAGCTCGTCCTTCAGGTCCACGTCGGGGGTGAAGATGATGCGGCGGGTGGTAATCAGGTTCGACTTCACGTCCTCTACCTTCTCTACCGACTTCGAGCGCAGTCCGAATCGCATCGTGCCCAGTCCAGGCAGTGCCACCGAGTGGCCTTCCGTTGCCCACGCCTTGATCACCTCGCCGGCTGCATCCCAGCAGGCCTGCATCACGCCTTGGCTCACACCCGAGCGCAGGGCTGCCTCCTTGATGACCTTCTTCTGCGTCAGGCTCGAATACTGTTCGGGCTGCATCACGTAGCGGTAAACGCCGGGGTCGTTAGGGTCTTTCGTAAACTTCAGCTTCTTCTCAATTGCTTTCACTTTCATTGTCATAGCTTAATCTCCTCTTAATTTTTAATGGTTAGTAATGTTTATTTTTTTTCTAAAATTTAGTGTTTAATGGTTAATGTTTAATGTTGTCGCAGATAGGACTTCATTTTTACGCTCTGGGCAGGCAGTAAATTTTCTCAGGCCTGAAAGATAATTTTTGGTGCCCTACGCTCAAATTCCATCGTTTCCTTTTGACAATGCAAAGGTACACATTTTTCAAAGCACCTCCAAATTTTTAGCCGTTTTGGGTGAAAAAACGCGATTTTCGTGCTGAAAATCGAGCAAGTTTTATTTTTAGCACCATTTTTAGCACCGAAGAGAGAGATTAGACACCTTACACCTGAACATGATTGACAGGTCAAAATGTCAAAATGTCAAGATGTTAAAATCAAATATGAATGTCAATTTTGTCCACTATATAATAAAATATATATATTTTATATTATAGTGAGCAATTTGACAACCATGAAGGTATAAATGACAAATGACAAAATGACAAAATGACATTTTTCTATCATTTGTCAAATTCCTCTTTTTGCGTCTGCCGCTGATAATCCATCGTGACTATCGGCGGCTTTTTCATTACTTGCCCACGCAGAATCTACTTTCTTTGTTTTCGTTACGTTCAGATAAAAGGTCGTTTTTAATGTATTTTTTGTGATTTTCCGACAAAAAAACGAGTGAATTGTATTAAAAAGGTTGTAATGTTACAACCATTTAAAAATATTTTGTATCTTTGTAGCATAAATTAATATATTTAGTGGAGTATGAAGTATCTGAATATTAAGAAGGCATTGGCAGCATGGCAAAATTTACAACCATTGTCTGAAAAAGACAGGGATAGACTTAGCCGTCGTTTCACAGCAGACTTTTAGATGATATGAAGAATTTGCTTATTTCCCTGCTGCTCTGTATCCTGGCAATGGGAGCACAGGCACAACGGCAGCCTCGCCTGGAGCATCGTGATAATAGTACGGCTAGGATTGTTGTCAACGACAGGCCTATGCTGATGATTGGTGG
>JAEEGG010010283.1_pt1 | contig 20701 bp, 14 predicted proteins | sample 9134161 | NCBI WGS metagenome assembly JAEEGG01 (sample SAMN16246543, study PRJNA631951) | gut metagenome | biome: gut microbiome; feature: rumen; material: CR-attached | host: Bos | place: Iran: Karaj | collected 2018-10 | reverse complement strand
GTCACATATATCCCAGAACAGCAGACCAAGGATGTTATCTTATTACGTGCTTTGGGGTGTGATCGCTTGGACAACAATCTTAAGGTTCATCCCAATGGCTATTTCGACTATGTCGAGGGCTATACCGTCAGCAATGGTCGTGTATTCTTCCCATCGGTAGAACCTTTTGGTGCCACGCTGGAGAACTTCCTCTTACGTCGTGGCGTTGACAAACAGACGGCAGCGAAGTATGCCTTCCACGAGCTTTACGATACAACACGTACGGCAGCCTTGCAGATGACAGATAAGAACAAGTTCCTATTGACGGGACAGTTCAAGGGCTCGTCAGCTAACGTTATCTCATTGGGCGCTTCCTATGTACCGCAAGGCTCTGTGGTCGTGACCGCTGGTGGTGTAAAACTTACCGAGGGCAGCGATTATACCGTCGATTACTCGGCTGGCGAGGTCACCATCCTCAATCAGAGTATCATTGATGCAGGTACTAGCGTCAGCGTCTCCCTGGAGTCCAATAACGACTATGGCATGCAGCGTAAACGCATGTTCGGTTTCAATTGGGAGTACGATTTCTCGAAGGATTTCCAGATAGGTGGTACCCTCCAGCACCTAAGTGAGCAGCCGTTGACATCAAAGGTAACTATGGGCGCAGAACCTCTGAAGAATACCCTATGGGGTCTGCATGTCAACTGGAAGACAGAGAGCCAATGGCTGACGAATATGCTCAACAAGTTGCCACTGCTCCATTGTACACAACCGTCGCAGATAACCTTTACGGGTGAGTTTGCCCATCTGATAGCTGGTACGGCCAGTGGTACGCAGGACAATGCTTCCTACATCGACGACTTCGAAAATGCTAAGAGTGGTCTGAGCGTGCTGGAACCCACCCAGTGGGTTCTCTCCAGCGTTCCCAGCAAGTTCCCGGAAAGCAAAGATAAGTCGACAGTTGCCAGTGGTTATAACCGAGCCCTGATGGCTTGGTACACAATTGACCCGCTGTTCACCTACCGTTCCAGCAGTCTCACGCCCAGCCATATCAAGAGCGACATCGAACAGCTCTCCAATCACTATGTTCGTGCCGTATACGTCAACGAACTTTATCCTAATCGTGACCAGTCGACCTACAGTGGTGCCACAAACACCTTGCCAGTCATGAACCTGGCATATTACCCTCAGGAACGTGGCCCTTATAACCTCAGCACCGATGTTACCTATAATGGATTGCTCAACAATCCGACCAACCATTGGGGCGGTATGATGTGCAAGCTCAATACCAATGACTTTGAACAAGCCAACATCGAGTATATCGAGTTCTGGCTGATGGACCCCTTCATCTATACCAGTAAACTGCAGACTGAAGGTAGTGCCAACTATGGCGGTGACCTATATATTAACCTCGGCGAAATCAGCGAGGATATTCTACGTGACGGAAAGAAATTCTATGAGAGTGGTATGCCCGTCGGTGGTACAGGCTCGGTAACCGAGACACAGTGGGGTAAGATTCCCTTGCAGCCTACCCAGACCTACGCCTTTGCCACTACCAGTGGTTCACGTGCCTTGCAGGATGTTGGACTCAACGGTCTGAACGACGAGGAGGAACGTACATTCTCGGCCTATGCCGATTTCCTGCGTCAGGTCAACGTCAATGATAGTGTTCGTCAGGCCTGGACTAACGACCCTGCCAACGATGACTATCACTATTTCCGTGGCTCCGACCTTGACGACCGCAAGGCCAGTATCCTTGAGCGTTACAAGCGTATCAATATGCCGCAGGGAAACTCTCCCGACAACGACCAGCAGACGGAGAGCTATGACACCAGTTACAAGACCTATCCCGATGTCGAGGATATCAACCAAGACTATACGCTCAACGAGTACGAGCGCTATTTCCAGTACAAGGTGAGTATCCGCCCCGAAGACATGGTGATTGGCCAAAACTTCATCTCTGACATCCGTGAGGCTACGGTCTCGCTGCGTAATGGTAATCGCGAAACGGTCAAGTGGTACCAGTTCCGCATTCCCCTGAATCAGTATTCCGCCAAAGAGGGCTCCATCTCCGACTTCACTAGCATACGTTTCATGCGTATGTTCCTTACCAACTTCCAACACCCCATCGTACTGCGTTTCGGATCACTTGACTTGATGCGTGGCGAATGGCGTGTCTATAATCAGCCACTCTCTACGGGTAGCAGTAGCGGAACCCTCGAGGTTAGTGCTGTAAACATCGAGGAGAACAACAATAAGCGTCCCGTCAACTACGTTCTGCCGCCAGGTATCTCGCGTGTCACCGACCCCTCACAGCCTCAGTTGACCGAAGCTAATGAGCAAGCACTCTGCATGGTGGTCAAGAACCTCTCTTCAGGGGAGTCCAAGGCTGTCTACCGCAATACTGTCCTCGACCTGCGTCAGTATAAACACCTCCAGATGTTTGTCCATGCCAACCACCTGCTCAACGATGCCACAGGTCTGCAGGATGACCAGCTGGCAGTTTTCATCCGTATGGGTAGTGACTATAAGAACAACTACTATGAGTATGTCATACCCTTGAAACTGACTCCGGACCGTAGTGACTATAATAAATATAATGTGGACGACTGCCGTGCCGTCTGGCCGTTGGCTAACATGCTCAATATCGACCTTAGCGTCTTCACGCAAATCAAGAAGGCGCGCAACAAGGCGCGTGCAATGGGTACCGCCAGTTATACGATGCCTTTCTCCGATTACGACCCTGACCAGCCTAACAACCGCATCACCGTGTTGGGAAATCCTACGTTGGGTGAAATCAAAACCATGATGATTGGTGTCCGTAACCTCTCGGGAGCCGTCAAATCGGGCGAGGTGTGGATCAACGAGTTGCGTCTGCAGGATGCTGTCAACAATGGTGGCTGGGCGGCATCGGGTGCCCTCAATATGCAACTGTCGGATATCGGTACGTTGAATGTCACAGGAAAGATTATCACCGAGGGCTTTGGTGGATTGGAAGAAGGGGTAGCTGCGCGAACTACTGACAACTACAAGACTTACTCCGTGACTACTACCATCGAATTGGGTAAGTTGTTCCCCGACAAAATGAAGGTCACTGCACCGTTGTACTACTCCTATACCAAGGAGACGACGAAACCGAAGTACAACCCGCTGGATTCGGATATGGAACTCGACGAGGCGCTTGATGGGGCTGCCAACAAGCAGGAGCGTGATAGTATTGAGAGTATTGCTGTAACAAAGACCACATCGACTAACTTCTCTTTGTCGAATGTGCGTTTCGGCATCAAGACCAAGCGTCACCCCATGCCTTATGACCCTGCCAACTTCTCCTTCTCCTATAGTCACTCACACCGTGAGTCTTCGGGTAAGACTACCGTCTACGAACGCGACGACCAGTGGCGTGGCTCCCTTAACTATAGCTATACACCCGTCTACAAGGCATGGGAACCTTTCAAAAAGTCGAAGAGCAAGTCCAAATGGATGGCATTCCCAAAGGCTTTCGGGCTTAACTGGCTACCACAGAATATCTCGTTCAACTCAGAACTCTCTCGTACCTATTACGAGTTACAGGAACGCGATATGGATGACCTCAGCGGGTCCTCACTGCCAGTCACCTTCAATTCCCAGATTCTGTGGAACCGTGACTTCTCCCTGCGTTGGGACATTACCAAAAACCTCCATCTTAATTTCCAGTCGGGAACACAGGCAGAGGTTGAGGAACCATATAGCGATAAACCCATCAACAAAGACCTCTACCCAGACCGTTATTCGGCATGGAAAGATTCTGTTTGGACCAGCATTAAACACTTTGGACGTCCTTTGGACTACCGTCAGACGTTTACGGCCTCTTATCAGCTTCCGCTCAATAAGTTGCCTATCTTCGACTGGCTGAATGCTGATGCCAACTATACTGCAACATATAACTGGGTGCGTGGTCGTGAGAAGGAGGATGGAACCTCGCTCGGCAATACTATCTCTAACAACCGACAGCTTACTATCAATGGTACGCTCAATATGGAGACGCTCTACAACCACTCGCCATTCCTCAAGAAGGTCAACGAGCGTTTCAAGAAGGCCATTCCTAAGCCCGATCCTAAAAAGAAGACCGCCGCCAAGAATAGTAAGACGGCCACCACTGGCAAGGACGCCAAGGACGGCAAAGGTGTGCCCGGCAGTTCTACCGCTGGGAAAAATACCAAAGAAGAAGCCCAGCTCCCTAAAAACAAAAATGCTTTCCAGAAAGAACTGCGTCTCCTTCCCGATACCTCCTTCACGGTGTCACATAACAAGAAGTCGAAACGCCTCATTGTCACGGCCAAGACCAAGGACGGTCGCTCATATCCTATTAAATATAAGGTGGTTGACCAAAACAAGATATCCATCAAAGGCGTTGACTCAACGACCATCATGCTCACTGTCGTTGCCAAACCGGCACTTGACAACGAAGGTTGGTATAAGACGGCACAGTCTGCCGCACGCTTCCTTATGATGGTACGTTCCATTGGCATTAGCTACCGCAACCAGTACGCTATGTCGTTGCCAGGATTCATGCCGGAGATTGGTGACTTCTTCGGACAGCGAACGGGTGGAGTTATGGCACCGGGACTGGCCTTTGCCTTTGGACTTACAGACGACTCATTTATAGACAAAGCTATTGACAATAAGTGGCTGCTCATGGCTGACAGTATTGCCACACCGGCATCAACCAACCAGACCATTGATCTCCAGTTGCGCGCTACCTTGGAACCTATCCGTGACCTCAAGATAGATCTCAACGCATCACGCACCGAGACCCGCTCCCGCAGCATACAGTATATGTACGCCAATCAACCTACCACTCAGTCGGGAACATTCAACATGACCACTATCTCCATCGGCTCCTCACTCGAACCTATGGGCGATGCTAATAACGGATATCCCTCCGCAGCCTTCGAGCGCTTCTGTGAGTCACTGCCTCGTTTCCAGGAGAAAGCATCGGCTCACTACGGTACATCTGTTGACAAGTATAGCGCTGCAGTTATGATTCCCGCATTCCTCGACAGCTATACAGGCAGTGGCGGTGGTAGCCTTGACCTCATTCCGGCTATTACTAAACTCCTCCCCAACTGGACCATACGCTACTCAGGGCTTTCCAAACTGAACTGGTTCAACGAACACTTCAAGTCGGTCAATATCAACCACTCCTACAAGAGCGTCTTTGCCCTGGGTAGCTATACCAGCAGCAGCGAGACAGCATCTGTCTTGGGATGGAATGTACCCACCGTCAGCATCAACGAGTCCTTCTCACCGCTCATCGGAGCCGATGTCACTTTCCTCAATAATCTCACACTCAAGGCTGAATACCGTCGTACGCGAGTCCTCAACCTCTCCATGACGAGTGTTCAGATCAATGAGAGCCGTTCCAACGATATCGTCATCGGCTTAGGTTATAAGCTCAGCGACTTCCGCCTCTTTGGTGCAGGCACCAGCCGCAAAATCAAGAAAGCACAGGGCGGCAGCAAGAAGAAAACCAACGATAAATCGTCAAATAGTAAATCGTCAAATAGTAAGTCCGGTGTCAACCACGATCTCAATATGCGTCTCGATATCTCTTGGCGCGACCAGGCTGCTATCACGCGTGATATCGCCACCTGCAGCTCGGCGGCCAGCAGTGGCAATGCTGCCTTTAAGATGTCTTTCATGGCTGATTATACGCTATCGCGCCTCTTGACCGTCTCTGCCTACTACGAGCGTCAGACCAACACACCACTTTTGTCCTCTAGCAGTTATCCTACCACTACCCACGACTTCGGCCTCAGCATGAAGTTCTCTTTGACACGATAATTTGTCATTCAGAACTGTTAACTCTTAATTCTTAACTCTCTTATCTCTTAATTTGTTTTTTTTTCGTACCTTTGCACCAAACAATTTAAAACGATATGAATTGTAAAAAGTTTTTTGCACTTATGGCATGTCTGCTGTTGTCCTCATACATCGATGTGTGGGCAGGCTGCGACAATGATTCTCTCCTGGAAAAAGTAGCTAAAGAGTATGCTGATATTCGTGGACTGTTTAAGAACATTGCGGGTGTCGATGTCGCTGTTCAGCAATCTGCCAGTTATCACGACAAACTGTTCCAGGTAAATAGCGAAGTGTTGCGTGCCGAGTTTGACGATGCACTGCCTGTATCCCAGATAGAGTCTATGCTAAAGTTTTATTGTGAGGACAATACCAAACAGACGCTTGCCGTGGAAGTCCTTCTTATGGAGAAGCATTTCCCGGGCTTCCTTGATGCCTTGATTAAGACCAAAAGCTCCTATCGCAGGCTGATGTCATTACCTACAACGGACTACCGGCATACGGCAGAGTTAAATAACAAGGAATTAAAAAAGATAGAGAGAGTTGACATAACCGCTTTAACGGCGCTCTGTCTGAAGAAGGGTACAGACTTGTTCAATAGTGTGTTGCTCCCCTTCAAGTCACCCAATGGTAATGTCCTGAACAGATTGACAGCCAAGGAAGACAAACTGGTGATTGAAATCCAGACTTCCGATAAGTCACTCATGGCTATGCAGGCGAATATGGATTTAATCAAAAGGGCACTTTATGTCTGTCCAATGATCAATAGTGAGTATTCAAAAGAAATGACGAAATTCGTGGAATACGGGTTCTTGTTGACATCTGATACGGGTAAAACCATAGAAGTATCGTATTCTCCGGAAGAACGAGAGCAATTAGACTCCTTGACGACAGATGCCACCGACCGGCAGATGTATGTAATATTGATCAATGGCATGTCAGAATTGCCAACCAAGGTAGGACCCTACCAGACGCGTGTGGGCTTTGAATATGCTGACAAAACACTCTCAATGATTGACGAAGTGCGAACGGATAATGAAAAGGTCAAAGAACTGATGAGGCATCAGGAACATATTAAAGCAGAATATATAGGACACATATTCAGTTCGGAGAAATTTTACCAGAACTTCTCCGAAAATGGAGTCAATATCAAACGCGTTTACCGTGGCCTGGGGGATAGTGACATCTCCTACATGATGACTGCCAAGGAGATAGAAAATCTCCTGAAGAGCCCTCAGCAAGTCAAGGATTCCCTCTTGTTGCAGAGCAAGATGGATCTACTTACTCTGCAATATTCTATGCAAAAGTGCAACGATGGTTATCTCTGTCCCCGACAAGTTGCTATAGAGGGAGGCTATGTCATATACTCTATCGTAGCTAACATCCCGTTGGCAAAGTACAAACAGTATGTTCAACGTGATTTATCCGAAAAGGCATTGGAGATATACAAATCTTCTTCTAATGGCATATTGCGTGATGCCGTGAAAAAGTTGCATAAGGGTTTTATCTACCGACTTTACAATTCCGACATGACGCTCCATCATGACACGGTCATTCCCTTGGACTCAAAGGCTCTTGTGACCTTGTGATAATTGAAGCTTGTGGCTAAGAATATCAGGTAAAGAATACCGATAAGTATCGGTATGGTACTACCTTCTGCTTGACTGACAGGTGTGGTAGCTGAGAAGGTTCGTTGGTATTTCAGCAGACGGTTGGTATATTCATCAAAGGTAGCCCAATTAGTTGCCTCAACCTCTGTCGCCATACGTGGTAATACCTCACTGATGTATTTCCGGTGTTCTTCACTGATCGTCGCTGGAAGGTCGATGTCGTCGGGAGCCAGCCATATAATGGTGCCGTCAGCTTGTTGGTGGGGGAAGATACGTAGTGACTGCCAGCCACCATATTGGAATACATAGTCAACAAATTGTTGTTCTACTGAAAGACTGTCGTTGATGGTGGCAGTCTGGCGGATAAATGCATGGAGTGACATGAGACGACCCTCTTGGGTCTTGACCAGCAACTGACAGAAATGGGCTGCAATGGCCTGTGGCATAGGTTCAGCCCATGCCGTGGAGACCATTGCAGTCCATAGCAATATTAGGAGTGTTCTTCGCATTAGATAGCCTCAATGAATTTTACTACAGCATCGCGGTCTGCCTTCTTCAGCTTATAGAATTTCTCTGTGGCTTTGTAAGCCTGTGATTGCTTGGAATAGCCGTGCCACATGATGGCCTCGATGACGGTACGTGCACGACAGTCATGCAGACGGTCGTCAGCACCTGTCAGACGGCGACTCAGTCCGCGTCCCCAGAGTGGAGTGGTGCGGCACCAACCTGTGCGGATGTCGTTCTCCATGAACAATCGGTGCTGAACCATATCGGTATAGGGCCAAATGGTCTGTCCTGGATACTTGGGTAACATGGTGGCGGGGTCCTTGCCAATAGATTGCGCATAAGCTTTGATAGAGGCATCTACCCACATGTTGTCGCTACCGGTCTTCCATGACGGACGGTGACATTGCGCACACCCCAACTCAGTAAAGAGTTCTTTGCCACGTTGCACGTCGGCATCGTTGAGGTTACGGGCTGCAGGTACGGCCAGTCCTCGGTGCCAGACCATAAACTGATAGTATTGCTTGTCGTTCATTTCTTCCTTGCCATTGTAAGGCTTGCCGTTGAGCAGATATTTCTCGAAGGTTTCCTTGTAAGCTATGCTGGGTGTGTTAAGCACCTCATAGACACGATTTTTGATACCTTCATCAGTGCCGTCCGCATAGTAGGGATAGAGCTGGCTAGCCTCGTCAGCGCCATATTTCTTGATATAACTGATAACCTCAGAATCTTCGCTTTGTGCCTTGGCCCATGCCGTGGTGGTGTAGAGCCAGTGACGGTCGGAGCGTGTGACATTGGTGATATTCCAGATGGCGTTGGCACCGGCACCGTCCTGCAATGAACCACGTGTCATCGCATAAGTGAATCGCTTTAGCGGACCATGTGAGCCACGATGTGTACCCGTGTCGTTGTAGGGGGCCGCATAGTAAGCACTGGCTTTGAATGTACCTGCCTCCTTGTCCCACATATTAGGGTTCAGGTCCACAAACTGCGACTCCTTTTTCCACTGGGCCTCGATATCCTCATCGTCCAATGCATCGATGAGTCCGGTACCATAGACACCGATGGTTGACTCTAAGCGCACCTCGTAGTCGCTCGGCAGTGGGTTGGTGTTAAACGCTGTCACGGGGATGGTTACCTCAGGATAGATGAGTGAGTAGCGCTCGCCATCCTCGAATGCCATAGGCAGTCCGCTGGGCATGGTTTTGACTTCTTTCCATTCTATTTTAATCTGGTTCTCATCGATAGGAGCTTTGAAAGGAGCCATAGCCTGCGTCTGTGGCATACCCGTCACCTCGCTAATGTATGAAGAAGACTCGGTGGTGTAACGCACACCGTCGGTGGTGTAGGCTTCCTGTGGATGGTAGATGACCAACAGGTAGCCGTTGCCAATCTGATTGGCACGATACTCTGTCTGTCGCTTGCCGTGACCATAGGATGGGTGACAAGCAATACAAGAGTTACGCACCCATGCCGGTCCTAAGCCCTTACGTGGGTCCTGGTCGAATGTGTAGAGGTGTTCAAAGAAGTCCTCGCCGACATTAAAGTCATTCTCCATACCTGACAATTCTGCCGCAGGTGTGGGGTCGGCATAGCTGACGTTCGTAGTTGTTCCTAACTCGCCACCAGGAAACCACTCTTCTGCAGAGAAATTTCCGATAGCCTTACCAAAGACTTCATCACCATCTGTCAGCTCGCCCAACTTGTTGGCTGTGGTGTTGGTGTTGTCATCAGAACAGGCTGTCAGCACAGAAAATGCTAACAGCCCATTGATGATAAGAAATGATAATTGTCGTATTTGTTTCATATGTTATAGGGTATAATTATTCCTCGTCACCCGATGTGCTCTCCCAATTGTCTGGGTCGTCGAAGTCCTTGCCCCAGACGAGGCTGCAGTACTTCACGAATGGAGCCGGCATATTGCTGATACCACTGATGGCTGCTACATAACCTTCCTCAATAGCTGTATTGATGCTGCTCTTGTTGACGCTGGCAAAGAAGGTGTGGAAACTGTAGTCGCTGACAGTCTTGCCATCGGTCGTTCCCAACCAGATGTTGCGGATGGAGCGGATGTTGTCACGGAAGTCTGTGATAGAGTTATAGCTGTAAGGTGACTCTACATAGGCAATATCAGCATTGGCAAAGGGGTTGGCAATCTTGGCAGTGCCTACTTCGTTGCAGATAGCCAGACAACTGCCTTCGGTGTCAGCCAACAGCTGAGAGATAGCGTCGGTAATGTTGCTGAAGGTGCTCTTTGCGTCCTTGCCTGCCAGTTTCATATTGTCACCGAACGACAGACCTTTCTCAGTAGTATATTCCAGATTGGCAGCCTTGACAACGGCCAGGCGGCTCTGGTTCTTCTCGCCCTCCCAAGCTATTTGCAACTGGTAGGTGCGCTCCTTCAACAGAGTGCAGATACGCTGTGCATAAGCCAACTCTGAAGCACCGCTAACTTGTTCGAAACCTGTGTAGGTGTCGTTCTTCTTGAGGTCGGCAGCCTTACGAGGTTGGCCATTGCGGAACAGCAGGAACTCCAAGGCGTGGAAGCCCAGGATGGTGGCATCTTCTATCTCTTCATCGCTGAAGTCTGTACGTCCTGACTGCAAGTAGGTCAGTAACAGCGAACGATTCAGAGGCCATGAGTCAATGGTTGGGTCAACGTCGAAGTCGCTGGCAGCACCACCTAGGAAAGCCTCTGAGCGCTCCCAATAAAGACGTGCTGCTTTGAAGTCATCACAAGCTTTCTTGATTTGGGCATCGGTAATGGTTTCTACAGTCAGTCCGTGAAGTGTCTTCTCCAGATCCTCCGTATTGTCTGCCAGTTGGGTATAGGTGGGTACAATCACGTTGTCAACAACATTCTCAATCAATTTGTAGAGGTATGCCGTCTGTACGTCGTTCAACTTCGAGTTGCTAATGGTGTTATTGGCTTTCACCAACTGTGTCGTCAGGTTCTCGCAGGCATCCATGGCTGTGTTTCCGAACGTTTTGTTGGTGTAGCTGGCTTCGACAATGTTGCTTGGATAGCTCTCGGCATCTACGATAGGATTGGTCCTAACGATGTCAAAACTGAGTGCATTGTTGTCGTTGTTTTCGTCATTCGACTCGCTGCAAGCGGTCAGTGTCAGAGCGCCCAGTAGGACGGCTACTGATAGGTTAAGAAACTTTTTCATTGTCGTATTACTGATTTTATGTGGTTATAAATCTTATCTCTTAATTATCTAAACAGTCCTGCATACGCAATGCCGATATTGATGCTGGGCTCGTTGTTGTATTGACTGTCCAGAAAGCGGTGGCTATACTCTGCCTTGACCACAATCTCCTTGACAGGCATATAGTTAATACCTGCTGCTATACGTTTCACCTTGGTATAGCCATAGCTGGTATTCTTGGTGTCCGAGGCATAGGGGTTGTAGGCCTCATAGCGTCCGAAGACATAGAATTTCTCCTTCTTGTCACGTAAGACTGCTATCTGCGAGAAGATGTCATAGCCAGCCTCAATGCCAATGGCATAGGCGTTACCGCTGACGTAGGCAGAGTGCTTGAAGGGTGACTTGGAATTCTTCCGGTTATACATGTATTTCAACTGGTCGGCAGAGCCAAGATAGCCATAGTCGGCCTGTCCGCGGATAATCCAGTTGTGTGCTTGATAGGTGAAGTCAATGGAGCCAATGGCTATACGACCTTTATATTTCGTACTGACACCCTCTTTCTCTGTAGGGTAGGTGTTGCCGATAGAGTGACCATAGTATCCGCTCAGTCCAATGCGCAACCCGGGAATGCTATAGTTGTCGATACGAACAGCTGTGGCGTATTTATTGGCAACGTCAAATTCCATAGGCGATTTGTGCCCTTTCTTTATCCAACCGACATTGGTAAAGTTGTCTGCGTTCAGTCCGGCTAACAATTGAGCCTCATAGCGAAAATCCTTGTACCGGCCCCACAAGGATACACCCGTTTGGTGCCATGTGGAAGGCATGATGGTGTTCTCACCTTCTGGACGATAAACAGTAAAGAAGTTCAGGGGTTCGTGGTGGGCGTTATTAAGGCCAACGGGTACTACAATATGTCCTATGCGGATGTTGGCCCAGCGTGCAAACGACTTCTGCAGCCAGAACTGTTCCAGCTCTACTTCGCCACCCTTCTCGGTTTCCTGTTCCCATTCACCACCTTCCTCGTCTTCTTTTTCATAGGCAATGCCTGTACCGCCATGCTCGAATTCTATCTCTGTACCTAACGTCCATCCCTTGCCGAAGTCGTAGCCCAGCCAAACGACGACATGTGGTATGTCGAAACGTCCGTGTGAGGGGTCATCTTTGTGCTCTTCTGGTTGACTGTAGCGACTGACGTGGTCACTATAGAAGTTGCGTGAGAATGCAGCTTCACCATAGCCTCCTACACTCAAGCGACTCTGTGCAGAGGCTGTTAGGGCGCAGATGGTTGCAGTAAATGCTAGTACTAATCTATTCATGTCTTTTTACCTTTGTTGTCAATTTCGACTGCAAAGGTAAAAAGTATATATAATTCTGACAATACCTAAAAATAATGAAATTACCCCTTAACCTTATCTACATCTACATATCCGTGGGTAACAGCATAGATAGTTAGGGCTGATACACTCTTCATTCCAAGCTTCTCCATAATGTTCTTGCGATGGGTAATGACTGTCGACAAACCAATATGCAGCTGCTCGGCTACCTCTTTATTTATATAGCCCTGCACAATGAGACTCATCACTTCCACCTCGCGACGGGTCAGCACCTGACGTTGTTGAGGCTCTGTGGCTGTCGCAGGCAGGTTGCGACCACCACGGTGTGCAGATTGTTCCAATTGGAGCAATGCATGCAACAATTGTTGCTCGGGTTGATTGATATACAGACAATGAAAGTCGCTCAACTGCACGGTCTCTTTCTGAGCCGTTGTCAGTACAATGGTCTTGCGCCTACGCTCGAAAAAAAACGCTCTCTCACTTAGCACGATTTCCATCGTTACAAAGTAGTGGAAATACTCGTCCGGGTGGTTCGCCGTCAATTCTGTAAACGACCCCAGCGTGTCTACCTCAATCATCGGCATCACGCTCTGCAGCAGCTGACGCATACCTATCAGCGCCAGCGTGTTGCTACCTATTACGGCTACCTTCGGCCGTTCCGCTATCTTAGTTGTCGGGGTCTCCATTATAGTGGTAAGTCTCCACATTAAGGTCCTCACCTGTGAATTCCTCGTCGGGAATTTCCTGAGGCTGGTTCAGCTTCTTGTTATATTCTCCACGCGCCGCTCCAGTGGTAATCACCAGGTCATCGTAGAAAATGGTCGAAATAACACCTTGGAACAAACCGATGGCGATGCGACGTCCCTGAGGATATTGTCCGTTGACAACGTGAACTGTCTTGAATCCCGGATGTTCATATACCTCCAAACGGTTGTATTTCAAGAAGGTCTTCCATAACTCCTGATTGGTTTTCGTGGTGTCCGCAATCGAGAAGGTACGGGCAATGTTGTTAATTGTCTCATCAATCTCGTCGCCTCTGATGCTGTCATTGTCCTGCAGACACTCGTGGATATTGTCACATGTTTCAACAAGCATCATCGTCTTGGAAGGTACGGTAATGATGGCAAAAATCCATAACACGAGAAGTACGAGCAAGAAAATAACAATCTTGCCCAGACAACTATTGAAAAACAGTTGAAACAGGTTTTGCTTTTTGTAGGTGTCGCTGTTAATCGAATCCATATTGATGTTATTTTTAGGTTTTTCTTATCGATGTTGAATCAGGTTCATAAACTCCTGACGGGTCTTGGCCTGATTGAAGGCACCGCTAAAGTCGCTGGTTGTGGTAATGCTGTTCTGCTTCTCCACACCGCGCATTTGCATACACATGTGACGGGCCTCGACGACAACCATCACACCTAACGGGTGCAGCGTCTGTTCGATGCACTCCTTGATTTGCAGTGTCATGCGCTCCTGCACTTGCAGACGGTGACTGTAGATATCTACTACACGGGCTATCTTCGAGAGTCCCGTAATATAGCCGTTGGGGATATAGGCCACATGCACCTTGCCATAAAAAGGCAGCATGTGGTGCTCGCAGAGTGAAAAGAAGTCAATGTCCTTGACAATCACCATCTGTGAGTAGTCTTCTTTGAAAAGAGCGTCGCGCAACACCTGGTGGGCGTCCATCTCGTAGCCGCGTGTCAGTACCTGCATGGCCTTTGCTACGCGCATGGGCGTCTTCTCAAGTCCTTCACGACTGGGGTCTTCGCCCAGCAGTGTCAGTATCTCCTTGTAGTGCTCGGCCAGTGTGTCGAGTCCCTCTCTGAATATTTCGTTCTCTGGATACACCTCTTATCTCTTAATTCTTACTTCTTACCTCTTAATTTTTAATAAGCTACGGTAATCTTTCCTTTCACGATGGTCGCCTGGTCGAAACCAAGGTCACGCAGACTGACCAGCATCTGGTGAGCCTCCTCGTAGGTGCGGTAGTTGCCTACACGACAAATCCAGCGGGGCGAATAAAAATGTACGTACACGGGCACGTTGGGGTAGTGGCTCTTGATGTTGTTGCGAACCTGCTCAGCCTTCTGGCGGTCCTTACGTGAATTGCCACCGGCAAAAGCCTGTACGCGATAGCCTACGACCTTATGGCCGTTACGAATCATCTTGGGCATCGTGTCGGGAACAACGGTGGTACTGGGGCTTGTTAGACTAGTAGTACTAGTCGTACTAGTTTTACTAGTGGTGCTGGGTGTGGCAGGTTTGGATGTTATGGGTGTTGTGGGCGCCGTAGTCGTTGCCGTCGTACCCTTCACGGTCAGCACAGTACTATTGACCAGTTGGTCGATAGAGTCACTCTGGTGAATGGTTACCGAACCCTGTCCTGCCGTCGGCTGTTTCTGCAGGCGCTGGGTAAAAGTCTGTGCACCGGCACCCATCGGGATGCCGATACACAGTACTAATATCTGGATGAAATGTTTCATTTACTTCTTCCAAGCGTCGATGATACCCTTGAAGTCTGCGCACTTCAGTGAAGCACCGCCGATGAGACCACCGTCGATGTCAGCCTTGGCGAACAGTTCAGGAGCGTTAGAAGCCTTGCAAGAGCCACCATACAGAATGCTGGTGTCCTCAGCAACAGCCTGACCATACTTCTCAGCAACGATGCTGCGGATGTAAGCGTGAATCTCCTCAGCCTGCTCAGCGGTAGCGGTCTTGCCGGTACCGATAGCCCAGATGGGCTCGTAGGCGATGATAATCTTGCGGAAGTCCTCCTCAGAGAGGTTGAATACTGAACCCTCCAACTCAGCCTTTACCACCTCGTTCTGCTTGTTAGCCTCACGCTCAGCCAGTGACTCACCGATGCAGAAGATTACCTTCAAACCGTTCTTCAGAGCCAGCAGCACCTTCTCCTTCAGGATCTCAGGAGTCTCTTTATAGTACTCACGACGCTCTGAGTGTCCGAGGATAACATACTGAGCACCAGTGCTCTTTACCATCTCGGCGCTTACTTCACCAGTGAAAGCACCCTTCTCCTTGTCTGCGCAGTTCTCAGCACCCAGACCGATGATGTTCTGGTCCAGTTCCTTGGCAACAGATGCCAGGTGGATAAACGGTGTGCAGATGACAACGTCGCAGTTAGGCTTGTCAGCTTTCAGTGCGTCATTCAGTTCCTTGGCCAGAGCCACTCCCTCTTGCAGGTTCAGGTTCATCTTCCAGTTGCCTGCTACGATTTTCTTTCTCATTGTTTGTTTTTTGTTTAAAAAGTTGATATATCTTGTTTGACTGTTCTTTTCTCTTCAGCCACTTCGACCAAGCCCACAGACGGTCGGCGATGGTGAGCAGCAGCAGTGGCAGAATATACCACAAGGCGATGATGAGAACCTTCTGGGCCATCGTTTCTTTTGGCATCTTGCCAATCTTTAATTTCTCCAAACGGTCCGTCATCTCGTATTCGTCGGGCAAGTTGTTGTGGCTCCACTTGCGGATGATGACTCCGTCTTTCAGCAATATCAGGCCAGGGTTACTGCGGATGATGGTTTTAAGCGTGATCTCATCGGTCTGGCAGAACGGATATTCGGCACCCGTCATGTCGCGCCAACGCTCAATGCCCTTCTCGCCGCTGGCTGTCAGCGCATAGAACGGGTATTCGTTGTCTTCCGCATACTCATACATCTGGTTGATAAGGTCCAGTTGACTGTCGTCGGCCTTTTCTACGTGGGGCGCTATCAGGAGGAAGACATAACCCTTTTGGCTCAACAGAGAGTCGGTAATGTCCTCGCCGTCTTCTAAACGTTGAATGAAGAACTCTGCATAGGGTGACTCCTCACCGTTCATCATTTTCTGCCATCCAGTCTTCAAATCAGCACCTATGTGGTAAGGACGGAAATCAAGATAGGGTAGGTCGTAGAACGACCATCCTGAGACGGCAATTATGAAGATGGCAGAGTAGTTAGTGGCTATCCATTGGCTCGACGTTGAGATGAGGCGCACCATATCGTGAGGCCATTTCCAAACGATGAAAGCCATCAACAACAAGACGATGTTCTTGCTGAAGGTCTGCCAGTTAGTAAGTATGATGGCGTCGCCAAAACAACCGCAGTCGCTGACGGGGTCTGCTAGCGCCATCCATAGTGTCAGGGGCGTCAGTAAGAGCATCATCAGCAGTGTAACCGTTGTTGACATTGTCTTTCTGATACCGAAGAGCAGACAGATACCCATCCCGAACTCTATGGCAGACAGAATGACGGAGGCACCTAAGGTCAGAAAGTCTGGGGTTAGCATCTGCAAGTGCAGTGCTGTCAGATAGTCGGCGAGTTTATACTGCGTGCCCATGGGGTCAACGGCCTTGACGAATCCTGAGAATATCAGGACTACCGCCAATACCATACGCGCAATATTTACTACAATCTTTCTCACCCTCTTACTTCAGTTTTATCGCTCCGAATACGGCGTAGTTGATAATATCCATGTAGTTAGAGTCGATGCCTTCGCTGACCAGTGTCTCGCCACCCAGATTCTCTATCTCCTTGATGCGTTCTATCTTAGTCAGTATGAAGTCAGTGTACGAACTGACCCGCATGCCGCGCCACGCCTCGTCGTAGTCGTGGTTCTTACGCTTCATCAGTTCCAGTGCCTCCTGGGCATATTTGTCGTAGAGCACCATAGCGGCATCGTTGTCCATATCGACGGTATCGCTGAAACCGTGGTAAATCTGTATCAGTCCTACAATGCCGTAATTGATCAGGGCAATGAACTCGGGACGAATGCCTTCGCCCACCAGCGACTCCTTCTTGATTTCCAACGAACGGATGCGCTTGGCCTTGATGAACAACTGGTCAGTCAATGACTGGGGGCGCAGAATGCGCCACGAAGCCCCATAGTCATGGAGCTTCTTCTCGAACAGCGTGCGACATTCTTTCAGTGTCTGTTCGAACTCTTCATTTGTTTTTGCTTCGTTATTAGCCATAATTCGTTGCAAAATTAAACATTTTTGCTGAATTGACCAAATTATTGCAGGTCTTTCTGTTTCTTGTGAATGTAGCGTATTTGTGCTCCCTGCACGTCAGCAGCCATCTCCAGTGAGTCCAAATAGCCGGGTGTTGAATCGACATCAATGCCTCTTTTTTGCATGATGCTGTCGGTGCGTGCCAACTCCTGCTGGGCTTCAGCCAACTTCTCTTCCAGAAACTGCGAACGCACCTTCATCCTGAATCGCTCAACCTCCTGCTGACGCTTATTGCCACAGGATATCAAGCAACCTACTACCATAATAAATAATACGTATTTCTTCATTTGCGCCTGCAAAGGTACGAATAAGTGAGCAAAAAGCCAAATTTATTTGAGCTTTTTCGAACGAGAGTACCTTCTCCAACGGAGAAAGGTAGTGCAAACCGAGCAAAAAGCCAAATTTATTTGAGCTTTTTCGAACGAGAGTACCTTCTCCAACGGAGAAAGGTAGTGCAAACCGAGCAAAAAGCCAAATTTATTTGCTTTTTTCTTGGGTACGTCACTTTCGGGTCGTTCCTGACGTTCCTTCCACCCGTTCCGCAGTCATCTACGACCCGAAGATGACTTACTTTACCCCCCTAAAGTGACGTCGGAACGGGTCGTAGATGCCATTGGAACAACTGCAAGATGACTTCGGAACGACCGTAAAGTGACCTATTTTTAATAGCACAGTTATAGCATAGTTATAGCATAGTTTTTGTAAACTGTGCTATAGGCTGAAGCCCTTTGTACAGGGAGCTTGCTGGCATTCAATAGCACCTATAGCATAGTTTTGTTTCTTTTTAGACTATGTTGAAGAAGAATGAGAGCCAAATCCGTGTCTTTTTTTTGTTTTTCGTCCTTTTCTTTGTCCAATTCGAAAATTTTATGTAAGTTTGCACCCGTGAAACTGTATTCAGACCAAGCATTAGCAAAAATACTCGATAAAGAGATATTCCATCTTATAGGCGACGTAGCCGACGGGATGGGGGTGGAGTGTTATGTCGTTGGCGGCTTTGTCAGGGATATTTTCCTGGAACGTCCGTCAAACGATATTGACGTTGTGGTGGTGGGTAGCGGTATTGAAGTTGCCAAAGCCCTGAAAGACCGATTAGGCAAGAAGGCCCACCTCTCTGTGTTTCGTAACTTTGGTACGGCGCAAGTAAAAACTCCCCTCCATTGCAGGGAGGGGTTGGGGGAGAGTCTCGAAGTGGAGTTCGTGGGTGCCCGAAAGGAGAGCTACAGCCATGACTCTCGCAAACCTATTGTTGAGGACGGTACGTTGGAGGATGATCAGAACCGTCGTGACTTTACCATCAATGCGATGGCTATCTGTTTGAATAAGAAGCGCTTTGGTGAACTGGTGGATCCCTTTAACGGCATTGCTGACTTGGAGGATGGTATCATTGCGACACCGTTGGATCCGGAGGTAACGTTCTCGGATGACCCCTTGCGCATGATGCGCTGTATCCGTTTTGCCACCCAACTGAATTTCCAGATAGAAGAAGAAACGTTTGATGCCCTCGGCAGGATGGCTGACCGCATCAAAATCGTCAGTGGTGAGCGTATTGAGGTGGAACTGAATAAAATTATGATGGCTCCTACACCCAGCAAGGGTTTTGTCGACTTACAGCGTTGTGGCTTGCTGAATATCATTTTGCCAGAATTGGCTGCTTTGGATATTGTGGAACAGAGGAATGGACGTGCTCACAAGAACAACTTCTACCATACACTTGCAGTACTCGACAATGTTGCTTATCAGTCTGACAACCTGTGGCTTCGCTGGGGCGCATTGCTCCATGATATCGGTAAAACCAAGTCGAAACGTTGGGATCCTGCTATTGGTTGGACGTTCCATAACCATAATCTGATAGGTGCTAAGCAGGTGCCGAATATCTTCCGCAGATTGAAATTGCCGATGGGTGCGGAGATGAAATATGTTCAGAAACTCGTAGACCTGCATATGCGCCCGCAAGTAATTGCTGATGAAGAGGTTACAGACTCTGCTGTGCGTCGTCTTCTCAACGATGCCGGTGATGATATCGATGACCTGATGATGCTTTGTGAGGCTGATATTACCTCGAAGAATGAGGTGAAGAAGAAAATGTTCTTGGAGAACTTCCGGATGGTACGTGAGAAGTTGGCGGACTTGAAGGAGAAAGACTACAAGCGCCTGTTGCAACCGGTTATCGACGGCAACGAGATTATGGAGATGTTTCATCTGCAACCCTCACGTGAGGTTGGCGTTTTGAAACAGTACTTGAAAGATGCCGTTCTGGACAACAGGGTGGAGAACGAGCGCGAGCCGCTGATGCAGCTTTTGTTGGAGAAGGCTACACAGATGGGGCTGAAAACAAACTAAACTTTGTTAAAATTGCTGTAGAATCCTATATCCATGATATAGAATAGGATTTTTTTTGCTACTTTTGCACGATGAAAACTCAAACGCTGTGTGTGAGTTTTCTATAAAAAGCATTATTCGAATAAATAAATAGTATGAAAATGAAGAAAATTATTATGATTGCAGCCGTTGCTGCAACACTTGTCTCGTGTGGTGGTGGCGGTGGCCGCCCGACATTTGGCGACAATGAATTTCCCGTGACTACTGCTGGTGAGTCGAATGCAGACATGCAGAGCACCTATCCTGCCTCTATTAAGGGTGTTCAGGACGTGGAGATTCGTCCGAAGGCTCAGGGATTCCTGACTCAGATTAATGTGAAAGAAGGACAGACCGTTAGTGCCGGTCAGGTACTTTTTGTTATTGATAACGAGACCTATCAGGCTCAGGTGCGTCAGGCTCAGGCAGCTGTCAACGCTGCCCAGCAGCAGTGTAATACTGCCAAGCTGACCTATGAGAACAGCCAGCAGTTGCATGAGAAGAAGGTCATTGGTGACTACGAGTTGAAGACTTCTCAGAACACCTTCGAGTCTGCCCAGGCCCAGTTGGCCCAGGCCCAGGCTGCACTGGCTTCTGCCAAGGAGGCGCTGAGCTACTGCTACGTGAAGTCGCCCGCCGCAGGTGTCGTAGGTACGCTGCCTTTCAAGAAAGGTGCACTGGTTAGTGCTTCTAACGTCTTGACGACCGTTTCAAACATCTCGTCTATGGAGGCTTATTTCTCTGTAACGGAGAAAGAGGCTATGGTCATCTCTCAGAAGGGTCTGGCTTCGCTGCCTTCCGTTAAGTTGCAGTTGGCCGATGGTAGCATCTATGGCAGCGAGGGTACCATCAGTAAAATGAGCGGTGTTATCGATGCCGCTACGGGTTCTGTACAACTGATTGCCTCTTTCG
>JAEEGG010010281.1_pt1 | contig 20702 bp, 13 predicted proteins | sample 9134161 | NCBI WGS metagenome assembly JAEEGG01 (sample SAMN16246543, study PRJNA631951) | gut metagenome | biome: gut microbiome; feature: rumen; material: CR-attached | host: Bos | place: Iran: Karaj | collected 2018-10 | reverse complement strand
GGCCACGCCGAGGAAGTCGTCGAAATGGGCGAACCCTCGACCACCTCGATCCGCGCCAAGAAACACTCCTCCATCACGGTCTGCGCCACGCTTGCCGCCGAAGGCAAGGCCGACGCCGTCATTTCCGCCGGTCACACCGGCGCGGCCGTGGCGGCGTCCAAGGTCAGGATGCGCATCCTGAAGGGCGTCGACCGCCCCGCCATCGCGACATTCATGCCCGCGGTCGGCGGCAGGTTCATCCTGGTCGACGCCGGCGCGAACACCGACTGCACGCCGCTGAACCTCGCGCAGTTCGCCATCTTCGGCGAAGTCTACGCCCAGATGTTCCTCAACATCGAAAAGCCGCGCATCGGCCTCATTTCCGTCGGCGGCGAGGACATCAAGGGCAACGAACTCACCAAAGAAGCGTTCAAGATCCTCTCGAACATGCCCATCAACTTCGTGGGCAACGTCGAGGGGCACGACATGTTCTTCCACAGCGCCGACGTCGTGGTCTGCGACGGCTTCTCCGGCAATCTGGTCCTGAAGACCGCCGAAAGCATCGCCTCCGCCATCAGATCATGGCTGAAGGAAAGCATCATGAAGAACGCCATCCGGAAGACCGGCGCCCTGCTCGCCCAGCAGGCTTTCGCCGACGTGAAGGCGATCAGCAACTTCGAGGAATACGGCGGCGCGCCGCTCCTCGGGCTCAACGGCGTCTGCATCATCGGTCACGGCGCGTCCACGCCGAAGGCCGTCCGCAACGCCATCAAGGTCGCGAACGACTTCGCGAAGCGCGGCCTCCCGAGCCGCATTTCCGAGCGCATTTTCGAATGCGGCGTCCAGTTCGCTCCGCCGCCGAACCACAAGGCCGACGATCAGCAGAAGCCGCCGCTGACGGCCCATCTCTGATGAGCTTCACGGGAGGGGAATGACATCATGACCGACACGGCAAGACGCTTCACCATCGCGGGCACGGTCTTTGTCTTTTTCGCGCTTTTCTGCTTCTTCTGCGACACTGTCCTGCATGGGCAGGAAGTCACCGAGCTTGCCACCTCGTCCTCGGCCAAGTCGAACCTCTCCGCCGCCGAAGTGAAGGACAAAGTCTCCGACGCCATCGAGGGCATCAAGACCGGCGACATTTCCGCCGCGAAGGAAGCCGTCGTCTTCGACAAGCTCCTCAGCTACACGCTCATCCGCATCTCCGACTGCTGGACCCTCTGCAAACAGGAAATGGTCCTCGCGAAGGAATGCGCCCGCCAGGAGGCAGTCCAGACCGCCAAGGACATCTTCAAAAAGGGCGTCGACGCCGCGACCGAACAGGGCCGCGAAGCCATCCTGGAAAAGCTCCCCGAAATCTTTTCGCCGGAAGACAACGGCGATACCCCCGCCGACTGAGTTGTAATACCGGGCAAGGCAAAGCATGAACTCGGACGGAACAGGCAGGCCGAAGTCGGATCCGAATTGGACGGACTTCAACGACCGCATCGAAGAGAACCTCGTCCGCGAAGAATCCGAACTGTTCCGGGCAACCCGGCCCCTGAGGATCGCGAAACGCGTCCTGATCATCTGCATGATCCTGTTTCCCGCGGCTCTTATTGGTTCGCTTGTTTACGCCAGCCGGAGTTACAGAAGACCGCTCTCCCCGGAGCAGCCCGCCCTGCCCCATCCCGACGCACCGAAGAACGAACAGCTGCTCCTGGACGACGTCAAGCCTGCAATGATCGAACGGTACGGGCTGAAGGAGTTCAAGGTCAAATACACGGAATCCGCCCTTTGCATCAGGATCAGGACTGACGAGACGCGCGGCCCCCGCGTCCATCAGGCGTTCGGGCTCATGGAGGACATCCGCGACATGCGGCGGACCGTGCGGGGACTGCCGACCTGCGCCTGGATGCTGGAGATCGACCACGAAGCGATGGACGGCGGCATGACGATCGTCCTGCCAGACGAAAAATGCGGCTACAAGGCGCACCCGGAATGGCACAACGACGCACTGTACACGGACGCGCCCCCAACGACCGGAAAGGCACGGCAATGAAAAGACACGGGTTCTGGGAAACATTCGACAGTTTTTTCAGCGGCGGGCCATTCGACGTGCTGTTCGACATCCTGATTGTGGTGAACTGTTTGTTGCTGCTGCTCGTGATTTATGGCGGATGGCCGACCCCGTACACAGGGCCGAAGAAGTCGGAATCCAAGCTGGCGTTCGAACGCCATAACGACCGGCTCATCGACGAGTTCGTCCGGCCGAAGATCGAAGCGAAATACAACGTGAAAACGCTCCGCGCGAAGACAAACGCCGATGGCCACTGCGTGAACATCCTGATCGAAACGGACGGTACGGACCGCTACGAAGAGATCGCGGAGGACATCCTCCAGCTGGCGCCGGTAAACATGGTCAGGATTAACGTCGCATGGTCCCGGAAGCCTGACATCGGAGACGACGGGGAACCAGAGGATCCGCCTCTCGACGGGGAAAAAAGAAACCAGATGAGATACATCCTGGAGTTCGACCACGGTTCGGACGATGGAGGCGTCACCGTCTTCTTCGCAAACGGGATGCGCTATCCAGGACCGACCTCGTCGACGCCCCCCGGATCGGCGCGACGCCAGGAGAATAGCCCCCAGTGGCACTCGAACGATTATTATAACTTCCATTGAATCGCAATTCATGCGTTATTTCCTGCGTTATTAACGCATCCGTTCCCATCTTTTTCCTGTTTTTTCGGCAATCCGGGCTTTTTTTCCGTTGAAAAATCCCCCTGCGGCATCTATGTTATAGCATGTCCGCATCAAAACGGGCATATTTTCCACGCATTTTTCACTCCAGAATCAGTTTTTGAGGAGATTTCAACATGACATTCTTTCCGCACAGAAAAGCATTCCTGCGCGCGTTCTCCGTGGCAGCGGCGCTTTCCGCGTTCGCGCTGACCGCGGCGGCCGCCGATCCCGACACGAATCCGCTCAGCCCGGAATCGTTCACCTACCGCACGGAAAGCGGCCTGCTGATCGAGCTCACGGCGCTGGCGGACAATGCCGTCCGCGTGCGTTACACCCCGAACAAGGCGTTCTCGAAGAAGCCCGAGTTCATCCTCACGAACGCGAAGCCGCGCGCGTTCACGGATGTTCAGCAGGGCAGCGGCGGATTCAAGTGTGTGATCGGAGACCTCTCCGTCCAGTATTTTCCGCGAAGCGGCCTTCTCTTCACCGACGCAAAAACAGCCGGGTTCAGTTTTTTGGAAAGCACCGGAGCCGAGAAGTTCACGAAATCCCCGTCGCGCGACGCTTCGGCGGATTCCTACCAGGTTCAGACTTCGTTCACTCTCCCCCGCATCCTCCCGGAAACCCAGTTCGGCCTCGGCCAGTTCCAGGACGCCGCGCTGAACCTCGCGAACCAGCCGCGCCAGCTTCTCCAGGTCAACACGCAGGCATCCGTGCCGTTCCTCTACTCCACGTCGGGGTACGGCCTGCTCTGGCACAACTACAGCCGCACGCTGTTCAACCCCGCCGACACGCCCATCGAGCTGAAGAAGGTCGCTGAAGGACAGGGCCAGACGGTCAACGTGACCACCTCCGTCGGCGGACGCCGCGAATTCCGCCGCGACAGCACGCTCACCGGCGAGTTCACCGTGGACGCCGCCGGCGAATACGCGTTCCAGCTCGACTGCGGCCAGACCATGGCGCGCCGCCACGTGGTCAGCATCGACGGCAAACAGATCGTGGAACAGCGCAACACCTGGCTGCCCCCGGTCGTCGGATTCAAGGTCAAACTGAACGCCGGCAAGCACACCGTAACCGTCCAGAACGAAGCGAACGACCGCACCACGCTCAAATTCCGTCCCGGCACGCCCGGGCTCAATACTACGACCTTCCGCTCCGACGACGCGAAGGAGATCGACTACGTCTTCATTTCCGGCGACGCCGAGAAGGTCATGAAGACCTACCGCGAGCTCTGCGGCAAGACCCCGATGCTCCCGAAATACGCGTTCGGCTACTGGCACTGCCGCGAACGCTACGTCTCGCAGGACGACCTGCTATCCAATCTCCGCGAATTCCGCGCCCGCAAGATCCCGGTCGACATCATCGTGCAGGACTGGCAGTGGTGGGATTCCGGCAAGTGGAACTCCATGCACTTCGATTCCCGTCGCTTCGCCGACCCGAAGGGCATGAACGACGAAGTCCACAAGCTGAACGCCCACTCCATGCTCTCCGTGTGGTCGAAGGCCAGCAAGGACAACCCGTTCGCCGAAAAGATGGTCGCGCTCGACGGCTACATCCGCGGCACCGACTGGATCGACTTCACCAAACCTGAAGCCGCCAAGCTCTACTGGGACACCATCGTCTCCGACATCCTCTCCACCGGCATCGACAGCTGGTGGTTCGACGCCACCGAGCCTGAAAACGACGACCTGCACAACCGCAACATCACGCTCGGACGCGGCAACGAGTACCGCAACGTGTACCCCCTCATCGTGAACACCACCGCCTACGACCGCCTGCGCCAGGCGCAGCCCGAACGCCGCGCCCTCATCCTGACCCGTTGCGCATTCGCGGGACAGAGCCGCCAGCCCAGCGTGATCTGGTCCGGCGACGTCGGCAGCAACTGGAGCGATTTCCGCACGCAGATCATCTCCGGCCTCGGCATGATGATGAGCGGCATCCCGTACTGGACCACCGACACCGGCGGATTCTTCCGTCCCGGCGACCAGTACAGAAACAAGGAATACATCGAGCGCATGCTCCGCTGGTTCGAGTACAGCACGTTCTCGCCCATCCTGCGCGTCCACGGCTACACCAGCCAGACCGAACTCTGGCGTTACGGCGAGGAGGCGGAAAAGGTCTTCCGCAAGTATCTCGACATCCGTTATCATCTGCTGCCCTACGTCTACACCGCCGCGGCCGACGCCGCGCTCGAAGGCGGCATCATCATGCGTCCGTGGATGGCCGACTTCCCCGGCGGCACTCTGACCGCGCAGAACGAAACCGAATACATGCTCGGCCCCTCCCTGCTCGTCGCGCCCGTCACGTCCCAGGACAAAACGGCGGAAGTCTATCTGCCGGCCAACAAGAAAGGCTGGTACGATCTCTGGACCGGGAAACAGTATAAGGAAAACAGTGTCGCAAAAGTCGATGCCCCGCTGGACCGCATCCCCGTGTTCGTGAAGGCGGGCGCGATCCTGCCCTGGGGCGAGACCATGCAGTACGTCGACGAGAAACTGCCCGAGACGCTCGAAATCCGCGTGTATCCCGGCGCGGACGGCTCCTACTCCCTCTACGAGGACAACGGCAAGGACTATTCCTACGAACAGGGCAAGTTCACGCGCATCAAATTCGAGTGGAACGACGCGAAGGGCGAACTCACGATCGGAGACCGCAAGGGCGAGTACGACGGCATGCTGAAGGACCGCACGTTCCGCGTCTGCCTCATGAACGAGAAGAACGCCGGCGCGGACAATGTCGCGAAGCCCGACGCCGAGGTCAAATACTCCGGCAAAAAAGTGACCGTGAAACTGAGCAAGTAATCATCCGGCGCATCGGCGCCGATCCGCAAAACGCAGAAGCCGCATCCGTGATTCCGGGTGCGGCTTCTTTTATGCCTGCTTGCAGGCACATAGCTTTCTGATAATAAGACTTATAAGGCTTATAAGCCCTAAAAAAAAGAAGGACGCGGACCGGGATGCCGATGCCGCGTACCTTCCGGAAAACCTGTGTTCAGGCTTTGTTATCTATTGCGAGGCGGGAGGGTGAGGATGGAGCCGGTGACGGGCTGGCCGTCGCGGAGCTTTCCCTCGTTCGCGCGGGCGATCTCCTGCGCGCGGGAACGGTCCCCGAGCTGGGATTCCGCGATGTCCTCAAGCGTCTCGTTGGCGCGCACCTGGTACATGCGGTTGACGTCGGGCGCGGCGCCGCCGCCGAAACCGCCGACCGGACGGTCGTCGATCACCGGGTTCTTCGGCGGATAGCGACGTTCGGGTTCGCGCGGGGTGACCTTGGAGCCCTTCGTGGTCACGGTGGCCACGTCGACCATCTCGTCGCGGGTGGCGAGGCGGAACATCAGGGTCTCGCTCTTTTCCTCGGGCCGTCCGAAGTCGGTCACGATCTCGGCGTAGAGGGTCACGGGACCGATCATCTTCTGCGCGCGCTGCCCGTAGTAATGCGTCCGGATCCGGTAGTCGCCGTTCAGCGCGTTGCGGACCATGAATTCCTCGGGGCCGTATCCCTGCGTGATGTCGAACGAGTTGCGGCCGCCGTTGGTGGTCAGGCGGTGCTGGTAGAAGCACTCCTCGCCGGTCGGGTCGACCGTGTGCAGGTCCATGTCGGACATGTCGGTGTCCCAGCCGATGGTCACGCGGAGGTCCATTTCGAGCGGATGCACGAGGCGGGAATCGATGTCCTTCAGCTCGATCCCGGCGCGTTTCGCCTTCACGATGAAGTTGTTCAGCTCGGTGATGGCGATCAGCTCCACGTCGCGGAACCGTCCGTCGGGCTTCTTCACGATCGCGTTCATCATCATGTCGGCGGCCTCCTGCCAGCGTCCCGCGTCGGCGAACACGAGCGCGAGGTCGCGGTAGGACTGCGGCTCCTCGGGCGCGAGTTCCAGCACCTTGCGGAACACGGTTTCGGCGGCGTCGAGTTCGCCGAGGTATTTCAGGTTGTAGCCGAGCACGCGCAGGAGCATGCGGTTTTCGAGCTGCATCTCCGCGAGGTTGGAGACCACGCGGATCGCGAATTCTCTCTGGCCGTTGCGGGCGAAGTAGTCCGCGCAGTCCACGAAGAATCCGAGATTGTCGGCGTTCTCTTTCTTCGCGCGGAGTTCGAGGTAGCGTTCCTGTGCCTTGTCCTTCGCGGCTTCGATCTCCTTCAGATAATCCGCGCCGGAGGTCCACTGGTTCAGCTTGATGGACTTGGAAGCATTGGCGGAGCCGGACTTCTTCGCGGAGGGAGCGCCGGCATCGGCCGCTTCGGCGAAATCGGCTTCCGCCGCCATTTCCATCACGGGCATGGCGTCCATGGCCATGCCGTCTTCCATTTCGACGGAACGGGAGAGTCCGGGGGCGCTGTTCCGCATGGCCGCGCCGCCGCCGAAACCGCCGCCGAAACCGCCCATGCCGCCGGCGGGAGCAGCACCGCCGCCGAAACCGCCCATGCCTCCGGCCGCGTTCATCGGACGCATGCCGCCACCGCCGAAACCGCCCTTGAAGACGGGATCCGGCCGTTTCTTGCCGTCGTACCAGTCGATGATCTCGCTCTGATAGCGTTTCGCGAGCGCGTCGATGCGCTTGTCCTGTTCGGTCGCGGCATCGGCTTTCTCCTTCGCCTTGTCCTTGGCGATCTGCGCCTGGCGTTCGTCGTACTTGGCGCGCCATTCGGGCAGCGTCTCGGGCGGACGGATGCTGTATTCGAGGTACTGGTCGAGGCTTTCGAGCACGAGCATGGAGGTGCCGGGCGTCACGAGGCCGTACTGCTGGCCGAGCGTGAGGAATTCGGACGGCGTGGTCTTCGGGTTGCGTTTCGCCTTTTCGAGTTTCATCATGCCGTAGAGCGTACGGATCATCCTGCCGTCGACCGCGGCGGCGGAGTCCAGCTCGAACGTCATCGCGGGTTGTCCGGCGATCTTCACCTCAAGTTTGTGCTTGCCGTCGGGGAACGTCCCGGCCACGCGGACCGTGCCGCCCGCGCGGAACGCCTTGGCATTTGCGACGTAATCGGACGCGTCCGCGCCGTCGAGTTTCACGGATTCGAGCGCGACGGGCGCGGCGGCGAGCAGATCGGAGAGCGCCGCGGCGGGCGTCATGCGTGCCAGGTTCAGGTACAGGGCGTTCGCGCCGGAGGCCTCGGCGAGGTATTCGAGATAGGACGTCTCGGAGGTCGTGGAGACGGAGACGAACGCGATGCGGCTCTTCGCGGCGGGGATGCTCTGCGCGCCCTTGCCGAAGGTCTGGATGCCGTCGGTGAAGACGAACGCGCAGGCGTCGGCGGGGACCGCGGCGAGGAATTGTTCCAGGCCGAGGAAGTCGGTGCCGCCGTCGCACACGGTCTTCTTCAGGAAGTCAAGCAGTGCGGACGCATCGCCGTCCTTCACGGTGAACGTTTTCGCGGGCTCCAGCGTGTTGCGGAGGATGCTCACGGAGACGTCGACCGTCGCGGCCTTCATCTTGTCCGACGCGAAGAACTGTTTCAGCAGTTCCAGTTCGGGCGCATGGTCGTTCGAGGCGCGGGAACCCGAGGCGTCCCACAGGACGGAGACGGACTTCGGCGCCTTGAAATCGGCGGCGTTTGCGGCGGCGGGGAGCGTCGCGGCGACGAGGAAGAAGTTTTCGCCGCCGAAACGTTCGGTCTGCACGGGCGCGGGCTTGTCCGCCACAGTGATGCGGAGGTCTTCCGGCAACGCGATGTTTTCGAGCGTGCGTTCGCCGAGCAGAGCGTTTTCCCAGCGCTCGAAATTCAGGTTCGCGAACGGCGCGGATTCGACCTGCGGCGCGGCGGCGGGGTCCATGACTTCCACCCGGATGGACGCTTTTTCGAGCTCGTTCTCAAAGCGCATCGGCAAGGTGAAGATCGGCGCGCCGTCCACGCGGTCCACCTCGGAAATGAACGTGATGCGGATGCGGCGGCTGCCGCGTGCCGGGATCGGATAGATGCGCGTGCGGTAGCTGTTGCCGCCGACGGACTCGATCAGCGCGGGGTCCGCGCCCTTGCGTTCGATGGCCTCGAAGACCTCCTGCGCGCGCTTCTTTTCCACGATGGCGGCGTCGATCATTTTACCATTAATATCCAGCGCGGCGCCGGTCACGGTGGCTCCCGCGGGCAGCGGCAGCGTGAATTCGCCTTCCAGCGCGAGCGGGTTCGGATTGCTCACGACCGCCTCGAACTCGGTGCTGGCGATCTCGCCGCGGATGCGGACTTTCGCCGAAACCTCGGACACGACGACCGGGACCAGTTTCGGGTCGGCCGGACGCGGCGGAGGCAGAATACGGATCGGGGGCAGGATCACGCGCGGCTCGACGAACGGGCGCGGACGGGGACGAAGATAGAGGTCTTGCGTTTCATTCATGGTTCTTGCTCCTTTTGTTCCGCCCGAGGCAGCAAGCGCCTGCGTCGCGGCGATTTTCATCTGAGGCGCGGATTCTTCCTTTGCATTTGCACCCGTATCGGAATTCGTATCGGCAACAGCATTTTCCGGCTGAACCGTTCTGGCACGCAGATCACGGGCGGGAGCAGCACCGCCGAAACCGCCGCCGAAACCGCCCATGCCACCGGCAGGACGATTGCCTCCACCTCCAGCAGCGCCGCCAGCCATACCGCCGCCGAAACCGCCCATGCCACCAAAGCCGCCGCCAAAGCCGCCGAAACCGGCAGGAGCGGCACCACCGCCGAAACCGCCGCCGAATCCGCCCATACCACCGGCAGGACGATTGCCACCGGCAGCACCCCCAGCAGCACTGCCGCCAAAGCCGCCCATGCCGCCGCCCATCCCAGGCTGTTGGCTCGCGGGAGCGGCAGCGCCAAAGGCTCTGCGGGCGGGTTCCGCTTCGGTCACGCGGCGCGCATTTACAGTATCGTTATTCTCAGCAGCGGCCGGTTCGGTTTCCGCAACGCGAAGCGCTGCAAGATTGTCAGCGGCCGGTTCGGATTCCGTCAAACTGCGCGCAAGTTTCATAGTTTCAGCATCGTCCTGCACGGCCTGCGCGGCCATGAACGACGCAGCGACCATCGTTTCGCCGTCAAACGACGCGCTTTCTTCTCCGGCCTCGTCGGCTTCATCGTTATTCCGCATGGACATGAGGACCATCGGCTTCGTCCCGTCTTCCGTCGCTTCCGCTTTCATCAGGCGCGCGCCATTCAATGCGGCCGGTGTCTGCGTGTCAACGACCATGTCGACGCCCGGGGCGCCGTAGCCGTCTGCGCGGACCGCGGACGAATCGTCCTTCAGCGTCGTGAGGACCAGCTGGAAGGCAAAGAGGCAGACGGCGATTCCCGCCGCCGCTTTCCAGATCATCGGGAAATGCGGGCGTTCCTGCGCCTTCGCGGCCGCGAAAAAACGGCGTTTGAATTCGTCTTCCGGCGTGTAGATGCCGGACTGTTCGCGGGCGTCGTGCCGCTCTTTGAGTTTCCGGAGCATCGCGTCGAGATCGCGCGCGCCGCCGTCGTGTTCGTTATGCTTGTTCATAAGAGACCTCCCGGATGGATTGGGCCAGTAGTTGTTTCGCTTTGTGGATGCGCTGATAGAGGGTATTGCGCGAACAGCCCAGCATCGCGGCGGCCTCGTCCGGAGAGTATCCGGACAGCACGCCGACCGAAAGCGATTCCCGGTAGAGTTTGGGGAGACGGGCGACGGCATCGTCCAGCCGGTCCAGCAGGCTCGCCTCTTCGGCTTCCCCGCCGGACATCTGATTGCCCGATTCCCCGTAATCCGCCAGGACATCCTGTTCCCGGGCACGGTCACGCACCATATCGTAGCACTCGTTGATCAGGATTCTGGTCACCCAGGTCGCGAACTCCGACTGCCCGCGGTATCCGGCGAATTTCCGCCACGCGAGCATCAGAGCCGACTGAACGGCGTCGTCGACGTCCGCAGGATTCCCGAGGATCCGCATCGCGGTCCCCCGGAGCAACCCGAGCTTCTCGTCGATCAGCTGTTCAAAGGCCTGTTCTCTGGTTTCCATAATTCCTCTTTCAACGCGTTTCATACAATTAGACGCATGAGACCGTGCAAATCTTAGCGGGTTTCCGGAAAAAACTCAAAAAAAACGGAAAAAAGTGCGAAAATCATTTCCCGACGCCATAATACACCTGCAAAATCAGCAGGAACACCGAGATCAGATTGAATCCCATGTGAATCAGCGTCGACGGGATGACCGACTTGCTCTTTTCATACTGCCGCTGCAGGAACATCGCCAGGATGAACAGCGGGATCAGAGGGACCACGAGCTGTTCCCACGGGAACCCGCCCCAATACGCGGACCAGCCGCCGGACGATACTTTCACCGCCCCGAAAAGATACGCGATGACGGACGGCACATGGCACAGCGCGAAGATCAGCGAGACAAAAACCGCCGCTTCTTTCCTGTAAAGGAAGACGCGGACGAACCGGTACATGATGTGACGGAATGCGAGTTCCTCGGCGATGGGCGCGACGATTACGGTAATCAGCGCGAACACGGAGAACACCAGAGGTTTCAGCGTCCGGTAGAATTCCACAAGGGCCTGTTCCTTCGGTTCGTGACCGACGGCTTTCAGCAGGGACGACAGGCCCCACTGTGCGAGATAGGTGGACCCGATGGCAAGCACGAAGACCGGGAAAAAGAACCGCAGGGAGTACTCGGGGGCCATGCTCAGCCCCAGCTTCTCTTTCAGCGGGAAGTTCCGTTCCGGGACCAGCGCGGCAACCAGCACTGCCCCCACAGCAAGGCCGTTCTGGATCAGCAGCATCACCGCCGTCAGCATGTTCCTGCCCATGTGGGACGCCAGCAGGTTCATCAGCGGCTGCGCAAGCAGGGAATACGCAACGAACGTCAGCAAAATCAGCACAAACGCCGTGCAGACGAATGCGCTGCGGCGTCCGGTAAAGGTATCGTAGTTCAATCTCATTTGGCTTCTCCAAGGTGTTTTTCACGCAGATAGCGCAGGAACGGCGCGGGATCCGGGATCGCGTTCCCGGTCAGGCGGCGCAGGAAATCGGACGGAGCGTATTTCGCGCCGAACCGGTAGATACGGTCGCGGAGGACGGCCAGCGCGTCGTGCGGCGTTTCCGGCAGGCCGCCGGCGAAGAACTGTTCCTTCAGCATCGCGCCGATCAGGTTGCCCAGCATGTACGTCGGGAAATACCCAACGCCGCCGCTGTACCAGTGGACGTCCTGAAGGACGCCTTCGCGGTCGTTCGCGGGACGGATTCCGAAATACCGCTCGAACGTGTCGTTCCAGACCGCCGGAAGGTCGTCCACGGATATTTTATCCTCGATGAGCGCCTGTTCCAGCTCCACGCGCAGGATGATATGCAGATTGTAGGTCACCTCGTCGGACTCCGTGCGGATGAACGACGGACGGACGAGGTTCACGGCCTTCAGGAAGGCGTCGAGCGGGACGTTCTTCAGGTTCGCGGGGAACGTGCGGACGAGGTCCGGGTAGAAATTGCGCCAGAATTCGGGCGAACGCCCGAGGATGTTCTCCCAGAACCGCGACTGCGATTCGTGGAACGCGAGCGATGCGCCGTCGGAAAGCGGCGTCCCCTCGTATTTTCTCGCAATCCCCTGCTGGTACATCGCGTGGCCGCACTCGTGGATGCAGCTGAATATGCAGTTCGCGGGTTCGTTGCGGCGTACGCGGGTCGTGATGCGGACGTCGTCCAGCCCGAAATCCGTGGTGAAGGGATGCGTGGAAAGGTCGAGGCGTCCGTGCGTGTAATCGAACCCCATCGCCTCGGTCAGACGGCGGCAGAACGCCAGCTGGGCGTCGGTGTCGTAGTCGAGATGCAGGAACGCATCGTCCGGCGCGGGCTTCGCCATGATCTCCGCCAGGATCGTTTCAAGACCCTGTTTGAGCGGCGGGATGATCCTGTCGAGCGTCCCGGTCGTGAGGCCCTCCTCGTAATCGTCGAGCATGGCGTTGTAACGGCTTCCCGCCTCGGGGAAACAGTCGGCGTATTCGCGCTCCAGCGCCAGCAGTTTTTTCAGGGAATCGGCGCAGAGACGGAAATCCGACGCGGCGTAGGCCGCCTCCCACGCCGACTGCGTCTCGCCGGTCTGACGCGCGAGGCGTCCGGCAAGTTCGGCGGGGACCGCCTGTTTCTTGCGGAAATCGCGTTCGAGTCGGCGGATTAGCGCGGCTTCGTCGCTGTCCGGCTCGAAGTCCGTCGCGGCGGCCTCGCGGAGCAGGTCGCCGTAGGCCGGATCGGTCGACTTCTCGTGCACGATCACGGTCAGCGTTTCGAGCTGCCGCGCGCGCCCGGCGGCCGCCCCGGACGGCATGTAGACCTGCTGGTCCCAGCCGAGCACGGCGAGCGCCGCGTTCAGGTCGCGGATTTCGGCGCACCGTTTCAGCAGCGGAGCCAGCCGGGGATCCCAGGGCTGTGTCTGGAAATCGGTCATACCCGGACTTCCTCCTCGGAGGTCTTGCGGTCGGCGGCGTGGGCTTCGAGGGCGGGCTTCACCACGGTCGCGAGGTAGTCGGCGACCTGCTGGGACGCCATGCCGGTGAACGCTTCCGGCTTCAGGATTTCATCGAAACGGTCGGCCACGGAGGCGAAGAGCGGGTCGGTCTTCAGGCGGGCGATCAGGTCGTTTTCGCCGCCGCCCTCCTTCACGGTGCGCGCGGCCTCCATGGAGTGCATGCGGATGTGCTCGTGGAGTTCCTGGCGGTCGCCGCCGGCCTTCACGGCCTCCATGATGATGTTTTCGGTGGCCATGAACGGCAGTTCGGCGCGGATGTGGGCGGCGATGACCTTCGGCCACACCTGGAGCCCGTTCGTGATGTTCGTGAGGAGCGACAGGATCACGTCCGCGGTCAGGAACGCCTCGCCGATCACGATGCGGCGGTTCGCCGAATCGTCCAGCGTGCGCTCGAACCACTGCACGGACTCCGTGAGCGCGCAGTTCAGCGGCAGGCCGATCAGGTAACGCGCCAGCGAGCAGACGCGTTCGCTGCGCATCGGGTTGCGTTTGTACGCCATCGCGCTGGAGCCGACCTGCTTCTTGCCGAACGGCTCCTCGATCTCCTTCATGTGCGCGAGCAGGCGGATGTCGTTCGCCATCTTGGACGCGCTCTGGGCGATGCCGGAGAGGACCGCGAGCACGCTGTAGTCGATCTTGCGCGTATACGTCTGGCCGCTCAGGCAAACCGGGTGCTCGAATCCCATCTTCGCGGACACCATGCGGTCGAGCTCGCGCACCTTGTCGCAGTCGCCGCCGAAGAGGTCCAGGTAGCTCGCCTGCGTTCCGGTGGTGCCCTTCGCGCCGCGGAACGGCAGTTCGTCGATGGCGCGGTCGAGCGCGGTCAGGTCGAACATGAAGTCCTGGATGTAGAGGGAGAATCGCTTGCCGAGCGTGGTGAGCTGGGCGGGCTGGAAATGCGTGAAGCCGAGCATCGGCATGGATTTGTATTCGGCGGCGAACTTCGCGAGGTTGTCGATCAGGTCCAGCAGTTTCGCGCGCAGGATCTTCATGCCGTCGCGCATCTGGATCAGCTCGGTGTTGTCCGTCACGAAACAGCTCGTCGCGCCGAGGTGGATGATGCCCTTCGCCTTCGGGCAGACCTCGCCGAACGTGCGGATGTGGCTCATCACGTCGTGCCGCACCTCGGCCTCGATCCGCTCAGCTTCCTCGAAGTCGATGTCGTCGAGGTGCGCGCGCATTTCGTCCAGCTGTTCGTCGGTGATCGCCAGTCCGAGCGCCTTTTCGCTCTCGGCGAGCGCGAGCCAGAGACGCCGCCAGGTGGAGTGCTTCCGCTGGGGCGAGAAATTGTAGCTCATTTCCTTGCTTGCGTAACGTCCGGTCAGGGGATTCTGATAGGTCGTGTAATCCTTCATTCTGCGAACCTTTCATGGGGGATGCCCGTTATTTTATAATTATAGAATGGATTTTCACAGCATTGAATATACACCATTTTTTCCGTTCTTCAACCGCGCGCGCCATTTTTCCTCGAAAATCCCCGTTTTTCTCCCGAAAAGAAAGCGCCGGACCTGTTTTCTGTCAGGACCGGCGCGATGGATTGTTTTATAGTACCGATTGAAGAACTATTTGGGCAGGTTGGTGCCCCACTTTTTCATCAGGGCGTCGTACTCGGTCTGGCTGAGCGTGATGACGCCGCCGTGACGGAACCGGTACGGGAACTCCAGCCCGCGTTCGGACGGCGCGAAATCGCCCTTCGAGAGGTCGTCGCAGAAGAACGCCTTGTAGCCCTGGCCGCGCGAATAGTAGTCGATGATCATGCACCAGCGGCCGTCGGCCATGCGGAAGCATTCCGGCCCCTCGTAGCCGACGAAGTTCTTCACGGGGAATCCCGGCACGGGCTTCCATTCGCCCTCGAGCGAATCGGAGACCTCCAAAATGATGGATTTCTGCGTCTCGTCCTTGGAGAACCGGTAGAGCTTGCCGCCCTCGGAGACGATGTCCGTGTCGATGATGTCGTTCGGCTTCTCGATGTAGAGTTTCGCCGGGGTGAACGTCCTGAAGTCCTTCGTGCGGGCGGAGTAGATGCGCTGGCGGTTCGAGCCGTTCAGCGTCTCGCGCGACGCCCAGAAGACGAAGAACTCCTTCTTGTCGGCGTCCCAAAACGCCTCCGGAGCCCACGTGCAGCCCGCGTTCGGCACGGCGACCTCCACGCGGCGCGGCTCGCTCCAGTTCACCATGTCCTTGGATTCCCACACGATGATCGCCTTGCTGCCCTCGCGCTGGGCGCGTCCCCAGTCGCCGTTGCGCCCGATGCACAGGTCGGTCGCGATGAGGTAGATCGTGCCGTTGTCGGGGTTGCGGACCACGTACGGATCGCGCACGCCGCCTTCGCCCAGATCGCTCTGGAGCACGGATTTGCCGTCGTTCAGCGGCTGCCACTTCGCGCCGTCCCTGCTGATGGCGAAGAAGATCTGTTCCCATTCGTTCGAGCGTTCGCCGCGGAAGTGCGCGAAGAGATAGCCCGCGGTCTTGCCGTCGCCCTTGGCGGGTTTCGCGGCGTCGGTTTTCGAGGCGGCGGCGGGCGCCGGGGCGAGCTGAGCGGGCAGCTTCCAGGTCTTCTGGTACTTCGCGACCGGCTTTTCGCCCTGCCATTCGAGCGGGAGCCAGATGTACTGGCTGCTCATCAGGTTCTGCGGCTTCCAGCTGTCCAGCATCACCACGCGTTCCTCCCTGCCGTCCTTGCCCGGCACGGTGAAGCTGTGCGCCGTCTGGCCCTCGTAGGTGCGGTCCGCGCCCTCGCCGACGGCGAAATTGCCGAGCTCGCGCCACGGTCCGGTGATCTTGTCGGCGACCGCGGTGCGCCCCGGGTTCGGATTCCAGCCGGTGCAGTGCGAGCCGAGCAGGTAATACTTGCCGTCGTGACGGAACACGACCGGCGCTTCGTAGGATTTCCCCTCGAGGATGCGCCACCAGCGCCCGGTGAATCCCGTGTACTCGTCGTTCAGCTCCACGACATGCATGGTGAGATTATTTTCGGACGCGCAGAAAAGGTACGCCTTGCCGTCGTCGTCCACGAACACCGTCATGTCGCGGCTTTCCTGACCGGGCTGGTAGTTCTCCACGAGGCGCGCGAACTGGCGGTCGTAAGTCTGCGATTTCCCCTCGGCGTAGTCCTTCAGCCCGGCGGGCATGTTGACCGGCCACGTGGCGGGGGCGGTGCGTCCGCTGTAGAGGTGTTTGAACGGCCCGGTCGGCGTGTCGGCGATGCCGCAGCCCACGAACGCGGAGTTGTAGTTGCCGCCGGATTCCTGGTGAAACCACAGCACGTACTTCTTCGTTTTCGCGTTGTAGACCACCTTCGGACGCTCGATGTTGGCGAATCCGCCGAAGCCGCCGAATCCGCGCCGACCGCCCTGTCCCTGCTGCGTCTGCATGGTGGCGGAATCGAACACCAGCCCCTCGTCCTTCCAGTTGTACAGGTCCTTCGAGCTGTACGCGTGAACTCCGGTCTTCCGGTCGCGCATGCGGTGTTCGCCGTACCAGTAATACGTGTCGCCGACCTTCAGCATGCAGCCGCCGTGCGCGCTGATGTGCGCGCCGTTGTTGTCCGGCCAGACCGTGGCGTGGTTCGTGAATTCGCTCAGCTTGGAGGCTCCGGTCTGCGCGGACGCGGTGAACGCCGCGGCGCAGAGCATAACGGCGGCCGCGACCGCCGGACGGATGAGATTCGTGCGGAAAAACATGGCAAAAACTCCTTGTTGAAGGGGTGAAACATTCATTTTCTGAATAATAGCATAACTTACATTCCATCCGGCAAAAAAACAAGCCGGATTCTTATCTTTTCAGAAAAAAAGATTTCCGAAACCCTTGTTTTTTACATTTGAAGCGTTACTGTAAATGCACGATCATTTCATCCGATGAAAGGACAAGGAGAATGATAACAAAACGAAATATCATGCTGTTTCTCGCGTTCCTTGCCGTTTGCCTGGGCGGAACGGGGTGCATGGCGTGTTCGAAAGCTTCGATGAAATGGACCGGCAGAAAAGAGGTCCGGTTCAAGGACATCGAGTACGAGCTGTCTCCGGACAAGCAGGAACTCATCCTGACCTACGAACGCGAAAGAAAATGGTACGTTATCCCGCTGACATGGATATGCTTTGAGATCATGCGGGACGTGCCGCCGGCCATGACTTCCGTTCAGACATTCGAAAAACACATTTCCCTCGACCCTATGCCGGACGAGCTGGTGTTGAAGCATGTGGACGTCACGGTCGATCCAGCCGCGCCGAAGAAACGTTATCACTCCCGCTGGACGGATATGCCGTATTTCGACTACCATTTTCTGCACTATGTCGTGAGGCCGAACGATCCCTTCAAAGATTTCAAGACTTATGAAGAGTTTCTGAAGGTCTATCCGCAGTTTTTATATGCGGCGACGGTTCACCCGGACGAGTTTCCGGACCTGTCCGAACCCTGGGTCCAGTCCGGCCCCAGCCCAATGATCTTCTATGGCCGCGACGGAGACCGGTATATTTACATTTCACCGGTGAGGAGCGGATGGTACGGAGTCGATTTTCCGCCCAGAGAAGACTACTCCGGATATGACAGGAAGGAGTATCTGGTCATGAAAGCCGATTCCTTCGACTGGTGCTGGAAAGTGATCTGGGCGCCGGTCGGACTCGTCGCGGACGTGGTGCTGCTGCCTGTGTCAATTCCGCTCTATTGTCTCGGGCGCATGCTTGATGGGGCTTACGGTTCGCATAGGACCAGCGTTTGGCAGGATATGCAATTCTGGGATGACATCTACCGCTGACGGACCGCCGACACCCGGCGGCTTGAAACGACGATCAAAAGATGCCTGTCCCGGTGCGGAACCGGGGCAGGCTAGCGCAAGCGCTGACGTTCGGCGCTCTGCTACGCGAGAGCGCGTGCCGTTGCGAAGCAAGGCACTACTACAGCACTGCTTGCAGTGTCAGGCGAAAGCTCTTTGCGGAATGCCGTCGATTTCTTTCCGGCACTCCGCCGCGGCAACGCACAGGTCATAATTGCTCTGAAGATTGATCCAGAATTCGGGACCGGTCCCGAAATACCGCCCCAGACGTAACGCTGTGTCGGCCGTGATCGCCCGCGTTCCTTTCACGATGGCATAGATTCTCGGCGCGGGGACATGGAGATCCAGCGCGAGCTTGTTCTGCGTGATTTCCATCGGCTTGAGAAATTCTTCCAGAAGGATCTCTCCGGGATGAATCAAATTCTTTGTTCTGATCATAGTTTTTATTATGATTTCAAAGCATCGGATTCATCCGTCGAACCTTTGTCATAAAAGGCAATAAGGACTCCGGCTCAACGGATTATAATTTTGGACTCACTGTGTCCAAAATCTTGAAACCGACTTACTTGATCTCGTTCTGCATGGCGACGAGCTGGTCGGCGCCGTACATCTTGCGGAGTTTCGGCTTTTCGATCTTGCCGGTCGGGTTGCGCGGGACCTCGGCGAAGATGATCTTGCGCGGGCGCTGGTAACGCGGCAGGTCGAGGCAGAAGTCGTTGACCTGCTCCTCGGTGAGCGTGAAGTCCGGCTTGACCTCGATGATCGCGGCGGCGATTTCGCCGAGGCGCGGATCGGGGAGACCGATGACGGCGACGTCCTTGATGGCGTTGTTGCGGCGGAGGAAGTCCTCGATCTGGACGGGATAGAGGTTTTCGCCGCCGGTGATGATGACGTCCTTCTTGCGGTCGACGAGGTAGATGAAGCCGTCCTCCTCCTTCGCCATGTCGCCGGTGTAGAGCCAGCCCTCGTCGTCGAGGACTTCCTTCGTGGCCTTCTCGTCCTTGTAGTAGCAGCGCATCACGCCGTCGCCCTTGACTGCGAGCTCGCCGACCTTGCCGGGCTCGACGGGGTTGTGCTTCTCGTCGACGATCTTCGTCTGCCAGCCGTAGCCCGCCACGCCGATCGCACCCACGTGGTCGATGTTCTCGACGCCGAGGTGCACCGCGCCCGGTCCGATGGATTCGCTGAGGCCGTAGTTGGTGTCGTAGTCGTGTTTCGGGAAGACGGTTTTCCAGCGCTTGATGAGGCTGGGCGGGACCGGCTGCGCGCCGATGTGCATCAGACGCCACTGGTCGAGCTTGTAGTCCTCCAGCTTGATGTCGCCGCGTTCGATGGCGTCCAGGATGTCCTGCGCCCACGGCACGAGCAGCCAGACGACCGTGCAGTGTTCCTCGGAGACCGCGCTGATGATCCATTCGGGCTTGATGCCGCGCAGGAGCACCGCCTTGCCGCCGACCAGGAAACTGCCGAACCAGTGCATCTTCGCGCCGGTGTGGTACAGCGGCGGGATGCAGAGGAACGTGTCTTCGCGGGTCTGCCCGTGGTGCTTCTGCTCCACGATGCAGGCGTGCATGAGGCTGCGGTGACGGTGCACGATGGCCTTCGGGAAGCCGGTGGTGCCGGAGGAGAAGTAGATCGCGGCGTCCTCCTCGTCGGAGAGCGGGATCGCCGGGGATTTGCTGGAGCAGTAGGAAACGAGGCTGTAGTACGGCTCGGCGAAAGACGGGCAGTCCTCGCCGACGTAGATCAGCGCCTTCACGCGCGGGATGCGTTCGCAGATGGACTCCACGCGGCCGATGAACGACGGCCCGAAGATGAGCACGTCGATGTCGGCGAGCTCGATGCAGTATTTGATCTCCTCGGCGGTGTAGCGGAAGTTGAGTGGCACGGCCATCGCGCCGCTCTTCAGCACGCCGAAGTAGATCGGAAGCCATTCGAGGCAGTTCATGAGCAGAATGCCGACCCGGTTGCCCTTCTTGATGTGGCGCGTGAGCAGGAAGTTCGCCACGCGGTTCGCCTTCCGGTCGAATTCGCCCCAGGTGAGTTCGGATCGGAACGAGTCGGTCGGGCTGGGCTCCATCAGAGAGTATTCACGCCAGGTCGTGTGGCGTTTTTCGAGTTCCTGCGGGTTGATCTCCACCAGCGCGACGTCGTCTTTGTAGAGCTGGGCGTTGCGTTCCAGTATTTCGGTGATAGGCATCGTGTTTCTTTCTGTACGGTTGGGGGACGCGCGGGACGCGTCCGGGGTTGAATCGGCGACAAACCGGGAAGGACTCGCCGCCGCGTTGATAACGTCTTTCCACAAATATAGGACATTTTCCGGGAAATGCAAACGCAAATCAGCGGAAAAACGCGAATATGTCCGTATTTTTTAGGCCATAGTGTGCGCGAGCTTTTGCCACGCACACCGCAACGGTGCTGATACTGTGCAGAGCAACGCTCCGGCACATTCCACGTCTCGTGCTCAAGCGAAACTGAGAGCACAACCGCAGTTGAGGCTCCGCCTCAGGCGATGACGGTCCACTGCATGTCGACGCCGTAGCCCATGACGTTCCAGTTGGCCTGGACGCCGTTGGAGTAGTAGCCGAGCATGCCGCTCGAATACTGGCGGACCAGCAGATCGTCCGCGCCGTCGGCGTTGTAGTCGCCGCATCCGGCGATGAACCAGTCGCCGGGATCGAGCTGACCGATCGAAGACCAATCGTCGGGATTGCCGTCCGCGAGCATGACCATCGAACCGGTTCCCTCGTGGAACAGCACGATGTCGTCCCTGCCGTCGC
>JAEEGG010010278.1_pt1 | contig 20710 bp, 17 predicted proteins | sample 9134161 | NCBI WGS metagenome assembly JAEEGG01 (sample SAMN16246543, study PRJNA631951) | gut metagenome | biome: gut microbiome; feature: rumen; material: CR-attached | host: Bos | place: Iran: Karaj | collected 2018-10 | reverse complement strand
CGCCGCTGGATTCTTTGACTCCAGTCAAGAGAAGGATATAAACTTTTCTGAGTTCCATCTGCCACCGTTGGCTATTCTGTTTGAGAATGCAAAGGCTAGTCCTCAAATCATGTCATTAGAGAAAGCTCGCCAAATTGCTCAGGCAGAAGTAGCCAAGCAGAAAAGACACATTTTCTCATATCTGACAGCGCACGCCAGTTTTAGCTATGGAAAAGGCGACATGTGGGGATCAAATAGTTCCGCATATTCACCGGTATTAATGCAGTATCAAGGAACAGAAACTAATTATTGGAATTTGGGTGTTAATTTATCTCTTCCTGTGGAAGATATTTTGGATTTAACAGCAGCTGTAAAACGTAAAAAGATGGAAGTTGATCAGGCTATCCTTGCAAAGGATATTGCTTATGACCAATTAAAGCTCCAAATTGCATCTCTTTTTGTTAAAATTACGAACGATCTTGTGACGCTTAAAACTTTGGGCGAATCCGCAGCTGCCTATCAAGGAGCTGGTGCTTTGAATCGTGAGGATTTTGAAAATGGCAATATGGACATTGCCGCATATGCAGACACTAAGAGATTTGAGGCTGGTCAAGTTTCCGGATATCAGGCGCTTCAGACAACTATTACAACAGACATTCTGACCTTAGAGATTTTAACACACACGCCTATTATCACGAATTCAACAACAGAAATCACCTTAGATGAAAAAAATATTAAATCTAATAAGGAGATTGCGAAAGAGAATAAAGCTGTAGAAAAGCGCATTAAAAAGGCAGTGAAGGAAGAAGATAAAAAGGAAAAGAAATTAGAGAAAGCAGAAGCCAAAGCTGAAAAAGCCGCAGCCAAAGCAGCAAAGAAACAGAACAAGTAATTAAATACAGAAGATTATGGATTTGTTTAGATATATAGTTAGGTTCTTATACAAAATTCTTTGGTATCTCATCATTCTGCCATTAATAGCATTGATAGTAGCTTGGTTCTCCACCCGCCACATGGAACGTATTTACAATACCAATACTACAATTTATACTGGTATGATTACCGCATACAATATTGAAGGCGGAACTGGTACTGCTGGTGGTCAATCCCAGACAAACATGACCAACTTGATGTTGTTAATCACAACTGATGCAACAATACACGAAGTGTCACTTCGCCTCTTTGCCCGTTGTATGATGTATGGTAATCCAAACAAAGATAACAACTATATCTCATCAGAGCATTTCCGTCAGTTAAGCAGCAGTGTGCCTGCAGAAGTAAAAGCACTCATCAACCACAATAGTGAAAATGCAACTTACGCCAACCTCAAAGCATACGAGAAGCCTGCTGCGGACAATTATATATTCGGTTTAACCAATTATCATCCTTGGTTTGGAATCAATAGCATTACAAGTCGCTTAAAAGTTGTACAGTTAAACAGATCAGACATTATTGATATCGGCTATTCTGCTAATGATGCAGGAATAGCATATAACACGTTAGATATTCTCAACGAAGTATTTGCTCGTCAATATGCACAACTTCGTTATGGTGAGACGAATAACGTGATTAAATTTTTTGAGCGAGAGGTGGCTCGTTTATACCGTATTCTAACTAATGCTGAGGATGACTTAATTCGCTATAATGTGGAAAAACGCATCATCAATTACGGAGAACAGACAAAAGTCTTAGCAGGCCTAGATGGTTCGCAAAAATCATCAGACAACAATTTACTTATTGACAAAACAACAACTCGTGCATTGATGGACTATTTGGAGCGCCAATTAGGAGATCGTGCAAAAATCATCAAAGCTAATAAAGATTTTACGAATCAAGTTACTGATATATCTCGTATTCAGTCCCGTATTTCAAACCTTAGACTAATGAATAGTGAAGGCGGGGGAACCGGAGTTGAATCTCAGTTAGAATTGGCAAAAGCAGAACGTATGCTTCAAGAAGCAACTAATAACGTCAAAGGATTAGTCAAAGATATTGAGGCCGGCACATATAGTACAGAGGGAGGTGTTAAAGCAAACGCTATGATTGACAAATGGCTTGAACAAGTATTATTACTTGAAAAAACAAAAGCCCATGAAAGTGCTCAAGATATCATGCGCCAAAAACTGGACAAAGAAATTCTCTATTATGCACCTATTGGCGCGACTATTGGACGAAAAGATCGTCATATTGGTTTCATCGAAGGAAACTATATGGAAATGCTTAGAGCACTCAATGCGGCTCGTCTCCGCCAAAAGAACTTACAGATGACGACAGCCACACTGCGTGTCCTCAATCCCCCCATGTTCCCAATGAACGCCCAACCCACCAATCGTATGATGATCTTGCTAGGCGCATTCTTGGTGACATTCATGTTGACAGCTATGTATTTCTTTATCATAGAACTACTCGACCGCACACTACGTGACCGAATGCGTTCGGAACGAATCACCAAGATTCCTGTCATGGGATGTTTCCCTAAGGAGAGTACATTACGCTATCGCCGTTTTAACAAGACGATTGCAGATATGGCTTTACGTAATCTGAGTAAGACTTTGCTACCCCATTTTAAGGAGGGGCAACAAAATGTACTCAATCTACTGTCTACCGATGCCGCCAATGGTAAGAGCTATATAGCCCAAGAATTGGAGAATTATTGGATCTCAATTGGTCTTCAGGTTCGTCGTTTGACCTACGATGAAGACTTCTTGGCAGAAGACAGCCGCTTCATCATGGCCAATGATATAAAGGATATCTGTCCAGATATTCTGCCCAATGAAATCGCTATTATTGAATATCCTAACTTGGATGACAACTCTATTCCTTCTGGATTGCTAAACATGGGAACTGTGAATCTGATGGTAACCCGCGCCAACCGCACATGGAAAGATGTTGATCAAAAGGCACTTAAGGAGCTCCAGTCTCAACTAAAAGACCAGAACACTTTATTCATGTACCTTACTGAGGCACAACGTTATGCAGTTGAAGAATTTGTTGGCCAGTTACCGCCATATACAAAGTTTAATAATTTTGTATATCGTATATCACAGATGGGACTGACAGCTGTAGAAAATAGTCATGCCAAATAATAAATGACAAAGGATAATATCACATTTTCCCGGGAAAACGGAGGAAGAGTAATTTTACTCTTTCTCCTATTTTTGCTTAGCCTCTATTCTCTAATCAATTCGGGTATCAATGGTATGGCGATGTATTTGGCATTGCCGTTTTCTATATTGTTTGTCTATCTGGCATTCAGCTATAGAATGTTTACCTTTTGGATTCTATTCTTAATTAATTACTTTGTAATGTTTCTTAGCAAAGAGCGTTTATGGCCTAGTATACCAGCATCCTTACCAAATGAATTATTAGAGATTATACTGATATCCATTGCTATTATTGATTTAAGGGAGTCTCACTTCAAGAATTTAGCAAATCTGATGTTAGTAGGCATCTTAGGATGGTGCACTTTTTGTATTATCTAGGTGTTTAATGACACATGCGGCTTAGGGATTAACATTGGCGCTTGGTTTACTGGCATTCGTTTGATGGCTTTCCAATTATTATATGCTGTTATTGTATTTGCTTTATATATTAATTCCCCTAAACGTATTTTTCTATTATTTTTCGCATGGGCATGTTGTGCATCATTTGCGGTGTTTTGGGGATGGAAGCAAAAAAACATAGGATGGACCTCCGGGGAGTCTTATTGGCTTTTTGTTCAGGACCACCAAAGACAGCATATGGTGAATGGCATTACAAGATATTTTGGAACATTCACAGATGCAGCTAATTATGGTATCCATATGGCAGCAGCAGCAGTAGCTTTCTATATAATTTCAATAACTAATAAAATTAGGAAATATAGGTTATTCTTTGGCATTGCAGGTGTATTATGTACGTGGGCTATGTTCCAATCAGGAACACGCACAGCCATTTTTTGTATGATTGCTGGTTTTATGGTTTTTCTAGTTCTATCAAAATCTGCTAAGATTATTATCCCAGTATCAATCGTGTTTGGTATTTTTGTTGGCATACTAATTTTCACCAACATTGGTGAAGGTAATAATCAGATACGTCGTATGCGTTCTGCCTTCAATCCAGAAGATGCATCTGCAAACACAAGAGATATTAACAAACAAGCAATCGCCAAATACATGAAAGATGCCCCATGGGGTATTGGTATTGGTATTTTTACTCAGGACATTCCGGCTTGGAACAAATTCAAAATTGTATCTGAGATACCGCCAGACTCTGAATATGTTTTTATTTGGGTTAGAACGGGGTGGATAGGTGTTTCATGGTTCCTTATCTGTAACATTATTATGTTTATTGGGGCATGTTGGACTATTTTCTTTAGGATCAAAAACCGTTCTTTAATGGGTATAGGAGCTGCTTGGTGTTCTGGCTTTTTTGCCATACATTTAGGAGGATATGCCAACCAAATTCTGATGCAATTTCCAAATATCGTTATCTTCTATGGAGGACTGACTACAGTTTTTCTCCTGCCAAAACTTGAACAGGATTTTGAAGATTACGAAACTAAAGAATTAGAGAAAGAAGCAGAGAAAAAACGTCTCAAATTAGAAAAGAAGCTTGCAAAACGAGTGTGAATTATCAATTATTACGGTCAATTACAACGGGCTAAAAGACACCTGCACATTGATTGAGTCTATCCCCTTCAATGAAAACATGGAGGTGATTGTGGTAGATAATGCCTCGGAAAAAGACGAAGCAAGTATTATTCAAGCACGTTATCCCCAAGTTAAAACAATTTGTAGCAATAAGAATCTCGGCTTCGCCGGCGGTAACAATTTAGGCATCAAAGCAGCTAAAGGCAAATATCTTTTCCTCATCAACAATGATACCGTTTTTAAGGATTTCAATGTTCAAGCATTAATTGATCTGTTAGAGTCATCACCCAATATTGGTATTGTCTGTCCCAAAATCCGCTTCGCATGGGACAATAATCCAATTCAGTTCGCAGGATATACTCCCTTATCCAAGATAACAGTTCGAAATCAGTCTATAGGTTTTGGTAAAGAAGATACAGGTCAATACGATACACCCCATTCTACCCCCTATGCTCACGGCGCCGCCATGCTGATCAAGCGTGAAGCGATAGAAAAAGTTGGGCAGATGCCAGAATGTTTTTTCCTATATTATGAAGAAATTGATTGGTCAATGATGTTCACTCGTGCTGGATATGAGATTTGGTACGAACCAGCATGCACTATCTATCATAAAGAAAGTCAAAGCACTGGTCAAAACAGCCCTTTGCGCACATACTATATCACTCGCAACCGCTTGCTTTTAGTCAAACGTAACTGGATTGGAATCTACAAATATCTTGCGAATTGTTATCTTTCCTGCATTGTAGCCCCTCGAGACATTATCAAATATTTAATAAAAGGCAAATGGAATCTTTCATTAGCTGTATGTAAAGGAATTCTTAATTAATTAAATATGAATCTTGATATTTGGATACTACTATATATAGTGGATTGGACGCTTTTTGTATTAGTCGCTGGTACCGTACTCTATTTGGGAGTCTTTGCCATAGCTTCCCTATTTAACAGACACATAGCATTTACCAAAGCAAAGGTACAAAACCGCTTTGTAATCTTGATTCCATCCTACAAGCAAGATGATGTCATTGAGCATACGGTGGCCTCTATTTTAGGTCAGGTATATCCGATGCGCCTCTTTGATGTGGTTGTGATTTCCGATCACCAAAGTGAGATGACCAACATGAAATTGGCGCAATATCCTATTACGCTTTTAACCCCCGATTTTGAAGAAAGTACCAAGGCAAAGTCTCTCCAATATGCCATTTTAAATCTACCAGAATTCAAAATATACGATATTGCACTGGTTTTAGATGCAGACAACATTGTCGGGCAGGAGTTTCTGACTCAAGTTAACGACGCATTTGAAACAGCAGCGACCAAAGCCATTCAATTACACCGTATATCTCGTAACCGTGATACCGCAGCAGCTCGTATGGGGTCTATATTTGAAGAAATTAACAATGCTATTTTCCGCCGTGGCCATATCATCATGGGTATGTCTGCTGCATTGGCTGGTTCTGGCACTGCATACGATTTTAACTGGTTTAAAGCCAATGTGATGAAAGCTAAAACGGCTGGTGAGGATAAGGAGATGGAAGCGCTTCTGTTACGTCAGGGCTATTTCATCGACTACTTCGACGGCATCTTAGTATATGGCGAGAAAAAGCGTACGACTGTTAAGATGAACGAACAACATGGTCGATGGGCATGGCAACAAATTCAAAATTTTATTCGTAACGTCAAATTTTTACCAGGAGCAATCTTCCGCAAACAATATGATTTGGCTGATAAGATTATCCAATGGATGCTAGTACCACGTACAACGATGGTTGGTATCATCATGCTCATGAGTGTTGTATTACCCTTCATCTACATGACTTTGGTTATCAAATGGTGGATATTAGGTTCATTGGCACTCTTTATTTTTGCTTTAGCAACCCCAGACTACTTAGTAGACGAGATGTGGGATAAGACATTCCTTCGTTCTCCATTTATAACACTCTGGGGCATCATTAGTACCAAACTTGTTGGTGATAAACTGAATTTTAAAAAAAGAGACAAAAGATAATGTGGCAAATATTACATACTGTAGACATCACCCTATGGGTAATCATATTAAGCTCAGTAGCTTACGTGGCATTCTTTGCCATCATATCTCTCTTTTACGAGAAAGAAGATCGTATTGCTAACCATGCCGCTGCATTGAGTAACATAATGAACAAATTCCTCATCCTCTACCCTGCCTATAATGAGGATCGAGTGATTATTAATGCCATCGAGCATTTTTTGGAACAGGATTATCCAAAAGATCATTATATAGTCGCAGTCATCTCTGATCACATGCAACCAGAGACAAATGATTTTCTCCGTTCATTACCTATCACCCTTCTCACGCCTACTTTTGAGAAAAGCTCCAAAGCCAAGGCCATGCAATATGCTATTAATGAAATAGAGGGAGACTTTGACAATGTGGTGATTCTGGATGCAGACAATGTTGTTCGACCCGAGTTCCTGTCACAATTGAACGTGTTATGTACAGTATATGAGGCCATTCAATGCCATCGTTGCGCTAAAAACGCTAATAACGATGTAGCAGTCCTCGATGGCGCCAGCGAGGAAATCAACAACACCATCTTCCGTAAAGCTCATAATCGTCTCGGTCTCTCTTCCGCCCTTATAGGCTCTGGTATGTGCTTCAGCTACAAGCTCTTTAAAGAAAACGTCTTTAAACTCTCTACAGCTGGTGAAGATCGTGAGATGGAAGCGCTCCTACTCCATCAAGAAATTTATATTAAATATGCACCAGACATTCATGTCTTTGATGAAAAAGTAAGTAGCCAAGATAACTTTCAAAAGCAACGCATGCGTTGGATGACTGCTCAAATACAAAGTCTATTAAGTAATCTCCCTAAAATTCCTGAAGCCGTTATTCATGGCAAAATAAATTTTATCGACAAAACCATTCAGCAAGCATTGATTCCACGATCCATTCTAATTGTATTACTAACTGGTATCTCTATCTTTATTACGCTAACTATACCTGACTGGTGCGAAAAATGGTGGGCTCTCCTCGGCATCCTAGCCGTCTCACTATTTATCGCCATCCCTAGCCAGCTCCGTCTTCGCTCCTTCAGCAAGGTTTTGGCCATCCCTGGCCTTGTCCTCCGCATGCTAAAGAACGTACTCCATATCGACCGTAAAAATACTGATTTCATTCATACTCAACACGGATAATTGATAATCACTATGGCAAAAGATTGGGACATCATCATAACTAACAAAAGTCATCTACTCAGCATTGATTTGGGAGAAGTTTGGCGTTATCGTGACCTTCTGGCTATGTATGTCAGAAGAGACATTGTAACATTTTACAAACAAACTATTTTAGGCCCTTTATGGTTTGTTATTCAACCTGTATTCACCACCATCATTTTCATGTTTGTATTTGGTGGTATTGCAGGCATATCTACCGATGGAATTCCTCAGGCTGTTTTCTATTTAGCGGGATTGGTTTGCTGGAACTATTTTCAAGATTGTCTGAGCAAATGCTCTGACACATTTAATGCCAATCAAGCAATCTTTGGAAAAGTCTATTTTCCAAGATTGGTAGTACCTCTTTCGATAGTCATATCCAATCTGATTAAGATGGCAATCCAGTTTGCACTATTCATAGTAGTATATATCTACTATTTCGCTTTTGGCGTAAATTTCCATCTCAATGCTTTATTATTATTAGTCCCTCTACTGATTGTAATGCTGGGCTGTTTAGGTTTAGGCTTTGGAATGATTATTTCATCCATGACCACCAAATACCGCGACTTACGATTCTTAATAACATTCGGAGTACAACTTTGGATGTATGCGACTCCAGTCATCTATCCCCTCTCTGTGATGAAAGAAACATATCCCAAATACATTTGGGTATTGGTAGCAAACCCATTAACGGCTATTCTTGAGACCTTCAAATACGCTTTTACTGGAGTTGGTGAGTTCAACTGGATATACTTAGGATATAGCATTTTATGTACCATCATTATTCTCCTACTTGGTATTGTTATATTCAACCGAGTACAACGCAATTTCATGGATGTCATTTAATACAGAAAGACTATGAGTAATACTGTTATTGAATTTAACAATGTAGGTAAACAATATATTCTTGGTACGATCGGAACTGGAACATTAAGCCAAGACCTGAATCGTTGGTGGGCTCATATTCGTGGTAAAGAAGATCCATTCCTCAAAATTGGCGACATTAATGACCGCGCCCAGAAAGGTGACAGTCGTTTTGTATGGGCACTGCGTGACATCAACTTCAAGGTTGAGCAAGGAGATGTGGTTGGAATCGTCGGCAAAAATGGAGCAGGCAAATCCACATTGCTAAAAATTCTCTCTCGTGTCACCTCTCCTACCACTGGCGATATCAAGATTAAAGGTCGCATCGCCTCACTGCTTGAAGTTGGAACTGGCTTTCACCCTGAAATGACAGGCCGTGAGAATATCTTCATGAATGGTTCCATTATGGGTATGACCAAAGCTGAGATCAAAAGCAAGTTTGACGAAATTGTAGACTTCGCTGGTGTCGCAAAATACGTAGACACCCCTGTTAAACGTTACTCATCAGGAATGATGGTTCGTCTTGGTTTTGCCATTGCGGCACATTTAGAGCCTGAGATACTTGTAGTAGACGAGGTCTTGGCTGTAGGTGACGCAGAATTTCAGAAAAAAGCTATTGGCAAAATGCAAGATGTTAGTAAAGGAGAAGGGCGCACTGTTCTATTTGTTAGTCATAACATGGCGGCCGTACGAAGTCTCTGTACTCGTGGTATCATGCTCAAAAATGGAGCAATAGATTTCATAGGCAATATACCCGATACCCTTGATCATTATCTTAAGGATGATGATGGTAAACAAGATAAGTTTATCATCAATAACATCAAATGGAAAAAAAATACAATTAAAATTAGCAATATTGAAATCAACAATAATAAAGAGGCATATTCTATAATAAAGAATGGGCAGGAATTTCTTGATGTTTTTATTGAGGGCACTTCAGAGGAAGAAATGGTCTACGATATCATGATGGTCTTAAAAAGTAAGGAAGGTATTCCTTTTGCGACATATGCAAAAGGGCATTACATGGGTGATATAAAACACTCTCCTAAAGGAATTTTCTCTATCCACAGGCAAATACTATTACCCAAAATTCTGACAAAAGGACTCATTAATGTTGATTTATATATCCACCACCCTATGGTTGAGTACTATTTCAAAGCACCAGGATGTTGCGTCCTCGAATGTGAAGGATACCAAAAGGGATTTGGTAGAACAATGAATCAAGATAGTTGTGGTTTCATCGGATTAGAAGACTAAAACTCCACATCAATATGGTTTTACTATTAACAGGCTGTATTAATCCAAACGGAATGACAATGACCGCTCTTTCAAATCAAGAAGAGCGTAAAAGACAATATATAGAAGCCATTCATTTTTATCTCTCAAATACAAGTTTTCCAATTGTTTTTTCAGAAAACTCTGGGACAGACATAAGCTTTCTTTTTAAGGAAAAAATACTATCAGGACGCTTAGAATATTTGTCTTTTTATGGTAATCAGAATAAAGAAAAAGGTAAAGGCTACGGAGAATGCGAAATAATACAATACGCATTGAACAATTCGAAAATTATAAATTTAGCCAAAGATAAACGCATTGCAAAGATAACAGGCAGGCTCATTGTTAGAAACATTAATAGTGTAGCACGGGTTCATAGTCTCCTATTCCCTAGGAATTGTGTTCTCTGTGCAATCAATTCCAATCTATCTTTCCCAGATAGTCGATTTATCATTGCACCAGAATATTTCTACCAGACATTTCTGAAATACAAAGAAACAATTGACGACCTACATGGTTATTATTTTGAGCATGCTCTGTGCGATACTATAAGAAAAGAGAAAAAATTCTCCTACTCCCCTTTCCTTCTTATGCCGCAAATTGAAGGGAAGTCAGGTTCTAGAGGAGAACTTTACAAGAAGGAAAATCTATCAATATCTTTTATCCTAAAATATTTGAGATACGCACTCTTACAAAAAAGAAAATTCATGAAGCTATACCGGTAACTCGTTGAAACGAATTACGCACAATACATTTTCAACAATAAGTTGACAGCAATTTTCATTAGTTGTTTCTTTTCTGCCTATCTAACAGTATCCTTTGAAAAATAGTTTCCCATTATGATTAATTCAGAAACATCCCAGGATTTTGAAGGAATATCCTTCACCCTTTCTTTCGTTAATAAAGAAGAACCCAAACCACGCCACCGCCCTTTATATCCAAGCAAATCAAGGAGTGTTGGATATACATCCAACTGATTACATTCACTTGTTGACATTTCTGCAGGGTTTACGGTTGGATGTATGATATATAGAGGAATCTTTTTACTAACTCCACCAAAATTTGTATTGTGAACACTATGATCTGCTGCAATGATTATTAAGCTATTATCATATAGCCCAGATTCTTTTAAGTACGTAAAATACCTTTGTAAATGGTGGTCCGTATAATGACATGCATTTAAATAACAAGCTAAATCATTAGGAATAGAGGAATCATTAATTGGGAATGACGAATCTATTTGTTTTGTATATGGCTGATGCATTGACATAGTTAAAATCACGGAGAAAAAAGGTTGTTTTGAGCTTTTGTCTTTTTCTATTGCCAAACTAAAAACCTGTTCGTCATTCAGATTTGTTTCATGCTCTTTTGAATAATCATTACTTGCATAAAGATGATCAAAACCATATTGTCTACACATCTCATCTTGATTCCACATTGATACTATTGTCGGAATAATCATTCTAGACTCTTTCTTTATCAGTTGGGGGAGACCTGGTAACGTTACTTTACGAGCCTTGGAAACGGTGATAAGAGAACGTAACGGAAGTAGTCCCGTCATATAAATGAATTGACCATCAGAAGACTCACCGACTGTTACATTCTCGTTCATCATCCCATTATAGTAAACCAAAGAGTCACGCTTTAAAGAATTAAAAAAGGGAGTAATTTCAATACCATTAACTCGCATATCAGAAGTAAACGACATATATGACTCAACTATTATAAAAATGACATTCTTATGTGATGTATCACTATTCAATGTTAATATATTTGGTTTTTTAGTTTCTCTGCGTATTTGAATAAGCTGCTCCTCTGTTAAATCAACGGTACCTTGAATACCAACATAGAACTCTGCGAAGAGGCATCTAATACTTCCTCTTTCGAAATTAGTAAATTTCGGACTTACCATTTGTAACTGCTGAGAAAAATGATGACTACAAAACAATTTTACGCAACGACTAACATACCTATATTCTGGATGAAGGGAACACCACAAAAAATGAGAAAAGAAATTCAACACTATCATTATTGCAACAAAAAACACAATCTTAATTTTCACCTGTTTTACATCTGACGGCATCCTTAATTGTTGAAAGATAAGTACAAATACAATAGACACCAAAACATAATAAAAGTCAAACAAATGAAATCCGTCAATTAAACTTCTACACATTTGCAAATCTATTAACGATCCACTTTGACCAATAGCAGACAAAGATATATATTGAAAGAAGAAACGAGAATATAATACATTTGCAAATGACCATAATAAAGAAATAAAAAAAGTAAAAAACAAAGCTAATCTTATTCGTCTTAGCAAAACTATATATAAAAACAGAAATAAAAGGCAATCATCTATCACTATACCAAGAAAATTGTTGAAGAATGTCAGAAAATTCGGTTCCCACTCAATTCCATTGCAAAAATAGATATAATAATGCATTACTAACAGGTTAATGCACCCAAATAGTAAACAAATAAAGATTTTCTTCATATGTAATAACAATTATAATCCAATCTTATAACTAACTGATTTCAATATATATTTCAAAATCAGTCCGAGAATAAAGACAGTACTTAGTTTCGCTTTTCGCAATATACGGTATTCTTCACGGAACAACTTGTTATTTTTCCACAAATGCCTTGTAAAATGATATGCACGATTATCAAACTTTAAAAGAATGAGTGATGGCTGATTATTCATTAAAAATTTCTTCCACCTAGCAAAAACAAATAATTCATCGAGATATTTTTGGGGATTCATTGTTCGAGACAACGAATCTGTTCTTGATGTTACACAATACAATTGCCTTCTATCAACGAGAACCTTAGATGCATAATGTCCCACCAAACAAGCAAACCTTACATCTTCGTGAATAGAAGTGTCATCAAACCTTATAGAATAGTCTTCAATAAGCTTTCTCTTTATCAACTTACCCCATGGCTCTGTAAACATGTAACGCATGACGATCTCTCCACGCTTAGGATCTTTCAAATAATTACAAATAAATCTTTGTAAATGATCTGCGCGATTGCTTGGCTCGTAAGTATCTGTATCAACACTATTTGCATTAAAGTATATAACATCTACTTCACTATTAACATACTTATCAAGAAATGCATTAAATCCTGCATTATAGAAATCATCGGAATCTGCAAATAGGATCCATTTACCTTTTGCTAGTGGAAGAGCGAAATTACGCGCATGACCTGCTCCTGGACTATCTGTATTAGAAACAATTATCATATTTCGCATTTCCTTACATGGGAAATGATCTAAGTCCACAACATCTGGATCACTGTGGTCATCAACCACAATGATTTCAATATCCTCACGTTTTGGTATAGAGTCTATCAGCCTCTCTAACAGCAATGGAGTATTCCTATGAGGAATAATAATTGAAAAATTAATAACCATTTATCCTTGTCTTTTTAATTTTAACCATAACAATCTGCCATATCCAATTTAGCAATAATGGGAGAACAATTCCCATAATACAATAAAGTATCCACCAACATGAATGAGGAATATTAACATCCTTGATAACAGGATGCTCCGCCACATGAATCACATCAACACCAAAAAGAAGAGCTATTATGTAACTTACAAACCTAAATGAAAGAAAATGAAGAGCAAGAATGACAAGTGTATGATTACCAATATAATATAATATACATTTTACTAAAGCCCATCGCCTTTCAATAGTATTTGAGATACAAAGAGTAAGTATCGTACCAGATAAAGCAGAGATAGAGAAAGGTAAAACCTTATTATATCCACACCCCATCGAGATACCATCTTTGAAATAGAAATAAGACAAAATCAAAATAATGCAACAAAGTATTGTCGCATATTTATTATGCCAACAACTCTTATAACGCATTAATACGTACCCCAACATATAGAAGAATGCCCCTAATGTCCCCATTGATAAATCTCTCCAAAATTCTGGATCTGGAGAGATCCTTCTAATTAAAACCGTTAGTATAAGGAATAGCATACATCGCAATTCATATCTACCTTTTGAGAACTTCCTAAATAAAAATGGAAAGATAGCTATTAATATAGAAGTAAAAAATAATGCTCGAATGAACCAGAAACCTCCCAATAATTCTTCATAGTCATGCATAGTAAACATAATCGCAAATAGTTTTTGAAACATATCCGAAATGGTATAATATGAAGAACCACCTTCAAAGCCATAAAGTGTATTATATATACCTATTGACATGAATAGATTATGAAGAAGCAGAAAAAATACCGACCATTTTACAAAAGGGAGATACAATCCTATAATCCTCTTTCTCAAGAAAAAAATTGCAGCGCCCAAATCCGTGATTTCTTTATAAAAAATGCCAGAACAAAAGAAAAATAGTGGCATATGGAAAAGATAGATAAAGTTAAATAGCACTTGAGGACACCCTGAGTGTCCTATTACCATAAGAATAATACCTATGGCTTTAGCTATAGTTATATAATTATTATGATCTTTCTTTGCCATATTGTTTGTAGTTTACATACCTCGTAACACTATTAATTATGGGATCCGAGAAAACTGACACCACCTTATCGTACAAGATACTTAGAACAAATATAAGCAGTACTCCCGCCATTGCCAGAAGTAAATAAACAGGATATTGATAATGTTCCAGAATATATGTATCATATTTCACTACCAGATTATAGACTGGAACTGTTACATGAATAACATATACTGCCAAGGTACTTTTAGCCACCCAATTAACCCACCTATTAACATAATACTTATACAGGAACGGCAAAAAACTACAAACAGCAGATATAACAACAATAGGATTTGAATATTGCCATACATAATTCACGCCAATTACATACATAATAAGTATAATGATAGTGCAAACAAAATAGGCTCCAATCCAAAAACTTCTAGTTAACCTCAACAAAACAGTTTTATATAGGTTGATATATCTAGCTACCATATAAATAACAATGAAGTGCAAGACAGAATAGCCATTACAAAAGCCCACATAATATGTATGTGTAATGCAATCAAACCAGAACTCTATAATCACTAGAATAGACACAAATAGTGTCCCTTTTCTTCCATCATATTTCTCAATAAAAGAATTAATAATGGGTGAAAGAAGCATCAACATCAAGTAGCACTGAATAAAATAACCTCCATTTGAAATTACTAAAAATCTACGAAGAAAATCTTTCAAAAAAAAAGGTGTATTGAAAAAGAAGCTATCAATTAAATAAAAAGGAATATGTATAGAAAATAGCAACAAACATATCCTAAGTACAGGCTGCCATTTTAGCCTAATTCCAAAGTAACCAGATATAACTAAGAACATGTTCACACAAATGCATGAAAATGACTCTATTATTGCCTGAGACACCCTGAAGGCAGATATATTATCAAAATCAAAATATTTAGGCATACCACCAACAAGCCATCCATTAAAATGGAAAACTAGTACGGCAAAAGTAGCTATAATACGATATATTTCTACACTTGAGTTTCGTTCCATGTGGATAGATTCATATCAAATAATCAATTATGCTGCTTTAATTTTGCAAAAATACAAAAAAAAAGAGAACTGATAACATTTTTAAGAAAAAAAAAACTATCTTTGCAAAAAAAACCAATGAGATATTCTATCATTACAATCAACTTCAATAACAAGGATGGATTAAGCCGTACCATCAATAGCATTATTTCTCAAACGAACAACGATTATGAGTTTATTCTCATAGACGGAGGATCTGATGATGGCAGTAAAGAAATTATAAAAAAATATAAAAATTATATTACCTATTGGGTTTCCGAGAAAGATAATGGTATATATCACGCTATGAACAAAGGTGTGGCACAGGCTCATGGTAACTATTGCATCTTCATGAACTCTGGTGATTGTTTCCATTCACCATATGTTTTGAATTATATTGAGAATTATCAAGAAGACATTATTTGCGGGAAAGTGTTAAAAGGGAAAACAACTAAGCCAAGCGGCCTTTGCAGGCCAGTAATAACATTGGTCGATCTCATGAGAGCTAGTCTACCCCATCAAGCAATGTTTATTAAAAAAGAATTGTTGCTAAATCATCCTTATGACGAACATCTTAAAATCCTTTCCGATTGGAAATTCTGCCTTCAGACCATTGTTTTCGACAACTGCTCTTTTCGAAATATTGACCTCATCGTTGCAGACTATGACACTAGCGGCATTAGCTCAAATTCTAACGGTCTACTTCCTAAAGAAAGAGAACAAATTCTTAAAGAGATGTTCCCACCACGCATAATTACTGACTATCAGCGATTGTATCCTGTCGATGATGAACTTCTCGACCAGTCTCTCCTATTAACTCAAACAGTAGGGGCAAAAAAATTGGTAAAACGTTTTTCGAACCTCATATTACGTCTAATCAACAAGAAGTAGTAAACAATGGATATAAGTGTAATTATTCCTGTATACAATACAGAAAAATATTTAGCAGCTTGTGTCAATAGTGTTTTGCGACAAGAGAATGTATCATTAGAGATTATTCTTGTTGACGATGGTTCCACTGATTCATCAGCCAGCATCTGTAACAATTATGCAAAGGAATACAATAACATCAAAGCAATTCATATATCAAACTCAGGTCCGGCAACAGCCAAGAATGAGGGATTGAAATATGCTCAAGGTAACTATATCGCCTTTACTGACAGTGATGATAAGATGGAGCCAAAAATGCTTTATAAAATGGTCTGTGCAGGTTACAAACATGGTGCCGATATCATCTGCTGCAACTACAAACAGATTGATGAGTATGGGAATATTTCACAACTGAGCAGTACCGGTCTCCAATACATTTTAAATCACGAAGAAGGGCTTATTCATTTTTTTTCAAAGAACAAAATATATTCTCAGTGTTGGACTAAATTATATAAAAGAAAAATGCTCATAGAACACAACATAGAGAATGATCCAGGACTACGAACTGATGAGGATTTTATATTTAATATCCGTGCCTTTGTTTGCGCTAAAACTACAGTTATTGTTGATGAGCCTCTCTACGAATATACCCATCGAAACAATTCACTTGCTCATTCGTATTTTAAAAAGAATATCAGCAAGTATATTGATAATAGAATTCAAAGGGTGAAAGTTACGCAAAACGCTATACAGGACGAGAATGATAATGTCAAAGAATGGAGTATCGTACACATCATCATGTACTATAATGAGCTTCTTGGTAAAGTATCCCTATTCCCAGAATATTATTCCGACAAGCGTATTACCGACATTATGAGTTTCATCAGACGCAACAAACAAATACTTGACAAACATTATCATAGTTGTGGATTCAGCAAATGTGGTAAATATCTCATTTTACACCTACCAAGTTATATCTATATGAGATACCGAAAAACCAAAGCCTAACTCCTTCTATTTTGAAGTAGCAACATCTTTATATGCATTATATAACTTATCAACAATCACTGCAGTAGAATATTCGTCCAACTGATGCTTTCTATTTTGTGCTCCGATTTCACTTTTCCCCATTTTCAAAGCTATTCTAACAACGGTCCCAACATTGCTAATATCATCAACAGAGAATACTGGATAATCCCAATGTTGTAACAATGGACCTACATTTCCACAGTCAGGCCCTACTACCACTTTGCCAAAAAGCATCGGCAATAAAGCATTACCTGAATTTAGTATTTTCAACCTCTGAATAAAAACTATATCAGCTGCAGCATAATAATAAGGAAGACTATCGTCACTAACAGCACACCATGTTCTACCAGTGCATCGAATATGATAACGGTGTTCATAGTACCATTTCTGTAGACAATTGAGTGGTAAGCGAAACCTGTGCCACCAAATATTCATAAAACTCGGAGCCAATATAACTACATTTTTATCGTGCAACTGCTTACTTAGACTAATAATCAGTTGTCTCTCCTGTTTTGCTCGGAATGTTCCAAAGCAAAGTATATATGCTTGGTCCTGAGGTAGTCCCAGATACCTTAGAGACTCTTCTCTAGATGGGAAATAGGTGTATACCGTATCGTATATATGATGAGGCACAATAATATGGGAAACTTCTGGATACTGTTGTTCAAATAGTTTTTTACTATATTCGCCCAGATGAATAATGGTATCGCTATGCGAATAGACAATCCTCATAGATTCAGCTTTATCGGCAAATTGCTCATAGTGCGGTTCTAAATCGTGACATGTAGCAACAATCTTTACACCGGCAGCCTTCATATCCTCAATATGATGAATCAAGTCGTCTTCTGAATGAGAATCTTTACCCATAAATGTCTGTGGCCAGTGGAAATGCACAATATTGAAAGAAAAGATTTCTTCACTCCAAAACATCTCCCTACCCCACGACAACTCACAGTCTGAATGAGACTTCTGAAATTCTTCAATAAGGGTGTATATATAAGGATTCCCTGCATGCCATGGATCCTCATGCACCATAAATACTTTCATAACCCAAACTCTTATAATAACTTCTTTTCAAAAAACAAGCACCAATTAGGAACTAGCCTCTGCCCATCCCGTAGATTTCCACGTGAGCCATTAGTTTTTCCGCCTTTTAGGAACTTACCATTAACACCATAACGCAACTTGCCACCTTTTGGAGATTCCATGCAATTAATAATAATTGAATTATTATCAATTCTAACAGTTAAAATAATGTCTTTATCATCTTCCCTGATCACATTAAATCCATAGTTATCTGCTTTCTGTACATTTATTGTATCAAAGCATAAAGGAGGGTATGGGACATTAAAGCGAATACGGATATCATTGCCATCAACCTCAAAAGATAAAGGTACGAGTCCGATATTACGTTTTTCTTTTCTAAGAATACCTAAAGCGGATTTTGCAGCAAGGAGCCCGATGGACTTTTGACCGTTGGCATCAATATGGAGGGATTCATTGACAAAGTCGTAAGGATAGGTGGGGCCACTTACCCAGATGAGGGTATCATCTCTGATGAGTTCCATCTGTGCTGTTGGTGTACAACCTTCTACACCCTTAAAACAATTCGACTTGTACTTCAAACCCTTTGTCACTGTACTTGTCTGGTAACTGATAATCCGGATATCTTTCTTTTGACCAGTAATAGCCTTGACATCCGTATTCAAATCGTTATACATCCGACGAAAGTATTCCTTATAATCATAATCGGGATATTCTACAATATCCGATTCTCCTTGCATCCAGCAGACGGCAGGGATAAAAAACTCCCAGCCTCTTCTTTGGGCTTCATATCTTGCATGGGCTATCTCTGCAATAAACTTATTATACGGATTCGTTCCATACATCAGATTCTGAATTTTCTGCATCCCCAAACCGCCTGGAAATATACAAATTAGCGTGTCTTCTCCTAATTGGCTTGCCAAAGATTCTGCCATAGAATAGAGCGATAGCTCAAAAGCTTTTCTATCGTAATGAAGCAATCGCTTCAAACATTGCTTATATCGATTGCTATGATCGTAATAACCAAAGACATGTCCCATATGTTCCGTAACGATTCTTCCATTGTATTTGATTTTCAAGGAATCAAAATCAGTAATACGAATAGCCTCCTCACCAAGTGCATAACTCTGACCATAGACTGGGATACAGACCACAACCTTATGGCCAAAGCCCCTCTTCCCCACCTTATTATATATATATAAGGCTTGGCATATGATCAATATCACAAGAATGACAGAAAAGCAATTTCGCAGTTTCATCTGATTCATTTTTCTGCAAAAATAGTGATTTTGGCGAACAAAACCAAATAATTCCATAAAAAGTTGACTAATTTGCACCTACTGATACACCCTGACATAGTCGATGTAATATCTTAAGGGGAATTGGGCTATATCTGGCTCGCCGCCGTTGGAGCCGAGGGCGAGGTTGAGGAGGAGGTAGTGTTTGAAGCCGGGGACATTGTTTGAGAAGGGGTTCTCCACATTTCCATTGTAGCCTCCATTGATAGTTTTGGAGAGATCAATCTCATTCAGGAGTTCATCATCGAGATAGAGACGAATGAAGTCTTTATCCCAGTCCATCCGCCAGATGTGGAACTTATCGGCCCAAGCAAGATCTTTTTCAGTAAAGTGACTAAAGGGCGTCACAACGGAATCCCATACTGCCTGCCATCGTTCTGCAGAGCTCCAACAGGCATTGGCCAGAATCGAGGGTTGGCCATCTTTGATGTAGTATTCCATCATATCAATCTCGCCATTCTGCGGCCATTCCCACTTGTTACCCAAAAGCCATATGGCTGGCCACGAACCGGATGCCACTGGAATCTTCGCGCAGACCTCGTAACGTCCATAAACGAATTGTTGGCTTAGGCGTGTTGTTAAACTGCTCGAGGTGTATTCAATAAACTCACGGTTCATCCGCCAATCATTGCTACCTGCCTCGTAATTCGGATTCTTGCGATGCTCGCGCCTGCCTTCAATCACCAAGCAACCATCCTTCACATAAGTATTTTCAGCCTGATACCACTGCAGTTCCTGATTCCTCACGAATCCACGCTCGAAAGTCCAATCCTTTGAGGGTCTTCCATCTACATCGAACTCATCACTCCACACCAAACGATATTCCCTCTGCCCCAAAACAGTAGCAGAAAATATCAAAACGAATAATGAACAAATGATTCTTTCCATTTCTACAGATAGATAATCACGAAGAAAGAGATGAGCCAGCCAGCGAGGCAGAACTGGATAAAATGGTCTTTGACGAGCGACTTGGTAGGCGAACCACTAAGGCCGAAG
>JAEEGG010010274.1_pt1 | contig 20719 bp, 17 predicted proteins | sample 9134161 | NCBI WGS metagenome assembly JAEEGG01 (sample SAMN16246543, study PRJNA631951) | gut metagenome | biome: gut microbiome; feature: rumen; material: CR-attached | host: Bos | place: Iran: Karaj | collected 2018-10 | reverse complement strand
GATGAAGACACACGCGAACCGGCTCGCATCATCGACCGCGCCATCCAGGCCAAGGACGACGAAGCTGGTCTTGCCAAGATCCGCGAAGACATCGTGGCTCTCTGCAAGAAGCACCCGCTTTATAAGTAATGAGCGTGGCCTTTGGCCTTTGGGCTGTGAGGCCGCATTCCTTCGGAATGCTTTGTGCTAAATAATGGCACCTTCGGTGCCAAATGAAAAAAGGTTCGCGTTTGCGAACCATCTTTTTATGGTGTCATCCTGAGCGAAGGCGCATAGCGCCGAAGTCGAAGGATCTCCTGCCTCATTACATTGTCATCCCCGACTCGGTCGGGAATCTTTTGTATTATGTCCATATTTTTTACGGAGGGGGTGCGCCTTTTTGTTGCGAAATAGGGTAAATTACTGATAAGGAGTTTATTATGGAATGTTTGAAGGTTTCGCTTGGCGCGGCGTTGTCGCTTGTTGCCGTTTCTGCTGTTTCCGCTTTCGCCGGCCCTATTACGACGGTTCCCTGGAATGGGCACAAGGGGGCGGCCACGTTCACGTTCGATGACGGGCTCAATTCTCAGACAAAAAACTTGACTTTCTTGGATAACATTCCCGAAGCCAAGGTGACTTTCTTTGTCTGCACGGGTACGATGGGCTTTTCGAGTAATGCGCAACCCCACCTGAGTTACGCGGAAAAGGGGCACGAAATCGGGAACCATACAAAGACGCATGCCAATTTGACGCAGTCCAGCAATGTCTCGGGTGAAATCGGCGATGCAGCCAAGGCCCTGCGCGATATGGGGCTCGAAGCGACGGCTATGGCAACTCCCAACTGCGCTCAGAATGGACCGGTTAAGGACGCAATCAATCAGGAACATTTTATTTCGCGTTCCTGTGGTGGAGCGGGCATGACCAAGTGGGATTCCGAACCGGACTGGATGGAAGTTTCTTCGAACATTTGGCCCGACAACGGGGGGAGTGTTGCAAACTTCAAGAATAGCCTTGACCAGGCGGCAACCAATGGGCAGTGGCAGGTGCAGCTGTTCCACGGGGTCGGTGGGGACTGGTATGTTATTTCACCGGAAGACATCAAGACCTTGATCGAATACGCCGTGCAGAAGGACTTGTGGGTCGGAACTTTTTCGGCGGTAGGGGCCTATCTGCGAGCCCACTTCACGATTGACAAGGCGACTGCAACGAATACTTCTAGCGGATTCAAGGTTACCTGGACATCACCGCATGCGCACATGCCGAAGAGCGTTCCCCTGCGTGTGAAGATTCAGGGTGCCCAGGGACAGACCGTGAGTCAGAAGGGCAAAGAGGTCAAGCCGAATTCCGATGGCACGTACACCATCGAATTTATGGCGCTCGAACTTGAAGTTTCGGGCGAACCGATTGAAGTTAAGCCGTTCAAGGGTGCGATTGAAATTCCGGGAACTCTCGAGGCTGAAAACTACGACACCTACGCCTACAGCGATGCTGACGGCAAGAGTGACGAAACGGGCTACCGCAGCGACGATGCGGGAATCGTGAAGGCGGGTGATGGTTACGCGCTTGGCTATACCTCTGCAGACGATTACTTTGAATATACGCTCGATGTGAAATCTGCTGGCAAGTACAAATTAATCATCAACGGCGCAACGGGCAACTCTACGGCATCCAGCGTGACGGTGTCCGTGGGCGACAAGAAGGTGCAAACCGAAATTCCTTCACAAGGCGACTGGAATACTTATTCCGAAGTCGAGGCGGGAGAAATGGAACTCGACACAGGCAAGCAGAAGCTCCGCCTTACGATCAACACCAACTACATCAACGTGGACTGGATCAAGTTCGTTGCGGATGGCGGTACGACTGGTATGGTGCAAAATTCTGCTTTCAATGCGGGCTCGACACTGCTTCGCTGCCAGGTGTTCGATATGACCGGGCAACTGGTGAAATCCACTAACGTAATGGCTGGCTCGACAGGCGAGGCCTGGAACGGCGTGAAATTGGGACTCCAAAACGGAACCTACATCATGCGTTACGGCGAGGTAGGAAAAAGCCCGCGTATCATCCAGGTGCGTAAGTAGATTGCGATTGAAAAGCTGCGGCCCGTTATGACGGGCCGCTTTTGTATAGTATCATCCCCGCGTCCCTTTTTGTCATCTCCGCACAGGCGGGGATCTTCTGTTAAAATCCGAAAAAGTCTAATTCCTATTGACTTTCGTAAAGGAAAATATATATTACGAAAGTGAACTTTTCAAAGGAGTTTGGAATGTCGCTGAAAAATTTTATGTCTCTTGAGGGGTTGGGTACTAGTCAATCTAGCCTTGGTGCTCGCCATTTCCGTCTTGTTCGGGTTTCCTTGTCACTTCTCTCACTCTTCGTTATACTAGTCGGTTTGGTCGGTTGTGGTACTGTAAGTTCCTCAACAGTATCATCTGATGATTCGCGTTTGAATCCCGCAATTGAATATGGTAAGATGACCGACAAACGTGACGGGCAGACATACAGAACTGTAATCATTGGCGCGCAGACCTGGATGGCAGAGAACTTGAACTACGAAACGGAAAACAGCATCTGTTATAACGATGATGCTGACAAATGTGCTGAATATGGCCGACTTTATACAATGGATGATGCTATGGGAAAAACTGAGGCTCAGGGCGTTTGTCCGAGTGGTTGGCATTTGCCGACAGAAGCTGAATGGAATACTCTGCTTGAACATGGCAACCAAGATGAACTCAAGTCGATGACTGGATGGTATTCGGGTAATGGTACCGACGATTACGGTTTTTCCATATTGCCTTCTGGTATGTATTATGATGGAACCTTTTATGATGAAGGATATAACTTTCGGTACTGGACTATAGATGAGGATGATGGAGATAATCTAAAAAGTTTGGGTTTGTTTAAAGATATGTTGCTTTTTGCTAGTTATGCTGATGACAAATATGCTAAATATAGTGTTCGTTGCCTAAAGGACTGACATAACAGACAATTTTATTTTCTAAGTTCTCGTTCCTGAATTTCCCTGCAATTATAAACCTTTAACTATTAATTGGTAACGGATTTTACTATCTTTACCTCGTTAAAACGAGGTGTTATGCAGTCCTGGACCGAAATCAAGAAAATCGAGAACCCGACCGAAGAACAGCAGCTTGAAGCCGTCAAGCTGAACTGGTACGCTATTAGTTTAATTGAAAATCCGACGGTAGCGGTGCAGAAGGCTGCTTTTGCGCAGAATGTGCAGGCGATTCTTTACGTGAAGAACGGACTGTGCGAAGATTTGAAGATTGCGCTCAATGCGCTGGACGAATCGGCGCTCTTGACAGCGCTGAATGGCGATCCGAATATCCTGAAGTTCGTGACGAATCCGGATTTGCTGAAAGCCGCTATTCGTGCCGACTGGAAAATCGTCAAGAAAATCGATAATGCAAGCGACGATCTGTGGGCCGAGGCGGTCCGCGTAAGTGCCGATGCGCTCAAGTTTGTCCGCAATCCCGGTGAAGCGGTCTTGATGGCCGCCGTGGAACGCGACTGGACTTATCTGCAAGAAATTGAACATCCGACAGCGGCGATTATTGTTGCGGCGGTCAAGCAGGATTACCGTGCCTTTGAATACGTGAGCATCAAGAACCGTACCGAGGCCGTGCAGCTTTCCGCTGTGCGTACCGATCCGCGTTGCATCCAGTACCTGCAGCGTGCATCCGAAAAGGTGCAGATGGAAGCGGTTCGCAAGAACAAGGATGTGTTTTCGCTCATCAAGAATCCGGCCGAGGCGGTCAAGGAATTCTGTAAATAGGGACAGCGATGGAATCGTCACCGTTGCATCCGCTGGTTGCGCTCGAATCAGTGACATTCCGTTATCCCAAATCGGGGACGGACGCCCTCTTGGGCGTTTCGCTTGAAATTCCGCGAGGAAGTTTCTTTGCGCTGTTGGGGCCGAATGGTGCTGGAAAGACAACGCTTTTGCGGCTTCTTTGTGGACGCTTTGCAAATTTTGCGGGGCAACTTGAAATTGCCGCAGATGTTCGCAGCGCAAACGGTTTCCTGAATCCGCTCGCTTGCGGAATCTTGCTCGAGAATCCGGGAATTTATCCGAAACTCTCCATCGCAGAATACATCGATTACTTTGTCGGCTTTTATGCGGCGCAGAGTGATTCGTGGAATAAGGCTTCTGTGCGCGAACGTGTTGCAGGCCTAGCCAAGAAACTGGACCTGCCTTCTCTTGAAACCCGGATGTCTGCCCTTTCGTTGGGGAACCGCCAGAAGGTGCAGCTGCTTCGTGCCATGGCGCCTTCGCCAAAGCTTTTGATCCTTGATGAACCGGTCGCAAATCTCGATCCGATGTCCCGCGAAACGGTGTGGTCGCTGCTTGCCGAATGGCGAAAAGAAGAAGGGGGCACGGCGATAGTCTGTTCGCACATCCTTGCCGAAATGGAAGATGAAGCAACGGATTATGCCATTATCGACCGTGGCCGAATGCTGAAAAGCGGGCGAGTGGCCGACCTCGCCTCTGAATCCGCGACTTTCAAGGTTTCAACCGCTGCCGGAGTGACCTTGGAACAGGTGCGCTCCGCTCTAGCTGTTGCGGGGCTTGCGGCGATTGTGAACTCCGCTTCTTCAAACCTTGCGAATGTTTATCGGGATGTAGTTGATCGCCGAGTTTAGAACGTTTGCGACAGGTCGAATGCGAATCTGCCCGTAGCAAAGTTTTCCATGTCCCAGTTGCTCAAGTCCTTCTTGAACGCATAATCCAGTCTAAACGTCAGGAACTGCCAACGGTAGCGAATGCCGAGTCCAAGGCTTTCTTTTTCGGCTTCTTCGTACACGTCTCTTTCGTTATCCATCACGCGCGTCCAGTCGTAGAACTGTACCAGCTGCCAGTGGCGCCAGCCTTTCCAGGGGAACGTCCAGCGGATTTCTTCGTTGAGTCTGTAGTACATCGGGGTAAGTCCCGTGTTGATGACCGTATCGACGACCGTTTGTCCGTCCTTGTCGACATCGGAAGAGTAGGTCGTGTCGCTTGCGAAAATACTGCGGAATCGGTAACCGCGTACAGAACGTGAACCACCCTGGTAGAATACGCGGGCGTCATCTTCGATGGCCTTCGCGAAAAATTTTCCGACGCTTCCGCTCACGGCTCCGTTGAACGTCCAGAATATCGGATGGTACAAGTTGACGGTGAGTTCTCCGTACGAATAAGGGTTTCCGACCATCGTCAGCTTTTTCAGGTTACCGTTCCAGTTAGACCCCGCGCCAACTGTCGGTGCAAGGCGAATACCTTTCACCGGGTTAAAGTAGTCATCGGTGTAGTCGAAAGTCAGTGCGATTTCGCCCTTCAACTTGAAAAGTTTGTCTTCGTTCTTGCGGACGTAACGCGTATCAATGGTGTTACGGAATCGGATATGCTTTGTAATGCCGAAAGTGAGGTCGCCTCGGTTGATGATTTCGTTGCGTTCTTCGGTGCTGTCGGGGTATGCGGGCGGTTTCGTTTTTTCGTGGTTCAAAATGAGTCGGTCTTCGAAACGAATTGCCGTCGGAATGAAACTGAAGGATGTCCCGAACAGGAGCGGGTTCGCGTAACCGATGGATGCTTCCTGCTTGTGCTGGGCAATCTGAGCGCCTGTCGAAAATTCATGGAAGTGTCCAAAGAAATTCTTGTGCCGCGCGCGGGCATGGGCGCCGAACCCGTAAGTTTCTTCGTAGAAGAATCCGTAGCGGGTTTCTCCGGGAACACGTTCTGTTGCCTCGAGGTGCACGTCCGACAGCCCGTCTTCGCGAAGGGAATCGCTCATCTTAATTTGGGTGAACAGCTGCGTTGAATAAAGTTTCGAACGGAAAGAGTGGTACTGGTTACCGTCAATGATTTCACCCTTCGGAATTTTCCAAAGAGACGAAAGCCACGCCGTATCGGTAAGTCCCGCCTCGCTTGCGGTATCGTTTTGCTTGTTCCTCTTGTCGCGAGAGCGGTGGCTAGTACTCATCATGTTTCCCATCATCACCTTGACGCCGGGATCAATCGTTATTTCGACATAAATCTTTTTCTGCGTGGTGTCAATCAGTTCCACCGAAGACAATGTCGTATGGAGATATCCTTCGCGGCGGTACGCCTTTTGAATGTCTTCCATGTCTTCGGCGATGTCTTCGTGGTTGTAGTAATGGTCCTGAGAGGTATTCAGGCTCGTGGTGTCTATGTCCAGCTTATGTTCGGGGGGCACAATCAGCTTGACTCCGTTAAACCGGTAACGTTCACCGTCGCGAATGTCGATAAAGTAACCGCGGACGGAACTGTCTGCCGAAATAATGTCGCGCTGGATATCCATCGAAATATCGAGACTGTAATATCCGCGAGAATAATACAGGGCCTTGATGTTTTCCAAGGAAAGACGCATCATGAAGTCTTGCTTGGTGGTATCCATCATGCCGAATTCTTCGGGAACGTCCAGCTGTTCTTCCAGCTGGAAATTCGAGAAGGCCTTGTTCCCTCGGATGTTCAGGTACCAGGGGTGTTTATCCCCTTCGGCAAACAAGGCTACAAAAGCAAATAGGAGGAGCAGGGCTATCTTTTTCATTTTTCGCCCTCTTTGGGTTTGGGCTTGCGCTGTATGGTTTCACAACTTCCTAGGCCGAGCAAGCAGGGGTTCCAGAATTTGTACACATAGTCGATACCGATGTTCTTTTCGAGTCGGTCCGTTTCGTTACTTTCAGTACCGGTATTTGCCAGGTATTGCTTACGGATAAGCATGGCGTTCAGCGACAATGTCGGCGATAGGTGATTCTTGTGCGAGTATTCCGCCTCCTGGAAAACGGGGAGCGTGTAGTTGACGCCGAATTGTAGCGATTGGTCGTAGGTGCGGTTTTCGTTGCTCTGGTCCTGCGTGTACCCGAAAATTAAGCTCAGGTTTTTCACCCAGCGGTCGAGCGAAATCGGAATCTTGACGTAGCTGGAATCTCGGTCGCCCGTGGTGTTGCTTTCAAAGAGCATCACCTTCATGTCGATGTCTCCGATGTAGTCGCCTCCGAGCGTCTTGTTCGCGGTAGAAGAAATCACCTTGCCAATCGCCTTTCCGGCAAGCTTGTTCCAGTCGGTTTCTTCGCCGTTGTCATCGGCGATACAGCCCAGCAAAATGTTGTAGTAAATGGCTGCCGAAGACGACTCGTTTCCGCAATTAGACGAGGGAACAGCTTGCAGGTTCGAAACGGTTCCTTGCAAGTCCAAGTTGATGGGACACGTTTCTCTGTCCCTTTCGGATTCTTCGGAACAGTAGGGGAGTTCCTGGCTACTGGAAACGTCGATAATACCGTTTTGCCAGGGAACGTCGTTCCACGAAATCAGGAAAGAATTGAGTTCGAATTCGTAAACGTCCTTGACTCCTATGAATCCGGCGTTCGTATTCGTGATGTCGCCACGCAACAGAGGCCGCACCGTATTTCCCAGAACCCAGATGTCAACGGTTAGCGGGAATGTGGCGAACGGGGTGACTACGGCTATGGAATCCATCTGGGAGTCGCTTACGTGTAAGGCCAAGTTAATTGGGTTCGAAACAGAAATCTTTTCTTCCTGAGGTTTGGTGTTGCGCATCTTGGCAACGAAGTTGTTGAACATCGTGAGGTACTTGTCGAGCGCAGAGGGGGTAATGTCGATGTCGAAATCCCTATAGAACACCATCTTGTCGACAATGATGTTTCCCGTGATGGTGCGGTTCTTGATAAATCCTTCCTGCCCGTGCGGGATGCTGAAGCCGATGTTTCCACGGGCGCTCGCTTCGGCAAATCCGTAAACTTCGTCCTTGAACTTGTACGAAATCCTAGGAATGTTGGCCGTCACCAGAAGCTCTTCGTCGCTGTCTGTCATGTGGCTGTATACGTTTTCCAACGTAAGCGTGTGATTCTCCGACCTGATAGTGAAGTGATCCGATTTGATGTCGATGCCCATCAGCTTCATGCTGTCGAGGCTAAACTGTAGGCTTGCCGAAATGATTTCGTTGCTGTCGTTTTTGGTGCGCGCTTCGTTGATGTTGAGGAGCCCGCCTTCCAGGTGCCCGCGCATGTAAATGGGGAACTCGACCTTGGTCTTGGGCGGTTCGTAAATGGTGGAGTCTAGCTTTATATCGGCAACGATTCCCTTGAGTCCTTTCTTCAAGTCTGCCGAAAGGTCTACGTGCAGGTCGGTGTTCTTGATTTCGCTGACGGTTCCGGGAATAAACCAGGAGCCGTTTGCATCGACGGTACCGATGAAGGTGAAGTCGTTGTCGATGAAACCTTCTGCCCATACGGTTCCGCCGTTATCGCTTCCGTGCGAGAAACTGACGTGGCGCATTTCGTCAAAGACGTGGTTGATAATCACCTGCGTATTTCCCGTCCATCCGCCACCGCCGATGTCGAGGTAGGAATTCAACTCGACCTTGTCGTTTTCTGCAAAGATGTTGAGCTTTCGGATGTTGAAAAGCTCTGGGGGAATACGTCGGAACTTGATATCGAAGAAGTCGAGGTTTCCGACAAGCTTGTTTCCTTGGTTGTAGCTCAAGTCACCGTTGAGCATGCCCGACGTGAGCGTGCTGTCGTTGAGTGCCTCTAGCAGTAGGGGAATGCTGAACTCGTGCGAAGTGATGTTCGCGTAAAGCAACTCTACGGGCAAGAAACTCGTGGGCTTGAAGTCCAGGTTGGAGTCGTTGGGCAAGACGAATGCCGCGGTGGCCATGGCCGAATTTCGGTTATGTGTCGCGTAGAACTTGTCGATAAAGATGGTGTCGCCGTTTTGCCGGACATTTGTATTCAGCCCGATTTCGAATGCGTCTAGCTTTCCTTCGATCGAGACTTCGGCCTCACCGATGTTGTGATCGAAATCCTGGTGCCATTTACCGGTCACCAGGCCGTCGATGTTTCTGCCTAGGTGAATGTCCGAAAACGGAATGGTTGCAAATACGACCTGGTCTGCGTCTACGTCGATAGCGATGGTGTCTCCGATATTGATGTAGGCAGACGCCTTGCCTCCGTTCTGTTGTTTCACGTTCCACGATGTGTGCGGGCGTTCGTCGTTCCACTTCACATCTCCGTCAAAGTCGAAAGTTTCCTTTGGCGTGAAAATGGTGCCGTTGCTAAAGTCGATTCCGTTGGCGTCGAGGTCCAGTGATACCTGTAGCGAATCGGCGGCCATGTGGTAGGCGTTGATAATGGACTTTATCTTGGCGAGAATCTTGAGCGAATGTCCGTCAAACACTCCGTATGCCTGTGAACGGGCTCCCAGGGTCAGGTTCCCTTGCGTCCAGTCCAAAGCCCACGGTTCATGCGGCGAAATGTCGCCTGTAAAGGTAATCATGAGCGAGTCCCTGAAATCGATCACCGCATCGACCTTGGAACCCTGCCTTGTTTCTACTTCTACGGTCGCCTTATTGTTGTTGAGCTCAGCAGATTTGATGTCCATGTCAAGCGGCATCATCTGCGGCCCGAATAAGGCGTTCATCTGACGGACATGCCCAGTCATAAATCCGTTGAAGTTCTTGTCGAACGCGGCGTTCAGTCGTATGCTTCCGCCTTCGTCGTTTTTCATGACGATGTTTGCTTCGATGTTGTTTTGATCGCCGTTGAGTTCGATGTTCACGTTTTCGGCGAGCAGCGGCCAGAATGCTCCGACGCGTGTCTGGAGGTTCGCCTTGTAAGTCGCCCGCTTTTTGAGGACGTCAACAGAGGCGTCTGCCGAAACCTTGATGTGGCCGATGCTTGGAACCGCCGGGGGCAATTTGAAGGGGAGCAAGTCCTGGATGTTTGTGACCGTGAGATTTGTCTTTGTCTTGATGGATGCGAGGTTTTCCTTGGGGGCTTCGATGTTTAGCGCAACGGAATCCTTCGGGGTCTTTACGCAACCGTTCAACTTCAGCTTGGGCGTTTCGAAATCGGCGTCGATGTTCACGCGCGTCGGCCCCGGAATAAAGTCGCCGGTCGCACTTTGGACTTTGAGAGAAACTTTCTTTTCTCCCTGGTTGCTTAGCGAAATGTTTTGTGCTTGCCATCCCTTTCCGTCGGACAACATGACTTGCGCGTTCTTGACGTCGATCTGGACGGGAATCGGAATGCTTAGGTTCTCGGGTAGGGCGGGAGGCTCTGTATTTTCCGGTTCGTTTTTGGGTTTGGCATCTGGCGGGGGGAGCTGTACGAATGCAATGACGGAATCGACTTGCAGCTGCACGTTCCTTGTGCCGAGAAGGGTGATGTCTAGGTTGGGGTTCGCTACCTTAATTTCGGTGCCGTCGATCGATACGGATATGGAATCGAAATGGTGGGTGAGCAGTGATTCCATGCTGTGTCCGTAAGGGGTGATTGTGACGCCGGCAATAGTATGCGGGGTAGAAAGAATCCTCTCGAAAAGCGCATGCAAAAACCAGACGCCAAGGGCAATGGCGCCAACAACAGCCGTGGTCCAGACGGCTGTTCCTACAAATGTCGTAGGTCTCTTAGTCAACTTATAGACAAGTATAGAAAATATGGAATTTCTAGACAAAAATGAAAATCGAAAAGTGCGCATAAATCGTTGACTGTCAATGAGTTGTGTACTTGTTTTGACGAACTTGGGGTCTGGCGGTTTCCTTCCCCAAATGAGTGTAAGATGGTGCTATTTTGAGCATTTGTTTCGACTTGACATTTTGTGACATCGGTTTTTATCTATATTAGTGCACATGGTGGCACTAAATAAGTCTAAAGCAAAAAAAGAAATCGAGTTCCTTTGCACCGAATGTGGCAATACCACTCCCAAGTGGGCTGGAAAGTGCCCGTTCTGCGGTGCGTGGAGTAGCCTCAAGGAACATGTTGTCGAAAACGTTCTCGATGGCGGGCGAGCCTCCAGGGGCCTGGGTGGGCCGGTTCATAAGATTGTTCCGCTGAAGGATGTCGCTACCGAAGATACGCGGCGGCTGAGTACCGCCAATGCTGAATTTGACCGTGTGCTGGGGGGCGGACTTGCGCCAGGTTCCCTGGTGCTCATCGGTGGCGATCCTGGAATTGGTAAATCTACCCTGGTGCTTTCCACGCTCGCCACCATGACAGCCGCCGGCGTCAAGACGCTTTACGTGAGCGGCGAAGAGAGCGCCGTCCAGGTGAAACTCCGCAGCGAACGCCTGAACGTGGCGGGCTCCGATATGCTTCTGCTTTGCGAGACGAGCCTTGAAAAGATCCTGCAGCAGGCGACAGAAATCAAGCCGCAGGTGCTTGTTGTTGATTCTATCCAGACGGTCTACAAGGGGGATTTGTCGGGAACGCCGGGGTGCGCCACGCAACTTAGGGAATGTACGCTCGACCTGATGGTCTTTGCAAAGAATACGGGCTGCATTACCATTCTCATTGGGCATGTCACCAAGGACGGCCAAATTGCGGGTCCGCGCATCCTGGAGCACATGGTCGATACGGTGGTGTATTTCGAGGGCGACCGCAATCACCAATACAGGCTCTTGCGCACCATCAAGAACCGCTTCGGTGCAACGGATGAAATCGGCGTTTTCGAGATGACGGGGCACGGACTTTCGCCGGTCGAAAATCCGAGCCGTGTCTTTTTGCAAGAAAATGTTCCGCCCACGCCCGGAAGCGTTGTCTGCTGTACGCTAGAGGGCACCCGAGCTATGCTCTTTGAAACGCAGGCGCTGGTGAGTTCTACCACGTTTGCCGTACCGCAGCGCGTTGCCGCAGGGATAGACCCGAAACGGCTTACCATTATCCTTGCGCTTCTTGAAAAATTCGGCGGGGTAGTCGTCGGCGCTTCGGATGTATTCGTCTCGATTGCCGGCGGGCTGAAGGTTTCCGACACTTCTTCGGACCTCGCCCTCGCGCTTGCGATTGCAAGCAACCACCTCGCGATTCCGCTCGGTCGTCAAGCCATCGTCGTGGGCGAACTTGGACTGTCGGGCGAGGTCCGCTCCGTGAGCCTTTTAGAGCAAAGGCTCAAGGAAGCCCGCCGCCTAGGCATGACCGAAGCGGTGATCCCCGCCGGGGGGCGCCTCCCTAGCGAAACCTCTGGCATGAAAATCGTGCAGGTTCACACGCTCTCCGAAGCCGTCAACTGGCTGATTGATAAAAAGTAAACCCCTCTCGAAAAAAAACGCCTCGGTTTTCACCGAGGCGTTTAAATCCGTTATGCTCTAAGACTACTCGTCGTCGTCACTCTTCTTTTTCTTCTTCTTAGAAGAACCAGAGCCTTCGACCTTGATGTCGGCGGCCTTTTCACCGCGCTTGGTGAAGCCGTACTGACGCGGGTCGAAACCGGCCGGGAACACCGTCTTGTTATCGTAGATCACCTTCTTGGCGGTGAACTTTTCGATCTTGGCGCCTTCGAGGTTTGCACCGGAGAAGTCGACATCGTTCATCTTGGTGTCGGCGTCAATCTTGATACCCTGCATGTTGGCGTTCGTGAAGTTCACCATTTCAAGCTTGGCACCGGCGAAGCTTACGCCGGACAGCTGGGCGAGGATAAAGTCGGAACGTTCGATGGTGGAGTTCGCAAAGTTGGCCTTGGTGAGGTCAGCCTTGTCGAAAATGTCCTTACGCACGTAGGCGCCGTCGAACACGGCCTTCAGGAGTTCTGCGTTCTGGAAGGAGTTCTTGCTCACTTCGGTATCGTAGAACGAAGCCTTGGAAAGCTTGGCCTTCACGAAAGAGGACTTGGAAACGGAGCCCTTGTCGAACACCACGCCCGTGAGGTCCTGGTTGTCGAAGCTCATGTTCTTCAGGGTAGACTGGGCGAACTTGGCCTTCTGGAGCTGGGTCTTGGAAAGGTCGACGTCGTTGAAGGTCGTCAAGGAAAGGTCTGCTTCCTTCAGGTTCACGTTCTTGAATTCAGCGCCGCTGAAGTTGGCCTGGGAAAGACCGGCCTTCGAGAAGTTCACGTCGATCAGGTCGACGCCCTTGAAGTTTGCGGCGATCAGGTTACAGGCGGTAAAGTCCGTCTTCACGAGAGTCGTCTTGCGCAGGTCGCTGTTAGCCATCAGGGAACGCGAGAAGTTTGCGTGAGTGAGGTTAGCCTTGTAGAAGTCGGCTGCGGTCAGGTCCACGTCCATCACGGACGCCTGGGTGAGGTCCGACTTGCTGAAGTCAGCCTTGTCGGACACCTTCATGGCGTCGAGGCGGGCGTTCTTCAGGTTGGTCTGCGGGAATTCGCTATCGAGGAGAGTTGCACGGTAAAGGTTGGCCTCTTCCATGTTGGCGCCCTTGAACGAGGAGGCGCGGATGTCGGCACCGCTAATGGTTGCCTTAGTGAGGTTAGCGTTCTTGAAGCTTGCACCGCTAATCACCGCGTTCTGGAAAGAAACTTCAGTCAGGTTTGCGCCTGTAAAGTTCGGACCTTCGCCGGTGGCACGACGGAAGTCGGTGGTGTGGGCGACAGCTTTTGCGTTTTCGAAGTTGAAACCGTCGATACGCTTGTTACTGAAAGAAACGTTAAGGTCTTTGCCGGCCCAGTTGTCTTGGGCGAAAGCGTTGAGTGCAAGTGCGCTCAGCAGGCACAGGCCGAACTTAGATACTCTCTTCATATTCATATACATTCCCTTTTAAGGATAAAACCAAATAACGGATGTCTCTAAAATAACTAAAAAAATTGACAAATAACAATAAAAAACAAAAAAACTTTATAAATAAAAGCTAATTTATTCCCCGAAATGGCAAATTTTACCTCAAATCGTTATGATGTGGTGGTTTGCGGGGCTGGTCCTGCCGGTCTCATGGCCGCCTGTACCCTGGGACGTTTGACTGGCGGTGCTAGACGGGTTTTACTTTTGGACAAGAAGGAACCCTGGAAAGAACCGATTTTTTGCGCCGAGGCCGTATCGCGCGATTGGCTCAGTGAACTGTGGCCGATCGATTCTTCTTTTGTTCGCGGAACCGTGTCTGGCGTCTATTATACGTCGCCCAAACGTTATCGTGCAGAGTTTTACCGCAAGGACTGCGGACTGATTCTTGACCGTGCCCGTTTTCATCGCTCCATTTCGGACGGCTGCGTTGCCGCCGGAGTGGAATGTCGCTACGATGCGCTTATCAAGAAGCTGGAAAAGACCGCCGACGGTTGGAATGTTTCGGTCTCTGTGGCGGGTGGCGAAATGGAAACGCTTTCGGCGACAGTTGTTATCGACGCTTCGGGCCCGAGCTGCAAGTTGACTCGCGGCATTGAATGCCTCAAGGGAATCGAGTCAGGCGATGCCGATCTGGAACCTGCAATCTTTGCGGTGGCCGAAGGTGTCGAACACAGTAGGGAACATATTGAATTGCTCTTCGGTTCCGAATTTGAATCGGGATACGGCTGGCTTTTCCCGCGTGACGGCAAGGAAGTGAATATCGGTTTTGTGTTGGGCAAGGACGCTAAGCACGAAGTTCCACTGCGTCAAAAGTTGTTGGACTTCAGTGCTCATGACTATCCCGGAGCGAAAGTCAAGGCCATCTATGGCGGTGCGATCGCCTGTACCGGGACAGAACAGCGTCCCTTTGCAAAGTGCGGCCTCTTTAAGGCGGGCGATGCGGCCAGCTGCGTGAACCCGATGAGTCGTTCGGGAATTATGGAGGCGCTTGTCTGTGGAAAGGTGGTGGCGGAGTCCGTGAAGGAATGGCTTGACGATTCCGGTGCAAACCGCGAAGCGATCGAGGCCAAGACGCTTGACCGCTGGATGGCCGTTCTTGGCAAGAAACACCAGCAGGTGGCACGTGCAAAGGCCGGTTTTTACAAAATTTCCGATGCACAACTTGACCGTGCCGCTGTAAAACTTTCGAAAATCCCGCGCGAAAAACAGAGCATGTTCCGAATTTTCTTTACGGTGCTGTGGTCCTGCCCCTCGCTGATTTGGAAGATGCGTTCTTTCCTGTGGTAATGCAATGAGTGAATTGATGGATTCTCGTTTGAATGAAGTGCGTGAGACGTTTGCAAATTTTGCAGACGAAGACGGCAAGTGGAAATACTTGTTGGATTTGGCACGAGCCCACAAGGGTATGGATGCATCTCTCAAAGATGAAAAGTTCATTATTCAGGGTTGTGCCTCGACCATGTATCTGGTGCCCAAGTTCGATGGTGAAAAAATTCATTTTGAAATGGATGTCGAAGGCGGAACGACGAACCCGCTCATTAGCCGTGGTCTCGGCGCCTTGGCGCTCAAGGTCTATAATGATATGACGCCTGCAGATATTCTTGCCGTCGACCCGAAGTTTTTCCAGGATATCGGTTTGAATGTAGGCCTTTCGCCGACGCGTTCCAACGGCTTTGCAAGCCTTGTCAAGCAGATTTATTTGTATGCGCGGGTCTTTCTCGCCCTTGCAAAAAAATAGGTATTAAAAAGTAGGTAGAATATGTTTAGTTTTTTGAATGGAAAGAGCCCCTTTGATGAAGCCGAAGAACGCCTGGAAGCAGGCGATACCGTCAACGGAAAACCGAGGCTGCCGTCCGGCCCGATTATGGGTTGGCAAGATGGCGTGTTCCTCCTGGTAATCATCGGCCTTATCGTTGGCGGATACCAGTATTATCAGTACGTCAAGCGCAATTCCGCGGAAACGTTCGCGAAGTGCGATGCTCTTTATGTGGCTGCCGCTCAGGATGTCTCGAAGTATGCCGAAGCGGAAGTTTGCTACGAGTCGACAAGGGAACTTGCCTTTACAAGCGACTCCCTGGAAGTGCTCAGCCAGAATCGTCTCGGTGAAATCGAGGACATGAGGCTTGCGCAGAAGGATTTGCTCTCTGATGCCAACGCCGCTCTCGACAAGGGCGATACCGCTACCGCTGCAAAAATCGTGACGGAATACAAGGGTGCCATGCTCCTGTACACCGGCGACAAGAGCGAATGGGACGAAATCGTGAAGATTGCCGAAATCAAGGCTGCGAAGGACGCCGCGAAAGCCGTTGCCACCCCCGCCGACACCGCTGTCCAAAAAAAGTAATCCACAAGATCGCCAACTGAAATAGGGTCCCTGAGCACGGTTGGTGAGCCTGCCGAACCATGCCGAAGGGCCTTGAAGTTGTCATGTCCGCGAAGGCGGGCATCTCCCTTTTTTGCCGTAATAATTTAAATTGTAGGTGAAAAAGAGGCCCGCTTATGAAAAAGTTTTCTTGAACCGATTCGTGGAATATGCCCTGAAGGCTGGCATTTGCCCAGCAGTGACGAATGGAAAACTCTCTATTCTGCTATGGAAAACAACCCCAACGCGATGCTCGCAAAGGGCGTCGTGAACTGGCCTAATGCAACGGATGCCTACGGTTTTTCTGCACTCCCTGCAGGATACTTTGATTCAGGAACATTCGTCTTTGCCGGCTCTTTCGCCGACTTCTGGAGTTCTACTGAGTACGGTAGCGAGGATGCCGACTACGTGTACGCGGGGGCTATACTTGGGAACAGCCATGTGGGCTTCAACAGCTATGGTAAGAAATATGCGTTCTCCGTCCGTTGCGTGAAAGACTAGGCTTTGCTTACGGTAATTTCCCTCTCGGTTTCCGAGAGGATTTTTATTTCGATGGTGTGCGTCAGGCCGGGGTCGTTGTCTTCGAGGCGTTCCGGCCATTCAATTAGGCTGATTCCCTTTTCGAGGTAATCGGGGTCGAGGCCGACTTCATTTAGGTCGGCGCCCCCTTCGAGACGGTAAAGGTCGAAGTGGAAAATCGGCGGGTCGTTCGGGTATTCGTGCAGAATGGTGTAGGTGGGGGAGCAAACGGCGCCCGTAAAACCGAGACCTTTGCAGACCCCGCGGCTAATGACCGTCTTGCCTGCGCCCAGGTTCCCGTAAAGAGCCACCTTGTCGCCCGGCTTCAGGCTACGGCCAAACTCTACGGCCCAATTGAAAGTTTCTTCTTCGCTATGAAAAAGCACCTTACAGCTTCTCCTTGAACTGTTCGTAGGTGAACTTGTGCAGCAAGTGGAACTTGCCCTGTTCATCGAACTTGCCGATGCTCGGGTGACGCACCCCGTTGAAGAACGTGGTTTTCACCATGGTGTAGTGGATCATATCCTCGAAGATAATCTTATCACCCACCTTGAGTGGTTCGTCGAAAGAGAAGTCTCCGAGTTGGTCGCCTGCCAAACAAGAATTGCCTGCTAGTTTGTATGTGTATTTCTTTTCGCCCGGCATTCCTGCACCGATCACTTCGGGGCGGTACGGCATTTCGAGGCAGTCCGGCATGTGTGCGCTGATCGATACGTTCAAGATGGCAATGTCCATTTCGTTGTGAACAAGGTCTCCGACCGAGGTCACGAGTTCGCCCGTTTGCCAGCCGACAGCTTCGCCCGGTTCCATAATGACCGTGAGGTGCGGGTAACGGTTGTGGAATTCGTTCAGAATACGGACGAGTTCTTCGCGGTGGTAATCCTTGCGGGTAATATGGTGTCCGCCGCCAAAGTTCACCCATTTCATTTGCGGCAGATATTTGCCGAAATGCTGTTCGAATGCCTTGAGTACGCCTTCCAGGGCGTCTGCATCTTGTTCGCAGAGGGCGTGAAAGTGTAGCCCTTCGATGCCGTCCAAGAGTTTCGGTTTGAACTCCGCTTCGGTAACGCCGAGTCTCGAAAACTTGCCGCAAGGGTTGTACAGGTCGGTCTCGACGGTCGAAAATTGCGGGTTCACGCGGATTCCGGCGCTTACTCCTGCTGCGAGGGTCTTTGCCTTAAAGCGCTGCCACTGGCTGAAACTGTTGAAGGTGATGTGGCCCGCACAGGCAAGAATCTGGTCGATTTCGTCGTCTTCGTAAACCGGAGCGAATACATGCACTTCCTTGCCCATTTCTTCCTTGGCAAGTCTTGCTTCGTTTAGGCTAGAGGCAGTTGCCCCTGCGAGGTACTGCCTAATCAGCGGAAAACTGCGCCAAAAGCTGTAACCTTTCAAGGCGCAGATTATTTTTACATTCCCGCGTTTCTGGATATCGTCCAGAATTTCCATGTTGCGGCGTAGTCTTGCCTCGTCCAACACGAAACAAGGGGAGGGAACTTGAGAATAATCGAGCATTTTTCCTGTAAATTTATCTTGCATACGCCAAAGATACCTTTTTTTGCCCCCGTACACCCCTTTTTTAAAAACCTTTAACTACATTTACAATGATGAGTGTATCTATGTATAAGCATATTGTTCTTTCGATTTTGTCCCTGGCTTTCGTAGGAATGCCTCTGGCTCAGACGACTTCTACTTCTGCTACGGTTGCAGCCCAGCCTTCTGCACCTGCCGCTACTGTCCAATCTTCTCCGTCTACGGCTCCGCAGCCGGCTAACCTCGCCAAGGTGGAATCCCAGGTGGTTTCTACCCCCCGTGGTGCGACGGCCACTTTGGACGAAATGATCCAGGCAAAGCTCGATTCCATGAACAGGGTGCAGGCTCCCACGGGTCCGCGTAATGGCGACAGCGTGGCAAAGGTCCAGGCCGACAGCGTCCGCAAGTTGATCCAGGATGGCAAGTATGTGCAGCGCATCCGCTACGACAAGAAGAATTTCGACCACTGGAATATCGATACAGTCCTCCAGAAGAAGATGAAGGAACAGGTGTTTGGTGCATGGCGTACGCCGATTATTGCACACGGTCATGCTTTCCGCGATGCGGAACTCCGCTTTGGTGCAAATGATACCTTGGTGGGCATTACCCGTACGTATTCCGACTCGGGCCGTTATCAGATGACGGGCGAATACACGTTCAAGGCTCGTTACCGTTTTGAAAACGAAACTTCTCTCATCAGCCGTGAAGTGTTCAAGGACCGTCAGGTGGTTCGTTGGGACTACATTACGTTCGATATCATCAAGGACTCCCTGCTTTACAATCTGAACAAACTGGAATTCCGCGATTTGAACGATAACTGGCTGAACGCCCTCCAGGGCTTCGATAACATTCCTGCAGAAGTCTACTTGCGCGATCCTAAGGGTACCGCCGAAATGAAGCAGGAACTGGAAAAGAACAAAAAGAAGAAGTAAGGCGGGTCCGTGAACGGGGGACGGAACACGTTTCGAATCCTCTTCGGATTTGCCCTGCTTATCCTGCTTGCAGGAATCTTTGGCTATTTGACACTATTTTCGGGAACGGTCGGGCTGTCGTGGTCCGACGCGTTTTTGTTTGACGATTCGGTGGCGAGTCGCGTGTTTTGGGATATCCGGGTTCCCCGACTGGTGGCGGCAGTCCTCTCCGGGATTTCGCTTTCGATAGCAGGCCTTTCGCTGCAGACCTTGTTCCGAAATCCGTTGGCAGGGCCTTTTGTGCTTGGCATTAGCAGCGGGGCAAGCCTAGGGGTGGCGCTCTCCTTGCTCGCGGGGTTTAGCTTTGGGCGCCTGGGCGTCCTTTCGGCGGCTGCCATCGGGGCGCTCGTGGTGACGGCGCTCGTGATGTCGGTGGCGAGTCACTTTCGTAATTCGACGGTGCTTTTGATTGTGGGACTTCTGATAGGCTACTTTATCGATGCGCTGGTGAGTCTTTTGATTGTCCAGGGGGATGCGGAATCGCTCAAGGTTTACGTGTCGTGGGGAATGGGGAGCTTTGGCCGGTTGACCTTCGACGGAATTTGGCTTTTTGTGGTTACGGTTGCCGTGGGGGTGGCGTTGATTGTGGTGTCGATGCGTTACCTGAATGCCGTTCGGATGGGCGAAGATTTTGCGGCGGGCTTGGGCGTGAACGTGCGCCTGGACCGAAAACTGGTGCTGCTCGGGGCGTCTCTTTTGGCGGCGTCTTCGACGGCCTTTTGTGGACCGGTGGCGTTTGTGGGTATCGCTGTCCCGCACCTTGCTTTTATGTTGTTCAAAACGGGAAACCACCGGGTGCTTTTGCCGGGGTCCGCTTTGTGCGGTGTCGTGCTTTGTTTGCTTGCGGGTTTCTTTTCTTCGGTTCCCTTGAATGCGGTGCTTAGTCTGGTGGGTGTCCCTGTGGTGCTTTCGGTGATTGTACGTGGGCGGGGGGTGCGCGAATGAGCTTGCTTTCTTGTACGGGCCTTGTGGTGGGCTATGCAAAATCAAGGAATGTTTCTGAAACGGGGTTAATAGCGCCTTTCGATTTTGAATTGCATTCTGGAGAAGTGGTTGCACTGCTTGGTGAGAACGGTTGTGGCAAGAGTACGCTGCTCAAGACGTTCGCCGGGATGATTCCTCCCTTGAAGGGAATTGTTACTTTGTCTAAAAATGAATCGTGGACGGCGCGGGAACGGGCTAAGTTTGTCGCCTTGGTGCGTATGGGTTATTTGGCAAATGTCTCCCTTGACCGCATGACGGTTCGTGAATTTGTGGGCCTGGGCAGAACTCCCTACGTAGGGCTTTTTGACGGCCATTCTGCCGAAGACGAAAGCGTTATCGACGAAGCCTTGAAACTTTTGGAACTGGAAAATTACGCTTCGCGCTGGGTGTCGGAACTTAGCGATGGGGAACGCAGCCGGGTGTTCCTTGCGATGGCGGTGGCGCAGCAGGTGAAGGTGTTGCTGCTCGATGAACCGAATGCGTTTTTGGATATTCCGCATAGCCATCGGCTTTTCAGGACTTTGAAGAAAATGGCCGCGGAACGCGAAATGGGGATTATCGTTTCGACGCATTCCGTGGAATATGCCGAGCGCTATAGCGACCGTATGATGGTCATTGCGGGTGGGCGCGCACGTGTGGCTGCTACCCAAGACGCTCGTGCAAACGGACTCCTGGACTGGACGGAAATTTGCTAATTCGTTGATAGATAAAGAATTGCAAAAAAAGGACCGAAACGACCCGCTTTCCGGGCCGTTTCTTAGTTATGAGCGCGCCTTGCTTAGGCAAGGCTTTGAGGTCTGAGTATTGAGTTAAAGTATGGCGCCGAA
>JAEEGG010010271.1_pt1 | contig 20720 bp, 19 predicted proteins | sample 9134161 | NCBI WGS metagenome assembly JAEEGG01 (sample SAMN16246543, study PRJNA631951) | gut metagenome | biome: gut microbiome; feature: rumen; material: CR-attached | host: Bos | place: Iran: Karaj | collected 2018-10 | reverse complement strand
TCGCAACCGAACCCAAACAATGCCGCCAGCCAGGAGTAGACGACTACCGCAAACTACTGCTGTCAAAGGATTTACCGCAAAAAGACCACAAAAAAAAGGCCTGCAACCATGAAGATTACAGACCTTGTATTAAAAATGCTGGTTATCAATAGAAGTGTGACATGAGCCAGTGCCAGAACTGAAGGAACATGTTTTGAGACAACATAGCGGTCTCTTTAAACTCTATTCTGCCATCCTCCAACTTGGTGTAGCCTATTCTCGTTCTTAATGCAGCTCGGATAGGAATCTTTGACTCCTCGAAGGCTTTGGCACGTAGGACCGGAAGTTCTTTGTTGTAAGCTTTCTGGTGTATGGAGGGAAATTCTTCCTTGATGTCGTCATACTTGCAACTCTTTATCAATCCCTCTTCTTGAGCTACCAACATGACCAAAGCGGCATCTTTGCCAACCTCCCCATTAGTCATGAAATGCAGGGTGTCCAATATCTCTTTTGACTTTTCCGGAAATTGTATGTTGCTTACAAATGATGTCGTTTTCTCTTCCTTACAGTATATATCAAACAGCCTGAGAAAGCCTAACACAAGTTTAGGGCCAAGGCCTGGTACAGATTTACGAAGCAACTGCTTCAGGAAAGATATTATTTCATCACGGTGTTTGGGGCCTCGTATATAAACGTATTCAATGACTCGTTTATGCCCCCTGTCTTTCTCGCAGAACTGCTCATAAGGTATGTCATGCCGGTTCATTATCATGATGATGACCTCTGCCGTTGACTGCAACGAAGGGGGCTGGATGTCATCATCGATGGTTCCGTCCGGACGCTCACGTAACTTGAGAAGCGACGTTATATAAGCAATGTTCCTTTCTTCAATGGACTTGCCATATTCCTTGTCCAGGCTCTCATAAAAATCCTCTAACTTATCCTTATCTTTTGCCATTTTTCTTGTTCGCTTTTATATTCTTCTTCGACTTCTTGTCACGGTTTTTCCTCTATGATTTCCAAATCCTTGTTTACATAATATACTGGCTGCTTATAGGCATAACACATCAGTACAAAGCGGTCATTCAGATTCATTGAGGTGTAATGGTTGACGGCATCGCTTCCTTCGCTATGAAGCCCAGCTGCATACATGTTAATCTGCGCCTTGGTCAGAATATCGACATGAGTTTTACGGCATGTCTTACTACTGGCAAGTTCGTAGAGGGGCAGATAGTTGTTGTTGCCGAGCTCATCATCAAAGACGGCACACTTACGGTCAATGCCACAATGTTTCATGAGCTCCTTTATCTTCACGTTATAACCACTCTTCCCGCTAACATATTTCAGGATATGAAAGTTGAACTTATACTTCATAATGATATCATAGGCAAAGCGCATAACTGGCGTCTGAACCTCCTTACGGGTAACATTCTCTCTCAAAGTCTTTTCCGGCAGATAGTGAACAAACATAATACCATCATCTGAAACGCTGATATTATCCATTGACAATCGCTTAAACTCGCTGATACGGCAACCGAAGGCGCATTGTAGAACAAAAGCGTCCTTTGTTTCCTGTAATGACTCTGGAACCTCCGTGTCTCTCACCATTTGGAATTCATCCTGCAAAAGGAATATAGGTGGGTCGTAAGACTCACGCATCATGGTACGTTTCTTGTTCTTACCCAAGTGTATGAATGGGGAAATGTTCAATTCGCCTTTCTCTATCAGCTCATTGAAAAATGCCTGGATCTTCTTCATCTTTGTGGCAACCGTATTCTGGTCACGGCGTTCTGTGGGTATGTTTCTTGGCTTAACCATATCATACAAGCTCTTATGTTTGTCCACGTATTTGTATTCATCAAACAGGAACTGACGGAAATCCATCAAGTCATCAGCATCAAATTCTGATGGAGTTACTTTCAATCTATGATGAATTGTCAGGAATCTGGTCAGTTCACCTAACGACACCTTATAATGCTTTTGGCGTCCCTCGCCAAAATTACCATCCCGCAAGCCGTCTTCGATAAACTTTGAGAATCTATCAATAAGCGTTAGTTCGGTCAGGGCCTTCATATTTTTCTGAGGATGCAGTACACTGGTTATTGCCTCTTCAAAATCCTCAGCAGTTATTCGAGTCTTGTCCTTTGCTTCACACAACTGTTTGTATGCAGTTTCCATAGCATCAATTTCCGTGTCTATATCAAGTTTCAGTTGCTTGTTATATACACTCACACGGGGTTTAAGTTCACCAGTATCTGTAAACTTATCCAGATCTTTAAGGTCTGCGTCGATTTCACTCTTATGATACAGGTCAACACCTCTTCCATCGCGCAAACGGAAACGGAGCCTTATGGTTCCTTCCTGTTTGTTTGTCCTCTTTACTATTGTAAGTCCTTTCATACCTATTTTATTATTAAAGCGTGTTTAAAATGTGGTGCAAAGGTAGTCATTTTGCACCACCAAACCAAAATATTGCACCACATTCTTGAAACGCTTTAATATATTTAACTCTGTAAAATACTGATTTACAGAGCAAACCATTTCAAAATTATTTCACGGTATTTCGGATTTTGAATCCCAAACGGATCACCAAGAACAATCCGCAAGAAACTGTTTATCCAGTCGCTTGCGGATTTTCTTTTTGCTAATCATTGAAAATAGCCCAAGCCTTCATAATGACATCTATTTGTTTGATAATAAGCTGGTTACACTATGAAGGCTTGTCTTTTAAGCCTTCATTAAGCCTTCATAAAAGCTCCTAATCTGTATAATAATAGGGCTAAAATGGGCAAAATTACGCTTTAAACTATTGGTTGTCAAGCTGTTCCCTCATGGCAAAGATAAAGGGAACAGTGTGTTCCCACGTCGGGAACAATCTGTTCCCATGGAGGGAACTGACTGTTCCCAACGTGGGAATTAAGGGGAACAAATATCCGAATGATGACTTTGTGAGTAATGAAAGTTCACTCTTCCCTGTATTCGAGGATGTCGCCTGGCTGGCAACCCAACTCGCGACAGATGGCTTCGAGGGTGGTGAAGCGTACGGCCTTGGCCTTGCCCGTCTTCAGGATGGAGAGGTTGGCAAGGGTTAGTCCTACACGCTCTGCCAGTTCGCTAAGCGACATTTTGCGCTTGGCCATCTCAACATCGAGATTTACAATGATCTGTCCCATAGGCTCCTTATATGGTTAGATCCTGTTCTTCCTTCAACTTCATGGTGTCCTTGATGAACTTAGGCACGACGAAGTAGCAGATGACCATACAGAACACAGGTCCCTGGAAAAGAGTGCGGGCGAGTTTAATGATATGCTTAGTGCTTTCGCCTTCAAGGCTGTTGCATACGCCGAACTCCAGCACATAGCCAGCAATGCCCATATAAACCAGGCAGGATACACCAATGACATAGTACAGCCAGATACACCAGCGTGAGTACTGCTTATTGATGTAAATAAGGTAAGCGAGAGTCATGTAGATGCAGAAGAAATACGTGCGTGCAATGTTGTCGATGAGGTAGCAGAGATTCTGCCAATAGTCGTATTCCGTCGTAGCATTGTTCATACGATTGACATCACCATACATCAGATAAGCCATTAATACAGCCAACAGCACCAAGCAGATCGTCGAGAAGATGTTCTTGGCAGCATAGTTCAATAGATTCTTTTTCTCCATATTCGTTTATCGTTTTAATTTGTTTATTTATCGATTATCGATATGCAAAGGTATGTACTTTCTTCATACGAACCAAATAAAAACGATAAAAGTTTATCGAATTTCGATATATTTAACAATTCAAGGATAGGGGGTGATGGTACAGACGGTGGCTTGGCAGTATTTCTTAAGGAGGTCTTGAATGAAACAGGCGTTATCGGCTACACGCTGGCAATTACCATCGTAGCCGTTGATGAGGACGACGAGGTGGGTGGTTTGGAGGGTCATCTTCGTGCGTTCATGGTCGCTGGTGGGAGTGCCCACTCCGCCTTGCGCATCGCGATAGACAGGTAGTCCTGCGATGTTCAGCATGCCTCGTCCGATACCCTCGTAGGGTTCGCCTTCCCGTCCAATGCCAAGGGTCAGGGTGTCGCCTACAAAATGGTCGGCATCGAAACCACCGATGCTGTAACCATAGGCGATAGAGGCCAGATTGACGAGATCGACGAGGGTGTCGATCTGATAGAGTTCCTTACCCTGCAGCATACGACGAATGAGTTGTTCGCTGGCAGGACGATAGCGTGAGGGATCCTTGCCGCAGGCTTTGTAGACGCGACGGGTGGCAGCTATACCAGGCAGTTCCTTCAGACTCTCTGTGGTCAGTTCTTGACGGAAACGTTCTTCCAAGACATGAATCTCATCCCAGAGCTCTGCACAATATTCGCTGTTGACGACTTGCGCCTCGACTGCTGCCCCAACGAAATTGGGGCATACTTTTTCTATCTCCTGGGAAACGATGATGTTCATACGATGGCGTTAAGGAGTTCCTGTTGGATAATACCATTGGTGGCTACGACGCTGTTGCCTTTGGTGAAGTCTGCTGAGCCGCTATAGTCTGTAACCACGCCTCCAGCCTCCATTACGATGAGGGCTCCAGCCATATAGTCCCATTGTCCGATATACTGTTCAGCATAGCCATCGAGACGACCAGCTGCCACATAACAGAGCGACATGGCAGCAGAACCGTTCATGCGAATGCTGGCACAATGACCATAGAAAGTGTCAATGAAATGCTTGGCTGTGGGCTTGTAGGCCTCGCTGTTATAGGGGAGTTGCAAGCAAAGCAGAGCATCTTCGATCTTCTGCTGACTAACGTGAATGGGCGCGCCATTCAGATAGGCGCCACCTTCTTGCCAAGCATAGTAGCACTCATCTGCACAGATCTCATAGACAACTCCCATGATGATCTGCTGTCCCTGCATTAAGGCGATGCTGACAGCATAGGGGGCATACTGATGGATGAAGTTGGTGGTTCCGTCGAGCGGATCAATCACCCAGACATACTGCTCCTGGTCATGACCTGCCGATCCTTCTTCTGTGATGAAGCCTGCCTCAGGCAACAGTTCTCGCAAGGCTGCAACGATACGAGCCTCAGAGCCTTTGTCTACATAACTGACATAGTCGTGGGCGTGTTTCCGCTCAACCTTACTGAGCGAGAACTTCGCGCGTTCCTCTTTAATATAAGACCCTGCGCTCTTTGCGATGTCGCAAACAGCGAGGGTCATTCTTTTCAGTTCCGTCTGATCCATGTTAATCGTCAGGATTACTCTTGTAGTGGTATTCCTGGATGTTGGGGTTAGAGCCCAGATCAACCTCGTTGTTGTTGGTGGGCTGGATGATCTTCTGGTTGTAACCCTTGTGTACAGGACCTACGTCGAGTAGGATATCCTTGTAGTTGATGGTTGGGATAACCAGTCCGAACACACCAAAGCCAACACGGATGCCCTCAGGATGGAGGTTGTTGCGCAGATGGGTTGTTGCGTAGAAGGTATGACGATACACCTCCAGACGGTTATACATGTGATAAGCCTTTCTGGTGTCCTCAGCAATCTTGGTGGTGTCAGCCTCTGTGAAGATGAAACCAAAGTTATTCACGTCGTCGTCAATGTCATCACCCTTGATGCTGTCGTTTTCTTGCAGACACTGCATAATGTTGTCTGTCATTTCCTTTTGCATCTTCTTCTCTGTCGGTGTGGTGAAGTAGGCAATGATAAGTCCTACAATGATGACTACAGCAAGCATAATCAACCTGCCGAGACAGCTGTGCATAAATGCCTTCCCTACGGAGTCTGTCGTCTTGAAATTTCCTCTGTCTGATTGATACATATCGATTAAGTTTGGTTATTAAATTTGGTTGTTGTGAATAAGATTCATAAATTCCTGTCTGGTCTTGGCCTGGTTAAAGGCACCACTGAAGTCGCTGGTGGTGGTGATGCTGTTCTGCTTCTCCACACCACGCATCTGCATACACATATGCTTGGCCTCGATAACCACCATTACACCCAGAGGTTTCAACGTCTCCTGGATGCAATCCTTGATCTGCTGGGTCATACGTTCCTGAACCTGCAGACGGTGGGCATAGATATCTACGACACGAGCGATCTTCGACAGACCAGTGATATAGCCATTGGGGATATAGGCCACGTGAGCCTTGCCATAGAAGGGGAGCATGTGGTGCTCGCAGAGAGAGAAGAAGTCGATATCCTTCACGATGACCATCTGGGAGTAGTCCTCCTTGAAAAGGGCATCAGTGAGAACCTTATGGGCATCCATCTGGTAGCCTCGAGTCAGCACCTGCATGGCTTTGGCCACACGCATGGGGGTCTTCTCCAGACCTTCGCGCTCAGTATCTTCTCCCAGAAGCCTGAGTACCTCCTTGTAATGGCTTGCCAGCTCGTCGAGTCCTTCTCTGTAATCTGTTTCTGGATTCATGATAGGTTTGGGGTTGTTATCTATTCTGACTGATAGGCTACTGTGATCTTTCCCTTGACGATGATAGCCGACGTATAGCCGAGATTCTTGACTCGGGTGAGTACCTCGTGAGCCTCCTCGTAAGTGGCATAGTTACCCATGCGGCAGATCCATCGCGGAGAGTAGAAGTGCACATAGACGGGAACGCCAGGGAAAAGAGCTCTAATCTCGCTACCTGTAGCCTCAGCCTTGATACGGTCGTTGCGGGAGTTGCCTCCAGCAAACACCTGAACGCGGTAGCCAGTGACCTTTCGTCCGCCTTTGGTCACTTTCTTGTCTGTATCAACAGAGTCCGTCTTGGCGGTATTGTTGTCCTGACCCTGTGGCTTCTCGGCCTGCTTCTCCTTATTATCTTGTTTGTCTTTCTTATCCTGGTTTGTAGCAGAATGGTTTTTATCTGTTTGCTTCTTGGGCTCTGCCTGTTTAGCCGTTCCATTCACAAGGTCGTCGATGGCCTTGTCCTGGGTAACAGTAACCTGTCCTTCACCAGCCTTGCTCTGCTGGAGCCTTTGGGTGAAAGATTGAGCCCCTGCAGGGCAAAATGACAAATGACAAATGACAAATGATAAACTAATCAGCCACCATTGTCTTTTAGAAATACTGGTTTTCTTCATAACAGTTCTTTTTTATTTATCATCTATCATTCATCATTTGTCATTTATCTTTAGGACGGAGTCCGCTTATTTCCAAGCGTCAATGATTCCCTTGAAATCAGCAGCCTTCAGTGAAGCGCCACCAATCAGACCACCATCGATATCAGGCTTAGCAAACAGCTCAGGAGCGTTGCTGGCCTTGCAGCTACCACCATAAAGAATCGTGGTATCATCAGCTACAGCCTGACCATACTTCTCAGCGATGATTGAACGGATGTAAGCGTGAATCTCCTCAGCCTGCTCAGCAGTAGCGGTCTTACCAGTACCGATGGCCCAGATGGGCTCGTAGGCGATAACGATCTTACGGAAGTCCTCCTCAGAGAGGTTGAATACTGAACCCTCGAGCTCGGCCTTAACAACCTCGTTCTGCTTGCCAGCCTCGCGCTCCTCCAGGCTCTCACCGATACAGAAGATAACCTTCAGATCGTTCTTCTGAGCGAGCAGCACCTTCTCTTTCAGAATCTCAGGAGTCTCCTTGTAGTACTCACGACGCTCTGAGTGACCCAGAATCACATACTGAGCACCAGTGCTCTTAACCATCTCGGCACTTACCTCACCAGTGAAAGCACCCTTCTCCTTATCAGCGCAGTTCTCAGCACCCAGACCGATGATGTCCTGATCGAGGAACTGTGCGATAGATGCGAGGTGGATAAACGGTGTGCAAATCACTACACCACAGTTGGGCTTGTCTGCCTTCAATGTCTCGTTCAGCTCCTTTGCAAGAGCGATACCATCCTGGAGATTCATGTTCATCTTCCAGTTTCCTGCTACAATTTTCTTTCTCATAATTACTTTTTCTTCAATTAAAGGGTTATTATTCTTTTCTTTCTTACCTTTTCTTATCCATTTGGTCCATGCCCAGAGGCGGTCTGCTATCGTCAACACCACCAATGGCAGCACAAACCACGTAAGTATCCAGAGTATCTTCTTCGCCGCATTGTCTGAAGGCATCTGTCCCAGTACAATCTCCTCGAGTTTCCCTTCCATCTCTGTCTCGTCAGGTAGGGCGTTATGACTCCATTTGCGGATGATCGTGCCATCCTTCATCAACATCAGACCAGGATTACTTCTTATCATCGTCTTCAGCGTGATGTCGTCCGTATGGCAGTAGGGGTACTCGGCTCCTGTCATGTCCTGCCAGCGGACGATGGCTTTCTCCTGACTGGCTGTTAGGCAGTAGAATGGGTAGCCGTATTCCTGACTATACTCGTAGATCCGGTTGATCTCGTCGAGCTGAGAGTCGTCAGCCTCTTCCAAATGGGGGGCTATTAATAAAAAGGTGTAACCCTCGCTGTTCAGCACTTGTTCAGTGATGTCCTCCCCCTCATCGGCTGTCTCCATGAAGAACTCTGCGTATGGCGATTCCTCTCCATTCATCATCTTCTGCCATCCAGCCCTGAGGTCAGTCCCTATGTGGTAAGGACGGAAATCGAACTGGGGTAGGGTGTAGAGACTACGACCAGCAATGATCAGCAGAATGAACAGAGCCGAATAGTTCATCACGATCCATTGGTTGGATTCGCTGATGAGTCGTGCCATATCCAGAGGCCATTTGCTTACTACGAAGGCTGCTCCCAAGAGGATGGCGTTCTTCCAGAAAGTCTGCCAGTTGGTGAGCACCAGCGCATCGCCGAAGCATCCGCAATCCGTGACGGGATCTGATATCGCCAGCCAGAGTGTCAGCAGGGTCATGATAGTCATCATCACCAGTACTATCTTCGAGACCAGTCGTCTTCGGATGGCGAAGAGCAGACAGATTCCCAGGAAGAACTCCAGGGCTGAGAGTAGTACGGAGGCTGATAATGTCATCAGGTCAGGCACATACTGGGCCAGTCCCCAAGCGGCGAGATAGTCGTGTATCTTATACTGCGTCCCCAGAGGGTCTACCGCCTTGACGAATCCTGAGAAGATGAACGTCATGGCGAGTAGCAGACGACAGATATTGACGGCTATCTTTCTCACTCCGATAATTTAATTACTCCAAAGACCGCGTAATTGATAATGTCCATATAGTTGGCGTCGATGCCCTCTGAGACGAGTGTCTCGCCTCCCAGGTTCTCGATCTCCTTGATGCGCTCAATCTTCGTCAGGATCAGATCGGTATACGAGCTAACTCGCATCGAGCGCCACGCCTCGTCGTAGTCGTGGTTCTTACGCTTCATCAGCTCCAGTGCCTCGTGGGCAAACTGATCGTAGAGGCGCATGGCCTCTTTATTGTCCATATCCACCGTATCGGCAAATCCTTTCGAGAGTTGAATCAGTCCTACGATACCATAATTAATCAGGGCGATGAACTCGGGCCTGATACCTTCACCCACCAGCGATTCCTTCTTGATCTCCAACGAACGGATGCGTTTGGCCTTGATGAAGAGCTGGTCGGTAAGAGCCGTTGGACGCAGGATGCGCCAAGAGGCTTTATAGTCATGAAGCTTCTTCTCAAACAGGGTCCGACATTCCGCCAGAGCCTGCTCAAACTGAGCGTTTGTCTTTTCCATATTGGTCATATCGGGTGCAAAGATAAACAATAAAAATGAAATAATGAAATAATGAAAGAATGAATTTTACCAAAGGGGCGATTTTTTCATCTCCCTCATTTTCATTCTTTCATTTCTTTCATTTTCTCCATCTCACCTTCTTTCATTTTCTCGCGAATGTATCTGATCTTCGCCCCAAGCACCTCGAACTGGGTTCGGATGGAGTCTCTCTTGATGCGGGTTTTGGTGAGCAAAGTCAGCTCTTCAGGCGTGGCCTTCAGAGCTGCTTTGTCTTTTTCCACCTTCTGTTGCAGGGAGTCGAGCACATGATTTGTTACTTGTAGCAGACTATCTGTTACTCGCAACTCCTCCTGGGCTTTCCTCAACTCCGTTTCCTGCTTCTCCTTCAAGGCAGCCTTGCGACGATTGATCTCTTGACGGGTCTTCGTTTCTCCGCAAGCCCCCAGCATCAGAGCCGCTATGATGATAAGTGCTAAGTTTCTCACCTTCTCACTTTTCATTTTTCACTTTTCACTTCTAATTCATTCTCCCAATTTCTTGCCACTCATCAGGAGCTCTACCAGCGGACGATCCTTATAAGTATGACGCTGCTGATCCCAGAATCCGAAGTCGGCATCGTAGCACCATGTGGTCCAGGCAATGTTGAACTCGTCGAAGACGGTCAGCATATCGCGATACCAGTTGTAGGCCAACTCACGATCTACAGGCTCGTAAACACCCCACTCGCCACAGAACAGTTGAAGGTCGTATTTCTTCGCAGCCTCGATGGCATCCTTGAACTGCTCGCGGATCTTGTTGATATCCCAAACAGTCTCTGTATACTGCTTCAGTTCGGGCTTGATGCTCTCAGGAGCTGCATCGAAGTCTTCCTTCGATACCAGCACACCAGGATAATGCACCTTACCCTTATAGGCTGCACACAATGGTGACCACCAAGCACCATAGTGGGTGAGGATCATCGGGTTGTAATAGTGGAAGGAGAGGATGATGTTCTTATCGCCCTCAGGCACCTTCAGATATTTGATGGTCTCATGGCCCTGCCACATGTTTGAGCCAATAACGAGTGTGCGCTGAGGCTCCAGTTTGCGCAAGGCCTTGTGGACCTTAGCTACCAACTGGTTCCACATCTCGTGCTCTGGGGCTACGGGCTCGTTCATGAACTCATAGGCCACCCAGTCGTTGCTTCTGTCCTTCAGGAAGGCAGAAAGCTGGCGCCAGAGGTTCAATAGTCCCTCTTGAGCTTCCTCAGAAGTGAACAAGGTGTTCGCAGCCTGACCTTCCTCGTTTACAGCATTGAAATAGTGCGAACGGATGATGTGCAGATCGACGATGGCGCGAAGGTTATGCTTCTTCGACCAGTCGAGGGCGTTATTCAGCAACTGCCAAGCCTCAGGGAGTTGGTTGCCCTTCTCATCCCAGAACTGCACCTCGTCGATGGGGATGCGTACAAAATCGAAGCCCAGCTCCTCCAGACGAGCGAAGTCGTCCTCCTGGATATGGAGTCTGCGAGCCTCACCACGCTGCTCTGACTGAGAGAGCCAATGGCTCACATTCGTACCTCGCTTGATGCGGAAGTTATTCACCTTTCCTGTCTGGGCAAAGCAAGACAGCGAAACAAACATAGCTGCAATCACAGCTGCCATTACGAAAAAGTTCTTTTTCATACCTCTTTAGTCTTTAGTAATCATTAATATGTTCAATTTGGCTACAAAGATAAGAAAATTATTCGAGTTGACGAAGAGAAAACAACTCTTTTTGCTTCTGCCGTAGAAAGATATTGCGGAAACTATTTAACAAACACCTGAAAATCCAGGCCGTTTTTGCAACCAAGTCGTCTGACGCTCGCAAATACGCGAAATATGAGGCGTTTTGTAAGTGACTGATAGCGTGATCGTTACGAAATATTGTTAAGACTTATTACCTGATTATGCCTCCAAAACACCCCAAAATCGGCTGTTTTTGGCTCTAAAAAGCTTGGAGTTTAGACGTACTAAAGTGGGACTTTACTCGGAGTAAACCTCTACTTTGCTCCGAGTAAAGTCCCACTCAACCAAATTCAACCTTATTTTTTCCTTCCAGAAACTCTGGATTGCGAAAATCCAAATGTTAAATTTGGATGAATATTTGTTACATCATTTATTGTTTTTAAACGCGCGGAACTTGGTAAGAAGCTCCTGATACACGTTAGGATTGAGGAAAAAGAGGCGTGAGTCGCCATCGTTTCCTTTCAACTTGCGAGGATTGCCTACGGCATGGTTGAAGTTGAATGACATCTGGATCTTATCCTTCTCTGCTACAGGTATGACTGTGAACTGATAATTTTCGTCGCAAATGATGATGTCATCGCCAACGAAGTTCTTTTCCTCTTCCTCGCTACGTAAGAAACTCTGCACTTGCCATCCTACGAGCGGCCTTTCCATATTCCAGTCGCGCGTCTGCACAACAAGGTATTTCTTGCCCTCAAAAGTGATCAGTGGAAGTGCATTCTGGAAATAGTTGATTTGGGCTGCGATGTAAGCCTCCAGCGCTAATTCCAGGGAGATATTGGCCTCGTCCATATTCTCGATGCGATTGTTCTCAGGTGCCATGGCATTGTCGTAGAAAGCCTCCTGAATCTTTGGGAAAGCGCGGAAAGGCTGAGAATACACCATCATCTGTGCGTAGATCAGTTTGGTGCCTATAGTAACAGGATCTCCCTTGCCCAGCTCCTCTTCGAAAGCGTCCATCGCCTTCTCCATATAGTTGAAAGTGTTCTCCGCATTCTGTTTCTTCATGTTGATAATGCCGAGTGCATAATAGGTGAGTCCCTTCAGCGTATCCTGAGGTACGGGCTGGGCCAACGCAATCTTCAGGGCTTTGTTGGCATACTCAAGGGCTCGATTAGTATCCATCTTATCGCCCATGTCATCACTAATAAACGCTACTGCAGCTTTATACTGCTTTTTACCATCCGTTGGGTTCGCATCAGCCAACTTGGCCGCAGCCTCTGCCTCCTTCAATGCTTCCTCAACAGTTCTCTGAGCCTTTACCTCAGTGGTTGTCATTGCGCAGCAAAGGACGGCTGCGATCGTCATCAGAAATTTCTTCATTGTCATTGTTGGTTTGTTGATTATTATGGCGCAAAGGTAGGCATAATTTCTTAGAAAATTCCAAATTAATTTGGATTTTCGTTCAATTTTAACTATCTTTGCAGTCTGAAAGTGAAAGAAAAGGATGAAACTATATAGCGACGAAGAATTAGCAGAGATTCTTGACCAGGAAATATTCCACCAGATTAGTGAGGCTGCAGACCGTTTGGGGCTGGAGTGTTACGTCGTGGGTGGCTATGTGAGGGATATCTTCCTCGAAAGGCCATCGAACGATATCGATGTGGTGGTTGTGGGAAGCGGCATCTCTGTGGCTGAAGAACTGAAGCGGATGGTGGGCAAGAAGGCTCACCTCTCTGTGTTTAAGAACTTCGGTACGGCCCAGGTGAAGTGGAGAAGTGAAAAGCGAAAAGTGAAAAGTGAAAAGTGCGATGAGTGGATTGAGGTGGAGTTCGTGGGAGCCCGAAAGGAGAGCTATAGCCACGACTCTCGCAAGCCCATCGTAGAGGATGGCACTTTGGAAGATGATCAGAATCGTCGAGACTTCACCATCAACGCGATGGCTATCTGTCTGAATAAGAGTCGGTTCGGTGAGTTGGTCGACCCCTTTAATGGTCTGGCAGACCTTGAGGATGGTATTATCGCCACACCTCTCGAACCTGGGATTACCTTCTCGGACGATCCCTTGAGGATGATGCGCTGTATCCGTTTCGCTACCCAATTGAACTTCGTGATTGAAGACGAGACTTTCGAGGCCCTCGAAAGGATGGCCGACAGAATCAAGATTGTAAGTGGCGAGCGCATCAAGGATGAACTGAATAAGATCATCCTCTCGCCAGTACCCTCGAAAGGATTCGTGGATCTGCAGCGTTGTGGACTCCTGAATATCATCCTGCCAGAGTTAGCTGCCCTCGATATTGTAGAGCAGAAGAACGGAAGGGCACATAAGAACAACTTCTACCATACGCTGGAGGTGCTGGATAATGTAGCTGCTCACTCTGATAATCTCTGGCTCCGTTGGGGGGCGTTGATGCACGATATAGGTAAGACCAAGTCGAAGCGCTGGGATCCTGCCATTGGCTGGACCTTCCATAATCATAATATGATAGGTGCGAAGATGGTGCCCCAGATATTCCGCCGACTGATGCTTCCGATGGACATGAAGATGAAATATGTGCAGAAGCTTGTCGACCTCCATATGCGTCCTATCGCCATAGCGGATGATGAAGTGACAGATTCAGCCGTTCGTCGTCTGTTGAATGATGCTGGCGAGGATATCGAGGATCTGATGACGCTCTGCGAGGCGGATATCACATCGAAGAATGAGGTTCGCAAGAAAATGTTCCTCGAGAACTTCCGTATGGTGCGTGAGAAACTCGCTGATTTGAAAGAAAAGGATTATGTGCGTTTGCTCCAACCCGTCATCGATGGCAATGAGATTATGGAGATGTTCCACCTGAAGCCCTCTCGCGAAGTGGGCGTTCTGAAACAATATCTGAAGGATGCTGTACTTGATAATAAGGTGGAGAACGAACGCGAACCCTTGATGGCCCTCTTAATGGAAAAGGCAAAACAAATGAAACTGATATAAAATATGAGAAAACTACTAACTATTATTGCAATTCTGATGACCCTGCAGACGTGGGCCAATTCAGTGGATGAACTGTTGGAACGTATTGACAAAGGCGCTTCGACCAAGTTTAAGATTGAGAAGGTGAAGAGCGACATAGATTTCTTTGAGCTGGATCAGGCTGGGAAGAAAGTTGTGGTGAGAGGCAACAACTGGGTGAACATCGCCTCTGGTGTCAACTGGTACTTGAAGTATTATGCTGGTATCCATCTTTCTTGGAACCAGATGCAAGCCAAACTACCAGCTCAACTCCCAGCTGTAACGAAGAAAGAGCGCCACGAGACGGATCTCGGACTTCGTTACGACTTCAACTATTGCACATTCTCCTATTCAATGGCCTTCTGGGACTGGAATCGTTGGGAGAAGGAAATCGACTGGATGGCGCTTCATGGCGTGAATCTTCCTTTGGCTATCGTTGGTGAGGAATGTGTGTGGCGCAACATGCTGCTGAAGTTGGGCTATACAGAGAAAGAGGTGGGCGAGTTTATCGCTGGCCCTGCTTTCCTGGCTTGGTGGGAGATGAATAACCTCGAAGGGTGGGGTGGACCTCTGCCACTTTCATGGTATGCTCGTCAGGAAAAGCTCCAGAAGCAAATCCTGGCTCGTATGAAGCAACTCGACATGCATCCCGTTCTGCCTGGATATTGTGGAATGGTGCCTCACGATGCCAAGGAGCGCTTAGGTTTGAATGTAGCCGATGCTGGTCTGTGGAATGGTTTCCAGCGTCCAGCTAATCTTCTGCCTACGGATGCCCGATTCTCGGAAATCGCCACCTTATATTATAATGAGCTTACCAAACTCTTCGGAAAAGCCGATTATTACTCGATGGACCCCTTCCATGAGAGTAATGATGATCCTTCGATCGACTACGCCAAGGCTGGTGAGGCGATGATGCAAGCGATGAAGCGGGTGAATCCCAAGGCCGTTTGGGTGATTCAGGGTTGGACGGAGAATCCTCGTCCGCAGATGGTGGATGGCATGAAGACGGGCGATCTCTTGGTGCTCGACCTCTTCTCAGAATGTCGCCCCATGTTTGGTATCCCCAGCATCTGGAAGCGCGACGAGGGTTATAAACAGCACCAGTGGCTCTTCTGTCTCCTCGAGAACTTTGGCGCCAATGTAGGTTTGCATGGTCGTATGGACCAGTTGCTCGATAATTTCTATGGTGCCAAGAAGAATTGCGTGGGTATCGGCTTTACGATGGAGGGCTCAGAGAATAATCCTGTGATGTTCGAGTTGATGAGCGAACTCCTTTGGCGCCCAGAGAAATTTACCAAGGAGACTTGGGTGAAGGACTATGTGAAGGCTCGTTATGGTGTGGAGGATCCCACCATCGAGAAGGCTTGGCTCATTCTTGCTAATAGCATCTATAATTGTCCTGCTGGCAACAATCAGCAAGGCCCTCACGAGAGTATCTTCTGTGGCAGACCTACGCTGAATAACTTCCAAGCGTCATCTTGGTCAAAGATGAAGAATTATTACGATCCTGCTGATACGAAGGAGGCTGCACGATTGATGAATAGTGTAGCAGAGAAGTATCGTGGCAACAATAATTTTGAGTTTGACCTGGTGGATATCACGCGTCAGGCTCTCGCTGATCAGGCTCGTCAACAGTATCAGCATACGATAGCTGATTACAAGGGTTTTGCTCGTAAGGAATTTGATGAGGATGCGGCTCGCTTCCTGAAAATGTTGCTGATGCAGGATAAACTTTTGGGTACACGCTCTGAATTCCGCTTGGGTCATTGGACGCAGGATGCTGTGAATGCTGGGGTAACACCTGAGGAGAAGAAACTCTACGAGTGGAATGCCCGAGTGCAGATTACAACCTGGGGCAATCGCTATTGTGCTGATAAGGGTGGACTTCGTGATTATGCCCACAAGGAGTGGCAAGGTTTGTTGAAAGACTTTTACTATCCACGTTGGAAGGCATATTTCGATGCCCTCGCTGCCCAAATGAAGGCCCAGACGGCTCCTCAGCCTGAACTCTTAGGTGGAGGTCCGAATGCTACCAAGACAGCTGCTGAGTTGTTTGCAATGGCTTTGCCACAAGAAGTGAAGCTGGATTATTACGCAATGGAAGAACCTTGGACACTACAGCAGAATCCCTATTCCGCAGCCCCAGAAGGCTCACCTATAGATGTGGCCAAGGAGGTCATGGAGTTGATAAAATGATGATTGTGATATGGAAAAGTCAAAGCGATTACTGAGTCTCGATATCCTGCGTGGTATTACTGTAGCAGGCATGATCCTTGTAAACAATGGTTGGGGCGAGTCCTTTGAGATGCTTAAGCACTCCAAATGGAATGGTATGACACCTTGCGATTTGGTCTTTCCGTTCTTTCTCTTTATCATGGGCATCTCATGTTATCTATCGTTGGTGAAGTCGGAGTTCAAACCTACACCACAAGTCATCCGTCGTATCATCAAACGAACAGTGTTGCTCTTTGTGATAGGTTTGTTTATCAACTGGTTCGATCATGCGATAGAAGGTGATCTGCTTTGTTTTGGTCATCTCCGCATATGGGCAGTCATGCAGCGTATCGCCTTGTGTTATGGTATCGTGTCGCTCTTTGCTTTGTTCTGTAACCATAAGTACACGATTCCTGTCATTATAGGCCTTTTGGTCATATATGCGGCTATCCTTGTATTTGGTAATGGCTATGCCGAGGATGCGGATGTTAATATTTTGGCGCAGGCCGATCTGAAGCTCTTTGGCTATGATCATATCTATCATAAGAGTCCTGTGGATCCTGAAGGTCTGATGGGCACCATCTCCTCTGTGGCTCATGTGCTGTTGGGCTTCTATTGTGGCATGCTGATTCGAAAGAGAGAGACCATCGAGCAGAAGGTGATTGCCCTCTTCGTCGTAGGAACGGTATTGGTGATTGGAGGTTATCTGCTTTCCTATGGCCTTCCTCTCAACAAGCGCATCTGGAGCCCCAGCTATGTGATGATGACCTGCGGATTGGCTTCTCTGCTTCAGGCTTTCCTGATGTATGTTATTGATATTCAAAAGAAGTCGGGATGGACGACCTTTTTCCATGTCTTTGGTGTGAATGCCCTCGCCCTCTATGTGTCGAGTGAACTGCTATCCATCCTTCTGAAGAACTTCGGTTTGTCAGAAATCGTGTATAATGGCATCCATGCTGTTATAACTGCATTGAAGTGGGCATCACTTGTCTATGCCGTTTATTTCGTGTTGCTTAATTTTGCCATTGGCTATGTACTATATCGGAAAAAGATATATATAAAACTATAATAGGCAATAAACTTTGTTAAAAAATAGGGAGGGCTGATATATCTAAAGATATATTTTTCGTACCTTTGCATCTCGAAAACTAAATAGACCATTCGTAGTTTTCGAGATGCAAAAGGTTATAGACGATTAGAATTAATTAATGATAAGTATGAAAAAGAACAAAATTTTGATGTTTGCTGCCGCAACGATGCTGATGGCTTCTTGCGGTGGTGGAGGTGGTCGCCCGAGTTTTGGCGACAACGAGTTTCCTGTTGTAACTGTAGGAACAGCCAGCACGACGATGCAGTCTACTTATCCTGCTACGATTAAGGGTGTACAGGATGTTGAGATTCATCCGAAGGTTCAGGGCTTCATCACACAGGTGAATGTCCGTGAGGGTCAGACAGTCAGTGCTGGACAGGTGTTGTTTGTGCTCGACAATGTGACCTATCAGGCACAGGTGCGTCAGGCTCAGGCCTCAGTGAACACCGCTACGGCTTCCTGCAATACGGCCAAGTTGAATTACGAGAACTCGCAGAAATTGCACGAGAATGGTGTGATTGGTGACTTTGAACTGCAGTCTGCAACCAACCAATACGAGCAGGCTAAGGCCAGTTTGGCTGCAGCAGAGGCAAACCTTGCTTCTGCCAAGGAGATGCTGAGTTTCTGCTATGTAAAGAGTCCTGCTTCTGGTGTGGTGGGTTCTCTGCCTTTTAAAGTCGGAGCTCTTGTCAGTGCCAGCAATACGCTTACCTCTGTTTCTAATATCAGCTCGATGGAGGTCTATTTCTCTATGACAGAAAAAGATGTGCTTGAGATGGGCAAGAATGCTGGTGGTCTGAATGGTGCCATCCAGGAGATGCCTGCCGTCCAGCTGAAGTTGGCTGATGGTAATATCTATGGTCAGGAGGGTAAGGTGACGAAGATGAGTGGCGTAATCGATCCTGCTACAGGTTCCGTGCAGATGATTGCCGTCTTCCAGAATCCGGATAAGCTGCTGAAGAGTGGTGGATCTGGTACAATTGTCATTCCTCATAGCAATAGCAATGCCATCATTATTCCTCAGAGCTGTGTGTCTGAGGTACAGGATAAGCATTTCGTTTATATCGTAGGTGCTGATAATAAGGTGAAGTATACTGAGATCAAGGTGGATCCGCAGAACGATGGAAACAACTATATTGTGACTGAAGGTCTGAAGACGGGCGATAAGTTTGTTACCAATGGTATCACCAAACTGACCGATGGTATGGAGATTGTTCCCATCACGCCAGAGCGCTATCAGCAGAAGATTGATGAACAGGCTAAGGCCATGACTGCTGGCGAAATCGTAGGCGCCATGAAATAATCTGGAATAAAGAATTAAGAGTTAAGAAAATATGACTTTTACAGCATTTATCAAACGCCCAGTGCTCTCGACGGTGATCTCCATCGTTATTGTGTTGCTGGGACTCATCGGTCTGATATCGCTGCCTATCGAGCAGTACCCCAACATTGCACCGCCTACTGTCGTGGTTCATACCCAGTATCCTGGTGCCGATGCTGAGACCGTGAAGAATTCTGTGATCACGCCGCTTGAGGAGAGTATCAACGGTGTGGAAGGTATGGACTATATGACCTCTACGGCATCCTCAGGATCAGCTCAGATACAGATCATGTTCCGTCAGGGTATCAATGCCGATATGTGTGCGGTGAACGTTCAGAACCGTGTGTCTCAGGCTCAGGCTCTGCTGCCTGCTGAGGTGACACGTGTGGGTGTAACGGTGATGAAGCGTCAGTCGTCTCAGGTAATTATGTACACCCTGACTTCCGACGGACGTTACGACGACCAGTTCCTAACGAACTATGCCAACATCAATATTATTCCAGCCTTGAAGCGTATTCAGGGTGTGGGTGATGTGCAGAGCCCTGGTATGAAGACCTACTCTATGCGTATCTGGCTGAAGCCAGACGTGATGAAGCAGCATGGACTGATGCCGAGCGATATCTCTGCTCTGATGGCAGAACAGAATATCGAGGCTGCCCCTGGTACCTTTGGTGAGCAGAGTGATGTGGCTTATGAGTATTCTCTTCGTTATACTGGTCGACTGAAGACAGCCGAGGAGTTTGGCAATATCATCGTTCAGAGTAAGGCCGACGGTACGACACTGAAGCTAAAAGATGTGGCTAAGATCGAATTGGGTGGATTGATGTACAGCGTTTCGATGAGAAACAACAACCTGCCTTCAGTTCTGGGTATGGTGCAGCAGATTCCTGGCTCAAACGCTAACGATATTGCTAAGCAGTGTAAGGCCGAACTCGAGGAGCAGGCCAAACTGTTCCCTCCTGGCATGATTTATAAGATCAACTACGATGTAACAGAGTTTCTATATGCGTCTATTGAGGAGGTGGTGTTCACACTCTTCATGACACTGGCATTGGTGTTCCTCGTCGTTTACATCTTCTTGCAGGATGTGCGCTCTACGTTGATCCCGCTGATTGCTGTGCCTGTATCACTGATTGGTACGTTCTTCTTCCTCAACATCATGGGATTCTCCATCAACTTGCTGGTACTTTCCGCCTTGCTCTTGGCTATTGCTATTGTGGTGGATGATGCCATTGTGGTGGTTGAGGCTGTGCATGCGAAGTTGGACCAGGGTTACAAATCATCACTGACGGCTTCTATCGATGCCATGAATGAGATTTCGGGTGCTATCATCTCCATCACCCTCGTGATGGCAGCAGTGTTCGTGCCTGTATCGTTTATCGGTGGTACCAGTGGTTCGTTCTATCGTGAGTTCGGTGTGACGATGGCTATCTCGATTATCATCTCAGCAGTGAATGCTCTGACGCTTTCGCCTGCACTTTGTGCTGTATTCCTGAAGCCTCACGATGCTGAGGGCCATGAGAAGAAGATGTCGCGCATCGACCGTTTCCACCAGTCATTCAATACCGCTTTTGAAACGACGACAGGCAAGTATAAGAACCTGCTTGAGAAGTTGGTGCGTAAGCCTCTAGCTATTCTCTTGACGGTGGCCATTGGTATCGTCGTGCTGGTAGTGACAATGTTCACCACGAAGAGCGGTCTTGTGCCTGATGAGGATACGGGTACCATGTTCTGTACTGTTTCTATGCCGCCTGCAACCTCTGTTGCGCGCACGCGTCAGATTATCAATGAAGTAGACTCTATCCTGGCTGCCG
>JAEEGG010010270.1_pt1 | contig 20721 bp, 18 predicted proteins | sample 9134161 | NCBI WGS metagenome assembly JAEEGG01 (sample SAMN16246543, study PRJNA631951) | gut metagenome | biome: gut microbiome; feature: rumen; material: CR-attached | host: Bos | place: Iran: Karaj | collected 2018-10 | reverse complement strand
CGGTTCTGAAGTGAACCCCAAAGTTTGGACGGATTAAACACTATTGCTCATTTGGAATTGAGTCCGGTATTGTACTGGGCTCATTCCTTTCTGCCCACGAAGATAGTTATTTTAGTGAAAAGTGAAGAGTGAATAGTGAATAATTTCTTGCTTAGGCAAGCGTGCTAAAGATACGATGAGCTACTGCCTTTATATTATTTAACATTCAACAAAAAAGCCCCTCCCTTATAGGGGAGGGGTTGGGGAGAGGCTATGCCATACAGCTAGTCACTCCCAGCGTTGTGCCCAGTGCGGTGAGGATACTTATCAGTATCTGAATCACCATTTTCCACTTTGAATTCTTCATGTTTTTTTAGTCGTTTAGGAAATTAGTCGTTTGGTCGTTTAGTCGTTTGATCGTTTAGTCGTTCCTAAGTTCTTGAGTGAAGCCACCGCCGACACACTGCGGCGGTAGCTAATTTTTCACTTTTCACTTCTTTTACCCTTCGGTGCTTGGACCGCCGCCCTCCTGACTTGGTCCGCCTTCGGTTGATGGACCCTCGGGATCCTCTACGGTGCCTTCGTCGCCTGAGGTGACACGCTTGAGCACGTTGCCGTCCTCGTCGAGACAGGTAATCTGGATGGAGGTGTTCTTCAGCTCGTCCTTCACGTCCACGTTAGGGGTGAAGATGATGCGACGCACGCTGATGAGGTTAGCCTTCACGTCCTCCAGGTCCTCCACCGCCTTCGAACGGACACCGAAGCGCATCGTTCCCAGTCCGGGCAGGGGTACAGAGTGACCCTCAGTGGCCCACGTGCGGATTACCTCGCCGGCAGCGTCCCAAGCCGCCTTGATTACACCTGCTGAGATACCGCTGTGGGTGGCAGCCTCAGCAAAGACCTTCTTCTCCGCGATGGGGATGTACAGGTCGGGGCGCATCACAAACTTCATACCAGGGTTCTTACCCAGTTTCACTTCACGTCGTTGTGCAATAACTTTAATAGCCATAATTCAATCAGTTTTTAAGTAGTTTGTAAAATAATTTGTTAACACTCTCAATGTCGCCTGATTCCGCTCCTCGGAGGTGCTGTTAGGGAAAACAATTGCTACCGTTAATGCGCGCAATTTCCAGATTTAACTCTCGCATTTTTTACCCTTAAAGCCCGCCTTGTCGCTTCTTCAATTTGACAATGCAAAGGTACAATATTTTCAAAGCGATTCCAAATTTTTAGCCGTTTTGGGCGGAATAATGCCGTTTTCGTGTTGAAAATCGACAAAGTCAGAATTTACCCCCTGTTTTAAAGTAACAAGACTCTCCATTTCTTCAGTTTCTTCAGTTGACAGTTTCTAGGTGAGCCAACATCCACCACGGTTAATAATTGTTAAAGAGATATTTACTATATATATAATATATATATTATATATATAGTAATTCAATTTTCCCATTTTGATACCCTTCTCAAAAAAACTGTCAACTGAAGAAACTGAAGAAAGATAAAGAAAATGGACTAAGATACTTCAATAGTTCGTCATATTAATAATATATTTTTTTGTAAAATATTCCCGTATCGCTTGGTGGTACGGGTATTATTAGGTATCTTTGCGGCTGAAATATTAGGTTAAAATTTATATATGAAACATTTTCTCTGCCTGATGGCAATGATGGTCGTGCTGACTGTTTCTGCAAACGAGCATTTGCAGGAGGAAGCGTTGGCCTCAAATGCGAAAAAAACGGTGACTACGGTAACGAGGATGTTGCCTAAGAATGGGGCGGTGGATGTAAATATCGACACGCATCTGACGCTGGAATTGGCCCAGGAAGCTAAGATTGGGAATCATGGCTTTGTGTCCGTATATGACAAGCGGACTGGCAAGCTGGTGGACAGGCTGGACATGAGCATCCCAGCCGGTCCGACGGAAGGGCAGCCGAAGAATCCCGCTGCACAATATACGCCCGTACCATATACCTATAAGTCACAACATATCACCAACCGCAACACCAAAGCCGGCACACCGTCGGGTGTGAACGCATGGGACGGGAGTCGCTATCAGCTCGACATCATCGGAGGGTTCTCTGACGGTTTCCACTTCTATCCCATTATCGTCCACGGACGGACAATGACCATCTATCTGCATCACAACATGCTGGATTATGGTCACGAGTATTATGTCACCATTGACAAAGGCGTGATTGAAGACTTTGAGGGCATCAAGGGTAAGAAAGGGTGGACGTTCAAGACGAAGGTCAAGGCGCCTGATGCTCATCAGCGGGTCATTACCGTCTCAGCAGATGGAAAGGGTGATTTCTCGACTGTTCAGGGAGCGATGGATTTTATTCCTGATTCCGTAGCGTCAGAACAAGACCGCTACACCGTGAAGATCAAAAACGGAGATTACGAGGAGTTGGTGTATTTCCGCAACAAGCGGTTCGTGACCATCGAGGGGATGAGTCGTGAGGGTGTGCTGGTGCATTATCCTAACAACGAGGTGTTTAATCCGCATCCTGCCGACATCAAGACGAACGAGGTTCGCGGCACCTTCCCTTCGCGGCGTGCAGCTTTTGCCGCAGACAACTGCAGCGACCTCGTGATGCGCAATCTGACGCTTAGGACAGACTGTCAGGGACAGGCAGAAGGCTTGCTCGTGAATGGTGAGCGCAACTACTTCGAGAATGTGCACGTGATAGGCTCTGGCGATGCCCTACAGGCCAATGGCAGCTGCTATTGGCAAAACTGCCGCATCGACGGTGGCGGCGACACGGTGCTGGGACGTGGTCCGTCGTTCTTCAACCACTGTACGCTAACCAGCTACGGGGCCTTCATGTGGATTCGCAACACGGAAGAGAACCACGGAAACGTGTTTGTTGACTGCCACTTCAAGGGACTTTCGGAGTATGCTGAGTTGGGCCGTCTGCCCGACAACAAGGGAAAGAACTATCCACACGCCGAGTGCGTATTGCTGAACTGTACACTTGAAAACATCCCTGCCGCAGGATGGGGACGAATCGATGAAACGGCAAAGACTGCCACCATCCTGGAGTTCAACAGCCACGATATCGAGGGAAATCCTGTCGACGTCAGCAAGCGTCATCCGCTGATGCGCCAACTCGATCCCATCCTCGACGCCGAGCTTATCGGCAAGTATTCAGACTGCCGATGGGTGCTAAGCCGGAAATGATAGAGAAAGTGTTCTTTTTTGTAAATAATTCCCGTATCGCTTGGTGGTACGGGTAAGCGAAGCGATGCGAGCTTCAGTTCTTTCGGACCGTCTAAAGACACAATGCCCACTATCCGTTTCTCCAATGAAGACAGGATGGTCGAGGGAGAATTGTTTAAATAAGGAAGGGAGATGGCTGATGTGTGAAGGCATATAACGGTTAAGGGTTAAGGGTTAACGGTTAAGGGTTGAGAGGGAAGTTTGAAAATGAATAATTGTTAAATTTCTATTGATATTCGGTTCAATCAAATATGTAATTCGAAATTTTATGTAACTTTGCAGTAAATTTCGAATTGGAAGCAAATAAAAGATGGCAACAATGGTGAATTATATCAACAGACCACAATACCTGCAACAACTTATTGACAGGCGTGACAATGGTGAGGTAATTTCCGCCAACAAGAGATAACCCATATAATGGAAAATGTTATCTACAACGAACTTCGGACGCGAGGTTATCTCGTTGATGTCGGAGTGATAGAAAGCCGTGAAAAGCGCGATGGGAAACTGGTATATATTCAGTATGAAGTAGATTTTATAGCTAATAATGGTACTGACAAATACTATATCCAGTCGGCTTATGCACTTCCCGATGTGGAGAAACGCGAGCAGGAGTTGAAATCACTCAAGCGGATTAACGATTCCTTCAGGAAGATAGTAATCGTAGGTGATGACATCGCTACCTATACCGATAATAATGGGATTGTCTTTATGGGGCTGGTACAGTTCTTGCTTAATGATGATATTCTGAAATAGTAATGAGGGAAGATGGCTGAGGGAAGAAGGGCGATGGGTGAAGGCTGTTTCTAAAAAAAATAATGTAAAAATTTTGTAGAAAAAGTTTTTTTTTCAAAGATATTATGTATCTTTGCAAATGCATGGCAGCGTAAACTGACCTCCAAAGGGAGTGAAGGCTGTAGTGCAAAGACATCGAGGGATAGAAATTAGAGTATTCAAATTTCGATAGGGCCTGAAAGCAAATAGTCGGCAAAACTTATTTTGACACAGCCCTGCGGGATTAGGGATACGCCTGTTTAGGCGTACCCTTTCCTTGTGTAATGTGTCATAGCCTGTTTGCCGACGGCTAGCTTTCAAGTGCATAAGGAATGAGGGTGCGCTTTTATTATTCCCTTTGTTCAATTTATAACAACTTAAAACAGGCAAACAAAGGATGTATAAAATAACGTGGGACAAAGAGACGGGCGGAGTGCTTTTGCATACTCGTGTTGTGGATGATACACTTGGCGTATCGCCTCGTCCTGTGTTCTATGAGGAACTGGATTTACTTGGTCTTGACAATTTGGGTTGGAAATACCCACGATGCAAGGAACCTCTATTGTGGGCTATCAACAAGCAATATTGGTATCGAGGTGAGCTAATGTTTGAGGCCAAAGGCGCAAACATCTACGATGCAGCAACAATTGTTTTTCAAGAAGGGTGTGAAAAGAAACAACTCACGCCTGTAAATATGAAAAAGATGTTGGAGCGTAATCGTGAGATAATGTTTGTCATCGAAAGTGAGGCCATCGAATTTATTCGTGACACATATACGACATATGCTCAAGCAAAAAAGAGCGTAGAGAAGGTGAAAGCCAATCAACTCGACTACGAAGCTTTGGCAGCACGCATGGAACAAAAGACAAAGCGTAAAATGGCTATTGTAAAAGAGGACTGCGACTCATTTGAGGTAATGCCCCTTGATATAGCTAATGAGCAAGGACGTCGAGTCTTTCAGACCACAAAGATAGATCGCTTTATCGCTTCCTTCTCTGGAGGTAAAGATTCTCAAGTGGTTCTCGATTTGTGTACACGTGCCATCCCCAGTACAGACTTTGAGGTGCTTTATAGTGATACTGGTTACGAGTTACCTCCTTCGCTATCCCTTTATGAGGAGATCCAGGAATACTATAAAAAGAAATTCCCAGACTTAAAATTCACGCTGACCAAGAACCATGAGTCTGTATTAAATTATTGGGACAAGATTGGTACACCAAGTGACAAGCATCGATGGTGTTGCGCTGTTATGAAAACGGCCCCTCTATATCGCGCTTTAAAAATAGAAGGAACAAATAAACAAGCAAAGGTTTTAGCATTTGAAGGAGTAAGAGCGGAAGAGAGTGCAAAGCGCTCTGGTTATAATAGAATAGGAAAAGGAGTTAAACACTCTTTTGTGGTAAATGCCAGACCTATATTGTTATGGAATACGACAGAGATATTCCTATATTTATTCAGATACGACCTACCAATTAATGATGCTTACAGAGTGGGTAAGCCAAGAGTTGGTTGTGTTTTCTGTCCCTTTTCCTCTCCTTGGGATGATATGATTGTGAGTAGGAGATATCAAGCCAATTTGGATCCTTTTCTTAATCGTGTAATAACTTGGTCAAAACAAAGAAAAATACCTAATCTTGATGAATATGTCAAGGATAGGAGGTGGAGACTTAGAGCTAGTGGAAATGATATGAAGGATAAAACGCAAATTGCGTTTAATCAATCATATCCCAAATTCGTAGCTAAGGTTATTAATGCAAACTACACGTTTGAAACATGGCTACCTGTGCTTGGAGATTTTACGCTATCTGCAAACAAAAATAGTTATAAGGGAGAAATCAAATATAAAAAGGAAATATATCCCTTTGAAATAATATCTACAGATGAAAAGAACTTCACGTTGACAGTACATAATGCTTCTGATATTTACTTTATTAAGCATTTGAAACGTATAGTACTAAAATGTGCATATTGTATTAATTGTGAGGTGTGTGAAGTGGAATGTCCTACTGGAGCTCTTTCTGTATATCCCAAGATTGAAATAAATAAAAGTAAATGTATACACTGCCACAAATGTCTTGACTTTCATGATCATGGATGTCTTGTAGCAGACTCATTAGTAACAAATATGGATAATAAAGTTAAAACAGGAAGTATTTCAAAATATGGTACTTTCGGTATTCACGAAGAATGGATTGACGAATTCCTTGCCAACCCTGACGTTTTTTGGGAAATCAATGCTCTTGGAAAAAAGCAGGTAGATAGTTTTAAAGCATGGTTGAAGGATGCAGAGTTTATTGATGCAAAAAACCAACTAACGGAGTTGGGACAATTCTGTTCTGATAATTATGCTAATGAACGTGAACTTGTTTGGGAGATTATTTGGATAAATCTTTGTAGTAATTCAACTTTGACCAATTGGTTTATCAATACAATTAATCCAGGTCAGTTATTCGATAAGAAACTTTTGGATGAGTATGCCAGCGATAGATTTGCAGGTGAATTTACCACTAAGACGATTTCATATGCTATTACTGGATTCCTTCAACTATTCAAGTATTCACCTCTAGGATTAGAACTCCAGCAAGGAGAACTTGATATAGATGGAGCTTTTAAACGAAATTCATATTTAGAATTGTCGGAGGCAGGATTTGCATATTCGCTTTATAAATACGGAAATGCTAAAGGAATAAAATCATTGCGTGTAACTGATTTCTATGAAGACGAATGCGAAGGAGGACCTGCAAAAGAATTTTGTTTGACGAAATCAAGCATGGAAAAAATTCTGCGTTCATTGAATTCATCTGCTAGCAGAGTTTTGATAGCAGATTTGAATATGGGATTAGACAATATAAGTCTGACTAAAGAATCTACGGCATTAGAAGTTGTTAAGCAAATTATTTGTGTAGTATGAGTACATTGGGCAGATTATTATATCATAACATGCTTATTTCTATGAATCAAAGCAAAGTTGGAGGCACGCCAAACAAAGCGAAGCCTCTACTAATGCTTAGTATAATTGATTGTATAGAGGAGAATACTGTTATTGATAATAAGATTCTGTTTGACATAGTAGCTCAAAAATACAAAGAACTTCATTCTCAAATGAGAGGAACAATCGCCAAGGAGAACTATCCTTTCTATTTTTTAACTTCTGATAGTTTCTATCATTTGCAATGGAAAAATGTACCAATAAAAACAAAAGCGCCTTCCGCTAAGTTCATTCGAGACAATATCGAATACGCTTTTTTAGACAATGCATTATGGGATTTGCTACAGGAACCAGATGTAAGAAGAGAGTACAGAGATTTAATAATTAATCACTATTTCAAAGAATACTAAAAATAAAAGATATGGCACAGAGATATTCAGATATTGTAAGATTGAGGGAGTCAAAACCTGCCTATAACATTCAGAACGAAGAGAAGGGAGAATGGGATCAGTTTATCGCTAACGACCAGTTTAATGAGATTCTGCGTAAGATAGTTAGTGCAGTATACAACAATGATGCAGATGCCCATAAATCATTTTGGGTGGAAGGTACCTATGGCACAGGAAAGTCTCATGCAGGAGCAGTGATTATGCACTTACTTTGTGACCCCATTGAAGATGTTCGAGAATGGTTGGAAACGGAATACAAAGTGCCTAAGTATACAGCACTGAAAAGTAGTATATATCATTTGCGCGACCAGAAGAGGCTGTTCCCTGTAAAAATGTATGGTCAGTGTAGTATTGCTCACAAGAGCGATTTGTCGTTGCAATTACAAAAGTCTATCAAGCAAGCATTGAAAGATGGTGGCATTGACCTGACAGTAAAAACAGACTTCGACAATTATGTAGAGCATATTGAAGCTAATGCGGAGATTTGGGACATCATCCTTGATAAGAGTCCTCAACTGCGCTCTGTTGCTCCAGACAGAAAGAAGTTGATAGCAGATTTGCGCAATCAAGATACTGATACACTGAGCAGAGCGGAGAATGCCTTAAGAGATAGTGGAATAGATGTTCGTCTTGATGCTGCCAACTTGGAAAGCTGGTTCTTTGAAGTTCAGGATAAACTGAGAGAAGTTAGTCAATACGATGGTTTGCTGATTCTTTGGGACGAATTTACAGATGTGATGACCAGCGATATTGGTCCATCGTTATTGGTGGAACTCCAAAAACTGACTGAGGCAGCCATGAATTCCAAGAATGACTCTTATTTCTTCTTCATTTCTCACCCATCGGCACTAAACTCACTAAAGGCAGAAGAACGAGATAAGACAAAAGGCCGTTATCACTATATGAAATACAATATGGAACCAGTGAGTGCCTTTAAGATTATGTCGAGAAAGTTCAAGGTAGTTGGAAACGATTTGGAATACCATAACTTAACTGATAACTTCTTCATGCAAAATGAAGATCTACTAAATTTGTATTCACAGGGTTCAACAAATCCAGAAGAAACAAAAGGAGATATCAGAAATCTATTCCCTGTTCATCCTGCAACAGCCAATCTGGCTACATACTACGCTAGAGAGGCAGGATCATCAAGTAGAAGCGTGTTTGAATTCCTTGGTGATAATATTGCTATCAGGGAGTTTTTAGAAGATAATATTCAGTTTCTAAACCGCAACACTATTACGGCGGACTATCTTTGGGATTATGTGGTGGATGAATTCAACTCCAACGTTTCAAAATTTGGTGCTGTGACGGAACGTTACAATTCTTTCCGTCTTCACGTAAAGAACAAAGGGCCTCACGAAACAGCTGTTTTCAAGAGTATTTTGTTACTTAATGCGTTAAACAACATTGCTAACAATGATAGTGTTACTCCATCTGAAGAGAATATTAAGAACCTGTTCCTTGGAACTAGTTTAGAATATGAAGTTGATAATATTTTGGCATGGATAAATGAGGATGGTGTGATACAGCGTACGCCAGCTGGCATCTATTCTATCCAATTCTCTGCATTACCTACAAAAGAGATTGCAGATTTGCGTGAGAATCTACAGCAGAAAGAATTCCGCTATACCTCTCAGATAATCAACTTTGGCGATACAGCAAGAATACTGTTCAATAATAATTTTAAACAGGTTATGCGTGCTTTCCAGTTCCAATTCTATGGGACGGATTCTAATGACTATACTCTGCTAAACAAAATAGAAAATGGACGCAGAGCAGCCAAAGACTATGAATTATTCCTTGCTATTTTAGTGGCACGCAACTATGACGAATTAGGCCAGTTGAAGAATGTAGCGGAGGAAGCTGCTAAAGACGAACGCTTTGCCAGTACCATTTTCCTGCTGTTTGAAGCACCTTTTGGCGACAACAACTATGATCGTTTCATAGAGTATATGGCCAATGCCAAGTGTGCGCAACAACACGGATTTGCAGATCAGCAAAAAGCTAATACTGACAATGCAGAAGACATGATTGTTGAGTGGATAAAGGAAATGCGCAGAGGCGTGGTTAATGTTTATGTAAGGGAGATTCATGCTGGTGTCGCTGCCTCAAAACTGACTACAACCATCAATACGGTCTTATCACCAATCATTTTCTCAAGTGGTGCAGAATCACTTGAAACTATTCGTTTGAAGTCAGCCATTACTTATTGGAAGAAAGCGGCTGTCAGAGATACGGTAAAAACTATATTATCGTTCAATACGAAGCAAGATATCAATGACCACAGTAAAGGCCCTGCCATGCATATCACCTATCTACTGCAAGATAGTGTAGATGAGAATCTTGAATGGAAACCAGATGTTGATCCTGCGCACCCACTAAAGCAAGTATGTGACTTTGTTGACAAGAAGATAAAGAATGCTGACAAGCAGTTGACTTTTAACTTGGCAGAAAAGTTCATTGATCTAAGTCGCCCACCATATGGATTATATCAGACATATTCAGGAATGGGTATGCTGGCTTTTGCTATGAGAAAGTATGCTGACAAGATATTTGACCTGAATGGAAAACCGCGAACAGCCATGCACCTAATAGACGATGTATTAGAGGTTTTCAAGAGTTGGGAGAATGGAAATATCAGTCAGAAGGTTACGTTGAAGTTTGAAACACCTGAGGAAAACCAATTGTGCAAGAAATTCATATCACTTTTCAAATTAAAAGAATTCAAAGAGTATTCTGATATTAGCAGTCTGAAAGATGCGCGTTGGGCAATCAGTCATGAGTTTGTGGCCAGCAAAGGTTATCCGCTTTGGTCGCTGAAGTACGCACAAATATCGCTCCATCCAATGGTGGCACAGGACGGTATCAGTTCTGAGGACTTAAATACCATTATTGACAACATCGTAAAGATTTGCAACGAAGTTGGTACAGGTAATTCGTTGATGATGGCTCAAACAATAGAGTTGCTGAAGAAATGGGATTTTGAGTTCAAACCACTACTAAATGGTACTGAAAATTTCAGAAACGGATTCGTGAACTTCTTGAAACAGGAGCCTAACGTGAAGTTGCAAGACCACGAGGTAGATGATGCTATTGAGTATATTAAGAAGCATATACAGAGCGAAATAGGAACATGGCGAGAGGAAGAAGTCGTGAACGCTCTAAAGAACTGGCGTATATCTACTATACCTCAGGTTACACCAGAAAGTCCTCAACCTGGTGCTTCCCCTGTTACACCAGAATCTCCGTCACCTGTTCCATCGGACGTTCACAAAGAGAAAATAGAGAAAGTCAAATCTCACGTCAATATGATGTCGCTAGGACAACTTCGATATGCTTTGAATAAAGTTGTAGATTTGGGATATGATAATATACTTGATATATTGTTGGAAATATAAGACTACTGCCTATGTACACTACTTACCAAGACATTAATGCCCTGATTAAGGCAGTCAAAGCAGATAAGGAGATAGAAGGTGCTGGAGCGTACGTGGCCAATCGTTATCCTATACGCTTCGTGCTATTCGACAATTTTCGAGATAGCTATGAATTTGTAAGTCGTTTAGCTGACGAGGCTTTAGTTCTCCGTATCAGTAAATGGATGGATCTGGATTATCCAGACATTATGATGACACACAGCAAACTGGCAACGCTGGTAAGTGATTATGTTTTTTCAATCATTAATCAGGATTTAGTTATAGCCCCCTTCTCAGAACTGGCTCGTTTCTATGATAACAAAAATCTGATGGAATTTGATGCACTGATTTCAACCATCAAGTCGATAGAAAACGAAAAGGAAGGATATAAAAAACATAGAAGAGTATATATTCCTATTGTGGGCTTAGCAGGCAAAATGTCGAAGTTCTTTAACGACAGCCAATCCATTATTTGGTATGTCAAGAGCGATGATCATGAGCTGAATTATATGCTTGTGCTAACCAATAATACGGACTATGGTGTTAGTGGATTGGAAAAAAAGTATTCCATTGTAGGGGATGTCTCAAGTTGGTTAGAGGCATGGAATAATCAGGAACTTACGAGAACCATTATAAGTAAGTCGCCTGCCATATACGCTAATGCTGAATTTGCACAGCCAGATAACGCTTTTTCATTCTGTCAGTGTAGTAATGCTTATGAATTTCTGACAGAAGGTTTGGGTCTTGACTTGAAATTCATAGGAAATAAGAAAGGATATGAGGACTTCTGGGAAAGACTGGCCAAAGAAGTGAGTATAGAAAATTTTAATTTTGAACAGTTCTTTAATAGTAAGTTTGACATCCATGAGTTGGCAAACTACGATGTATTTATCAAAACATGGTTTGATTTCCAAGAGCAATACGATCGATGGCTCTTGGCCGCTTATTACATCCACAAGTTTTGCAATCTTGGATATATCTGTCAAGCCCTTCAATCTACTCACGGATATACGAATGTGGATTTCGTAGAATCTTTGGTCTTAACGATCTTTAGTCTCGATGAACGAGAAAAATATTTGGAAGAAAGAAAGGCAGCATTAAATGTCGCAGAGAAACGATGTGTTGTCATTTCGCTAGAAGCGCAGGATCTACTGAGGGTAAAATTACAGGAAGTTGCAGACTCACAAGGTTGTGTGACCGCTCTGAAGTATGTAACCACCGCTACCAATATGGAAAGAACTATGTTGGTAGAATGGCTAGGCAACAAGAAAATCATGCTTTCAGATGTCAAAGAAATTTATCATGACTTGTATGCATACATGAGAAGGTTGGAAGAACCTCTGGACGAAGCAGTCGGTTGGGTTGAAAATTACATTGATAGTTATCGTTTGGCGAAGATTGCCAACAAATATACAGAAGACATCAAGACTCAATTGATAAGAGTAAATGGCTCTGACATATTGTTTAATCAGTGGTATCAGAGGTTCAAGACTACTCGTACATTGCTTGACGGGCGTGATGATATTGAGGTTTTCTTCTGGATAGACGGTTTAGGAATAGACTGGATTCCATTCGTCAAAACCATTGTAGAAGGAAAACGTAATGACAACTTTTACCTGAATGAAGTGAAGATAGGTAAGGCGTTGCTACCAACCAAGACATCGACGAACAAAGAAGATTTGTTGAAGTTGGCTGGCGAACAATTGCCAAAAACTGGCGATATAGATGAAGTCGCTCATCAATGCCGGCCATATCCACAGTATGTAATTGATGACATGAAAGTGGTGAAGGAAGCCATTTGCGATATTCTTGCCAAAAATCCTGGAAGAAAGATTGCCATTGTCAGTGATCATGGCATGTCGTTCTTGTCTCAACACTGCGAAGGTTTGAACCTTGCAGGCTATCAAAGTGACCATAATGGACGATTGGCCATTAAGAAAAGTGGTCTTGCTACCGCTGATGAGAAATATCTTGTGTTGGAAGATGGAAAGACAATCTGTGCTTTGAGGCATGAATCACTTTGTGCCAAAATACCTACAGGAAGCGGCTGTCATGGAGGTTGTACGCCAGAGGAGGTCTTGGTGCCAATATTTATTATATCGAATCAACCCAACGTTATGACATGGACTGCAGTACTAAAGTCAATGGAAGTTTCTACAGCTAGTCCTTTCGTAAAGTTTACAATCAAAGGACTGAAAGCAGGCCAGACACCTTATGTATTATATAATGGTATAAAGCATGTGGTAGGCAAACTGATAGGAAACGAATACCAGTCAGACATTTTGACTCTTGATAATAAGGTAACAACAGTAACGCTGTGTGTAGGCAATGACAAACAGGATTTTACTATCAAGATAAAGCAAGGCTTTGAAGAAGAAGATTTGTTTGGAGATTTTTAATATGTTTGAGATATGAAGCAAGAAATAACAGACAAAGTGCAGCAATACTTTCAAGGTGTTGCTATCTATAAAGACCCTAACTCGACAGATAGTTTGTTTGCTGGCAGGAATCTACCTTCCTTTGTAAAGGACTTCCTGCTGCGAAAGTATTTGCGGGGAACGGAAGTAGATCGAGGAGGATTGACCTCATTCCTTGACAAGGTGATTCCTACTCAGGCTACCAGTGTTAAAGACAGGTTGGCCGCAGGTGAGGAGGTAACTCTACTTACGCGATTTATCATCTACATAGATTTGGTAAAAGGTATTCGTCGTTTTGCTATTCCTGACATGGGAATTAAGTTGAATGAAGGCCAGATACCTGAGCATGTCTATCGCCAACACCAAGGAGAATTAGTGGATGGTGAGAAATGGGGTATTATCAAACTATGTGTGATGATAGATGACGATGGTAAGAAGTATCATGTAGAAATGGTGGACTTCAAGCCATTCAAGCCCTTTAAAACAGTTGATGTAGCTGCTATCAGAGAAGCAAGACAAGCATTTACTACAGAAGAATGGATTGATTTGATTCTTTCTGCGATGGAATATGAACCTGATGCTTTTGAGGGTATGCAGCAGAAGATAGAGTTCTTGACCCGACTATTTATCTTTGTAGAACCTAGGCTGAATGTGATAGAGCTTGCACCTAAAGGAACGGGAAAAAGCTATGTGTTTGGCAATCTGTCGAAGTATGGCTGGTTGGTTAGCGGTGGTAAAGTGACTCGGGCAAAACTGTTCTATGACAAACAGAAACAACAGAATGGAATTATCAAAAACCATGACTTTACTGTATTCGATGAAATACAAACCATCACGTTCCAAGAACCAGCAGAAATTCAAGCTGCATTAAAATCATATTTGGAAAGTGGAAAGACAACCATTGACAATAACGAGTTCTCGTCTGAATGTGGATTGATGTTGATGGGAAATATCCCCTTGAATGCACAGAAGATGCCCATGTCATCAAGATATTTTGACGCATTGCCACAGAACTTTAGAGAATCTGCCCTGCTTGACCGATTCCATTGTTTTATTGAAGGATGGTATTTACCACGAATCAATAAGAGCATGATATACAAAGGTTGGACAATCAATATAGAATATTTCTCAGAGATTATGCATTCTCTTAGGACAGAGAATCGCTATGGCTTGATTTTTGATCAGCTAGTAGGTTATCAGAAAGACGCTGATATGCGCGACTTCAAAGCTGTCAAGCGTATCGCTACAGCAGCTATGAAACTATTCTTTCCTCATTGGACTACTATTGAAGATGTGAATAAGGAAGAGTTTGATATGTACTGCTTGCAGCCTGCTCTTCATCGACGTGGTATTGTTAAGATTCAGTGCCACAACATTGACCCAGAGTTTAAGACTAAGATGCCAGATGTTTGGATAAAAGAATAATTCATATGCCAAAGAAAGATATTGATTTAATCGCAGATGAACTATGGTGGATTTGTAAAGAATATAATGGTATTCCTTCGCAAACAGTTGATAAAAAAGCCTATTCAAAGGCACTATATTCTTTGAAAACATATGGTGACAGGCCAGAGATAAAGGCTGTAATTAAAGAATATAATTTGTCTTTACCAAAAACTAATTTGAGAAGCGTTACTGGACGCTCTCTTGGAATAGAAGAAGTAAAAAAGATTCTGGAAGAAAGAGGAAGAATGCCATATTGTCCAACAGAAAAAGCATTGTATTATCAAGTAAAATACTTTTTCAAGAAAAATGGAAATGATGAAGAAGTAAAACGTCTTAAAATGATTTATGCATCTGGAGATTGTTGCCCGTTATATGAGAAGACTGGGGAACTTCGATTAGGGCAAGGACGATCTAACACCATTGAAATGGTACGTAAAAGCATGAAGTATGTTTTAGATACATATAGGATATACAAAGTCTTTCCTGCAGTTAACACGGTTCCAATGAAACGAGTTCGGAGATTACTTGAACAACCATCAATTTTTTTACCTTCTAGATATTTTACTATTTACGTTATCTCAGAAAAAGAATTCGCTGATTTTTTAGGTGAGTTAAGTGATTTGGGATGCCAAGATGAAATGGTTCTCGATAATTGGAATAAACTTAATAAAACTGACACCAATGACAGGCACTGAAGATGTCTGAGGGTCGATGTAATAATGATAAAATAAGGAGGAATGCTTATGTATGACGATTTTGATGAGGAGTATAAAGCGAAAACTTTGTCAATAACTGAAAACCAACGCTTATGAAGGATTTTCCAATAATATGGTTATTGCTGAACACCAAGACGGGGAGGGTGATACTTGGATTGCTTATTGTCTATGTCATCGCTAGCATGCTGGGATGGTGGACGGTGCCTGTAGTCAGTGCTCTGATAGGCGTTATCCTGTTGTATATCTATTACGACATGACCCCAAAAAAGCCTAAACAGAAAAAGAAAATAGGGGAAGAGACTTCTACAAATGGTTTCAAAACGGATTTGGTGGTGGGAATAGGCTTGTTGGTGTTTGCCGCGTTATTCTCCTTTTTCCTGCTATTTCACGACTACTGGGACGATCTGAAATATCGCGAGCCATTCTATCAGGAATATCTCAATGAGGAGGAGGTGTTGCCAGACACCGACACTTACGTGCCTGATACCATTGTAGTCTTAGAGGATGAAAAGCCTAAGTCGAAATCTGGTAAGTCGTACGGTGTGAAGTCAGCAGCGTCAAGCTCACACCACTCGAGCAGCCATGACAACATGCGTGGCTTCGATCCTGCATCAGAAGATGATATGGACGATAACGGCATGAGCCGCTATATGGAGAATAACGATGAAAGAGGGTGGGACTGAAGAAGGATGATGGCATATAACGGTTAAGGGTTAAGGGTTAATGGTTAAGGGTTGAGAGGGATGAAGGAAGAGGGAAGAGGGAAGAGAAATTCTACCCAAAGAACTATTATAACAGATTCGTTCGGTTTAGATAAATTTCTTTGACCTAAAGGTACAAAGCGTGCTAAAGATACGATTTCTTACGCGCAAGAATGCAAATTTATTTGTATTCTCTTCGCTTAATCGAAATTTTGCACTATCTTTGCAGAAAAATTGAAATGAACGATGACATATCTGAATCAGTTTCACAAAGAGGCAGTGGAGAGGAAACTGCGGAAAATCGTAGAATCCTTGAAGTCGCCGATGAACTCCGTCGACGCTGCGAATTATATGAAGCGCAATTTCGAAATGGCGAAGAACATGTAAGCCGTTTAGAAATAGAACAGCGTGTGACAGAGCAATATGCCAAAGATAATGACATGTGGCTCCCAATGGGCGATGTGTTCGATTTAGGCGTTCCTGGGCCAAGTGGAAACGAGAATGACACCTATGTTTCTAATGACATTATCTATAAAGTCAATAATTTACTGAATACAGGCAGCATTTTACGATTGCTTGATAGATTAACTTGGCATAATAATCTCTTTTACGATACAGCCTACACCTTGCATGCCTTTACAGGATTCGAAGGGCGTACAATAATGCCAGTATTGAAGCAACGATTGGTAAAAGATGCTGTACCAGCAACGGCTATTGAAATTGAGACCTATATGGCTGCTATAGGGTTCGCAAAGCAAAATAAAGATGGGTGTTTCACCAATGATGAGTTTGTTGTATGGGATTTAGTACCAAGAAACGTACTTAGAGATAAAGACGGTGATATATACGTCATCGATGCTGAAATAGAAAGAAAGCAATAACCCCTGGAGTGATGGATGAAGGCTGAGGGCTAACGATGTAAGATGGCTGATGTAAGATGGATGATGTTGATTAAATGAATTGAGATTGCCGGTTATAATGTTGCATTTTAGCGGAATTTAGAGTGCGGATTTTTACATTTTAGCGGAGTTTGGAGGTTTAAAATTTGCATTTTAGCGGAGTTTAGGCACATTTTTCTTGCATTTTAGCGGAGTTTTAAAATATAATTTGTATATTTGCATTCTCGCAAACGCGTGATGTAGAGATAGATGGTAAAACAATACATATCATTTCGGCATTGGAGTGGTTGTTAAAATAAAAGGGCGAAGTTTATGTCAGGTACCAGGTTCCTGACATACGTTGTGGTTTGATGTAGAAAAGAGATAAAAGACAAAATGGAACGTAGGGACTGGTACTGAGGATGTCTGATGAATGATGTATGATGCCCCGTGTGCGAACACTATAAGGGTTTAACGATTATTAAGTAAAAGAAAGCGGGGTTGCCATTTGGCAACCTCACTTCTTTTTTATAATTTTGTAGGCTGTAAATCGTAACTGGTATGTCAATAGTTGGATTACATATTGTAGCACTACCTTATTATGAGGTGGGTGAGTGCCTGGGCGAGTTTTTTGCCGAGGCACAGGGGCGTGCTATGACGCTATGTCCAGACCCTTCCAACGACTTTGATGTGCGTGCCATATGTGCCTACGACTGGCAGGGACGACATGTTGGTTATGTGGCCTCACACGACCTGAAGGAGGCTTGGCAGACACTACGAGGCAGTGGCAGGAAGTCATTGCGCGGGCGTGTTGTTGAGGTGAGCAGTGAACATAAATGCGTGGTGTTTGAATGTAAGGTTGAGACGCTGGGCGAGGTGGGTGAATTATATCCGGTAGAGTCGTATCTGGAATGGACGTACACGGGACCTGTGCTGAAAGCAACGCCGGAAATGGCGAAGCTGGACTATATGATGGACGAGATCAACGAGCGGCTGGACGAGTATGAAAGGTGGAGCGATGAAGAACGTATCGATTTCATGACGCTGGCCATGAGGTTCTGTCATTTTTCTCGCTATGATATAAGTGGTGAGATGAGCGATTTCCGTCGGAGGCTCTGTCTGCGCCTGATGGAGATTGACAAGGGCGTGTTTTACGAACTGACGGAGGAACTGAAGATGAGCTTCGGAAGAGCAGGACGCGAGACACAAGGCGGCGAGGTGTTGGACTACTGGATGCGCCTGATGTCTGATCCGAAGATGAAAAAGCCGCTGCTGGTGGTTCGCCACGAATATGATGCCGACGAGATAAGGATGCAGTTGGAGCAATTCCCAGAATCGATGTTTCAGGAGTGGATAGAGAATAAGGAAAACTTTGTAGCGAAGTTACTGTATATGCACATTCCTCGCGAGGTGTTGTGGCGTTTCATCTCGGGCATAGCTTTCTATGAGGCTGTCACTGTCCGCCAGAAGTCGGAGAGCATGGCTGTGGTCGAGAACGTGAAAACACCTCAGAACGTGAACTTTTACTTCGATATCCTCAACAATAAAGATACAAACATCGACAAGAACTACGGGCCTAACATCGATAATCATGATGGTGGTGTGCTGGGGCTACCTGGTAAGGAAATAATGGAATAGACCATGGGATTCAATATTAAGAACAACTACGGACCGAACATCGAGGTTAACGCTGGTGGTAAGGTAACACTGATGCAAGACAAGAGCGGATTGTGGCATACAGTAGATGCTGAGGAGGCTAACGCTGAAGAGGCAGAGATAGTTGAAGAAGTTAAAGCTTCCAGCAATCGAGGTCGCCCCAGGAAGACGGGCAAGCTGGTACAGAAGTCGTTTATCTATAGTGCACTGACTGACGAGGATACTAACCAGCGACTACAGTTCCTGTACAACGGACTGAAGCAATTGCAGTGGATTGCCTCCAACACACAGCAGAAGAATTTTCTGAAGATCTTTTCGGGTGAAGACACGTCGAGCCGAGTAGTATGGACTGGTGATATCAATACGCTGGCCGAGCTGTTCCGTGAGCTGGTGCAGCGAAAGAAATACGTGCAGTTGCCATCGGGCGAGAGCATTTGGGTGATGGTGAATGCCCGCTTCTGGGAAAAGGAGGGAAACCAGGAGTTTGGCAACGAGCGCTTGGCTGCCACGAGACCACCCCTTGATAACAAAGAAAATATAGACCTGTTGGTGCGTTTTATGAATCCGCATCTGGTGGTTGATGACGTTATCAGGCAGATGAATCAGAGTCAGTATTAATTCAGCAGAGTCAGTACCGCAAGGAAAAATACGAATTGAAATTTAATTTTTTTGAGTAACCGCAAATAGCCGAAATACAGGCTGTTTGCGGTTTTTTGTGCCTTGTCGGCTGCAGGCTAAAGTCAGTAATAATTCATTTTTTACTGACTCTGTTTACAGCATTATTATGAAAGCCGTCGACAACGAGAGAGCGAAGGCAATAATAAACAATTAAAAATTAAAAAAGAATTATGAAACAAACAAAGAAGCAGTCGGCTGAGGAGCTGAACAACGAATGCGTAGTGGCCAAGAGAGTAGCAGACAAGGCGGTGAACATTATCAAGAAACAACTGTTCAAATGGCTGTCAAAAGACACTCAGAAGAAGGTGGAGCATTTCCTGCGCTTCTATCATCAGGAGGATCAGTTGGACCTGCTCAACGCCATGATGACCTATGCCGTAACGGGCAAGAAGACGAAACTGGAGAGACCGGTTGCCCAGTGGCATTTCCGTCTGTTCTGTGAAATGCTGGACGAGGACCGATGCACTGTACCTTCGCACTCGCTGTTGGTACGCCTCTGGGAGAAAGTGGGATTGCTGAAAGGATTGAACACCAATGATTAAGATCAGAGATTATAACAAAGAACAGAAAATTATGCAGACAAAAATTTTGAAAGTGGTGTCACAGACGGAACCCGTCTATGTGGCCAGTAAGAAACAGGAAGGTGGCCAGTTGGCCAAGTGCTACATCCGACTGAAAGAGTTGGGTGGTGACTACGAGGATGAGTACCAATGTGCTCTGTTAGGCAACATTGCTCTTTGTAAATATGCCGTTGGAAAGACGGTAATAGCTACGCTGCGCTTCTCGACACACGAGAACAACGGTGTTTATTATCAGGACATTGTAGCTTCAGACATTGTAACTATCAACTAAGAAACAATTCTGAGTTGGAAGGCTGAGTGAGGGAAGAGTACCAGGTTTAAAATGTCGACAACTAACTACTTCGCTCCATCCCGAAGACTCAAACTTTAACACAACCTCAGAATTATTATGAGTAAGAAAACTGTAAAGACAACGACGCTGACAGCCCAGGTGGCCGTCAGCAAGACAGAGAGTGGTATGGATTATGTTCAGGTGATGCCCGACAATCCGAGAGTAGGACTGCTAACGCCGTTCCATGGTATGGGTTATGGTCAGATGCTGAGCAACGGCATGTTCGACTTTGTGCGCCGCATTCGCCAACGCGGCAAACCCGAACTGAAACTGGATCATAGCAGTCTGTCATACTGCAACGACGGTATCGACCGCTACTTATTCTATCTGCCTAACGAGCAGCGCAAGGATTTCGGCAAACTGTTGCTGAAAGAGGTTATGAAAGTCATCAAACACGTCAATAAAAACAACCGTAGATAATGGAAAAGAAGACTATAGCAGTTAATACCCAGCACACTGGTGATCACAGTCGAGACAGTCGCGGTTACGCTGAACCGATGACGTCGGATGAGCTTGACAAGCTGTTGTCGGAAGACTGGCTACGACAGAT
>JAEEGG010010268.1_pt1 | contig 20722 bp, 20 predicted proteins | sample 9134161 | NCBI WGS metagenome assembly JAEEGG01 (sample SAMN16246543, study PRJNA631951) | gut metagenome | biome: gut microbiome; feature: rumen; material: CR-attached | host: Bos | place: Iran: Karaj | collected 2018-10 | reverse complement strand
TATAGGATATTTTTAATAGAAGGCTGTTGTTCCTCAATCCGCTGCTTATGTAATGGCTTTTTCCGATAGGGGTGATGGAATACATGAACTGCAGGTGTGCCCCCCAATGTTTGTCCCGTTGCCATTGCACTCCGCAGAAACCGGCCAGTTCAAACAAATTAAAGTCTTCATAATCTTCATGTTCTGGTCTTATTTCGTACAGGTCTCCATCCATGCGGATACGGATTATCGGCATGATGTCCATTAGGCATCCGGCTTCAAACCGGTATGGTTTCTGGCAGTTAAACCGGATCATAATGGGCATTCCGATCTGGTGCAGGGTCATATGGTATGTGTTCAGTTCGCCCGTCGATCTTGTGTTGGTGGCTTTGCAGCCTTTCTGCATGTAATATATTCCGGTTTGCAGCTGAAGGTTGTCCTCCCGTAACGGCACATAGGTGAATGCACCGGCGTGCAATCCGGGCTTGTGGTAGCCGGTCATGTTGTCGCCGTCCACTTGGGAGGCGAACAGCCCCAGTTCCACTCCTCCCTTAAAGATTTGTGCCTGTATGCTTATGGTGCACAGGATGATAATTGATGTCAGAAGGTGCCTATTCATTGTTTTCAGGTTTGTCGTTTCCAATATGTTCGTGGAGATAGTCCTCCGTCTGCCGCCGGTCTGCCATCAGCTGCCGCCTGAGCGTTTCCGTATCGGCAAATTTCATCTCACTGCGCAGAAAATGCAGCAGTCGTACCGAAACCTCCTTTCCGTAGAGGTCTCCCTGGAAATCAAGAAGGTGCATCTCAACACGCAGTGTCGCTCCACCAACAGTCGGACGCGTGCCGATATTCAGCATTCCGAAACCATGCCCCGCATCCCATGTCATGCGGGCCACGTAGACCCCTCTTTCCGGCAGCGGGTCGGTTGTCTGCAGATTGGCGGTCGGGAAGCCTATCGTGCGGCCGATCCGGTCTCCGTGAATTATGGTTCCGTGCAGTGTATTGTTGTCCATTTTTGATGTTAAAAACAAAATGCAAATGTCCATAAAAAAGTGATAGGAATCCCCCATCTGGGAAAATAAAAAAAAAGTTGGGGAAATGAGATGATGGTATTGAAAAAATGTGTTTATTTGTAAATTGTAAAATTGATTTTGAAATATTACTAAATGCTTAAATAACAAGCTAATGGAAGAGAATAAAAAAGTAATCGGCAAAATTGCGCAGGTAATTGGTGCCGTTGTTGACGTAACCTTTGATTCGCAGGAGCAGCTGCCCCGCATTTATGACGCATTGGAGGTGACCCGCGAAAACGGTGAGGTCATCGTTTTCGAGTGCCAGCAGGATATCGGTGAGAACACCATGCGCTGCATCGCCATGGATTCCACGGACGGCTTGCACCGTGGGATGGAGGTTGTGGCCACAGGCCATACAATCCGTATGCCGGCCACCAACATCAACGGCCGTCTGCTGAACGTGATCGGCAAGACCATTGACGGTATGGATCAGGTGCAGACCGACAGATACAAGAGCATCCATAGTGATCCCCCCACGTTTGAGAACCTTTCCACTTCAAGTGAGGTGCTGTATACCGGCATCAAGGTGATTGACCTGATCGAGCCTTACATGAAGGGAGGTAAAATCGGCCTGTTCGGCGGTGCCGGTGTGGGCAAGACCGTGCTGATTATGGAGATGATCAACAACATTGCAAAGAAATATTCCGGCATGTCGGTGTTCGCCGGTGTGGGCGAGCGCACCCGTGAAGGCAACGACCTTTTGCGTGAAATGCTTGAATCTGGCGTTATCAGGTATGGCGACAAATTCATGGAGAGCATGGAAAAGGGCGGTTGGGATCTGAGCCTGGTTGACAAGAGCGAACTTGAGAAATCCCAGGCGACTCTGGTCTTCGGACAGATGAACGAGCCTCCTGGGGCCCGTGCCCGTGTTGCCCTTTCCGGTCTGACTGTTGCCGAGCACTACCGTGATGGTGACGAAAATTCCACCGGACGTGACATCCTTTTCTTTGTGGACAACATCTTCCGTTTCACCCAGGCCGGTTCCGAGGTCTCCGCTTTGTTGGGACGTATGCCTTCTGCGGTGGGATATCAGCCGACCCTTGCGACGGAAATGGGTGTGATGCAGGAGCGTATCACCTCCACTACAAGAGGTTCCATCACCTCCGTGCAGGCCATCTATGTTCCTGCTGATGACTTGACAGACCCGGCGCCTGCCACCACCTTCTCCCACTTGGATGCCACCACGGTGTTGAGCCGTAAGATTTCTTCGCTTGGTATCTATCCGGCCGTGGATCCGTTGGATTCCACTTCGCGTATCCTTTCGCCGGATGTTGTGGGCGAGGAGCATTACAAGACAGCCCAGCGTGTTAAGGAGACTCTGCAGCGCTACAACGAGCTGCAGGATATCATCGCCATTCTGGGTATGGACGAACTCTCCGAGGAGGACAAACTTACTGTTCACCGTGCGCGTCGTGTGCAGCGTTTCCTCTCCCAGCCGTTCCATGTTGCCGAACAGTTCACCGGTCTTAAGGGTGTCTTTGTGAACATTGAGGATACCATCAAGGGCTTCAACATGATTCTGGACGGTGAGGTGGACGAATATCCTGAAGCTGCCTTCAACTTGGTCGGCACCATTGAGGAGGCCATCGAAAAGGGTAAGAAACTGCTGGCTGAAAGCGAAAAGTAACCTTTTAATATAATATAAGCATGAGAGTAGACATTATCACTCCGGAAACAGAGCAAAGCTGGGATCAGGTTTCACTGCTCCAGTTGCCTGGTGCGGACGGGTTGTTTGAGATTCTGAAGGGCCACGCCCCCTTGATTGCCGCTTTGGGTAACGGGAAGGCAAAGATGGAGGTTTCCGGTGAAACCAGACACTTTATTCTCAAAGGTGGTGTGGTTGAGGTCTTGAATGACCATATAAAAGTGATGACTGAATCCTGCGAGGAATAAGAATCATGGTAATTTGTAAATAGTTTTTGGCGGCTGCGTTTATGCAGCCGCTTTTTTTATTTTCTTCCAAAAAACACTCCGGAATTCAGGCCTGAAATGCGATGTTGCCCCACTCTGTTATTATAAATAGTTAAATAACAATATGTTAATTCTGCAAATATTTTTTTTCAAATTCCACTTTCGCATTGATAAAATGTCTACTTTTGCAAATCCAAATGGTGCGGTAGTTCAGTTTGGTTAGAATACATGCCTGTCACGCATGGGGTCGCGAGTTCGAGCCTCGTCCGCACCGCCAGAAAGGAGGAACAACGTTCCTCCTTTTTTTTGTTTCCCTTAACCAAAAAAGAGACGGAACCGCCCCATCGGGTAGTTCCGTCTCTTGGTTTAAAGAAGATGTGTCGAACTTCTAAGCCTCAGTGGCGGCTTTCGGTTCAATGGCCAGTTCCCCACGGTAGTATCCGCATTCCGGACAAACCCTGTGGTATTGCACTGCGGCGCCGCAGTTGCTGCAGGTGGTCAGTTGGGGAGCGATTGCCTTATCGTGTGTTCTTCTCTTGTCTCTTCTCATTGCTGAGTGTCTACGTTTTGGATTCGGCATAACTTTTATTTTTAAACTAGTTTAATACTCTATAATTTCAAATCTTTAAGTGCTTCCCATCTCGGGTCGCAGGTTGTATTGTCTTTACTTTTTTGATGCGCTTCCAACAAATCCAGCATCTGTTGGTCGCAATGTTGCCCGGGAAAATCCTCATGCACCTTGCGCATCGGCACTGCTGAGTATATCATTTCATACACAAGCTGCTCCACATTGTAACTGTAGGCCTCAGGTGAAAGGAGGATCAAATGCTCATCTTCCGATGGCGGTTCATCATTTTCCGCTCTCCGAAGCGTGTATGTCTCTGTCACCTCCACCGGACAAACAAGTTTCTCCAGGCAGATGTCGCATGTGAGCGTGATGTTTCCCGTCAGATGAAATCCGAAGCGCATGAAGCGTTCTTTCTTCTCAATTTGGAGCCGGATGTCCACATCCGCATCCGAAATTTCATCGTTGGTATGCTTCTCAAAGAACCTTTTGTCCACCTCCAATGTGAATCCGCTTACCCCTAAAGGCAATTTAACAAACTCAATATCAAATTGTTTGAAGTAAATTTTATCCTCCATAACTCTTTGTTTCGGTGGGATGCAAAAGTACAACTTTTTCAAATACCTTTTTCCTGTTTTTGCTGTTTTTTTGCATTTTGTCAAAAAATGCGGAAAAAAATGCCGTTTTGTGCGAAATATCGGGTGCCAAACGGACAGACATTCCTGTAAAAGGATGTGTCATTATGATGTAAACTTCTGATAGACAAAAAATAATGGTCATGATAATTTTTTTTTTGGGAAAAGTTGTTTTGTATTCGTATTTGTTGTACTTTTGCATTCGGTTTTGACCGATGTTATTTGAGAGTTGATTATTCGCCTTGGTGGTGGAATTGGTAGACACGCGGGACTTAAAATCCCGTGGCCATTTGGCCTTGCGGGTTCAAGTCCCGCCCGAGGTACCACCATTGGCAGAAAAAACAGGCGGAAGTAGCTCAGTTGGTAGAGCACGACCTTGCCAAGGTCGGGGTCGCGAGTTCGAGTCTCGTTTTCCGCTCCAGAGGAGAATCCGGTAGGATTCTCCTTTTTTTTTATTCTTCTGAAAAGGGCACAAAAAAAGAACCGGACTGCGAGCGCAACCCGGTTCCAAACAATTTAAACCAATGAAAAAATTCAATACTTCTTACGCCATTTTGTTAATGTGAATCATCAGGCCGGACTTCAGATTGGCGGCTTTGTTCTTATGGATGATTCCCTTTTTGGCGACCTTGTCAATCAAAGAAACCACTTTCGGCAGGTTGTTCTTTGCTTCGTTCACATCGTGTGTGGTGCGAATCTTCTTGATGGCGTTCCGCATGGTTTTACCCCAGTAGCGGTTGACTAATCTTCTCTTCTCGTTTTCCCTAATTCTTTTTAATTGTGACTTATGATTTGCCATTTTAAATCTATTTAATATCCAATTATCTTTTATATAAATTTCAAAATGCAAAAGTACTAAATTTCGGGACAGCAAAATCTCTTTTGATATTTTTTTTGTATTTTTTTAATAGTTTATATTACAGTAATATATGAATGATGTCGGTTCATCCTTCGCGAAATCCCAGACCTGAGCGGCTCTTTTTTCGGAATGTTTTTGTCATTTTTTCATCCGATGTTACGTTTCGGGCAATAATTGCACCTTATATGCGTTATCTTAAAAAAAAAGAGGATATGCGAAAACTTAATTTAATGCTTGCCATGCTTCTGTTGTGCGCCGCCTCCAGCGTTTGCGCACAATATGGGTTCGAGTGTACCTATGTTAGCCAGTGCATTGGTTTTAAAAACGGGAAGAAGGAAACATCCCCCCTAATTGAAATGTTAATGAAAAAAATGGAGGAAAGCAAGTCCCTCTACAGGCTTGTTTTTTCTGACGGCAAGGTCATGTTCCGTAAATTGGAGGAAGGGCCGGTTAAAAATGGCCTGAATGAAATTTATTATGATTTGGCTACAGGGACCAAAGTGGTTCAGGAGGAATGCTTGGGAAAGACATTTATTGTTGAAGACACCATTGCGCCGATTGAGTGGGAGATAAGGAATGAGACCAGGATGATAGCCGGACGGCTCTGTACGAAAGCTGTCAAAAAGGGGGACACCAGCGAAATTCTTGTCGCATGGTTCTCTCCGGAAACACCGCTGCCCATCGGACCTGCCGGATACGGCGGGCTTCCTGGCATCATTGTGCAGTTGGATTACATGATAGAGAGTTATGTCATGCAGGATGACCTGAAGGCACTGGAGCAGGCTCCGGCACTTGCCCCTCCCGACAAGGGAACTAAGGTGACACGGGCGGAGATGGAGGAAATAAAGCGCAGCAAAAGGAATAATGGCGCTGTTCCTAGCGGAGGTTTCAGGATAGATTTCAACAATAACAATTAGCGCATGAAACGGATTCTTTTTGCCGCAATGCTGCTGCTGTGGGCGGTTGCCGCCTTTCCGCAGATTGTCGGGAAGGTGACAGACAAACAGCAGAGGCCGGTCCCGTACACCACGGTGCTTATATATGCAGGGGAAATCACCGGCGGAAGCCCCAAAGCCTACGCCATCACCGACAATGACGGAAAGTTCAGGATGAATGTGGAGGTGACCAAGGGCAACTGGGTGGTTGTGCGCTGCGTCGGGTTCAAGGAGCTGCGGCAGGAGCTTGATCCCACGAAGCATAGTTATGCCTTTGTGCTGGAGGAGGATGTGAAGTCCCTGAAGGAGGTGAAGGTTAAGGGCAAATTTTTCGGTGTCAGTGTGGATGGCGACACGGTGAAGTTCAACACGGACTATTTCAAGGACGGCACGGAGGAGACGGCCGGCGAGGTGTTGAACAAGATTCCTGACATGGAGGTCTCCGAAAACGGCGATGTCTCCTATGCAGGAAAGCAGGTGGACAAGGTGCTGCTGGACGGCAAGGACATCTTTTCCTCCGGCAGCGGCGACGTGCTGCTGAACAATCTGCCTGCCGATGCGGTGGAGAGTGCCGAGATTCTGATGAACTACAAAGGCTCCAGCCTGGTGGAGGAGTTCAGGGACCGGAACCAGACCGCCCTCAACATCAAAACAAACCGGAAGGGCACGACCAGCGGCAAGCTCCGCCTCTCCGCCGGAATCACCAGGGCGTATGAGGCCAGGGGGTCCCTGCTGCACAGACGGGACAATTGGACGGTTTCGGCCATGCTCTCCGCAAACAATCTGGACAAACCGGTCTTTTCCTTAATGGATTATCTGGAGAATTTCCTGGAGTTGGACAACAGCCTGAGCGAAGGCAATATGGGGCTTTCCGGAGGCGGCCGTCTGCTGAGCCTTGCCTTCCCAGCCTCCAATATGTACCAGTCGGACAAGGGGCTCTTCTCGGTCAATGCGACCTATTACCCCTCCGAAAAGTTCAAGGTCAAAAGCCGTTTCACCGGCAACGCCTCCATGATGAAGTACGAGAATCTCTCCAGGCAGATATATACAGGCTCGCAGGCGTACAACCTGCACAGCAATGCTCGGAAGACCGGCAGCGGCATGTTGAACGGCAGTGTAAGCCTTTTCTACCAGCCGGACAAAAGGTGGGAGTTCTCCTCCCTGACGCAGGGCTCCTTTACCGGCTCGCTTTCGGACTATCGGCAGAACGACCGGGGGCTGGTGAAAAATCTGAATGTCTTCACCAACGACAGCACACATGATTTCAACTTCGGGCAGGAGCTGCTTTCCAACGCCAAGGTGGGGAAGGGGCTGGTATCACCGCACATATCACTCCGTCTGACCGACCATACTGTGCGGCAGCAATGGTGGACGGATACGGCCATCCTCCCCGTTGACTACACGGTGCACGGGGACAGCCTCGGCCTCTATATCGGAACCCGCAAGCAGCAGCTCTCAATCAAGTCGGATGTCAACTACGCCCGTCCGCTCACCTCCCGGATAAAGCTGAACGCCAATGCCGCCTGGGAGCATGTCCGCAAGGATTTCCATTATGAGGAGCTGTACCATTTCATGGAGGAGGAGATCTATTCCGCCGGCCTTTCCTTGAACAAAAGGGATGGTCTTTTCCAATATTCGCTAAAAATGAAGGCGGTGGCCGACTATTGGCAGACCGATGTGCAGGATATGGAAAACGGTTTCACCCCATACCTGTCCGCCTCGGCAAATGTACAGTTCATGTTCAAGCCCACCCATTTTCTCAGCCTTTCCGCCAGCAACGGCAAAAGCCCCATCGATTTCGCCCTACTGCTGCGCGACACCATCATCACCTCCTACAGCAACCTCTATGGCGGCTCACACATCACGGACCCCTTCAGCGAAAAATACAGTTTGAACATGCACTATTATCTCAATAACCAGTTTTACGGAAGTTCCGTTACCGTATTTGCCAGTTATATTTCAAGCCAGAGTTTGGCGATGGCGAGCAGTTATCAGGAGGGATTGCTGGGCATCAGCAGCTATGACAACAAGGGGGAGTCCTCCTTCCTCTCTTTCGGGACGAATTTCTCACAGGAGCTTGGCTTCATCCCTGTTCTGCTGCGTTTGTCCGGAGATTATGCCCAATCCAATCAGGACGGGAAGGTCAACGGCACGGCAATGAGGCTCTTATCGGACTCATATTCCTGCGGCCTGACACTTGCCAGCCACAGCAAAAGCCGCTTTAACGGGGAATTGGGCGGCAAGGTCAGTTTTTCGGACAGCAAATATGAGGGTGTCTCCCTTGACAACCGGTCATGGCAGTGGAGCGGCAAGGCCAAATGCAGCTACGCCCATGACCATTGGAAGGGCTACGTCTACTGCAATTACTCCATGATGCAGACCCTGCTCTACGGCGGCGAGCGTGACCTGTGGGATTTGGGATTTTCCGTCACCTACAGCTTCAAACATGTCGAAATATGGCTGCAGGGAATCAATCTGCTCAACCTCAACAAAAACGAGTGGGAGCAAATCAGCATGAACGCCATTTACACCTCCACCACCGTCTTCCGGAAAATTCCGGGCAGCCTGCTGTTGGGGGCCGCCTTCAAATTCTAAATTTCAGTTATCTCCCCAAGCTGCGCGGTGATGAGCGGAATGTGAAGCCCGTCCCGTACTGCCGCTTCGTTATGCAGCGGTTCGTCCCAAGGATGGTGCGCCAGCGCGTATTTGGAATGGTGGATGGTGATCAGTTTTTTTGCGCCCAAGTCCAGCGCCTCCTGGCCCAATTGCCTTGGCATGGTGTGGAGGTGCGACCAGTGCTCGTCGTATTGCCCGTTTTCAAGGATGGCGAGGCTGATGTCCGGAAAACGCTGGCCGATTTCCCTGAAGTGCGGGCCGTATCCGCCGTCACCGCCGGCGAAGATGGCGCCGTAGGGTGTGCTCAGCAGGAAGGATGCCCAGAGTGTTGGGTTGCGCTTGAGTGCGCGTCCGGAGAAGTGCTGCGCCGGCAGGCAGTGGATTTCCCAGCCGGGTTTGGGAGAGAAACTTTCCTCCCAATCCATTTCAATGATTTTTTCGGGTGCCACGCCCCAGTGTTCCAGGTGCGCCCCCACGCCAAGCGGACATACAAACCTGACTGTCCGCTCCTTCAGCCTAAGTATAGTGTTGTAGTCCAGATGGTCGTAATGGTCGTGGGTTATTATGACAAAGTCAATGCTGTCCGGCATTTCTTCAGGAGTGTACTGGTTTGTTGTGGGGAACGGTCTGTTGATTAAGGGGAATGGGGCGCCGCAGCAGAAGGTGGGATCCACCAGCAGGGTGGTGCCATGTATCGAGAGAAGGTAGGATGAGTGGCCGAACCAGACATACAGGTTTTTCCCGTTGTCCAGATGCTTCAGGTCACGTTTCACCATCTCCAGCGGCTGTGGCGGAGTTATTCTTCTCCTTTTCCCGAAAATGAATTTACGGGCAATCTTCAGATATTGCTTCAATGTGATATCTTTCTGCCCCTCCAACGTCCGGTTGACGAACTTGTTCTTAAGATAGTTCCGGGATTGGAGTATCCGTTCGAGCCGTGCTCCGGAAGGATTCCGGCCGAACTGCGGCAGATGCAGGACAAATGGGGCTGCAATCAATGACAGGATGGTCAGCACCAATATGATGGCAATGGTAAGCAGTAGTATGGAACCGATAATCATGATGTCAGTCTGATGTTTTTAATAGGATAAGAACGCGACATTGTCTGAAATAGTATGTCAGTTTCAGAAAACGTTTCAGAAAATGCCGCTATTGTGCCGGAATTTCATCGTCCCAGTCCATCCAAACCGGAAATTTTTCACGGAAATCGCATAGGGATTCCAGTGACAGTGTGGCGGTAATAAACCCTTCGCCGTTTTCCGGCAGGTCGGCAAGCACCTCACCTTTGAAATCGATGATCAGGCTGCCGCCGCTGTAATGTATGCCGTTCCCGTCGGTGCCGGTGCGGTTCACCATCAGCACGTATGCCTGATTTTCGATGGCGCGTGCCTTGGCGAGGGTCTGCATCGCCTCTTTGCGGGCTGCTGGCCAGTTGGCCGCCACCACCAGCAGGTCGTAGAGGAACGTCCCGTCTTGGCAACGGTTGCGGCAGCCGTTGGGGAAGCGCAGGTCGTAGCAGGTCTGCGGCAGAATATTCCATCCCTTGTGCCGGATGACGGGCGTGGCGGATCCGGCGGTGTACAGCTCCGGTTCGCAGCCCATGCGGAATAGATGCCGCTTGTCGTAGTGCTGCCGCCGCCCGTCAGGGAAGGTCCATAAAAAACGGTTGTATGTCCGTTCATGTTCACGGATGGCAAGGCCTGCGGCGATGGCGGTGTGGTGCCGTTCGGCCTGCTCCCGGAAAAAGGTGCAGCTTTCACCTCCCATCTCTTCCGCCAAGTCACTGCTTCCGGTGTCGAATCCGGTCATGCACATCTCCGGCAGCACCAGCAGGTCGCACATCTCAGGCAACTGCCGGAACGCCTGCGCATAGCGGGAGCGGTTTGCCTGCGGATTCCGCCATGCAATGTCTGTCTGTAGCAAAACACAATGCAGATTGTCCATTTTATCGCGCTATTTTCCTTTGGTTCAGTGCGGCGTGGTAGCGGTTAGCGTTGGCGGCATGTTCCGCCGCGCTTGCAGTGAAACGGTGTGTGCCGGAAAAATCCTCCTTGGCGCACATGTACAGGTAGTTGTGATGTTCATAGTTCAGCACTGCGTCAATTGCGCGGAGCGAAGGCATCCGGATGGGGCCGGGAGGCAGCCCTGCAAACCGGTAGGTGTTGTATGGGGAGTTGACTTCCAAATCGGCATAAAGCATCCGTTTCCTTCCGAAATCGCCAAGGGCGAACTTCACGGTCGGGTCGGACTGCAGTTTCATCCCTTTGCGCAGCCGGTTGATATAAAGTCCGGCCACACGCGGCTGCTCTTCCGGCAGGTTGGTCTCCTCCTCAACAATGGAGGCTAATGTCATCACCTCCTGTGGCGAGAGCGGGATGGACATCGCCTCATCCATCCTTTTTTCGTTCCAGAAAGAGCAGTATTCCCGATACATGCGCTCTATCAGGGCGGAGTCGGAGGTGTTCCACCAGCACTCGTAGGTATTGGGTAGGAACAGACAGATGGCGGTTGCCGGTGTCATGCCATAGCGGGCGAGCAGTTCTTCGTCCTGCAGCATCTCCACCAGTCCGGCGGAGTCGGCCTCCAGCTGGGCGGAGATGCGTCCCGCCAGTTGTGGCAGCGTGCGGATGTTGTTGAACCGCAGCCGTACCGGCTCCTGCTGCCCTGAACGCAGCTTTCCGGTGAGAGTGTAGTTGCTAGTTCCTGACGGGACGGCGTAGCGGCCCGGTTTCAGGTGCCCCGGAAGGTGGCGCAGCCGGGCAACCATCCGGAAGCTCTGCCGGTTCTTTAACAGTCCGATGGAATCCAGTTGCGTCAAAAGCTCCTCATAGCCGCTACCGGTCGGAACATAGAGGTAGGCCGGTTTGTCGGGTTGTATGTTGTTTCGGAACAGCCATCCGTATCCGATTCCGCCTCCTGCGGCAAGCAGCACGGCCACAATGCCGGCTATTACAAGTCCGGGTCGTCTTATTCCGCTCATGATTCTTGTAGAAAACGTTGCAGCAGCAGTGTGTCCTCCCAACGTCCGTCCACGCTCTGCCGCCATTCCTTCAAAACGGCCGTGCGGACGAAACCATTGCTTTCAAACAGATGCAGGCTCTGTGTGTTTGATGCGGAAACATGGCAATACAGCTGGTGCAGGTGCAGTATTTCGCGGGCGTATCTGCAGAGCAGCCCCAACGCCTCGGAGGCATAGCCCTGCCGTTGGTGCTCTTCGGACACCATTATGCCGACGGCAGCCCGCTGGTGCTGCGGCTGGTAGTCATACAGGTCGATGCAGCCTACTGCCGTACCGCTTCCGTTTTCGCAAATCATCAGCCTCACCTGCTTGAGGGAGTATATGTCCTGATTGGCGCAGCTGAGCACATATTGCTCCATGGTGTAGCGCGAGAAGGGCATCTGCGTGTCGCTCACATCCCAATGCCGCAGATCGTTCTCCATGTCGTACAGCGCGTCGATGTCCTCCGGCTCCATGGCGCGCAGCCTGATTTTTTCGCCCTGCATCATGCACCGAAGTTTTTGGTGAGCATTTCGCGCAACCCCTTGTCGCCCACATTTTCGTGGATGACACCGCCAGAGCAGTAGGAGATGTTCCCAGTCTGTTCGGAGACAATCACCGTCATGCAGTCGGTGTTTTCGGTCACCCCGATGGAGGCGCGGTGGCGCAGTCCAAGATGTGAGGGGATGTTATCCTTTTGCGAAACCGGAAGTATGCAGCGTGCCGCAACCATCTTCCGGTCACGGATGACCAATGCCCCGTCATGCAGCGGCGTGTTCTTGAAAAAGATGGTCTCTATCAGCTCACGTGAAATCTCCGAGTTGATGGCCTCACCGGTCTGTATTATGTCGTCCAGTGGGTTGGCTTTGGTGAAAACAATCAGCGCGCCGGTTTTGGAGGAGGACATGTTTTTGCATGCACGTACAATCTGTTCAATCTGCCCCTCAGTGTATTTTTCCGATTTCTCCCTCATGAGCTCAATGTTCCTGAGAGGGTTCGATTTGCCGATATATAGGAAGAACTTCCGGATTTCCGGCTGGAATATCACGATGAGCGCGACCAGTCCGACATTCAGGAACTGGCCCAATATTTCGGAAAGCAGGTCCATGTGGAACAGCACCACGAGTTTCCAAAGGATGTAGAAAAGCAATATCCCTATGAATATGTTGACGGCGGTTGTGCCTCTAAGCCATCTGAACAGCAGATAGAAGAGCAGGGATGCCAGCAGGATGTCCAGGATGTCCGCCAATCCGAATTGGAGAAAATTAATTAAGCTTAACATGACGGCAAGGTTATGGTTTTTGTGGTCGGTACATTGAATTTTTCAAAAGCTGTTGCGGATTCTTCTCTCCGAAAAGTTCAGCGAGCGGACGGTCGGGGTTGTTCGCTATCCAGCTCCGGCAAATCTGCCAGCCAATCCATCGTCCGATGCAGCCCGGTGATTCTTTGCCGAAAAAGGCGGTGAAGGGGGCTTCGCCCACAAGTTTCCTGGCCACAAGGTTATCGTTGGCGTAAAGGTAGTTCTTTTCGATCAGGAAACTCCACACATCATATTCGTAGTTGCTGATCCAGGCAGTCTGGGCTGCGGTGTATCCTGTGATGAGGGTGTCGGGAGTCTCCGGCAGCGCAAGTTCGGCAAACATCCAGCGTTTCCCTTCCCATAGCATGCCATCCAAAATGTTTGCGGATGCATTGTTCCCCTTCATTACAATGTAGGCCAGTTCCTTCATGCAGTCGGGAAGGAGGTATGGTTCCGCCAGCCTTCTGCGGATAAAAAGCGGAAGGGCTTCTCCCAACCGTTTGTAATAATGGTAGCCGGCACCCATGTACATGTCCAGGGCAATGATCAGCACGGAATCCACAAAGATTACTGGTGTTTCATAGCTTAATCCGGAAATGATGGTGTAGACGCGTGGCAGTTTTGCCTCAGGAAAATGGAACCGGATTCGGGCGAAGGCCTCCTGGAACTGCTTTTCCAGTTCGGAAAGGTCACCGTATTTTTCCTGGACATCCTTATAAAGTTTCCGGTTGAGCGGATTGTTAAGGTATTCCTTCAGTTGGTTTATGTCGGGGTTATCTCCGATAAAAAAGCCGTAGTCCCTCTTCAGAGCATCCAGTTCGGAGGCCAAATCCTTTTGAGGCAGGCTGAACAGTGCCTGATCGTACCTGTAGATGTGCAGCGGATTCGCCTCCTCAATTTTTTTGATTTCCCGTGCAGGAGCTTTGGGCAGTGGCTTTTCCCTTTTTTTGTGGCAACCGCACAGGCAGACGCACAACGCCAGAAGGCCGATGAAATAAAACTTTTTCCCCATGGTATTAATATTCACCATAAATGAAAGGACTGTCGAATTCCTTGAAAAACGGTGCGACCTTGTCCTTTTCGGAAATGACAGGCTCTCCAATGCCCCATTCCACCCCGATGTCAGGGTCGTTCCAGCGGATTGCACCTTCCGACTCCTTGTTGTAGTAGTCGGTTGTCTTGTAGGCGAAAATGGTGTTGTCCTCCAAAGCCACAAAACCGTGTGCGAATCCCGCCGGAATCCAGAACATGTTGTTCTGTTCGGAGGAAAGCAGCGTTTTAACATGCTGGCCGTAGGTGGGGGAGCCTTTGCGTATGTCCACCGCCACATCCATGGCCGTGCCGGTGATTACACGCACCAGCTTCCCCTGTGCGAAGGGCGGTTTCTGGAAATGCAGGCCGCGTATCACATTTTTGGCGGAAAGCGACTGGTTGTCCTGCACAAAGTCGGCTGTCAGGCCGGCAGCCGCCAACTGCTGCTTGTTGTAACTTTCAAAAAAATAGCCCCTTGCGTCGCCGAACACCTTCGGCTGTATGACTTTCAGTTCGGGGATGGCGGTATTGATGATTTCCATGTCAATCGGCAAATTTTTTATGAAAAATCAGTGAAACAATGAGGTATAGCAGTGTGATGAACGGAATGGCTTGAAGGAGGCTCATTTCGGCTGACAGGCCGAACAGCAGCAGCACGGCCGCGCTGAGCAGGAGAAACAGGTAGCGGTGCAGGTTGTCATTCCATTTCAGGTTCTTGAATTTCAGTGAGAAAAGCGGAATGTTGGTGAGCATGAGCATGCTCACGACCAGGAAGGCCGCATGGTACACAATCGTGTGAAAGCTGGCAAGGGCAAAAGGCAGCGAAACAACGGTGAATGCCGCAAGGGGAATGGGCAGCCCCCTGAAGTTTTCGGTCTGCCGCTCATCCAAATTGAATTTGCCCAGGCGCAAGGCTCCCGCACAAACGTAGATGGCACAGAGGATGAATGGTATAATGATAATGCCATGCATGTCTGCAAAATACCAGGAAAATCCGGTCTTGCGGGGAAGGCCGCCAAGGGCGTCCCAGAATTGGTAGGACATCAAGGCCGGAACCACCCCGAAAGAGACCAGATCGGAAAGGGAGTCCAGCTGCTTGCCCAGTTCCGACTTCACATGCAGCAGCCGTGCCGCCAACCCGTCGCAAAAATCGAACAGCAGGGCAAGACACATCATCAGGAAACTTGCTTCCCAATCATGGTGGGCGGCGAAAACGATGGCCGTAAATCCACAAAAGAGGTTCAGCAGCGTGATAAAGTTCGGAATATGCTTCTTCATTCGTCAAAAAGGTTAAGGGTGCCGTTCTTTGCGGGGATGGAAACACCCAGATGTTTGTAACTCAATTCGGTGGCCTCCCTTCCACGGGGTGTGCGCACCAGGAATCCCTCCTGGATCAGGAAAGGCTCATAGACCTCCTCAATGGTGCCTGCATCCTCGCCGACCGCAGTGGCGATGGTAGTGATGCCGACCGGCCCCCCCTTGAACTTGTGGATGATGGTGGAGAGGATGCGGTTGTCCATCTCGTCCAGGCCGTAGGCATCCACATTGAGCGCGGCCAGTCCGTAACGGGCGATGTCAAGCGTGATTTTTCCGCTCCCCTTGATTTGGGCGAAGTCGCGCACGCGGCGCAGCAGCAGGTTGGCGATACGTGGAGTCCCGCGGCTGCGGCGGGCAATCTCGTGTGCTGCGGCCCGTTCTATTTCAATGCGCAGGATACCGGCGGAGCGGATGATAATTTTCTCCAGCGTGTCGGTGTCGTAGTAGTTGAGCCGCAAGTTGATTCCGAAGCGTGACCGCAACGGGGCAGTGAGCAGTCCGGAACGTGTGGTTGCCCCCACAAGGGTGAAATGGTTCAGCCCGATCTGCACATTGCGCGCGTTTGGTCCCGATTCAATCAGAATGTCTATCTTGTAGTCCTCCATGGCGGAATAGAGGTATTCCTCCACCACGGGCGAGAGCCTGTGAATCTCATCGATGAACAATACATCATTGGTTTCCAGGTTGGTGAGCAGTCCCGCCAAATCGCCGGGCTTGTCAATGACAGGGCCGGATGTGATGCGGAGGTTCACGCCCATCTCGTTGGCGATGATGTGGGAGAGTGTGGTTTTGCCCAAGCCTGGAGGTCCGTGCAGCAGCACATGGTCCAGCGATTCGCCCCGCTGTTTGGCCGCGCGGACGAAAATCTTCAGGTTCTCCACCACCTGCTCCTGACCGGCAAAATCGCTGAAGCCGCCCGGACGGATGACCTTCTCGATCTCCTTCTCCGAAAGGCTGAGCCGCTCTGCATGTGGGTCCAGATTGGGGTTGATCATGGTGTTCCTATTAGTAAAAATCCAAATTGCAAATGTAGATGAAAAAGCAATACGACACGGCGGAATGAAAGGAAAAATTTTACACCGCTTTTTTTCATGGCGTATTTTCTTTTGTTGTACCTTTGCATCGCGGTTGTCTTTTGCGGCCTTGGCGGCGATGCGGCATCCGTAAAGTTTGCATTTTATTGATAACTAAAAGCGTAACAATAATGAAAGTGGATGTTCTATTGGGTTTGCAATGGGGTGACGAAGGCAAAGGTAAGGCTGTGGACGTGCTCACACCGCACTATGATGTCGTGGCACGTTTCCAGGGCGGGCCGAATGCCGGCCATACGTTGGAGTTTGAGGGTCATAAAATGGTGCTTCATACCATCCCTTCCGGCATTTTCCGGGAGAATACGAAAAATGTCATCGGCAACGGCGTGATTATCGACCCATATGTCATGTGTCAGGAAATTAAGGAGGCCTCCCAATATACGGATGTCCGTTCAAAACTTTTCGTCTCGTTGAAGGCCAACCTGATCCTGCCCACCCACCGGCTGCTGGACCATGCCAACGAGGCTGCCATGGGCAGCAAAAAAATCGGTTCCACGCTGAAGGGCATCGGCCCGACCTATACGGACAAGACCGCCCGTAACGGAATACGTGTCGGGGATCTGCTCCTGCCGGATTTTGACAAAAAATACCGTGCGTTGCGCGATGCTCATCTGCGCAGGGTGGAGAGCATGGGCTTCGACTTTTCGGATGTCCGGATGGAGAGTATGCCTTTTGCCGAATATGAACAGGCATGGCTTGCCGCTGTGGAGCAGTTGCGCGGCTACCAGCTGGTCTCCACGGAATATCTGGTCAACAATGCACTTGCAGACGGACATGCGGTGCTGGCTGAAGGGGCGCAGGGCACGCTGCTGGATGTGGATTTCGGCACCTATCCCTATGTCACCTCCTCCAACACAATCACTGCCGGAGCCTGCAGCGGTCTTGGCGTTGCTCCCGGGAACATCGGACGGGTCTTCGGGCTGTTCAAGGCCTATTGCACCCGTGTGGGAACCGGCGTTTTCCCGACGGAACTCTTTGATGCGACAGGGGAGTACATGCGCAAGCAGGGTCAGGAGTTCGGAGCCACCACAAAGCGTCCGCGCCGATGCGGCTGGATGGACCTGACGCTGCTGAAATACGCCTGTATGCTCAACGGAGTGACCGACCTCATCATGATGAAGGTGGATGTGCTCAACGGCTTTGACAAGGTGAAGGTCTGCACTGATTATCAGATTGACGGGCAGGTCACGCGGGAGATTCCGTTCCGGATTGACGAACGCATACAGCCTGTCTATACCGAATTGGAGGGCTGGAAGCAGCCGTTTGAATCGGGGAGGCTTGCACCCGCATTGGAGAATTACCTGCATTTTGTCGAGGACTACCTCGGCCGCAAGACCTATATCGTCTCCTATGGCCCGGACAGGGAGGAGACATTGGTGTTTGGCAAATAGCAACAACAAAAACATATAATTATGGAAAACAGGAAAAGTTATGCATTGCCCATCGCAATGATGTTCTGTCTGTTTGCGATGATTTCGTTCGTCACCGGATTCCAGAACCCGTTCGGGGTGATTGTTAAGAACCAGTTCGGTGTAAGCAATTTCATGTCGCAGCTCGGTAATTTCGCCAATTTCATCGCCTATGCCTTCATGGGCATCCCTGCCGGCATGATGCTGAAACGCATCGGTTACAAGAAGACCGCCTTGTGGGCCATTGCGGTCGGTTTTGCCGGTGTGCTGGTCATGTTCCTTTCGGGCGTGGCGGCCTCTTTCGGCATTTATCTGACGGGTGCCTTTGTGGCCGGTTTCTCCATGTGCATGCTGAACACCGTGGTCAATCCCATGCTCAACACGTTGGGCGGCGGCGGCAAGAGAGGCAACCAGCTGATCCAGTTCGGCGGTGCGTGTAATTCCATCGCTGCCACCATTGTTCCTGTGCTGGTCGGCTACCTGATGGGGGATGTGGCCAAAGCCACCATCCGCGACGGCAATCCCGCCCTTTTCATAGCCATGGGCATTTTCGCATTGGCCTTTATAGTGCTTTCATTTGTCAGCATTCCTGAACCTTATGTGGAGCGGAACGAACCGCAAAAGTCACAATACGGTCCGATGTCATTCCGACATTTCCGTTTGGGCATCATCGCCATTTTCATATATGTCGGTGTGGAGGTCGCCATTCCGAGCATTGCCAACCTCTACATGACCCAGACCGCTGAGGCGGGTGGATTGGCCATGCCGGCTGCAATTGCCGGCACGTTGTGCGGCACCTACTGGTTCCTGATGTTCGTCGGAAGGCTCGTCGGAGGTCTGCTTGGCGGAAAGGTCTCTCCGAAACTGATGTTGGGCACTGTGCTGTCCATTGCAGCCGTCTTCGTCTTGCTTGCCATGTTCCTTCCCAGCGGCATTACAGTGAAGATGCCTGTGTTCCGTGCAGATATCTCTTTCGGCCTTGAAGATGTTCCGTTGCCCATCATGTTCTTGATTCTTTGCGGACTGTGCACCTCTGTGATGTGGGGCGGAATTTTCAACCTCGCTGTAGAGGGCTTGGGCAAATATACGGCGATGGGTTCCGGAATATTCATGGTGATGGTTTGTGGCGGCGGCATTCTTCCCGCACTTCAGGGCTGGATTGCCGACATGACCTCCAATTACATCAGCAGCTATTGGGTCGTGTTTGCAGGCATCATCTACATGCTCTTTTTCGCATTGGTCGGCTCCAGAAATGTGAACAAGGAGATTCCCACGGAATAGTATGACATCCTGCTCAGAAATATAAAGAGGGCTCCCGGGCTGGAAGCCCTCTTTATATGTGTATTATCGTTTGGAGATGTTGAAGTGCCAGTATCTTTTTTCGGCATCCTGAAGCACGATATGGTAGCTGCCTGCGGGGAGATCCTGCAATTGCAGGTCGCACCTGTTGTCCGCCATGGTCTGTCTCAGGACGATTTTTCCGGTTGCATCGCACAGGTAGAGCTGCCGCATGGGTATGGCTTGCGGTTCAGCAATCCGGATATGCAGCAGGTTTGTAACCGGATTCGGGTATATGAGGCATTCGGGACGGGGCTGCCCGATGGATGGTGTGAGTGTGACAATGTCAGGAATTGTATTGATGTCATACTTCTTGGAGATTACGCTGTCGAAGCGGACAATAATGGAGAGGGTGTCGCTGTCCAGCAGCATTGCCTTGAACCCTTCAATGCGCAGTGCAGAGGGGTCGCCACTCTCCCAAATGAATCCGGGACGCTCCCCCAACATGAAATCATGGGCGATACTGTCCGTAGTCTCGTTCCCGGACAAAAAGATGGGAATTACGGAAACCCATGCGGCGGGGGATTGCTCCATGGCCTGCAGTTGCGGATAGCAGGATTCCGAATATCTCCAATGCAGTGTGTCCAACAGTTGTTGCAGCAGGGTGCCGGTCATCTGCAGCGTTTGGAGTCCTTCGGTGGATGTCTCCGGATCTTTTCCGTTGATGCCTGCAAAACGGCTGGTCTGGCGGTCGTACACACATTGGCTGATTGAGGTCTGGCTGCTGTATTTCCGTCCGATAATGCTTCCCGTATAGTGTGCTCCGAACAGTTGCCCGCTGTTATAGCTTCGGCTAAGTGTCGTGTTTCCGTTGGCAAAGCCGATAAGTCCGCCGGTGCATTGGCTGCCACGGACGGCGTGGCTGTTGTAGCAGTATGATACGTTTGATGTGCCAAGTGCACTGCTGCCGCTGCTGGCGGATGCGGTGCCGGCATATCCCACAATGCCGCCCACTTTGTCCTTGCCTCGGATGTCGGCTGCGTTGTAGCATTCCCGGATGGTTGACTGGCTCATGTATCCGCAGATGCCGCCGATGTATTCCTCACTGCCGGTGACAGGCGCGTGATTGGCGCACTGCCGTATGTTGCTGCTGTTTCTGGCGCAGCCGGTGATGCCGCCGACATAGCTGCGGCCGCGGACACGTGAATGGACCCCGAGCTCAAGGCCGCTTACGGTTGCGGAATCTATGCAGCCGAACAATCCTGCAAAATCCATGTTTGCAGAGTCTATGACCATATTGTCAATGGTATGTCCGTTACCTTCCAGATTTCCCCTGAATGGAGTGGAACTGTTTCTGCCAACAGGTATCCATGAATGTGCGCTGTCGCAGACCGTCTGGAGATCCAACTGGGTATATAGTGCGAAATGGATACCGCAGAAGCCGCTGTTACGGTTATAAACGCCTTGATAGCAGCCATTCGCATAATCGTTGACCGCATCGCGGAAGGCTGTCCAATCGTTCAGGTTGTCAATGCGCAGCGCATATTCGCGGCTCTGTCCGTCATTGCCCCAGACTGCAAAGAGGGAGGTGTCCTGCAGTACCAGAATGCTGTCCGCAGTGGTCAGCATGGAGGCACCTTGCGGGGTGTGGCTCCAGCCGCGAAGCAGCTTATGTGCCCTTTGGAACGGAATGGTGTCCAGTTTCAAATATTCGTTCAGGTATG
>JAEEGG010010266.1_pt1 | contig 20726 bp, 15 predicted proteins | sample 9134161 | NCBI WGS metagenome assembly JAEEGG01 (sample SAMN16246543, study PRJNA631951) | gut metagenome | biome: gut microbiome; feature: rumen; material: CR-attached | host: Bos | place: Iran: Karaj | collected 2018-10 | reverse complement strand
GCTACGCTTCCGCCTCGGATGGTAAGACCGTCAGGATTACGGAGAAAACCGATGAAGACACCACAAGGTATTTCGTCTCCATGCAGTCCGTCGATGCGAAGAAAGGCAAAGAGGTTTATTACAACATCACCGCCGCAATGCCGTCCAGTGCGCATGGTTCCGCGCTTGCCATGCCGGAAAAGGATGCTCTCGGCATTTCGGACGTCCTGAGCTCCGGCCAGTACGATTCGGATGTCCTCGCCGGTTCTTGCCTCGACTCCGCTTCGGACAAGCTCTTCGGCGAATCCGGCAACGGCCTGCTCGCCTCGCTGTAAAACATAAACCATAAACACAATCCGCGCCTCATCACCAGTTCAATGGCGATGAGGCGCTTTTTATGGCCTGCGCATACGCTCAGCGAGGCCGGATGTGAAGGACAGCGAAAAAACGCCGCAACAGATTGCTCTGCCACGGCGCTGCGTTCATGTTGTGCTGATCACAGGCTGGTCAGCACCCCCCTCTTTCCGGATTTTCGCTTTTTCTCGGATTTTTCACTTTCTGTGCTTGTTTTTTCGCGCGGGTGAACTTATATTAAAAAATATCTTGAATTTTACTTTTTCTGAATTCAAAGCTACATAACATATAAATCCAAAACTTGAAAGGCGCAGACACCATGGCCGACATCTCTGTAAACTCCGGAGTCACCTCAAGTAACATCACTCTGAACGCCCAGAACATGTTCGTTATGAACGGCGGAACGGCAAACAGCACCACCGTCAACGAAGATTCGTTCCTCTTCGTCTCCTCCGGCGGTATCGTCAACAACACCGTCATCAATAACTGGGGCGAAGTCGACCTGTCCAGCAGCGGCACCGCGAACGGCACCATTGTCAAAGATGGCGGCTACTTCGAAGCGTACGGCAAGGCAATCGGCACCGTCGTCAGCAAAGGAGGCGGGTTCGTGGTCTCCTCCGGCGGCACCGCCAGCGACACGACCGTGAAGGAGGGCGGATATCTCACCCTTATGGAAGGCTCCCTCAAAGGTTCGACCACCGTGGAACAGGGCGGCACCGCCACAATCGTGGACGCGGTCGAGAAGGGGATCTCGGTCCACGGCGGCACGCTCATCGTGAAGACCGGCGAGGAACCTCCCTGCTTCCTCGACGATGTTACGGTCGATTCCGGCGGCTCCCTCGCCGTCAGCAGCGGAGCCTACGTTGCCTCCGCTTCCATCGAGAACGCCTCGGTCACCGTCTTCAAGGGCGGCAACTTCACCAGCTCCGAACTGACCGCCGCGACTGTCGAAGTCAAAACTGACGCGCTCGTCTCCAGCGCAGCCCTGAACAGAGGCACTGTCATGAATGTCATATCCGGCGGCCGTCTCCAAAGTATCAAAGTCTGGACGGGTGGCGTCCTCACTGGCATCCTGCGCGAAGCATCCGAACTGAAATTCTACGGCGGCACGCTTGACCTCAATATTTCCGGAATTTCCGCGAATAGCAACTTCCTCGTCGACGAGCAGTCGTTCAACGCCATCATGGAGGACAACTATCTTTGTACGCTCACAGTTTCCGGCACGCAAGCCGAAGGCTCTTATAAGCTCATCGAAGGTGGTTCTTCGTTCAACAGGACCATCACTGTGAAGAATACGTCCGGCACGGAGCTCGGCACGCTCACGGTCGGCGGTGGGGCGACAAACATTGACGGCGTGAAGTACACGCTCGCCCTGACCGGATACGACCTCATCGTCATGGTCGGAGATGACCTCGTCCCGCCGGAGGTCGTCAATGTGATGGCGGACGAAACCGCAATGACGAACCAGGAGGTGACAGTCACGGCGGAGTTCACGGACAATATCGAAGTCGCTTCAAAGCAGTACAGGATCGGCGACGGCGCATGGACGGATTATCCGTCCGGCGGTGTGACTGTGAGCGAAAATACAACCGTCTATTTCAAGGCGACCGACACTGCGGACAACGAATCAGAAATCGTCAGTTATGAAGTCGCGAACATCGACAAGGTCGCGCCGACCATCTCCAACATCACGCCCAGCACAACGGCTCCAGCAACGTCCGTAACCGTGACAGCGAACTTCAAGGATGATGTGGCACTGGCGTCCATGCTGTACATGCTCGGCTTAAGCGGAGAATGGAAGGATTATCCTGACGAAGGTGTTGTTGTTACTAGAAATGCAACCGTCTATTTCAAGGCGGTCGACACCGCGGGCAACGAAACCGAAGCCGAATACAAGGTGGACAACATCGATACGGTTCCGCCCGAGCCGGACGACAACATGCCGGACGACGGCTGGAACGACTACCTGTACAAGAAGGGCATGCCGAACAACGGCTGGAATACGGACGAGAACATCGCGGAATTCGCATCGAATACGATTACGGACAATCAGGAGATCTTCCTTGATGCGCGGGGCACGATCAACTCCGAAGGCAAGCACAATCTCTTCGGCAACGACGGCACGAACAAGGACACGGGCGACGTGGCGAAAATCAGCGTGGCCCAAGCGGCGAAGCTGACGTTCGAGATCAATTCCAGCGCGGCGGGTACGTTCTATGTCTATCAGGACGGCATCGACAAGAATGGCAACCGGAAGATGTCCACGGTCGGGAAAGTCACGGTCAAGAAGAACAAGACAGCAAAGCTGAACGTCCTCCTGACTTCCGATCTTGACAAGTATTACGTCGCCATGACCGCGAAGAACGTCGACAAGGTCGGCCCGGATTACTACGGCTTATATAACGTGAACGTTGTCGATAGCAAGTTCTTCGTTGACGCCGACGAGGGTGAATACAAGAACAATACGTGGAAAACCGCCAAGGCGGTTTCGGTCAAGTCCGGGAGCAAGCAGATCGTTCTGGACGGTAGTCCGATGAAGGGCAGCAGCACGTACAAAAACTTCGTCGGGTTCACGGACAGCAATGACTACGCCAGGCTTGACCTTGCGTCCAGCGCATACTTGAGTTTCCGTGTAACTTCCACGGGGGCATCAAGGTTCATTATTTGGAAGCAGAAAAAGGGAACCGACGGCAAGCTGTCGAAGGTCAGCCTCACGTCGCTGTTGTCAAAGAGTAAAAATAAGAAAACCACTGCTGCAAAATTCCTCGACACGAGCAAGTATACTTACTACGTCTCAATGGTGTCTACGAACGCGGCTAAAGGTGCTTCCGTCTACTACAACGTCGAGATCAGCAGCAAGTCCGTGTTCTTCTTCGGCGACGACGGCCGGAACAACGTCGTGTACGACAAGAAGGCGAAGGCATTCTACGGCGAGGATGCCGATCACCACTTCGAGACCACGACCATCGGCGCCGAAACCAAGGTGAAATTTGACGCCGATCCGGTCGTGGACAGCGATTGGGAGAACTTCGTCGGATATGGCGATTCCGCCGATTACGCGAAGATCAAGCTGACGAGCGCGGGGAACCTGAGCTTCAGCCTCAAAGCCACGGGGAATGCCAAGTTTATTATTTACAAGATGGGGGTGGGCAGCAAGGGCAAAGAAAAGTTGGAAGCCATCCAAACAACCAAGCTCACGCTCGCCAAGGGCGAGAGCATTGTCGAGAAGACCACGGATATGCTTGCCGGTCTCGAAGCCGGGGAATACTACGTCTTGATGAAGGCGGAGAGCACAAAGGCCAACGACAAGGGCAGTGTGTTCTACAACGTCACGGCCACGCTGGATGCCTCGGTCTCTTCTGCGCTGGAAATGCCAATGGCGGCAGCCGCATATGCTGATTCCGTGCAGGACAAGCTCTTCGGCGAATCCGGCAACGGCCTGCTCGCCAGTCTGTAATCGTATTCATATAACAACCAGCCCCTGAGTCGTTCGCGGCTTCAGGGGCTGAAATCAACCAAAGACAATGGAACTCAATTTATCAATCCGCGCTTCTTCAGTAGACGTCCTACTTCGTCCAAGACCTTGGAATCGGCTTTTTCCAGGGCATCGACTATCGCTTTCCGCTGGATGCTCAACGGTTCATCAATCACGATATCGTCCTGGGGAACCGATGCTGCCAACGATGGCAGTGACTTGATTGCGCTTCGTTTTGATTCGGTCGAGATGTGGCTATAATGCTCCGTCATGGCAGGATTGCCGTGTCCGACAATCGAAGCAACGACGGAATAAGGAACGCCAGCATTGGCGCAGAACGAGACGAACGTGTGCCGGAACGAATGAAGCCCGTAAGCGTTTGCGGCAATCTTCCGGCGACCATACGTGTCGGCCTTGTCTGCCTTCGTCTCAAGCCCCGTGGCACACCGAATAATCTTCATAACCGATTTCTGGATTCCGTTGGCTCTCGGATTGGCAGAGCCGTCCTCCAGCGGCTTGTAACAGTCCGCGATCTGGGGAAGAATGTAGTCCTCCTTCGGCTTGTTGTTCCCCCTCCATGCCAGAGCATCGTGCAGGGCATCCAGCAAATCAGGAGCCACGGGCAGTGTAACGGCTCGCCCGCCTGTCTTCCGAGCTGTTTTTCTTGGTATGAACGATATGATCTTTTTCTGCAGGTCGATGTTCCGCCACGTCATCAATGCTCCGTCCTGGCCCCGGCAACCCGTGTAACAGCACATACAAAGCAGAACTCGCATCTCGTCCTTGTACATCGGGAAATACTCTTTCCTGACACTGATCCGTTCCCGCGCTCGTCCCGTGGTAAGACGTTCCATTTCCGTTTCGTAGAAGAAGCCAGTCTGGAAACCGTCGAAAATCGCCTTGACCTGTTCGGCAGAAAACTCGTTCCGGGAGACAACTTCGTTCGGCTTGTGCTGAATGCCATCGAATGGGTTTTCTTCCAAGGCCGCGACATCCATCAGGTTCTTGAAGACCAGACGCAAACTCTGTGTACACATGTTGAACGTCGTAGCTGCAATCCCCGTATTCCAGTAGTAATGCATGTACTCGGATGCGATTTCGCGGTCTATGGCTGAAACAAGTTCCATTTCCGGGTGCTCCCGGACACACCAGTCAATGAAGAAGCGGAAGAACATCTCGTATTTCGCAAGAGTCTTCGCGGAACAGTCCGGTCGAGTCGGCTGCTTCAGAAATGTATCCCATGCACGGGAGAGCAAGAGCCCGGACTGGCGTTTGAGCTGTTTGGCTTCAGCGATGAAATTGGCTACATCTTGTTTGGAGTCCGCCAACATGATTTTCTGAAAACTGTCGGCGGCCTTTTTCGCGTCCTCTTTGGTCGTGCACGGGGTTCCATCTGGATTGCGGAGCATTTCATATTTCTCCTTGCCCCCGATCTTCATCCTCAGATAGAAATGCTTCCGGCGCTTGGCGATTGAGCCGGTTCCCTTCTCGCGGCGTTTCTCTTTCTTCGGCTTGACTTTGCTCTGTCCACGCTGGTCAGACGATGATCTCTGCGGCTTTTCCGTGTTAGCTAGTTGCGGTGTTGTTTTCGTCATGATTTCGACTCCTTTTGACACTTTCTCACATTTGCCTTTAATATAGCATCAAATCGTCGATAGTGCAACCATAGTGGAATCACTATTTTTCAAAAAACATCATATCATGTTTAATATCAATATGAAATATAAATCGATTGCGTTCTCTCCTAAAGAGCAGGTCGCGGGTTCGACTCCCGCCGCCGCCGCCATTTTTATGCCTTGGTTATCAGTTGCATACACAAACAACACATGATTCCTGGCTTTTTTGACTTTTCCGAAAGCTTTTCCCTTACTTCAACGGGATCAGCTCCACAAAGAAGACGTCGTTCTGCTTCAGGTCGAGTCCGAGCTGGAACTCCTCGCTCTTCATGACGGAAACCTGCGCCTTGTACATCGGCTGAAGCTGGGAAACGCGTTTCAGGCGCGCGATCTCCTCGCGGCTGATGTCGGTATTCGCGCCGTCCTCCTCCATCCAGGCGGAATACGCGTCCCCTGCCCCGTAGCCGATTCGGGTCACGATCAGGTCATAGTCGCCCGGCTTGAGCCCGGCGATGCGGAAGACGGCATGGCCTTTGTCCTTCGCCGGATGCGGATCGAAAAACGTGTCCTGATTGCTGATCTTCCCGCCCTGCGTCGGGTGGGTGAGGTCCCAGAAGAGCGCCTGCACGCCGCCCTTCGCATCCTTGCAGACATAGGACGACGCATCGCTGGAAACGAGTTCCGTCGGGCCGAGCGCGGCAAGGAGCTGGTACGCGCGGTAGGCGGCCTTCGGGATGCTCTGGAACGTCATGAGCCCGAACCCGCCGTGGAACGGACGAGGCGCGGGACCGCACTCCTCGAAGATGTCCGTGAACGTCCACAGGCTCATGCACGCCATCTTCTCCGTGTTGCGGAGCTGTTCCAGGATGAACGGCGCGGCGAAGTAGGAATCGTGCACCGGGTCGACCGGGGACGGCGACGCGTGCCACTCGGTGATGTAGACCGGCAGGTCGCAGCGGAGTTTTCCGCGGATGTCCTCCAGCTTCTTATTGAAGCAGTCGGCCACGTGCCGCAGGTTCTTCATGAGGTAGATGTAATTCCCGCCGAACCGGTCGATCTTCGGCAGCGCCGGGTTCTCCGGGTCGAATCCGTACTGATGGAACGAGATGAAATCAAGCGGCAGATGGTTCTTGCGGCAGTAATGCACGAGCGGGGCGATGAAGTCGAGCCCGGCGCCGGAGGGGCCGCCGACCGGATACGCCCGGTTCACGGACTTCACCGCGCGGGACGTATATTTGTAGAGTTCCAGGTAGGCGTCCAGCATGGTGGTCTTCTTGCCGGGGTCCCAGAAGACGTCCAGATCCGGCTCGTTCCACACCTCGAACCGCCACGTCTTCACCTCGTCCTCACCGTAGCGGTCGGTCCAGTGCTGAACGGTCGCGCGGACGAGGTCCGCCCAGCGTTTATGGTCCTTCGGCGGGGTCACGTTGGCCTTCCACCAGAAGATCGTAGTCTTGCCGGAGGCGAGCTTTTCCGGCATGAAGCTGAGCTCGACAAAAGGCTTGACGCCGATGGAAAGCAGGAAATCGAACACGTCGTCGATATACATGAAGTTGTAAACCGGATTGCCTTTTTTGTCCTCGCTGTACACGCGCATTTCATCGTGGAAGAGTCCGTGGGCGCGCAGATAGCGGAATCCGAGCTCCTTTTTGCATTTGGCGAGCTGCTTGCGCCAGGTATCGCGCAGTCCTTCGCCGATGCGGCCCGCGCCGACGCAGTCGCGCCACACGTCGGAACGTTCGCCCTTCACGACTTTGAAATCCGCTTCGATGATGCGTTCCGCGGCGGTCTCGCCGGGATAGACTTCGGGCGCGGCCTTTTTCGTGGCGGCTTTCTTCGCGGGCGCGGCGGGCTTCGCGGACTTTTTCACGGGGGCGGACGCGGGCTTCGCGGCCTTGGCGGAAGACTTTTTGTTCGAGCTCATGAAAGGGGTTCTCCTGTGGGACGCTCCGGGAGACATCGCCGCACCGGAGCTTTTGTTCGAGTTATGTTGATGTTTGTTCAGTTCGGTCAAAAAAGCAAAGCATGTCCGGGTCGTTTTTCCAGTCCTTCATCATCCGCATCACTTCGGCGACCGTCATTTCCGGCGTGATCCGCGTGACGTCAAGGACCGGGATGTCCCCGCCGAAAACGAGCGACTTCTCCAGCACGGTCCCTACCCCCTTCGCCGCTTTCAGCTTTTTCTTTTCGTCGGGGTTCAGAATAAAGAACATGCCGTTCACCGTGTCGGTGTCGGCCGTGAAGGAATCATATCCCGCGAGCGGCGCCAGAGCCAGAAACGAATCGGACGGAAGAAACAGAGAATTGGGCCAGCCGTGATTGACGCGGATGCACTTCAGGACATCCTGTATTTCCTGCGCGGAAAATGAACAGTCCGCCCACGAGGCATTGATGTCCTTTTCAAAAGAAGAGCGTGACAGCAGCTGCCGTCTGACCTGTTTCCGGAATCTGCAATTCGCTCCACAGAAAGGCATGGGAGAAAAGAACCCGAACGTGCTTTTCGGCGGATACGAAATCTGTTCCAGTCGAGCCATATCAGATCGTCACTTTCACCGCGGGACGGCATAGAGCAAGGATTAGAAGCCTTCCAGCAGGGATTTCTGCTTATCGGAGGCGTTGCGTCCGCTCGCCTTTTCCGCCGCATCCTTCGCGCCGAGCGATTCCGGGCCGCGGATGGAATCGTCAAGCGGCTCGTCGAGCAGCGTGCCCTTCGGGTCGCGCATGTCTTCCAGGAACTGGATGTCGCGGATCTCCTCGTAATCGACGTCCTTGCGGGCCTCGCGGCCACCGACGACCTTCACGGTGCCGGTGTCCGGGTCGAGCACGAGACGCGGCGCGCGGTCGGTCTTGATGAGGATCTGGCGGTTTTCCAGATTGCCGTCGGTATTGTACTGGTAGTAGGCATAGACTTTCGTGCTGGCGGGCAGCAGGACGCTGAGGCGGGAGAGGAAGTCGATCTCGCATTTCGGCCGCAGGTCGGCGCCCAGGTCGTACCCGATGTGACGGAGCATGTAGAGGTTGTCCTTGTCCTCGAGCGTGAGGCAGTAGATGTTGGACTTGCCGGTATAATAGCTCAGGATGCGGTATTCGCGCGTCTTGATCATCCGGTGTTCCTCTTTTCCTTCCGCGCCGTCCGCGGCGGTCTTTTCCGCCGGACCGTCGTCAAGCAGCGGCAGGCCGACCGTGCGCGACCAGATCACATTGCCGCGGACGATATTGAAATGCGCCTCCTTGGACTGGTACGCCGACGGCATCTGCGGATGCCGCAGCACGGCCTTCACGGTGTAGCGGCCAGTGGAACGCAGGTCGTAGGATTTGCTGAGGTTGAACATGTAGGTCTTTTCGCCGCCGGGAGGCAGGATCACCCCGGTCATATCGGGCAGAGGGGCGTCCTTCGGAGCCTTTACGAAGCTCGGCTCGTTGCGGTCGGAACGCCGGATTTCGAACTGAAGCGAACCTTTCAGGCCGATGTTCTCGCCGAACGCCAGCGGATGCGCGGAAAGGTTCCGCAAGGCAACGCGCACGAACACGGATTCGTACTGGATGTAGTTGACCTGGACGGGCTTGACGACGATCGCCACCTGCGCCCGGACGCATACCGGGATCAGAAACAAAACGAAAACCGCCGCGACTGCATGGCGAAATTTGAAGAACATGGTTCAGGTCCTTTCCGATTGAAGAAGGTTGAGGGACGCTTCGGCGACCAGCTCCGGATCGACCGAATCGTGACACTTGGAATCATTACAGTAGCGCAAAAAACACCGATTGCAAGCGATTTCGGGAACAAACACGCATTTTTTTTCGCAATATGGCCCGGTCAGGCCCGGATCCGTGGGCCCGAACATTGCAGCGACAGGCACGCCGAGCGCCGCCGCGATGTGCATCGGGCCGCTGTCGTTGCAGATCATCAGAGAAGACAGACGGACGGTTTCCAGCAAGCCGCCGACGCTCGTTTGTCCGCAGACCGAAGCGACGGGCAGACCGGCGCACTTCGTCAGGATGGCTTCGGCGTCCGCCGCCTCGTCCTTCGTCCCGGCAAGCAGGAAATTCAGTCCGGGGTCGCGATGGGCGAGCGAAGCGATCACGGCGGCGAAGAAGTCCGCGGGCCATTTCTTGGTCTCCCAGCGCGCGCCCGGAGCGACAATGACGAAACGGTCCGGCAAAATGCCGCCGAACGCTTCCGCGACGGTCTTCCGGGCGGTTTCTGCGTTCCGTTCGTTCACGGGCAGAGTCAGGCTGAAATCCAGGTCGTCACGGCCGAGGAATTCTTTGATCCGGGCATTGTTTACCTCGACCGCGTGGGCGGGCTGTTCAATGCCTTTCAGACGCCGCGTGTAGAACCGGGCCGCGAGGGGTTCCCGGGGCGCGGCGGGTCCCGCGCAGACGGCACATCCCGGCAGACGGCCGATGACGGCGCTCCGGATGAGCCCCTGCAGATCGATCACGGCATCGTAGCGTTCGCGCCGGAGTTCGGCACGCAGACGGAACAGCGCGGGAAGGACATGGAACAGACTGCGGAACTGCTTGTCGTAGAACGGGATCACCCGATGAACGCACGAAAGGTAGGGCGGCAGTTCGGCAAACGCGGGCTTCACGACCCAGTCGACGACCGCGTCCGGGTCGGCTTTCGCAAGCGCGGAAACCGCCGGCATCGCGTGGAGGATGTCCCCAAGACTGCTCGGTTTGACGATGAGATAACGCATGGACGGCGCCAGCCGCGGGAGTTCAGTGCGGATGGCTTCCTCCCCTCTGTCGGTCACATCCCGTGTTCAAGCCGCGTGGCAAGGCATTCCGGCAGGCCGGCGGCGCGGATCTTCTCCTGCGTTCCGGCAATGTCGTACGGCAGACGGTACCGCGTGAGGGTACGCTGTTCGTCGTCGTACACGGCGAACGATGCCCGCGGGTCGCGGTTGCGGGGCTGCCCCACGCTGCCGACATTGACCAGATACTTGCAGCCCGGCTGGATGGGCAGGACGATCTCGTCGGCCTCGTCGGACCGGAACAGCATGCCTTCCTCGTCGGGCTTGACGGCCCAGAGTTTGAGCTCGTCGACGGGCAGTTCGCCGGGGCGCGCCAGCATTTTCTTGCAGTAGGCGATCGGCACGTGGGAGTGTCCGCAGAAGCAGATCTGCGTGTACTGGTACGAGAAATTGTCCATCGCCTGGTGGATGTCGAAGATGTAGCCCCATTCCGACGGGCTGTCAAGCGACGCATGGACCGCGGTGAACGGCGTCCCGCGGACCTGCATCTTGTACGGCATGGCGGCGAGGAACGCGCGCTCCTCGTCGGAAAGCGTGTTCTGCGTCCAGAGGACCGCGCTCTTCGCATGGGGGTTGAACCCCGCCATGACGGTGTCGCCGTTGGACGCGTATTCGTCGTGGTTGCCCTTGACGTACGCCACAACGGGCAATGAGCGCATGATCTCCATGCACTCGTGCGGGTTGGCGTTGTATCCCACGATGTCGCCGAGGGAAAGATAGGAGTCCACCGCAAGCTCGCGGCAGCGGGCAAGCACGGTCTCCAGCGCCTCGAGATTGGCGTGGATGTCGCTCAGGATCGCATATTTCATCGCGTGTTTTTTTCCGGGAAGGTTCAGGATTTGGAAGAAAATGTTTCAATGAATATACTGCATCCGGGGCTGATTTTAAAGAGCAAAACGGAGAAAAAACCGATTTTTTCTTCAATTATTCCATATTCCGCCACTTTTCGGCTTGAAAAATCGTCAATCATGCCGTATTTTTAGGTGTATTTTTTTTTCTCCCCACCAAACCGAGGTCCGAACGTGCTTGACAGTGATTATGTATTGGAACTGCTCCAGGAAAATGGTTTTGTCACCAAAGAGCAGGTAGATGAAGGCTGGAAAAAAGTCGCCGATTCCGACGGCGAACTGGATATTCTCGACGCGCTGAAGCTCCTGCATTACGTCGATGAGCAGGAGATCACCAACATGCTCGCCCAGCAGTACGGACTGGAGACCATCGACCTCTCCACGTTCGTCATCCCCGACGAGGTCCTGGCGGAGCTCCCCGCGGAAACGGCCCGGCAGTACCAGGTCGTCCCGGTCATGCTCCACGACGACATCCTGACCGTCGCCATGGCAGACCCGACCGACATGGAGACCATCGACAGCCTGCGCTACGTGCTGAAACGCGACGTCGAGGCCGTCATCGCCCCGATCAACCAGATCCAGAAGGTCCTCGAATCCAGCTACGGCGGACTCGACGGCACCGTGAACTCCTACGTCGGCAGCGTCGACACATCCAACCTCGAAGTCGTGCAGACGGACGAAGACGCGAACGCGAAGGAAGCCGCCGCGGCCGCCAACAACGGTGAAGACGACGCCCCGATCATCAAGCTCGTTTCCCTCCTCATCTACAACGCTTTCAAGCTTCGCGCATCCGATATTCACCTGGAGCCGATGGAGAAGAAATTCCGCATCCGCTACCGCATCGACGGCGCGCTCCGCGAAATGGAAAGCCCGCCGAAGTACCTCCAGACGAACATCATCAGCCGCATCAAGATCATGTCCAAGATGGACATCTCCGAAAAGCGCGTGCCTCAGGACGGACGCATCCAGATCGAGGTCTCCGGCGTCGGGCTCGACCTCCGTGTTTCCACCATCCCCACCACGCACGGCGAATCCATCGTCATGCGTATTCTCGACAAGTCCAGCATCCAGCTCGACATCCCGAAGCTCGGCTTCTACACCGACGACCAGGAGAAGATCGACCGCATCATCTCCATGCCTGACGGCATCTTCCTGGTCACCGGCCCGACCGGTTCCGGCAAGACCACCAGCCTGTACGCCTTCCTGAACACCATCAACAAGCCGAACCGCAAGATCATCACGGTGGAGGACCCTGTCGAATACCAGCTCAGCGGCATCAACCAGGTGCAGGTGAACCCGATCGTGCAGATGACGTTCTCCAACGCGCTTCGAGCCATGCTCCGTCAGGCGCCCAACATCATCATGGTCGGTGAAATCCGCGACCTGGAAACCGCCGACATCGCCATCAACGCCTCCCTCACAGGCCACCTGGTGTTCAGCACGCTCCACACCAACGACGCCCCGAGCTCCGTCACACGACTCATCGATATGGGCGTGAAGCCCTTCCTTGTGGCGTCCTCCGTACGCGCCATCATGGCACAGCGACTTGTCCGCCGCGTCTGCAAGAACTGCATGGAGCCGTACAAGCCGTCACCCGACGAAGTCCGCCTGCTCCACCTCGACAAGGACTACCTCGACTCCGCGAACCTCGTTCACGGGCGCGGCTGCCCCGCCTGCGGCGGCACCGGGTACAAGGGACGTATGGGAATCTACGAGATCTTCCTCATCACCGAGGATATGCAGTACCTCATTTATAATAAGGAAAGTTCCGACAAGCTCCGCGCCGCCGCCCGCCAGAGCGGCATGAGAACCCTGCGCGAAGACGGCCTCCGCAAGGCCGCCGCCGGCACAACTACGGTCTCCGAAGTCCTCGCCGTCACCGTCGGCGACGAAGAATGACGCAATCAACCACACGGATCACATATCATGCTTGACTCTGAAAATCAAACACTGAAAGACATCCTCCTGAACGCGAACGCATGTTCCGAACAGAACATGAAGGAAGCCGAAGAGGAATTCGAGCGCACGGGAAAACCGCTTCAGCAGATCCTGGTCGATTTCCAGATCCTGACCGAAAGCGAGATCCTGAACTACATCGCGGAAAGCCTCGGCACCACGGTCGTCGACCTCTCCATGATGGAAGTCCCGAAAGAGGTCATCGACCTCATCGACGCGGACAACGTCCGCATGCTCGGCGTCGTCCCCATCGACGCGGACGAGTCCACCGTGACGCTTGCCGTCCGCAATCCGCTGAACTACCAGATCGCCGACGAAATGCGGTTCATTCTGGGCAAGGACGTGATGATCGTCCTCGCCGAGGAAAAGCAGATCGACAGCTTCATCGACAAATATTATCCCGTCGACATCAACGGCGTGAACGATCTGCTCTCCGAAATGGACGCAGCCGAAGGCTCCGACTACGCCTACGCGAACGCCGAGGAAGACGCGAACAAGGCCCCGATCATCAAGTTCGTGGACGCCGTGCTCTACCAGGCGATCCGCGACAAGGCGTCGGACATCCATTTCGAGCCGTTCGAGCACGAATTCAAGATCCGGTACCGCATCGACGGCGCGCTCTATGAAATGTCCCCGCCGCCCCGCAGCCTCGCCATCCCCGTCATCAGCCGCGTGAAGATCCTCTCCGGCCTGAACATTTCCGAGCGCCGCAAACCGCAGGACGGCCGTATCCAGCTGAAGATCGCCGGACGCCCCATCGACCTCCGTGTGTCCACGCTCCCGACCTCCCACGGCGAATCCGTGGTGCTCCGCGTGCTCGACCGCTCCGTCGTCAACCTGGACCTCGACGTCCTCGGCATCAACGAAGACACGCTGAAGAAGATCCGCGAGATCATCGCCATGCCGAACGGCATCTTCATCATCACCGGCCCGACCGGTTCCGGCAAGACGACCACGCTGTACTCCGCGCTGAAGGAGATCAACAAGGTCGAGGACAAGATCCTCACCGCCGAAGACCCTGTCGAATACGACCTCGAAGGCATCGTCCAGCTGCCGATCAACGACGCCATCGGCATGACGTTCGGACGCGCGCTCCGAGCCTTCCTCCGTCAGGACCCCGACATCATCATGCTCGGTGAAACGCGCGATATCGAGACCGCCGAAATGGCAGTCCAGGCTTCCCTCACGGGACACCTGGTCTTCACCACGCTCCACACCAACGACGCCGCCGGCGCCGTGACCCGTCTGATCGATATGGGCGTGCAGCCCTTCCTCATCACCGCCTCGCTGATCGCCATTCTCGGCCAGCGACTTCTCCGCCGCATCTGCCCGCACTGCCGCACGGCGTTCGTCCCGACCGAGGACGACCTGAAGCTTCTCGGGCTCCAGCGGAAGGACATCGGCGACAACAAGTTCTACTACGGGAAAGGCTGCCCCACCTGCAACAACACCGGGTACAAGGGCCGAAAGGCCATCACGGAGCTGCTGTGCATGAGCAGCAAGATCTCGTCCCTGATCCTGCAATCCGCTCCCGCCGTCGTCATCCGCGACAAAGCGCGCGAACTCGGCATGACCACCATGCGCGAGGACGGCATCCGCGCCATCCTGAACGGCGAGACCACGATGGAAGAAGTTCTCAAATACACCTAATAAGATAAAGGGCCCTCAACATGGTTGAAATGGATGAATTACTGGATCTCGTCGTCACCGAAGGATGCAGCGACCTGCACCTCGAAGTCGGCGTCGCCCCTGTGATCCGCCTCCACGGTGAAATGACCCAGCTCGACCTCCCGGTGCTCACGCCGGAAGACACGGAAGCGCTGGTCAAATCGATCGCCTCTCCCCGCCACCTTCAGCAGCTCGCCGAAGACGGCGGCGCGGACTTCGGTTTCGCGTTCGGCGACCGCGCGCGTTTCCGCGTCAGCGCCTTCAAGCAGAAAGGCTGCATCGGCGCCGTCCTTCGTCAGATCCCGAACAACATGATGCCGCTCGACAAGATCGGCCTTCCGCCGAGCATCAAGGACCTGCTCTACCGTCCCCGCGGCATGATCCTCGTGACCGGGCCGACCGGTTCCGGCAAGTCCACCACCCTCGCCTCGATGATCAACGTCATCAACGAAGAGCGCGCCGTGCACATCATCACGGTCGAGGACCCCATCGAATTCTACCACCACCACAAGAAAAGCGTGGTGATCCAGCGTGAAGTCGGCGCGGACGTCCCGAGCTTCTCCGAAGCGCTCCGCCGCGCCCTCCGTCAGGACCCCGACATCATCCTCGTCGGTGAATTGCGCGACCTGGTCACCATCGAAGCCGCCGTCACCGCCGCCGAAACCGGACACCTGGTCTTCGGCACCCTGCACACCACCGGCGCGGCTCCCACCGTCGACCGTATCGTCGACGCCTTCCCGACCAACCAGCAGCCGCAGATCCGCACCCAGCTCGCCGCCGGTCTCGTCGGCGTCATTTCCCAGGTGCTTCTCCCCCGCATCGACAAGCCCGGACGCGTCGCCGCGTTCGAGATCATGATCACCACGCCCTCCATTCAGGCACTCATCCGCGACGGCAAGACGTTCCGAATCACGTCGGACATCCAGACCGGCGCGAAGTACGGCATGAACACGCTCGACTCCCACCTGGTCGAGCTCTACAAGAAGGGCATGGTCTCCTACGGCGAAGTCATCACGAAGGCACAGGACCCCGAAGGCATCGTCCAGACCCTCGCGGGCACCAACATCTGATCCAAGCTCACGATTCACATTCACATAACCTGGAGTTCACAAAATGCCGATCTTCCAATACACCGCGATGGACGCGTCCGGCAAGGAACAGAAGGGACAGCACGAAGCAGCAAGCGAAGAAGCCGTCGCCTCTTTCCTGAAGGAACAGGGGATGTTCCCCACCTCCATCAAGCCGCTCGCGAAAGCGGGCAAGGAGAAGAAGGAAAAAGCCAAAGGTCCCGCAGCGGCCAAGGGGCTCAACATCAGCCTCGGCCCGACGGTCATCAAAGGCAAGGACCTCACCGTCTTCACCCGTCAGCTCGCCATTCTGCTCGACGCCGGCCTCCCGCTGATCCGATCCCTCAAAACGCTCGAACGTCAGGCGAAAAACCCCGCCGTAAAGACCGTTCTCGGCAAGGTCGCCTTCTCCGTCGAGGGCGGCTCCACCTTCTCCGAAGCCCTCGCGCAGCACCCGAAATCGTTCGACAAACTCTACCTGAACATGATCCGCGCCGGCGAGGCCGCCGGTAAGCTCGAACTGATCCTGACCCGTCTGGCAGGCTTCCGCGAAAAAGCCGCCAAGATCGCCGGCAAGGTCAAGTCCGCCATGGTCTACCCGGCCATCGTGCTCTCCATCGCCATCGGCATCACCATCTTCCTCATGATCTTCATCGTCCCGAAATTCCAGGTCATGTTCACGGAAATGCTCGACGGCGCACAGCTCCCCGCAATCACGCGTTTCGTCATGGGCATCAGTACCTGGCTGCAGAACAACATCATCGTCGCGATCGTCCTCGTGGTCGTGATCGTGATCGCCACGAAGTTCGCCCTGAAGACGGAGAAGGGACGGTTCTACTTTGACAAAAGCGTCTACACCGCGCCTGTCATCGGCATGCTCGTCTCCCGTAATGCCATTTCCAAGTTCTCCCGTACGCTCGGCACCCTCATGGGCTCCGGCGTCCCCGTCCTGAACGCCCTCCAGATCGTCCGCGACACCGCCGGCAACGAGCTCGTCGCGAAGGCGGTCCAGCAGGTCCACGACGCCGTAAAGGAAGGCGAACCGATGGCGCCCCCGCTTCAGTCGACCAAGATCTTCCCCGACATGGTCATCAGTATGATCGAGGTCGGCGAGGAAACAGGCAAGCTCCCCGACATGCTCGAAAAGATCGCCGATACCTACGACGAAGAAGTCGACAACGCGGTCAGCGCCCTGACGTCCATGATCGAACCGTTGATGATCGTCTTCCTGGCAGTCATCGTCGGCGGTATCGTTATCGCACTGTTCGCCCCGCTGATCACCATCATCCAGACCCTCGGCGGCGGCTGATCCGAACCGCGCAAAACGCAAGGTCCCGCCCGTGCGGGACCTTTTTTCATTTCAGGGGAGGACAAGTCCTCCACTTCGGCAGTGCCGGGCTTCGCTTCCGGCACAGGATACGGGAAAAAGACCATGCGCTGTTACCTGAACATCGGAAATACACACACGCAGATACTCTGCATCGCGCGCGACCGTCTCGTTTTTTCGGATACGGTCGCTACAGCCGATTTTTCGCCGGAGATGATCCACCCGGACGACCTGTCATTCATCGGCGCCGCATGCGTCGTCGAACGGCTGTTCCCGGTCCTGAAGGACATCAATGCCCGCCTGGTGACGCCGGAGGCCGCCTCGAAATTCGTGGACTTCTCCCTCGTCGATGCTTCGACGCTCGGACAGGACCGCATCGCAAACGCCGTTTACTTGACAAAAAATGCCGCTCTCCCGGCGGTTTCCATTGATTTCGGCACCTGCATCACCGCTGAAGTCGTCGACGCGCGGAAACGTTTCCTCGGCGGCGCGATCTTCCCCGGACGGACCCTCGTACGCAAAGCGCTTCACGCATACACCTCGAAACTGCCCCTCGTCGAGCTCTCGGACGGACTGCCCCCCTGCCCCGGAGCGAACACCGCCGACGCCATCCGCATGGGGACCGACGCAGCCGCCGTCGACGCCGTGGCGGGATTCCTCGCCCGCCTGGAAAAGGTCCTGGGTTGCCGTCCCTCCGTGTACGCATGCGGCGGCGACCGCGCATTTTTCCTCCGTGCGCCGGAACTCGCCGGGATGACGGACGGCGGCGACGACTTCACGCTGCGCGGGGTCGAACTGCTCTTCAGCTGAAGGCGACCGTATGAAGATCAAGATCTGCGGCATCCGGAACGGAAACGACCTGAAAGCGGCGCTGGCCGCCTCGCCGGACGCCGTCGGATTCCTCGTCGGGCAGGTCCATCCCTCGCCTGATTTCATCCTCGCATGCACGGCGCGGCGCCTCGCAAGGTCCCTGCCGCCGTTCGTCCAGCCGTGGATCGTGACACATTACTCCGCCCCGGAAGAGGTCCTGGAGATCGCCACCGACGCAGCCGTCTGGAACATCCAGCTGCACGGCGACTCCACGCCGGCGGAAGTCTCCGCCATCCGCGACGCCCTGCCCCCATGCGCCAAGCTCGTGAAAGCGGTCCACCCCGAGCCGCAGGATTCTTTCTCCGAATACATCGACTTCCTCCCGTTCGTCGACGCCTTCCTGATCGACTCGTTCAACCCGAAGACCGGACAGGTCGGCGGCACCGGACTTATCGGAAACTGGACACGCGCCGCCCGGTTCGTGCAGGAGTGCCCCGTCCCGGTCATCCTCGCCGGAGGCCTCACCCCCGCCAATGTCGCCCGTGCGATCGAACGCGTCCGGCCGTACGCCGTGGACGTGAATTCCGGGGTCAAGGCAACGGCGGACCGTTCGGAAAGCGCCCTGCTCTGCCGTGCATTCGCCGACGCCGCCAGAAAAGCCGCTTTCTGAACGTCCCGGCAAACGAAGTCATAATAGTTTCTGGTAATACACGATGCTGAGCCAGCGGCCGAATTTCCGGCCCGCCTCGCGAACCGTCCCGACGAACTCGTAGCCGCATTTCCGATGTAGTTCGATGCTCGGCAGGTTCTCCGAATCGATCACGCCGACGAGCGTGTGAATGCCCCGGGTACGGCATTCGTCTTCCAGACGCGCCAGAAGCGCCCGCCCCACGCCCTGCCGACGCGCGGACGGTACGACGTACACGGAATGCTCCGCCGAGTGCAGATAGCCCTGATAATGCCGGTAAGCGCCGCAGGACGCGAACCCGAGGAACGCGTCGTCGTCGGATTCCGCGACGAGGATCGGGTAGTTTCCCGCCGCGTGTTCCTCGAAATACTCCCGCATGTACGATTCCGGGTGCGGCTCGCAGTCGTACACCCAGGTCGTGTTCACCACGGCGTCGTTCAGCAGCTCCAGAATGTTCGCCGCATGGCGTTCATGATCGGCGGGGACGATCCTCATGCGCGCCCCGCTCATTTCCCGACCAGGACGGGCTGCACGCCCTCCTGCCGCCAGACGAACGCCCGCCGGTCGAGCTCCTCGCCGTTGTCCCAGAAGACCGGACAGATGCCGTTTTCGCGCGAGAGCCGGACGATGGAACGGAAATACTCGACGCGGCTCGCGCGGTCCTTGCCCCGCAGCAGGCAGCCGTATTCGCCGAGGATGACCGGGATGCCCTTGTCGAGGAACGTTTCCTTCATCTTCGCAAAGTTGGCGACCATGGCGGCGCGTTCCTCGTCCGTGCCCCAGCTGTAGTTGTAGCCCCAGCTCGTGCCCGGCGTGGCGATGGCGAATTGCGGCGGCAGATAATAATGGATGGACGCGATGCAACGGGTCTCGCCGTCCGGGATGGTCAGATAGCCGCAGGTCTTGTCGAGGTCGGCTCCGATCCCGGGCAGCAGCAGCCAGCGGGTCCGGTTCGCTCCGCCCGATTCGCGGACGAGCTTCACGAACTCGCCGTTCACGCGGTTCACCAGCGCGGCATTCTCCTCGATCGGCAGAGCCGTAAAGTCGATCTCGTTCATCGACTCGAACAGAAGATGGTCGGGACGGTCGCGGAACCTGGCCGCGATCTGCCGCCACACGGACCGGTACTGCGCCATGGTCCCTTCATAATCCGCCGCCGCACGCTCCAGCCAGGATTTTTCGTGATGCGCGTTGATGATCACGTACATCTTTTCCGCAAGCGCCCAGTCCACGACTTCCTCCACACGGTCCATCCACGCCTTGTCGACCGTGTATTCCGGGCCGTCGCCCGTATGCGGTCCCCAGGTCACGGGAATGCGGATCGTGTCGAATCCCTGCTCCCTGATGAACATGATGAGCTTGCGCGTGGTGCGGGGATTGCCCCAGGACGTCTCCGTCTCCAGGCCGCGCTGTCCGCCTCTGTTCGGCCAGGCATCGAACGTGTTGCCGAGGTTCCAGCCGAACCCCATGCCGGACACGAACGCCAGCGCCTCCGACTTATCTTTTCCGTCCCCGCCGGAAACACAGGACACGGCGCAGATGGACGCGAACACCAGCAGGATGGCAAAAACGCCGATCCCGACGGACAGGGATTTGACCTTTGACATGAGGAGGAACCGCCTTTCTTATGGAAGGATGAAATCGTAATCGCCGAAAAAGCCGTGCGTAATATAGCATGCGCCAGGCCCGTTTGCAAGCGGAAGACACGGACAAACAAGCTCGGTTTTTCTAAAAAAAACGCGGAAAATGAAGAAAAACGCTTTGATTTAGTTATTTCAAGTTGACTTTTCGGGAAAATGATGTATCTTTATATCACAAATATAAAACGTGGAACGGGAACGTTCCTCCCTTTGCTTAAGATCATTCTTTTCGGGAGTTTGCATTCCATGAAAAAACATATTTCTGTCGCGGCTCTTCTGATCGCTGTCTGCTGCGCCGTCTTCTGCCTTTGTGCATGCAGGAAACAGGCCCAGGTCAAAAAAACGGTCAGCCCGGAGACCCTGCGCCTCATGCAGAAGACCCAGGCGGAACTCGACGCGTGCGTCGAACGCTGCCGGTCGGCCGCGGAGGAATCCAAGGACCGCGAGATCTATCTCGCCCTCGCAAATTCCCAGGAGGTCCTCTCCAGGCGCCATGAAACGATCATCAGCATCCTCCTGAAGAAATACAAGCTCGAAC
>JAEEGG010010264.1_pt1 | contig 20728 bp, 16 predicted proteins | sample 9134161 | NCBI WGS metagenome assembly JAEEGG01 (sample SAMN16246543, study PRJNA631951) | gut metagenome | biome: gut microbiome; feature: rumen; material: CR-attached | host: Bos | place: Iran: Karaj | collected 2018-10 | reverse complement strand
TTTGGGACTTGTGGGCGAGTCGGGGTCGGGCAAATCGGTGAGTTCGTTGGCCGTGATGCGCCTGCTCAATGAGAAGATGAGTCGTATCGAAGCCGACAGCATCCAAATCGAAGGCGAGGAAATCAAAGGCTTCAGCGAAAAGCAGATGGCCGAAGTAAGAGGCAAACGCATTGCCATGATTTTCCAAGAGCCCATGACCTCGCTCAACCCTGTCTATAAATGCGGCTATCAGGTTAGTGAGATGATTTTGCAACACGAAACAGTGAGCAAAACAACTGCCAAGGAGCGTGTCATCAACCTCTTTAAGCAGGTGATGCTGCCCCGTCCTGAAGCCATCTACAACAGCTATCCACATGAGCTTTCGGGCGGTCAAAAACAGCGTGTGATGATTGCCATGGCCATCGCCTGCAACCCCAAGCTGCTTATCGCTGACGAGCCAACTACCGCCTTGGACGTGACCGTGCAACTTGAAATCCTAAAGCTACTGCGCAAGTTGCAAACCGAAACAGGCATGGGCATGATTTTCATCACCCACGACCTCGGTGTGGTGGCCGAAATCGCCGACGATGTGGCCGTCATGCATAATGGAGAGATTTTGGAACGCGGCACTGTGCAGCAAATCCTCAACCACCCACAGCATCCTTACACCCAAGGCCTTTTGGCCTGCCGTCCACCGATGGACGTGCGTCTCAAACGTCTGCCCATCGTCAAGGAGTTTCTTGACGGACAATGGCAAGGCGGCAAAGAGCAGATTTTGCACGATTTGCAAATCACGACTGAAGAGAGAAAGACACATCTTGAGCAACTCTATTCCCAAGAACCGCTTTTGAAAGTGGAAGGTCTGAAGACTTGGTATCCTCTGCGAAAGGGTGTTTTCAGCCGCGTCTACGACCATGTTAAAGCCGTCGACGACGTGAGTTTGGAAGTCTACGAAGGTGAGACCCTCGGTTTGGTGGGTGAATCGGGATGTGGCAAGACCACATTAGGGCGTTCCATACTGCGCTTGGCGGAACCCACAGGTGGCAAGGTGTGGTTCGACGGCATTGAAGTGACAGCACTGAAAGGCCAGGCCTTGCGCGATTTCCGCAAGCAGGCACAAATTGTATTCCAAGACCCCTACTCTTCCCTTAACCCGCGCATTACTATTGGCGAAGCCATCGCTGAGCCTATGCGCGTGCATGGGATTCATGGGCGTGAACTGCATACTGCAACTCAAAATGTAGCTCAATTGCGGGACGCAATTGGCGACAATGAGTTACGAGACGCAGTTTGTGACTTGTTGGAACAAGTGGGCTTGGATGCCTCACATTACAATCGCTACCCACACGAGTTCTCGGGCGGTCAGCGGCAACGCATCTGCATCGCTCGCGCCCTGGCCGTTAACCCGCGTTTGGTTATCTGCGACGAGTCGGTGTCGGCCTTGGACGTCTCGGTGCAGGCTCAAGTCCTCAACCTACTCAACCGCCTGAAAGAAGAACGCCACCTCACCTATATCTTCATCTCCCACGATTTGAGCGTGGTCCGTTTCATGAGCGACCGCGTGGTGGTGATGTACAACGGCAAGCCCGTAGAGATAAACGAAGCGGATGCCCTTTTCGAACATCCGCTTAACGCTTATACCAAGAAATTGATTGATGCGCTCCCTGGCAGGAATCATCACTTCAGCAGCACCTGAGGTCCCATATTGTAATAAATGTCAACAGGGATGCCAGCGGCATTCACGCGGTCGAGGTCGGCTTGCAGTTCCGGCTTGATGACGCTCATCTCGCCCAACCATGCCTTGGTGGCCTCGTAGTCGCCATTGCCTTGGTGCTTCAGGATGTCACCAGCGAGTTTTTCAACGGCTACTTTCATCTTCTCGAAGTCGATGGCATAGCGGCCATCTTCATTGCGCACGAAAGCACCTTCATTCTGGAAATAGTTGAAAGTAAGCATATTGGCCTTGCCGTGGGCGCTAGCGGCACCGAAACGCACCGAACGGAAGATACCCGCCATGAAGGTGGTGTAGTTGTCTTCCATCGTGGTAGTGGTGTATTCGCCCATTTCGGAGAGTTTGGTCACGAGATAGAGACCAAGCACATCGGCTTTGGCTTCCTCGAGGGCGTTGTATTGGTTGCTGAGGGCTTCGCGAACAGTACCTTTACCCGTGATGGTGTTCTTGATGCCCATGCCGTGGGCGGTCTCGTGGAACATCACATTGGAGAAGAAGGCGTCAAACTTGATGTGCTCCATCGATTCGGGGGTCATCAGCTCCTTGGAGATGGGTTCCAGAATCTTATCGAACTTGGCCTGCATGGCGTTCTTGAGCTGCAGCTTGCGGGTACCACGTTCCAGCTGCACACGCTCGTCGTTGGGCAGGTTGATGGCGATGGTCTTCGAGTTGGCATTGCAGTCGCCAGCGTAATAGACCACATCGTAAGCAGCAAGGTCAACGTCGCTGCCAGGCACTTCTTTCTTATACTCGGCAGGCACAGGCAGTTGCTTCTGCAACTCAGGCACAAAAGCAGCGTAACGAGCCAGTTTCTTCGTCCAATCCTGATCTTTGATGAGGATAAAAGCTTCGTGCGAAGCCTTGATGCCATAGCGGGCATCGGTGTAGTTCTCGATGGGGCCAATCACCATGTCGATGTTGTTGTTGCGCACGTCCATCCACTGCATGTCGCTCTGCAGATAATCATCGGTGCGGAGGGCTAAGGCACGAAGTTTCAGATAAGTGGCAAACTCCTTGTCGCCAGCCAGTTCAGAGGCTTGATCGAGCAACGAGGCGGCCTTCTCGATTTGTTCAGCAAAGTAGTCATGATACCACACACACTTCAGTGCACCGTTCTCGTCGCGGACAATCATGGTGTATTGGCTGGTCTTGTTCGGGTCGTCGAAAGCAGTCCATTCCTCCTCGGTCATGTCGGCAGGATAGAACTGAGCTCCAGCGGGTTTCGGGCCGATGCCTTCCACGAAGGGTTTGTTGCCGTCGAGGCCATCCCAAGGACCGTAGGCAATGGTAGCTAACTTCTTGATGTCGGCATTGTCGCCGATTTTGGCCATCAGTTCGTCCTTGTCGCCGTAATTCTCTCTCCAGAAGAGGCCATCCATGATGTCGGCAGCTTCGAAGAGCAGCGGTAACATTTGTTTCTCGTTGTCGCTGAGGTGATCAATGTTAGTCGTCAAAGTATACTGGGCATACTTGTCCGACAGATGGGTTTCTTCTTGAACAGGCTCTTGCACCGGTTCAGGCTTTTTGTTGTTGTCGCAGGCGGTGGCCATCAATGCCACTACTACAATAATTGATAAGTACTTGATTTTCATAGTTTTAAAAATTTATAACTTGAAACATTTTGATGAGGCAAATTTAAGATGTTTTGTAACACGAAAAGCATAAAATGAAAATTCCGTCAGTTGACTGACGGAATTTACAATTTTCCAATCCGAGCATCAGCACCCAATCGCTCTGGAAATCACCAGACGGAGGATTTCGGAAGTGCCTTCACCGATTTGGAGGATGCGTTGGTCGCGATAGAAGCGCTCCATGTCGAACTCCTTGAGCAGACCATGACCGCCCATCACTTGAACCGCCTTGTCGCAGACTTCAGCGGCCACTTCAGAGCAATAGAGCTTGGCCATCGCCGCTTCCTTGCCAAAGGGACGATGCTGGTCTTTCAGCCAACAGGCACGATAGAGCAAGCCTCTTGCCGCATCGATCTTCATGGCCATATCAGCCAACTTGAAACTCACCGCCTGGAACTTGCAGACGGGTTTGCCAAACTGCACGCGTTTCTTGGAATAGGCCAAGGCCATCTCATAAGCACCTTGTGCACACCCCAAGCCCATGGCACCAATAGAAAGACGACCTGAATCGAGGGTGGCCAGCATAATATGGGAGCCTTCGCCCGGCTTGCCAAGGATACAGTCTTCAGGCAACTTCACATCGTTGAAAACCAGCTTGCCCGTGTTGGAGGCACGCCACATCATCTTGTCGTGCATGGGGGTCTGAGTGAAGCCTTCGCGTTTGTTTTCCACCAACAAGGCCGTGAATTCCGGTTTGCCGTCCTTCTCGCCCGAAACGGCTTGGACTGTAGTACCCAAGCTGATGGGTGTGGCACTGTTGGTGATGAAGATCTTGGAGCCGTTGAGATGCCAAAACGTGCCGTCAAATTGGGCAGTGGTTTTGGTGCCGCGTGAGTCGCTGCCAGCATCTTCCTCGGTAAGACCAAAGCCCCAGAGACGGTCTTTGCAAAGCTGAGGCAGATACTTGCGTTTCTGCTCCTCGGTACCATAGTCCTTGATGGGTCCGATGCCCAAGGAGTTGTCTGCAGCAATGGTGGCAGCGGTAGAGCCGTCAACGCGGGCCAATTCCTCCACTGCGATGATATAGCTCAGATTGTCAAGTCCTTGACCACCGTATTCCTTCGGGACAGTCATGCCCAAAAGACCTTGTTCAGCCATCTTGAGGGTCAAACCGACATCGAAATGCTGGTCTTCGTCGTTTTCGCGAGCTACGGGTTTCACTTCCTGTTCGGCGAAGTCGCGCACCCGCTGGCGGAGGGCTTCCTGTTCTTTTGTTAGGTCGAAGTTCATTTATTATTCAAGATTTAATATTCAAAATTCAAAATTCAAGATTCTAACTCTAAAAGCTGTAGTTTATTATCCACCATCTGGCCTTCTTCAACGAAAATCCGTTTCACCTTGGCCTTTCCGGCGGCGACGATATTGTTCTCCATCTTCATGGCCTCCACTACCATCATAATCATGCCCTCATCCACTTCATCACCTTCTTTCACATTGATTTTCACCACCTTGCCTGGCATTGGCGACACCAACTTTGATTTGTCGTTCACCGTCTCCTTGCAAGCATAATCCAACGTGTCATTGAGCTGGTCGGTACGGAAGCAAGTGAAGTTAAGTCCATGGAAGTTAACGATCGTCTTCTGTTCCTCATTGACCGAACAATAGACCGTCTCTGCCCTTCCATTCAGCATGATTTTCATCTGATTGTTTTCATAACGGATGAACTCTACCTTGAAAGGAGCCTCACCCATCATGCCTTTAATCCTTCCCGCCCCAGCATCATTAATACAGACAGGAACTTTGTTACCTTCCACATCCACTGTCAATTGCATGTGGAAGCGCCAATAGCCAATTTCCTCCCATACATTCTCGGTATGATGCTCAAACTGTCTCTTGCAACAGTCAAACATCAGGAAAGAAGCAGCTATATCGTTGGCATTCAGATTGTCCCGACTATCATTCAAGGCTTTGAGCAACCCATCCTGATGAGAAGCGCAGAAGCCTGTATCTATTCTGTTTTCGACAAAATCAGCATTTTTTATCACCTCCCAAAGGTAAGCCTTATTGGTGGTCAGCCCTTGGATGATAAACTCCTTCAAGGCCCGCTGTGCCGTTTCAAGCGCACTTTGACGGTTCTTGGCATGACAAACCAATTTGGCAATCATTGGGTCGTAAGCCTCTGAAATCGTGCATGGACCGTCAATGCTACTATCGACACGGGCACCACGAATCTGAGGTTCGTGATAAGCCGTCACCTTACCTGGAGTAGGAAGGAATCCGTTTTCAGGGTTTTCGGCATAGATTCGCAGTTCGATGGCATGGCCTTGTGGTTGAATCATATCCTGCGTCCAGCCCATCTCCTTCCCTCTTGCAATGCGAATCTGCTCTTCCACGATGTCGATGCCCGTACGCATTTCGGTCACAGGATGTTCCACTTGAATGCGTGTGTTGATCTCCAAGAAATAGAAATTCAAGTCCTTGTCGACCAAAAACTCCACCGTCCCGGCGTTGCGGTAGCCGATGGCCTTGCAAAGCTTCACGGCCGTTTCCAATATCTGCTGACGTTTTTCCTCTGTCAAGGTTGGCGACGGCGACTCTTCGATGATTTTCTGATAACGGCGTTGTATGGTACACTCACGCTCATGCAGATGAATGATGTTTCCGTGATGGTCAGCCAGCACCTGCACCTCGATATGTCGCGGATTCTCAATGTATTGCTCCACAAAAACCGTCCCATCAGCGAAATACTTCTCCGCCTCACGGGAGGCCCGCTCCAACTCCTCCTGCAAGTCCTCTTTTCGCCTGACGATATGCATGCCTTTGCCGCCGCCGCCTGCCGCCGCCTTGATCAACACCGGATAAGGCATCTTGGAGGACTGCTTCAGAATCTCCTCCTTGCTTCCCGTGAGACCAAAAGTGACCGGAATGCCTTCCTTTATGGCAATGTTTCGGGCCGCAATCTTATTGCCCATCAAACGAATCACTTCCGCATCTGGACCAATGAAAATCAAGTTGTTGGAGGCACACGCTTCAGCCAACTCGGGATTCTCAGAGAGGAAGCCGTAACCAGGATGGATGGCATCGGCACCTGAATCCAAGGCAGCATCGATGATTTTCTGAATATTAAGATAAGTATCTTTCAGCATGCCGTCGCCAAGAGGATAAGCCTCGTCAGCCAAACGACGGTGCAAAGCCTCAGCATCATTGTCGGCAAAGACCGCTACAGAAGCGATATGCAGCCTGCGTAAAGTCTTGATAATCCGCACTGCAATCTCGCCGCGGTTGGCAACCAGCACTTTATTGATTCTTTTTGCGTTCATTGTTTCAACAAATAACACCGCAAAATTAGTCTTTTTCTACAGAAAACAAAACTATTATCATTTCATTTGCTCATAATCGCGCGCCAAGCCGCTTTGCGAGGGCTCATTATACATGAAAGACGACATCGGGAAAACGTTCGTTGAAGAAGGCCACAGATTGTTTAAACAAGTGCAAAGACACATTTTTTCGGGGTGAAATGATGCTTTGAAGAAAAAAAATTGAAAAATTTGCAGAAAAATGTTTGGCGAATTGAAAAATGTTGTATTTTTGCAGCCGCAAATGAGGGGCATTAGCTCAGTTGGCTAGAGCGCTTGCATGGCATGCAAGAGGTCATCGGTTCGACTCCGTTATGCTCCACAAAAAAGAAAACCCGCTGATTTTTCGGCGGGTTTTGCTTTTCCCGCCACTTGGAATCCCTTTTTGGTCGCTTATCCTATCCCATCATTAAAAATGTACACTTCTGTTTGTTAAGTCAATAATAGTATTATTGAATGTAATTCTCTATTTATAAAGCTTTTAAGGAGCGTCAAAGAAGGCTACAAAATTTCTATGATAAGGGTTCATGACTTGTTGGACGGCTATTATCATATTAGTAGCTAAATGTACTTTATCTTCCAAAATAATCGAGATAAAGTACAAAAAGGTCGCACTTTTTTGAAGCATTATAACAGGTCGTTCCATTTTCCCGGCAATCACACACCAACCGCCGATGAAGTCCGCGACTGGTATGTTCCCATGGCCAAACAGATGCTGATGGAATATCCTTTGTCAGAGCAGTAAGTATAGATCCGACGGATAGCTATACAAAAAACTTCCGTTTTATTCTTCTTTATTGTCATTTTTTCCTATTTTTGCAGCGTTTTATGAATTTTATAAAATACTACTATATTATGTGCAATACACTGGAAATAGCGAACAGACGTTATTCATTGGATGAGATTGAGGCCAAATCTCTGAAGGGGATTACCTTGGAAATGCGGTCGAGTTTTCGCTTCTTCAAGTTGGAGACACTAGGTCAAAACGTCATCATGTTAAAGCCCAAGTATCCATTGGAACGCTACACCCCGAAGGCTTGTAAAAAGATGGCTGATATGGTTTCGATCAACAATGGCTTCCCATGCGCCTTTTGGTTCGATGCCTTGGACTACAACCAACGAATGAGGCTGATGGACAAACAGGTCTTTTTCGTGGTTTCGGGCAAATATGCCTACCTGCCAGGATTGGTGATGGACAGCCATAATGAAAGAAAGACGGCTACAGAATTGACCTCACCAGCCCAATATGTGCTGCTCTACCACTTGCAAGCAAAGAGCTTGGAAGGCCGAAGCGCAAAGGAATTGGCCGAAGTGATACCATATAAATATGTCACCTTGACTTTGGCTTTACAAGTATTGCAGGATTTGGGATTATGCACCCTAATTTCAGATGGCAACCAAGAGAGACAGCTGCATTTTGAGTTGAAAGGAAAAGCATTGTGGGAAAAAGCCTTGCCATTGTTGAAATCGCCATTGAAGAAGAACTTTTATTGCGACAGCGTAAAGAACGAAGCAACTTATCCACAAGGCGGCATCAATGCCTTGGCGCATTATTCCATGTTAGTCCCCGAAGCAACAAAGACGCTTATTGCAGTCGAACGGACGGATGCCGTAAAGGAGGACAATTATGAAAGAATCAATTCTTGGGACGGTGCTTTCAGAATAGAGATATGGAAATACCCGCCCATAAACATAGAGCAAGGTTTTGCGGATCGGCTTTCATTGGCATTGACGCTGATGAACAACGAAGACCCGCGAGTACACAAGGAAGTTGAACGAATAATCGAAGAAACATGGTTGAAGGATTAGACAGATTCAGAGCCGAATTAGGCTCATATTCAGAAAATTACATTGTGATAGGCGGCACGGCCTGTAATGTGGTTTTGGAAGATGCCGGAACCGAACCTAGAGTGACCCATGACATCGACATGATTGTGGTCGTGGAACAATTGACAACGGAGTTTGTTTCAGCCTTTTGGGGATTCATACACCAAGGAGGCTACACTATAGAGAAACGGCAACGCGAGGATGGTGAACCCGTTTACGCCCTCTACCGTTTCAGAAAACCGGGTAACCCCGGTTATCCAAGCCAAATTGAGCTTTTGGCAAGACATTCAGATGCCCTAGGTGAGCCCAAGGATATCCGAATTGAGCCGATACCGCTTGAAGATTACCAATACAGCCTGTCAGCTATTGTGTTGGACGACGACCTTTATTGGTTTGTGGTGAACAACAGCCAGACTGTGAACGGAATCCGAGTGGCTTCATTGGAATCGCTGATTTGCCTGAAAACGAGGGCATACCTTAACTTGTTGAGCGAAAGAGAAACAGGAGGCCAAGTGAACAGCGACGACATCAAGAAACATCGCCGGGATGTGTTTCTGTTGACTGCGGCAAGAACCGAGACGACTCCCGTTACAGTGCCTGTATCCATTTTGGAGACGGTAAAGGAATTCTGTCAGCGGATGAATACCGATGAATCTAAGTCAGCGATGATGAACGCTTTGAGGATCGATAGGGAGCAGATTGAAGTGTATCTGGCAGCTTTGAACGAAATGTTTATTAGGGAAGAAGAGCAATGAAAATCCAATACGCATCTGACCTACATTTGGAGTTCCACGAAAACGGATCGTGGTTGAAATCCCATCCATTGCAGGTGACGGGGGATGTGCTGGTACTCGCTGGCGACATCGGTTATCTTGGTGATGACAACTACAAAAACCATCCGTTTTGGGACTGGGCATCAGAGAATTATCAACAAGTCATCGTTGTTCCCGGAAACCATGAGTTCTACAAGTATTACGACATCGACACCATGACCGATGGTTGGGATTTGGAGATAAGAAAAAATGTACATTGCCGCTATAATGCTGTCGTACCATTGTCCGGCGAAATTGACTTGATAGCCACAACCCTATGGTCAAAGATACCGATTCAAGATGCTTACATGACTGAACGCTCCGTTTCCGACTTCTACCGCATCATGGCAAGTGGTAAACGGCTGGATTTTACCCGATTCAACGAAGAGCATGAACACTGTTACAATTTCCTGAAGAAGGCGGTCGCTGAAAGCAAGGCTAGGCACATCATCGTGGCCACCCATCACGTCCCTTCATACCTGTTGACCGACCCGATGTTCAAGGGAAGCACTATCAACGGAGCATTTACGGTGGAACTGTTTGACTTCATAGCTGACAGTCCAATTGAAAACTGGATCTATGGCCATTCACATTGCAACATTGACGGCATCATTGGCAATACCAAGTGCGTCTCCAACCAATTGGGTTATGTCTCACATGGGGAGCACCTCACTTTTGACACAGGAAAAATGTTTGAAATCTGATAGTTATGCCATCAATAAAAGAGGGACAATATTCGGTAGTGGTTATTCCACAGGAAGCTTGGGAAAAAACAACAAAAAAGTGTTGATAGCTTGGCGGTAAGTGGTAAAAAAAGGACTTACCGCCATATTCTCTCTTTTTCATCAGGCAGACTTCAGCAATTCCAACACCTTTTTCAATGTAGCTTCTTCAACGCCTTCGGGGTTTGGGGCCATGAAGCAGAAGATATCCCTGACCAACTCTAGGATTTTCTCATCGTCGGCGAACTTATAATTATAGAAATCCACCAACTCATTGTATTTCAAGAAGGTAAAGGTTTTTGAAACAATGGTTAGATTCGTTTTGTACTCCATAACGCCGGGCTGTATCTCGTAGCCTTCTGCTTTCATCCATTTTTGGAAAGAATGCTTTTTTATGTTTCATCGAAGAACTTGCAGAAGTCGTCTGCCATGCAATAAATTTCCGAAATTTTGCTCTCTGATAACATAGCGTGTTTCGTTTGTTTTTTTGCACTACAAATATAAGAAGAATATCACTATATTATTCTTTTTCAATCAATTATCTTATATCGAACTCACGTTAATATTTAGCTGAATGATAGAGAACTAAATATCAGAGAAAAGATATAAAAATCTCAGAAACAACACCTTATGCTCCAAAAATCACGAAGAAAACCCGCTGAAGCGCCAGCGGGTTTTTCTTTATAACTTCACAGTGATATTTCCCGTAGTAGCATCCTTGAAATTGCTCTCCGCAAACACCTTTTTCATGTCCTCAATCTGTCGCTTGCACGACTTTGAAATGCTGATGGTCCGTAAAGCGATCTTTTCAAGCGTTTCCATATTCAAGTTCTTCTTTTCGATGAAAACCTCTTCCATTGCCTCATTGACAACCGCTTCAATATCAGCACCATTGAAGCCATCAGTATGCTTAATTAGTTTCTCTGAAGGTTCAAGGTTTCCATAACCTTTTTTCTTAAGATGCACATCGAAAATGGCCTTGCGTTCTTCTGCAGTCGGCAAGTTCACGCAGAAAATCTCATCGAAACGACCTTTTCGTTTCAATTCAGGGGGCAGATAGTCAGCGTTATTGGCCGTAGCGATGACGTAAACACTACTCGTCTTGTCTTGCATCCACGAGAGGAAGTAGCCGAACATTCGGGTCATGATATCGTTTCCGCCAATGCCCGAGAATGCCTTCTCGATTTCGTCGATCCACAGCACACATGGTGAAGCAGCCTCAGCAATTTGAATGGCTCGGTGCAGGTTTCCTTCACTTTCACCCACATATTTGCCCATCATGCTTCCCATATCCATTTTCAACAAAGGCGTATTGAATAAAGCCGCCGATGCCTTGGCGCACAATGATTTTCCGCAACCAGGCATGCCAACGATAAAAATACCTTTGGGCACAGCCACATTTTTGTTGATGGCTTCGCCAATGTTCTTGATAATCTTTTCTTTTTTCAGCAGGTATGATTTCAAGGCATTCAAGCCTCCGATGCTGTCGAGATTGGCTGGCGTGTCGACTAGCTCAAGCAAACCGGATTTCCTGACCATCTGCTTCTTGTGCTGCAGTATCATGGATTGGTCTTCAGCAGTCAGCGTTCCGTTGCTGCTCATGGCCATATCCAGCATCCGGTCAATCTCAAAATAGGTCAAGCCTTTCAGCGAAGGCATCAGTTTCTCCATCTCGGCTTCCCTAAAGTTTTCCTTATACTCGTTGACTTCAACGTGCCAATCAATCAGTTCCTTTATTTCTTCGTCACTTGGGAAGGTTATGTCAAGATAAGAAGCGTATTTGTCGAGTTCTTGGGGCAGATGGATATAGGTTGAGACAATGATGACGGTCGTGCTGAACGCCACGGTCGACAGCCTTGGCAATGCCTTCGGCAATAGCGGCTTTATCTTCGTCATTTCCGCCTGCAGTGAGTTTATCGGTTTCGGCAAGAATCCATCTCTTGGTCGTATCGCCGTTTTCGTGTGCGGCTTCCAGCGACGATTTCTTTTCTTGCATCTTGTCAAGCAACAACAAAGAAGAATTGATGTCTTCCATGCACTTTTCGCTCGCGCCCATTTCATGAGCCACCTGAGCGATGATTTGCTGCACCTCCATCTCAGGATGGGCTTCGTATGCTTGCAGCAATGCTGCCATGATTTCGCTGTAGGTCATATATTTATAATATTGCTGCAAATGTAGTCTATTTCCAGACCAATGAACGCTTCTACTTCTTCAATTCCTCCAACGCGCGCTGCAAGATCTCATCCATCGGTGCATAGATGGGGTAAAAACCTTCATCATCGAAGAGGTTGCGGGCAATGTAAGCTTTCAACAAGATATTAGCCTCGCGGCGTGCCACCTGCTTCTGCTCATCGTTGCCTTTGATGCCTTTTTCGTCGACCAGTTTCAGAAGCTCTGCGAACATGGCGTCACTCACCTCAAAACCTTGGTCGAAAGCCTTAACGGTCTTGTAACGTTGAAGCTGCTGACGATGCTTGTCGGTGTATTCAAAAGCATATTGATAAAGCAGGCCTAAATTGACGATGCGGTTGAAATAATATTCCAAGGTGTCGTTCGGCAATGGCACATAGATGTCGGGCATGATGCCACCGCCACCGTAGACGGTTTTACCTTTGGGCGTCGTGTATTTCAACGAGTCGGCGAAATGGATGCTGTCCTCGCTGAAGAGCTCACCGTTTTCCAAACGCTCAAACGACTCAAGCAAGTACTTTTCATGGTCGCTGTCGTAGGGCTTCTGGATGCAGCGTCCCGTGGGCGTGTAGTAACGAGCCACTGTCAGGCGAATAGCGGATTTGTCACTAAGCATGATTTGCTCCTGCACCAAGCCCTTGCCAAACGAACGCCGACCGATGATGGTGCCACGGTCGTTGTCCTGCAAGGCACCGGCCACAATCTCGCTCGCGCTGGCCGACTCACCGTCGATAAGCACCACAACGGGAATATCTTCCAGCATCCCATGACGACGCGCTTTCATATATTGGCGCGGACGGTTGCGACCTTCAGTATAGACGATAAGGCTGCCCTTGGGTAAAAACTCATCGGCGATATCCACTGCGGCAGTCAAATAGCCACCCGAGTTGCCCCGAAGGTCAAAGACCAGTTCCTTCATGCCTTGGGCTTTCAGGTCTTTGACACCCTTTCTGAACTCTTCGACCGTAGTCGCAGAGAACTTGCTGAGCTTCAGATAGCCGATTTTTTCATCAAGCATATAGGCGATGTCAACGCTATAGGTGGGAATCGCGGCACGTGTAATGGTATAGTCAAGCAGGCCTTCCACCCCCCGACGCAGCACCTTGACGCGAACCTTGGTGTTTTTCGGGCCTTTCAGCTTACGCATCACATCCTCATTCTTCAAGTTTTTACTTGCCACCAAGGTGTCGTCAACATAGATGATACGGTCACCTGCCAAAATGCCCACTTTCTCGGAAGGGCCTCCTTTGATGACGTTGACGATGGCGATGGTATCCTTTTCCAAGCGGAACTGTACTCCGATGCCATCAAAGCTACCCAATAGCGGGTCATTCACCTCGTTGAATTCCTCCAAAGAGACGTATGCGCTGTGCGGGTCAAGTTTCTCCATCATTGCGGCGATGGCTTCGTCCTGAAGTTGATGTACATCAGGCTGCTCAACATAATCGTTGCCGATGTACCACATCACCTCGTCAAACTTGCTGCCGCCATCCACAATCGGGGCAGTTTTCCTGACACCTCTTATAATATAAAAACCCACCATGAAGCCTGCCAACATCAGCAAGACACTCATAATGGGTCTGATTTTGTTATTATCCATGTTTTACGCTGTCATTCGACGGTTGCACTCGACAAATCCAAATTCCTGTCCATCTTGCGGAACAATCCTTGCAGCACTGTGCCAGGTCCCACTTCGACCACAGTACGGACTCCCGTAGCCAAAATGTTGCTCATGGTCTGCGTCCACATCACGGGTGAAGTCAGTTGGGCAATCAGGTTCTTCTTGATGATCTCGGGGTCGTTGACCGACTGTCCGGTAACATTCTGGTAAACGGGACAGATGCCTTGGTTGAACGTGGTCTCCTTGATGGCTTCGGCAAGCTCGACACGAGCCGGCTCCATCAATGGGCTATGAAAAGCGCCACCCACACTCAGCTGCACCACACGTTTGGCGCCAGCCTCCTTCAGCTTTTCGGAAGCGGCAGCCACGCCTTCCAAGGAGCCGGAGATGACCAACTGGCCGGGGCAGTTATAGTTGGCAGGCACCACCACTGCATCTTTGATGGATGCACAAACACTCTCAATTAAGGAATCATCAGCCCCTATGACAGCAGCCATCGTGCCAGGCTGAGCCTCGCAGGCTTTCTGCATGGCCATGGCGCGCTTGCTCACCAAACGCAAGCCGTCTTCAAAGCTAAGCACCTTGTTGGCTACCAAAGCCGAAAATTCACCCAAAGAATGGCCTGCCACCATAGTGGGGTCAAAGTCCTCAAGCAAAGAAGCCAAAATCACCGAATGCAAGAAGATAGCCGGCTGGGTCACCTTGGTTTGGCGCAAGTCTTCTTCCGTGCCTTCAAACATGACATCGGTAATCTTGAATTTCAAGATACTATTGGCTTTCTTGAACATATCCTTGGCTTTCGACGACTTGTCGAACAAGTCTTTGCCCATCCCTACAAACTGGGCCCCTTGACCGGGGAAAACGTATGCTTTAATCATCATTTGTTATTTAAGATTCAAAATTCAAAGATTTAAGATTCAAAATTCAAAGATTCAATATTCAGTGCAAGTTACTGCCTATCAGTTGGAAGAACTCTTCGCGGGTGGTTTCGCGCTCGAAGGCACCGATGAAGTCGCTCGTCGTGGTCACGGCACCTTGCTTCTGCACGCCTCGCATCGACATACACAGATGTCGTGCCTCGATGACCACAGCCACGCCCAAAGGATGCAGCGCATCATTGATGGCGTTCTTGATTTGTGTGGTCAAGCGCTCTTGTACCTGAAGACGGCGGGAATACGCTTCCACCACACGAGCGATTTTGCTCAGTCCGGTGATGTAGCCATTGGGGATATAACCGACGTGGGCTTTACCGATAAACGGAATCAGGTGATGTTCACATAACGAATACACCTCAATATCCTTGACAATTACCATTTGGCGATAATCTTCCTTGAACTTTGCCGACAACAGGATCTCCATCGGGTCTTGTTCATACCCTTGCGTAAGGAACTGCATAGACCTAGCTACGCGCAAAGGCGTCTTTAGAAGGCCCTCGCGTTGCGGGTCTTCTCCCAAGAGTTCCAGAATAGCGGCGTAGTGCTCCTGAAGTTTAGCCAACCGTTCCGTGTCGTACTGCTCGACGACTTCGTAGCCGAAACGTTTCCTAAGCTTTTCGTCCATCATCAGCCGATTTTTTGCTTGGGCATTGCCACTGTCGATTGTTGTCCCATGACGCACTTGCCTGTGAACTGGGCACCTACTTCGATGAGCAACTGCTTGGTGGTCAAGTCGACCTCCACTTTCGAGGTGGATTTCAGGGCGGTCAGCTCATCCGTATTGATATTTCCTTTGACAACACCCGATATTTCAGCTTGTTTGCAGTTCAAATCGCCTTCGATGACGCCCGTTTGACCTACAGAGATTTTACCATTAGATTTCACTGAGCCAATCAGATGACCGTCGATGCGGATGTCGCCATTCGACTCGATGTCGCCCTTGAAGGTAGTACCGTTTCCGATGAGGTTGCGTGCAGGTGATTCCATTATAGCCATAGTAACTAGTTTTTATTGTTGGTTTCGATGAATGTATTGTATTCTTCCAAGTCCTTGGACTGATAGAAGATAGGATAATTCTTGATTGAGATGGGGGTTATCGTATATTTCGACTTGTCGATGCCTCCAAAGACATAATCGCTGATGAACATTGAGGTGATATAGTCGGCGGCTTTGCTTTCATTATCGAAGCTACCGATGGTAACGATGGTGTGTTCATCGTCAAGAATGACATTATTGACATTGAAAGAACGTGTGCGATGTTCCTTCTTGTTGAAGTCGCTGATACGCACCAACAGGGGGTCGACGCGGACGGACCTCGAATCGCAGACAATCATGACGAAATGCTCCGAATTGGGCTCGTAGACGTAGGGCGTCTCCTTCTTTATTTCAGGTTTGTCACCGCCTTTTTCATTGCCAATATCCGTCAACACCAAACCGAGATGATACTCCTCGTTGATGGTCTCCAGCACCTGTTGCGCGTATGGCGTGATGCTGCTCTGCGGATAAGTACGCACCAGGTTGTACAAGGAGAACGCCATAGTGTCGATAGCCACCAAACGGCCTTCCGCTACGGCATGGAGGAAAGCGAAACGCGGCATCAGCGCTGTGTCGGCCTCATAAAGTTTCATAGCCCGCTCCGTGTTCATCTTCACACGGTAGTACTGTCCTTGTTCTAAAGCTTCGTATGTCTTGGCGTAGAACTCGGAGGCTTCCTTCTCTTGCGCCTGCAACTTCTCGAAATAGCTCGGGTCGTTGATGAACTCGGCGTAGCTCGAAGTCGGGTACTTGTCGAAAATCTTGCCTTTGTAGATCAATGCCTTCTCTTCATTCGACAAGTCTTTGTACATCTTATAAAGCGCATACCAGGTGGGAAGCTCTTTTTCGTTGCCAGGATAGCGGGTGTCCAACTGCTCATACGACTCGATGGAACGCGGTAAGTCGGAGAGACGGTCCATATAGATGAAGCCCATGTGATACAGGCCGTCGGCAATGAGTGAGTCGGCTACCTCTTTCTGTTCCATGGTGAAAGGCAGGTCTTGCAAGTAATAACCTCGGTCGTGGTTGGTGTAGGATATATTACTCAACGAGTCCTGATTGGCTTTGTTCTCATCCCCTTCCAAACCGCTTTCTTCTTCGCCTTTCAAGACCGCAGCGAGACTCCTCTTGTCGCTGATGTGCCAGTTGTCTTCGTTTTTACGCATACCCCATTTGCGGGTGAATTCAGTCATACCTTTCGACACCGAGTTCGTGTTATAGAAATACCACGAAGCAGCGGTGTTGTTCGTTGGTTCCGACTTTGGTTGCTCACTCTCACCCACGGCCGAGCCCATCAGTGCCAGTTGCTCTTCATATTCGCGTTGGGCTTTTTCCATCTCCTCTTGCTCGATAACCTGAGCGATGATTTTATCAATCAATATGTTGCGTTCGGTGGAATCCATGGCGGCTACGCGCAACAGACTGTCCTGGTCGCGGACCACGCTAGCGTACATCACCAATTCGTTCAGGGTTTGGGAGATGTTCATGATGCTATCGTACCCCTCATATTCGCGGGTCATGCTTGAAACAGCCGTGTCGTAATACGCTTGCGCCAACTCATATTGGTTTTTCTCGAAAAGGATGGAAGCCACCTTGAGTGACGACTGCAAGCGTTGTATTTGGTTGTCCTTGTAGGCCGCCACCGACTTACGCAGGTAACGAACGGCTTTTGCCTCGTCGCCTTCGCGGAGGGCAAGTTCGGCCATGGCATAGTAAATACGGTCGCAGTAGTCTTCGTTGTTCGAGTCGCGCAGCATCTTGTTCATCATCTTGTAAAGTTCGGCGGCATTGTCGACAGTGCCCACCTTAGCCATATTCATCCTCGACTCAAAGACCATCTCATATTCGGGGTTGCGCTTGATGACTTTCTTGAATTGTGCCGTGGCGCGTTCCGAGTCGCCTTGAAGCATATAAATCTGTCCCAAAATGAACATGGCACGGGTACGACGGTCACGGTCGTCATTGAGCATGATACCGTTTTTCAGGTATTTCACGGCGTTGTTATAGTCCTTGGTGGCGATATAATAGTCAGCGATGGTGAAATCCATGTTGCGCATAAGCTCCTTGGGAGGCTTGCTCAGTCCCGATGTCTTAGCCTGCAGCTGTTCAATCAAGGCGATGGCTTTGGGATATTCTTCGGTCTGGATGTAGGTCTTAATCAGCCACATGTTGGCCACATGAGCGATATCGTTGGCATTGTATTCCGTGGCCACAAAGTCGAAGGTGCGCTTGGCTGGGATGTAGTCGTGTTTGAAGAAATGCGCCTTGCCCATGACCAAATAAGCATCGTCGATCCATTTCACGCGTTCGACATTACCGAATTTCATGGAGTGTTTCTGCACGCAGATGGAGGTCTTTTCGAGGGCACGGTCCATGGTGGAGTTCATAGCCATGCCATCCTGCTTGGTACCGTAGTTATAGACGCGCAACACCTTCGAATAGTCGTCCTTCACTTGCGTCTTGAGTTGGCTCTCGCCGTCTTTTAGGCTTTTTTCGCCGTTCCAATAAATGTTGTAATGGCTGGTAAGGTTATGGTACATGCGGCGTGTGAGCGTGTTCTTCTTCGTCGAGCAACCGCTCAACAGCAGAAGTCCAATCACGCTGACCACCGTCACGATTATGTTGGTTTTTCTATGCACTTCCTTGTCGTTTTAAAAGCAATAACTCCAATTTGCCCCGATTATTTCAAAACCAATGAGAAAATCACCTGCGTCGTTCAAACCATTCCAAGGCCACATCGAGGAGTTCGGCATCGGTAGGCTCGACCAAAGCAGAACGCATGACTACGGCTAAGCTATCGTTGGTCGACTTGAACTCACAGAGCAACAGATTCTCGAATTCGGCCTGACGGCTTTTCTCAATACCGACGCGTTGCTGGTCAAGGACTTGTATAGCCCTGTCCTTGTATTCGTCCAAGGCGAGATATTGCACCAAGCCCTGAACCAGTTGCAGGCTGTCCTCCGACCAATCCACCGTCAATGGTTCGGTGAACGATTTCATCTCATATTTCTTGCACAATTCGGGCAGTTGGCCTTGAATCCGTTCCACTTCCCGTTTGAATTCAACAGCGCGCCGCTCTGCCCTTTCTTTCTCAACGTTTGCCTTAATCTTAGGCACATAAAGGAACAACAGTGCTCCAACGACAGCGGCAACGATGACAAACAGGATTATTTTCACCACTGAACGACCTTTGCCGACGGCCGACCTCACCTCCGAAATCGAGTCGAAACGCTGCTCCTTCGAGAACTGGGTGCAATGGGTGGCGACACTGTTATACTGTTTGGTGATATTCCGTTCACCGATGAATTCCATGATCTTGCCGAGAGAATAGATGTCGGCGCGGGTGTCGTAGTCCTCCCCCTTGATGATTTCAGGGGCGACAAACTCCATCTCTTTGATAAGGAGCTCACGGTCAGCATCCTGGTTGGTTTCGGGCACGCCGATGTCTATCAACTTGACACGATAATCATTGGCTGTAATCATGACGTTTTCAGGCATCAGGTTACAATGGACCATCCGATTGCGGTGCAGATACTGCAATGCATCACAAATCTCAACGAGAATACTCTTCACCTGTTTTTCGGAGAGTGTGCCCACACGCACATGCTCGGCCAAAGTCTTACCCTCAATGAACTCAAATATAATGCAATCGCCAAGACCTTGGATATTGACGAAATCAAGTGCCTTGCGGAAGAACTTGTTGTCGAGCATGTTGGTAATATCATACTCTTGGCGCAAAGAAGCCTTGCATGAAGCATTTTTCGCAAGCTCTGGCTTCAATGCCTTGATGACGACTTTCTTGCCATTGTTTCGAGCAGTAAAGACCCTGCTGTTGCCATAGCGCGAGGTATATAACGGCCGAATATCGGAATAGTCTTTTGAAGAAATCGCTTCCTCCTTCATCGGTCGGCTTTCCACTTTCTCCTGAACTGGCTTCTCGGCTTGGTTTTGAACTGATTGGCCATTTTGTTCAGACTCGTTGTCCAAAAAAATAATCTCTGACATTCTTCATAATGTATTTGGGCGCAAATATAGTTCATTTTTCCGAACCAACTGCAAAAGTGGTCGGGAAAAAGATTTTTTAATGAAAAAGCCTGACAAAATCACTCCGTTTCGTGGAGCGATTTTGTCAGCGGAATGTCGTCGTTGATGAGATAAACCTCGGCCTCTGAGCCTGTCGAAGGGCCGAACCGCTTCAAATTCCTGTAAACCGTCTTGATTTCCGCCCGCGAAACCTTGTGCAGCATGTTTGTCCAAAAGACAAGCACGGTGTAGTCCTTTTCCCCCTTGATTTCGGGGAAGACGGACTGCATTTGGGTGCGCGTCACCGTGTAGCCTTCCAAAGGTACGGTGGTGGCTGGCGGAAACACGTCAAACTGATGGTCGTAGTTCCAATTCAGGTTGAAGCCGAGCGTTGGCGGGCAGTAGCAATTGATGTGGAACGAAACGAGGCTGTCGCCGTGGAAATACATGATTTTCAACGGCTGGTAGAGGTCTTTCATCTGCATCGAGTCTGCGCCGAGTTCGCTCACTTGCCAGAATTGTTTTTCGTCGCACACCAAGGTCGTGAAAGCAAAGTCCTTGGGCAGTTTGCGGTAAAATTTCTCGCATTGCATCGCATCGTAGCCTTTGATTTCGCGGAAGCCGAAGAGCAAGGGCATCAGCGAGGAACAACTGGAGAGGGCGAGCACAATTCCAACCAACAATATCGAAACAAGTTTTCTCATAAAGCATTATTTGTCAGAATAATGTCCATAGGCTGAAACCACAATCACAATGACTTGAGCATCACGGATTTCGTACACCAAACGGTGCTTTTTCGTTATGCGGCGCGACCATTGTCCTGCCTTTTCGCCAGATAAAGGTTCTGGTTTCCCTGTGCCTGTTTTCGGATGCTCATACAACTCATCAATCAATTTGATGGCTTTCTTGAAAGCAGAAGGCTCC
>JAEEGG010010263.1_pt1 | contig 20729 bp, 14 predicted proteins | sample 9134161 | NCBI WGS metagenome assembly JAEEGG01 (sample SAMN16246543, study PRJNA631951) | gut metagenome | biome: gut microbiome; feature: rumen; material: CR-attached | host: Bos | place: Iran: Karaj | collected 2018-10 | reverse complement strand
ATGCGTAACACCATGGAGCCGTTGTGACTACGATTGGCGTGTGCCTGGCGGCGGAACGTTTGCGCAGGTCTTTTATGCGTTCGGCGAAATCATGCTGTTGCAGAAAAAGGCGTGGGAAGGCCCCGTCTATTCCGAAGGCGGCTATTTCTGCTTCTACAGCGGTCTGACGGACGGCAACTATGCGCAGGACAACCACTACAAGTTCGCGGATCGTCCATGGCTTGTTGATTTCGACCTGCGGAAGATCCATGATTTGGAATGCAATTTCGGCATGGGCGATACGGGCATGTTCTTCGGACGATCGGCGGCATACACACGCTACGCGAACGACTTGCAGGCTCAGACGGATCGTTTCCTGACGGCGACTGTGGCACATGGCCATCCAGGCTATCTGCTTGGCAATCCGAATGACATGCGCACTGCATTCAAAGGGTATTTCCTCATGCAACAGATTCAGTCACGCTATACGCAGGCTCCTGTCACGAGCATCCTTTACGCTGCTGCCGACGGGACATTGCATGACATTTCTGCGGCGTTGCGAAACGGCGCGGCCTACCGCAGCCAACTGGTAGTCGATTATGCGGACGGCACGCATGTCGTCGCGAACGGCAACATGGACGATGACATGGATGTCACCCATCTTGGGCGTCGTTTCCATTTGGTTCCCAACGCGTTCGAATGCTGGACGGATGATGGTCGTAACACTGTCTTCTGCAACGTGCAGGACGGTTGCCGTGCGGACTATGCAGATTCGGACGATTACATCTATATTGATGGTCGCGATCATTTCCACGCCTTCCCGAAGGCGGATGGCGCGGGAGCTGCGGTCTGTCGTGTTGAAAAAGGCAACACGTGGGAAATCATTCCGCTGAACGGCGCGGACTGCGGTTTCGCTGTCGATGGCGGCGACGCCCATGCGTTCGACTATGACAATAAAGATTTAGGCCCTGCGAAGCTGCGCCGTTGCCGCGGATTGCTTTACGTCGAGCCTGTCGAAGGCGCGTTCAGCTACCGTATCGACCGTACGTTCAGCACGCGTGAGACGAATTTGACGTCGGACAAATATCTGATCGCGAGCGGAGAAGATGTCGTCATCCAAACGCCGGAAGGTCCTGTTACCAAACAGTTTAGCGGAAAGCCCGGTGAACGTGTCTGGTATAAGCATGGCGACGATGAAATCTGCTTCGTCATCGCCAATCTTTTGGACGTGATGGCGACGCTGGACGGCAACCGCCTGACATGCCATCTGCGCAATCCTTTCCCGCATGATGTCAACGCCACAGCGACGCTCAATCTCGGCGGCGAAAAGGCGGTGACTCTCGCTGCAAAAGGCGTTGCGGACGTTGTTTTTGATTTGCCGAAACCGACGGCGGAAGGCAACCAGGAGCTTGTTGTGACGTTCCGTTCAGGTAAGGCGGAGAGCGCATGGCAAGGCAAGCTGTCTTGCGAATTGGCGCAACGGATTTTCTATGACGGTTTTATGAAAGATTACAAGCCAGGCGCGCGAATCCGCGTGGCGGGTGGCGAAGAGGAGGCCGATGACATGTCGGATGTAGGGGCGAGTTGCGCTGTGTCGAGTATGGATTGCGGCGGCGTTTCCAAGAAAGCATTTTTCATGCATCCGCCATGGCAGAAAGGCAAGACTGGATGCTCGTACGCACGTGTTGAAACAACGTTGCCAGACGAAGACGAAATTGTCTTTCAAGCATCCATTGGCAAGCGTGACGGCACAGATCGCGGCGATGGCATCCGCTTCATGTTGTTCGTAGCGGAAGTCGCTCAACCGGAGACACTTGCAGGTGAAGTGACACATGCGGAACACGCATGGATTCCGTTCACGGTGGATCTGTCTAAATGGCGCGGGAAGAAAGTCGTCATGCGGCTTGTATCGGACGCCGGTCTGGAAGGCAATACGCAGGGCGACCATGCCGCGTGGGCGGAACTTGTCATTTGCAAGAAGAACAAGAGCTTGGTCTATCGGCTGCTTCGGAAATGATCGTGCATGATGCCGTGGGGAAATGAGTTGGTGACGGCTTGTTTTTCTCTTTGTGGATGTTACCGAACTTCAGCATGATTCCGAGCATGTTGTTCCGGACGCCATCGGCATGACTGCAGCGGAGTGGCGGCATGCCTGGCCCTCAAAATGTGCCGGATGGCGTGCGCTATTTGGGAATCTGTTTTAAAGACGAAGATTGCGCAAGATGATATTGCACGGGATTTTGTTTTTGGTATTAGTAGGCATTTCATGGGTGGTTTCGGGAATCGTGGTGGGACGCGCCCCGAAGGACGGTGTGGATGTCGGCATTCTGGTATTTCTCGAATCCCTGACTGCTTTTGTGGTGAGCCTGTCCATTGGGCTGGCTGGGGGGATGCCGCAGGCGGGAGGACGGGCGGTGGTCTGGACACTGTCCATCCTTTTCATCGGCGGCATCGTGAACAATCGGCAGCTGGTGGATATGGGGCGGGCGATGCAGGAGGGGCCGAACGGAATCATCTGGAGCATCATCCAATGCGGATTCGTCATTCCGGCCGTCGTCGGCGTGACATTTCTGGGGGATTTGTTGAATGTTTGGAAGCTTCTGGGATTCATTGCCTTGCTGATAGCGCTCGCCATCATGGGACTGGCTGGCGACAATTCCAAAGGCAAGGATGGCAACCACTGGAAATGGCTGGCTTTCCGCGCGTTTCTCTGGACGGGCGTGTCACAGCTGCTTGCGAACATCCCTTCCTATCTTGATTCGGCGGACAAGATCAGCGGCGTGTGGCGCACAATGGCCTCCACCGGCGGCATGGCGTTTGCGACACCGTTTTTCGCGCTCTTCGATGCGAAGGGTGGCGGCTTCGTGCGAAATCTCGCGGGTCATGTGGCGCGCCGTCGTGTCTGGATGTACGTCATTCTCAACCAAAGCGTCGGCATATTGGCATCCATCTTCTTCGAATTTCGTGGGATGGATATAATGGCAAAGGCCGGCATGGGGGCGGTGTCCTTTCCGCTGATGGTTGGGTCCTGCATCATCGCTTTTGATTTGTACAGCATGGCGGTTCTGAAGGAGAAGCGCTCCCCTGTGCAGTTGCTGGCGTTGCTCATGTGTCTTGCGGGGGCGGTGGCGATCTGCCTGTGATTAGATGGTGGTCCGATATTGCATCATGACGTGAATCTTTTATATTATTTACAGATAAAAAAAACGACAAACTGGCAAAAGGCATCTGATAATCCATGCAACTGCTACAACAGTATTTAACATTCTTCTTCCTGCTGACGCCGTTTTTCGTTCTCAGCGTTTTTCTCACGGTGACGGAGGAATCGGATCTGAAGACGCGGCATTCGTTGGCGATGCGGATTGCGGCTGGCTCGTCGTGCGTGTGTCTTGCGATTTTCTACGGTGGCGCATGGCTGATGAAATTGTTCGGCATCACCGTCGATGCATTCCGCGCAGGGTCTGGCGTATTGCTTCTCTTGGTCGCAATCAAGCTCGTGTATGGAGAGGAAACAGCTGAACAGCAACGACATAAAACCAATGCAGAACTGCTGAAAGATGCAGTCGTCCCGCTGGCAGTTCCAATTACGGCCGGTCCTGCGACTCTCGGTACGCTTATCGTCATGGGACTTGAGAAAATGTCGTGGAATGATAAGCTTGCGACGGCGGCGGCGATGGTCGCCGCCTGTTGGACGATTGGCGTGATGCTTTTTTTCTCTGGCGGAATCGTGCGCGTTCTTGGCCGAACTGCCATCGCCATGCTCGGCAAAATCACAGGGCTGATTCTCAGCGCCATCGCCGTGAGCATGATTATCACTGGTGTCCATGCGCTGTGGAAGGCGGCGGTGTGAACGGGAGATGTGTTTTTAACACGAAGGCACGGAGTTTTTTATTGAATTGCGTATTTAAAAACGTCCTTGCTCGTTGTGAATGAGATGGTTCCGTCTTTTCGATTTCCCAATTTGACAGTAGCGGAGAGCGATCCGTTGTCGCGTGATAATGGCATCATGACTGCGGCGTAAACGGTGATGGTTTCAGCTTCTATGAAGGGAACGGGCGTAACCGTGCGCGACTGGCCATCATGACGGATGACATAGGCGTGCGCGGCTGTGATTTCAGGGAAATTCGTCCGATTGCCGCGGCCATCTACATACGTATAAAGCGGACCGCGCGAGTAATCGACGCGATGACCGTCGATTTCTGCTGAATATTCCAATAATTTATCAGACATGAAGGCGGCATAACCGTAGGGCGGCAACGCCATTTTTTGACCATCGACGGTGACTGTCCAGTTGTCTTGCGGATTGCGGTTGACCCATACATTGAGACCATTTTCGTATTGCGTGAACACCTTGCCTTCGTTGGGCTTGTTCATTTTGAGCATTTCCGTGGCGGTGAGCAGTTCGCCGCCGCATTCATAGTGAATCTGATTGACGGCGATACCCGCGTAGAGCTCCTGCAACTGACGCATCATGAAATAGGAGCGGCAGATGTCGCGGATTTGTTCAGGCTTGGCTGACTTTAGAAGGCATTGCCCATGGTAGGGGATGGCGGATTTGCTAGACCACAAATGACCCATGTTGCCGTTGACGATTTGCGCACTCAGCATGTAATCAACCGTAGCGTTGCCGACTTTGCCCAAATCATATCCGTTTAGATTCTCCAAGGGATTCATTTTGCGTAACTTGTAATCAACAATGGGCATGGCGTCTGCATCGTTCGTCTGGGCGTAGTCCGTATCGAGATAGCCTGCCCAGAACATGGCGGCGTTTCCTTCGCTCCAAATCGGGCCATTGTAGTAGTCCGCCATTTTTTGCGAGACGAACGCGTAGTTTCGCAACACGTTAAGATAGGTCGCGCTGCCTGGAATGTTCGGATTGAAATCGACGAGGCCCCACGGCGGCGTATTGGTCACTTCATCGAAATAGCAAGCGTTCCAGCCGAATTTCTTCACAAGGAATGGCGCGTAATCGGCCTCCAACTTGTGCTGTGCGGCAGGAGACGGCTGAAAAGAGGCATCCCATCCTTCGTTGAAAAGGCCGTCACCGTTTTGTGACAGAATATCGTAATTGAATTCCGGTCCGAGCTCGTGAATGACGCGGTTGTCTTCATACGGGCCGACGCGTTTGACAATCTTTTTCAGTTCGCTTGCGATCATCTGGTAGCCTGCATCCGTGACGTCTTCATAGGCGTAGCCGTAATGCGTGAAGTGGTTGTTGCGCAACGGTGTACGCCATTGGTTCATGTGGAAGCGCACAAACATGTCCGTCATGCCATAGTCTGCCATCAGCCGCCAGAAATCGACCTCCTGTGGACAGTGTTCCGTTTTAACAGAATCGTACATTCGCGTGCTGTAAATAAGAGTTTTCGTCTCATCAAAATAGCGTGAACGCGGGTTCGGGATGTTCGGCAGAACGGATTCCAAGTCTGGTGAAATCGTCAGGAAGAAGCGTTCATGCAATAGGTTGCGTATGCTTCCGGCCTTCGGTAGATAGAGCGAACCACCAAGGATGATGGCGGAATCATTGTCGATGATTTTCGCGCCTTGCAGGCCATGGCGATTCGCGCCGTCCACGACTTCCGTGGCTTGGCTGACATACCAGTCTGGAAAGAGGGAGATGAAATAATCGTCTGTGACGAGCAGGCGTGGGTAGTCCCAACGGTAGTTCAGATAAGTCAGTTTGACAAGTCTCGGATTTGGAGTGCCTTGCGTATGACCACAACTGAAGGCCGTGATGTCCGTAGATGTCGAATCTGCTGTAATGACGAGCGAGCGGCCTTTGACGGCGAAACCTAATGTGAATTCGACAGATGCGTTGTTTTTTGTCCATTTCCAGAAAGTTTTCAGCGTGTCGCCGCTCATTTCTGTCTTCAAAAGTGTGGCTTGGATGTCGTTGTCCGACGGATGGAATTTGATGTCGTTGACGGTCGCCATAATGCCGCTATCCGCCATGGGATGGAAGGTGGTTTGTCCGTTGAAAGAAACGGATAAGTCGTTCAATGTACCAGTTTTAGGAATATAGTGATAGGCGAGATTTCCGTCACTGCCGTCGAACGTGAAAATGTAAGCATCCTGTTCTTTGTGGAGACTGTTTTTCACGTTGGAAGCCGTCGGCGTTGGCAGAATGGATTCTTTTTTGTATGGGAACGGGATGTCCCATTTGGCGGTGTCCGGCAACGTTTCGCCTGTGAATTTGAAGGCGCCGATAAAATCGAAAAACGTAGCATCACCGGCCTTGATTTTTTCAGATGCTTCGAAGACGATCTGTGTCAGTTTCACAGGGAAGGCGGCGTCTTTCGGAATACGGCAGAGGGAAGTGCCCCACCAAGGGGTGCTAGCCCAAAAACTGCTATTGCCAGTTGTCCTCAGAGTGAAGCTTTTGCCGTTGGCGTCTTCGATGACAAAACTGTTTTTCGTCTTGCCACTTTTGAGGCCATAGACCCAAATTTCGAGTCCGTCAACAGGTCCATTGAGAATGATGTTCGCGGGTTTGAGGACGGCACGGCAAGGCGTGGAATTGAACGTCAGCTTGGCAGATTTTTCATTCCATAGGCAGAAATCAGGGCTTGTTTCGAGTTTGACATCGCCTTCGATCTGCCAACCGTCGAAGCCGTTGTCCTGTGCAGTCCAGACGGTTGGGCAATGCGGCTTGGGGAGATGTCCACGGATGATTTCGATGGGTTTGTGCTCCCATTCAGGCTGGGCGGCCATGGCGCCGATGGCGAGTGTCATGGAAAGGATGGTGGCGGTGAAATGATGGTATTTCATTTTTTTGTAAAAATTAAAAGTACAGGAGACTGTGAAAACACAAATCATACAATGTCTGTTTTTGATAGGAATGCAAGCAAAATATCTGATAGAATTCAAAAAACTCTTTCTAGAATTCTAGAATCCTAGCAGTCTAAAACTCTGGCATCCTAACAGCTGTTTTTTCCCATGGCCTAAATGGATTTATGTCAATGCCGTGGTATATTATTTTCATGATGACGGCAGAGAGAAATGCCTTCTTTGGAAGGTAAAGCTGTCCATAGAAATTTGTTCAGGAGTTTTTGAAGATGAAAGCGAAAATTTTGACGATGCTGATGGTGTGCATGGTCGCTGTGGTCATGGCTGAATACACCATTGATGTGCAGGATGACATGAAAATCCGTCTCGGCGGCGACATTCGTGCGCGGTATGAAGGCTATACATTCAATGTAGCCGCTCCGGATGCGGACAAAAACGGCCGCCATTCCACGGAATATTTCCGTATTCGCACACGCTTGTGGGGCGCGTTTGATTTCGGAGAGGACGTGACGTTTAACCTCCGTCTTGCCAATCGCTTCCATTACGTGACGACCAGTCCGAATCGTGACAACAACAATGGCGCCGCTACATGGGAATTTCCGGACGAAGTCTATGTGGATGCCGCAAACGTCGAAATCCGCAACCTGTTGGATGGCCTGCTGACCATCAAGCTCGGCCGTCAGGATCTGGCATTCGGAAACGCCATGATTTTCGCGGAAGGAACGCCATTCGATCAAGGTCGTTCCGTTTTTACGGACGGTATCACGCTGAAGTTCAAGACGGAAACTGACACAGTGACGCTGTTTACGTTGTACGATGAGTGGAAGGACCGCACGGTTTTCATCAACGATCGCAACCGCCGCCTCCGTTCGGGCAACATCTTTACGGAGGGCGTTTATTGGACGCATAAATTTGATGAAACCTTCAATTTGGACGTGTACTACATGTTCAACGATGTGGATGACAAGCAGCCCGAAAGTGCGGAGCGTGGCCATTTCGCGGATGCATCCACGAGCTTGCACACGGTCGGTATGCGTTTCTTCGGCAAATATTCCATCATCGACTATAGCTTGGAAGGGGCCCATCAGTTCGGCCGCGGCGCGGATGGCGAACATTTGGACGCGGACATGATCGATGCGCGATTGAATATCCACCTGTATGATGATTCCGATTTCAAGCCGATTCTTGGCTTCAACTACACGCATTTCAGCGGCGACGATCCCGGAACGGGACGTCTGGAAGGCTGGAATCCGTTGATGACGCAATGCCCGCTGTGGGGCGAAGAACTGATGCCCATCATGCTCAACGGCATGTGGAGCAATCTGGAATCTCTCCGTACGTTTGTGTCTTTCAATGTCATCAATGATTTGAAGTTCACGTTGTCGGCCACGGACTATCTGGCGGATGAGAAGAACAGTACCGTCGCGGGCATGGCCCCGACGGGCGGCGGCGACCATGTAGGCCTGTTGCTGAGCGCCATCACGTCATACAAAATCATGAACAACATGTCCATTTTGGGCTATATTTCGCATTTCATGGCGGGCGATTACTTCGCGAACGGCCATGACAGCTACTGGTTTCGCCTGGAGCTGAATTTCGCGTTTTAAGTATTTTTCATTTAGCAGGATAGAGAAATGGAAGTACGCAAGCTGACACAGAAGGAAAGACCGGAGGCCGGGCTCATCTCGACCGTTTCGTTCCATGGGCGTATCGACAACATGGACGAACGTGTCGCCAGATGGGAAGCGGACACGACGGAGAACTGGGGCGCGTTCGACGATGACGGCGCCATGATGGGCCATATCGTCAACAACCGTTTCCAGTGCTACTTTGACGGCCATGTCGTCGAATGCGGCGGCATCGGCGGTGTGTCGGCTCTGCCCGAATACCGCGAAAGCGGAGCCATCCGTGCCATTTTTGCGAGCCTGCTTCCAGAAGCAAGGCGGAACGGTGAAATCTTTTCGACGTTGTTTCCGTTCCGCCATTCCTTCTATCGTAAATTCGGTTACGAAACCACTTGCTATGGAACGAACTACGAGATTCCAACGAACGCGATCCCACGTATCCGCCACGATGGATGGATCAAGATGTGGCGGCCGGAGAAGCCTACAGCGGAATTCACAGCGCTTTACACACAGTTCGCCTGTCGTTATAACACGGCCATTTTCCGTGACGACGCACGGATGGCCAGCGTCCATATCAAAGGCGACTGCTACAAAGATCGCTATTTCTGCTATTTGCTAGGCGATTCACAAGGACCTTCTGCCTACGTGGCGTTTCAGGATTCCGCTCCAAAGCTGAGCGTAAAAGATTATGCGTGGAATGGCCGCCGCGGCTTCAAAGCATTGATGAATTTCCTTTCGCGTTTCAGCGCGGACTACAGCACGGTCGTCCTGCCGGTGGGCTCCGACATCGACTTGATGCCATTCTTCGACAATCCGTATTCGATTACCGCCTCGCCGCACCGCAATTTCATGGCGCGCGTCATCAATGCGGAGAAAGCGCTGGCGTTGATGAAAAAGCCTGAAGGTGCGTCGTTTACAGTGAAGGTGAAAGACGAACTGATTCCTGAAAACAACGGCACATGGCTCGTCCGCGGCGGCGAAGCGACACCGACGGATGCGCAGCCGGACATCACGCTCTCCGAACGCACGTTCAGCATTTTGGCCATCGGCGCAATAGGCTTCGAAGAAGCCGCATTGCGCGATGATGTGGAAATCAGCGGCAACGAAGAGACGCTACGCAGAGTTTTTGTAAAGAAACCTATCTATATCGCAGACCATTTCTAAGATTAATGGTTAATGATTAATGATTAATGATTTGTCCCAGATGTCCCTGTTGTCGCAGATGTCCCATTATCCTTTTGTTAATGTGAAGAAAAATTTATGCATACGTATATTTCTTTGAGAAAAGATCTGGAAAATCTGGGCATTCCGCAGGATGGGACGTTGCTGATCCATTCGTCCATGAAATCCATCGGTGACGTGGAAGGACGGGCGGATACCGTTTTGGATGTCTTCATGGACTATTTCAAAGAAGCTGGGTTGCTTGTGTTTCCGACGCTGACATGGAGCAACGTCAACGCCGATCAGCCTGTTTTCAACGTGCGCGAGACACCGTCGGTGGTGGGCATTCTGCCGCAATTGTTCCGTCAACGGCCAGGTGTCATCCGCTCGTTGCATCCGACGCATTCATTGGCTGCGTGGGGGCGCGAAGCGGCGGCGTTCACGGAAGGCCATGAGCGGTTCGATTCGCCTGCCTGCGAATTTTCGCCGTGGCGTCGATTGGTCGGATACAAGGCGCAGATTCTGTTTTTAGGCGCAAGTATCGCTCACAACACATTCCTACACGGTGTGGAGGAATGGGGCCATGCCGCGAACGTGCTGACAGATACCAAGCAGAATCTCGTTTCCATCGACTACGATGGGAAGGAGCATCTTGTGCCATCGCGCCGCCATCAGGGCAATCATTCAAACTTCTATGATCGCATGGAGCCGCATTTCCGCCGCATCGGCGCATTGCGTGAAGGGCGTTTCGGTGATGCGCATTGCATCATTTTGGACGCGCCGAAAATCGCGTACTACACGATGGCAATGCTTGCGAAATATCCCGCCGCCTTCAACAAAGATTGGCTGGAAGAGCATCCACGGTTCTTTGAAGAATACAAAGGCTTCTAGTTTTCTAGAATACTAGAAGCCTAGAATTCTAGATTTATGCATTCACGATTGGCTGCGTCCAGGCGAAGAGCGTCTGTTTTGTACTGTCTTTTGGCGTCATGATGACTTTCGCGCGAATGTAGAGATCGACGCTCTTCATGGCGTAAGAGGCTTGCAGCGAATGACTTTCCAACATGATTTCACCGACTTTCGGTGAATAAACTGGAATCTTGCGATCGCGGTTGAAGGGGCGCTTCTTCAGCCATTCAGGCAGTTCGTCCGTGACGTTTTTCTCGACGTAACGCTGGCAGGAGCAGTCTGTGCCGCGCTTCGTTCCGATAAACCGAATAGTAACATCATATCCTTCCTGCGGAACGACTTCCACGGAAAGCGTCTTGGACGATTTATCATACGAAATCGACTTGAATTCAGCGCCTTTGGACGAATAGAAATTGCCCTTGTACATTTCCTCTATAAGTTTGGCTGGTTGCAAGTGGCTGGCGTTCACCATGATGTAGCTGAGCCTTCCATGTAAATCCATACCGTTGTAGAAACGGTCGTAGCTGTGGATGTCATCGCCTGCGACGCCGTAGAGGAGCGGTTGGCCATTGGTGGCGCGGACGGCGTTCACGACATCCCACCACTGGTCGGTGGTGACAACTGGTTCGTTTGCAACGACTTTGAAAATCGGGCTAGCACCCGTATTGGAGATTTCAAAGAAGCGGATGGAGGGATGGGCGATGACGAATTCTGGCAGGACGTCGTAGTATTTCCAGAGGGGATGGTTGGCGGAGAAAATGACTTCCGGATTGACGCGTCCGACCAATGCGTCGCGCAGGCCGAGAGCGTAGTTGAGGTTGGCGGGTACGTCAGCCTGTGGCTTGGTCTTGAAGGCGATGTTGGCGTTGAGAATGTTGCAGTGGATATCGTCGCCGTTCAGCGAATTGACACCGATTTCGCAACCGGGCAGGATCATGAATTTGTCTGGTTCGTCAAGCCTATTGGCGACTTCGCCGATCGTGTCCATGCGGTAGGAGATGGAGCCGTCCTCCTCTGTGCGCTGTTCTGGAGCGTAGTCCGGATAGATTTTGGTAAAACGTTCGATAAACTTCTGGGCGGAAGGACGTTTGGCCGAATTGACCCAGCAATCGAGATTGACGTGGGCGACATTGTGATCGGTCAGATAAATGAAATTCCAGCCGATATTTTTGAAGAGCAGGGCGGATTCCATCGTCGTGGCCTGTCCGTCGGATACGAGCGTATGGATGTGGGTATTGCCTCTGTACCAATGCTTTCTGTCGGCAGGCTCCGTATAGGGCGTGACGTCGGAATAGGGGATGGCGATGGTGGCTTCTTCTTCAAACGGCAGATAGTTTTCGGATGGGATGGTGGTGCTCATGGTTGTTTTCTTTTATGGTCGTTATTTCATCAAATGACTGTTCATGGAATGGCGGTAGTCGCCGCGCTGGCATTCCAGGATGACCTGTATGGAAAGTTCATAGAAATTCTTTTCGAAATCGCTGGAGAACGCGGCATCGTGGGGTGTGACGATGAGATTGGAGAGCTCCAGTAGCGGGCTGTCTGGCGGCAGTGGTTCGATATGCGTGACGTCGATGGCGGCACCGCCGATGCGTTTTTCGCGCAAAGCTTTGATAAGAGCTTCTTCGTCAACGACATCGCCACGTGATGTATTGACCAGAATGGCATTCGGTTTCATCATGGCGAACTGCTTTTCACCGATGAGATGGAATGTTTGCTCCGTCAATGGGCAGTGGAGGGAAATGTAATCAGATTCCTTCAGAAGATCTTCCAATGAAGCGGGTTGGACATTCATATCCTGCATGGTTTTCGGATTTGCGAAGGGATCAAAGCAGAGGATGTGCATGCGGAAGCCTGCCATCATTTCCGTCACACGTCGCGCAATGCGGCCGAAGCCGACGAGGCCGAGAGTCCGTCCGCTGATGTGCCATCGCATATCACTCAATTGGAACGTCTTGTGCATGTGCAACGCATCGTTGGCCTGTGGAATTTGGCGGATGAAGGAGAAGAGCAACGTGACGGCGTGTTCGGCGACGGATTCGGAAATCGATTCGGGCGAATTGCAACAGTGGATGCCGTGCTTGGCGGCAGCTTCGACGGGATAGCCGTCCATGCCGCTGCCGCTGCGGAAGATGGCTTTGCAACGGGTCAGTTTCGGCAAGACTTCCGGTGTGAGAACGTAGTTGAGATGGCGTGTCCAGATCATGTCCGCATCTGCCGCGATGGCAAGCAGTTGCGCTTCCGTTTTGCATAGTGCGTAACGGACTTCTAGATTTGGAATTTCATCTAACCGTTGTGTGACCCACGCGGGCAGTTCTTTGCGTTCCGCCGCAATCATGGCGACGATGAATTTATTGTTAGAGGTAGTCATAAAGGGATGAAAAGGGATGAAAAGCGATAAAAGGGATAGAAGCAAGAGGTGGGAAGCGTCAGCCGAAGACTTGGCGGGCATGCTTGATGGCGGCGCGACCCGCGCTGGCGATGCCGCCCCAGTCGCCTGCGCAGGCGATCCATTGCATGCCGCGTTCACGGGCCTTCGCATCCACGGCATCCGCCGTGCCGAGAATGATACCTTTCCGATGGACCTTCGCGGCGATTTCATCGATGACGGCGGCGACTTCCGGATCGGTCGTTTTCGTGAGCTTTCCCAACGTGCCGGAAAGATCGCATGGGCCAATGCAGATGCTGTCGATACCAGGAACTTCGAGAATTTCATCGAGATTCTTAACTGCTTCGATATGTTCGATTTGCAGAATGATGAACGGTGTGTGTTTGGCTGCTTCCTCGTATTCGTCCCACGGGATGCTGCCGTAGCGGGAGCCGCGACGGACGCCACAGCCGCGATTGCCGATAGGCGGATATTTGCAGGCGGCGACGGCGTAGCGGGCTTGTTCCGCCGTGCAGATCATCGGGATGATGACACCAGCGGGAGCCAAATCGAGAACCGGCTTGATGATGCCGTGTTCGTTCCACGGAACGCGCACGAACGGCGCGCAATCCGTGCCGCGGCAGGCCATGATGTGCTGTTTGATCTGGTCGATGGTGAACGGGCAATGCTCCGCGTCGATCCAAGTGAAATCGAAGCCGATATCGCCTGCAAGTTCACTGACGGTTGAATCCGAGAGGGATATGACCATGCCGAGACATGTCTGGCCGCTGTGGATTTTGGCAAGAAACTTTTCCAAATTGTTGATGCTGTCCATATTCATCCTGTGTTTTTACTGGTTTAACAATTAAATAAATATAGCGGTGGCGAGCGGAAAGGCAAAGACTCCTTTCTGTGATTCCATGTGGGTTTCATGTGGGGCAGGCTTGTAAATGATGGTTTTTCTGTCAAATTATGTTAAATTGTTTTATTATTAAATAAAAAAGTCATAATGATTAATCCATCTGATAAATCTATTCTACGCGGTTTGGCCGAACAGTACCGCCAGATTTCCGACGATTCCATCCAGATGCCGCGCCGCCGCGCATGGAGCCGTCTGAACAGCCTGTTAGACCACAAGCCGCTGATTTATGTGCGCGCTTTTGCCTCCAAGGAACGGGCGGACTGTAAGCTGACGACTACAGATCCGCTGGCGAGACGGATGGAGCAGTTTTTCCGCTATCAACTGGCGTGGTACGGTTTGGGCGATGATTCCATTTTTGAATCATATATCACGTTGCCGGCGGTATATGCGCATGCTGGATGGGGGTACAATGTCAAATTGACGCGTGTCGATGTGGAAGGCGGTTCCTTCAAGGCGGATTATCCGATAAAAGATTTGAACGATCTCTCCGGTTTTGTTGATCCTGTCCATAAGATCAACGAAGAGAAGACCTTGCAGATGTTCGAGGCGGCGAATGACGCCGTTGGTGATATCCTGCCTGTGGCGATAGACCGCACGCCGTTCTACACGATGTGGCATGGCGACATCGCGACGGATCTTGGCTATCTACGTGGCATGGAGAACTTTATGTTGGACATCATGGATACACCGAACGAACTGAAACGGCTTTGCGACCGCATGGGGCGCGGTGTGCTGTCCGTCCATGAACAAGCGGAGGCGGCAGGTGACTGGTCGTTGCTGTCGCATCGCAACCAGGCGATGCCGTATGCGGAGGAACTGCCGTGGCCTGCCATGGACAAGCCGGTCAAACGCAAGCAGTTATGGGGCTTCATGGCGGCGCAGGAGTTCGCGTTGATTTCGCCAGAACATCATGATGAATTTTTGTTGCAGTATCAACTGCCGATTTTGAAGGAGTTCGGTCTTGTGGCATACGGTTGCTGTGAAGATTTGACGCGCAAGATCGACATGCTGAAACAGATACCGAATCTGAGGCGGATTTCCGTCAGTCCATTCGCCAATGTGGAGAAATGCGCGGAGGCATCCGGCGGAAAATATGTGTTGAGCTTCCGTCCGCGGCCTGCTCATTTGGTTGGTGATAATTGGAAAGAAGTGGCGCGGAATGACTTGCAGCAAGGCATTGAAACACTGAAAGGAACGAGTTTCGACATCACGCTGAAGGATGTGGAGACGCTGGAAAACGATGAAAACCGCGCGAAGGAATGGGTGCAACTGGCGCGGGAAGCCATAGCGGCATATTGCTAATCCATTGATTGAGAACCACGAATGCACACGAATTAACACGATTTTTTAACCACAAAACAGTCCACAAAATACACAAAAAACTCAAAAAATGCCTTGCCGCCATTTATAGTGGTTAGTGATTAGTGGTTAGTGGTCAGTCAAATGCATAGCCATGAGCCATAAGCCGTAAGCCATAAGCACCGCCGCAGGCGGTTATCGGCGGTTGTCATCGCTTCGCGAGGTGCAAAGGATGTCATGCGAAATCTTGAAGACTGTGCTGTTGAGTGTGAAATAGAATATGTGTGAATTTGCTTTAAGCTTTCGGCTTTAAGCTTTTAGCTCTGTCAAAATGGCTTCAGCGATTTGCGGAAGCGTAAGGCCATAGGCTTTGCGTAGTTCGCACAATGAACCATGGGGGACGATGGTGTTATCCGGCCAGCAGAAGGAAAGTATTTCTGCTTGTTTGTTGGCTTTTGAAAGGGCGTTGCAGACGCTGTGCGTCAGGCCGTCTGATGAATTGTCGTCCAAAATGACTTGCGGTGTATCGGCAAGGCTTACAGCTGTCACATCATCGAACGGTAGCAAGAAACGCGGATTGACGATGCGCGGTCGAATGGACGGTTTTGCGTCTTGCAGAAGTTTTACGAGTTCGAAGGCGCGGGCGACTTCGCCGCCGCAGGCCCAAATCGTCAAATTCGCATCGGATGGATTTTGCATGATCCAGGCTTGATGTGATTCCAATGATGGTGGCGTGGAAGCTGTTTGTTCCGAAGGACATGCGGCGCGCGGATAGCAAATGGCGACGGGCGACGCAAGCGACCATGCATATTGCAACATGCGGCGCATTTCTGTGCAACAGGATGGCGCAAGTATCGTCAGATTCGGCATTTGTCGCAAAAATGAAAACGAATAAAGGCCATGATGGGTAGGGCCATCCGGAACGGCTCCTGTACGATCGATGCCGATGATGACAGGGAGGTTGTTCAAGCAGACGTCATGGAAGACGTTGTCCAACCCACGTTGCAGGAAGGTGGAATAAATGGCGACGACGGGGCGGAGGCCTTGGCTGGCGAGGCCGGACGCGAAGGCGATGGAATGGGATTCCGCGATGCCTGTGTCGAAACAACGTTCTGGATATTTGTCGATAAAGTTTTTGAATCCAGTTCCTTGCAACATGGCTGGGGAGATGACGGCCAGTTCGGGATGTTCTTCCGCCATCGCTGTGACGGCTTGTGCGAAAGAGTCGGAAAATGACGGACCGCAGGATTTTTTCAACGGTTCGCCCGTGGCGATGTCGAAGGGGGAGATGCCGTGGAAATCGTCTGGTTTCGTCTCGGCGGGCTTGTAGCCTTTTCCTTTGACGGTGAGCAGATGGAGGAGGACGGGGCGGTCGGAGGGTAATTTCGGCAGGATGCGGCAGAGTTCATCGATGTCATTGCCGTCAATAGGGCCGAAATAGCGCAATCCAAGTTCCTGGAAGAGAACACCATCGGACATGAAAAGGCCTTTCAGGGCGTGTTCCGCGCGACGCAGAAGCCGTTTGAATGTCGCGAATCGTTCGCCATGAGAGCGGATGGCGCGGCGAACGCGGTTGTAGAAACGTCCGGAAAGAATGCGGTTGAGGCATTTGCGGAAGGCGCCGATGTTCGGCGAAATCGACATCTGGTTGTCGTTAAGGATGATAAGCAACTGCTTGCAGGAGGACGGGATGTTGTTGAGGGCTTCCCAGATGATGCCGCAGCCAAGCGATCCGTCGCCAATGACGGCGATGGAACGGCCGGGCTCGTTTTTCAACGATTTCGCCTCCGCAGCGCCTAACGCCTGCGAGACGGCGACGCCTGCATGGCCTGCGTAAACGACATCAGCAGGCGATTCCTCCGGCCGCGTGAAGCCTGAACAACCGTCGATGGAACGCAGTTTTTCGAAAGATTCCTCTCGTCCTGTCAACAGCTTGTGAGCGTAGGACTGATGGCCGACATCCAAAAACAAACGGTCGTCTCCGTTGAAATCGAAATACTTATGGAGGGCGACGGTCAATTCGACGGCGCCGAGGCTGGAGGCCAGATGGCCGCCTTGGCGGGCGGTTGTCTCCAGAATCCGCTGGCGAAGCTTCGCGCAGAGATCGCGGAGTTCGTTCACGCTATAGTTTTTGAGTTCTTGATGACTGGGAAACGATGGCATGTCGTACTTTTTATGAAAAACTGAAACGCGCCTCTTTTTCGTGGCGTTTTCAGGCAGAAAACGAATGAGAGATTATCTTTAATGTACTATTATTTTCGTGAAGTCAAAAAAAGAATGGCAAAAAGAACATCATGTGCGTACGATATTTGACACCTGACAAAATGGAGGAAGTGCAGCAAATCATTGATGCGCTGGGAAATGTGTCGATTCGCATTCCAGAGAATGAATTGGTGGCGAGAAAGAATCCGGAGGTCGGGCCTGGCGTGACGGCGCCAATTATCGTCATCGGACGCGGATTCGACGGCAAAGACGCCGCCGACAGACCGACGGGCATCATGATTCCGGGCAAGTGGGGCTTCGTGAAATGGGACGGCAAGGGGCTGGTCTTCAACGCGCGTTGCGAATCGTTGACGACGAGTTCGTTCTTTTCGCCGCACATTCTGCGCGGCCGCTGCCTTGTGCCTGCGACGGCGTATTTCGAATGGGAGCATGGGCCGGGCGGAAAGCGCGGTCACAAATACAAAATTCGTGCGAAGGAAGACGGGATGCTGTTCATGGCGGGGCTGGGGCGTCGTCATCCAGAATTAGGCGTTGAATACACGGTGATTACGCGTCCAGCGGTATCCAGTGTTCGTGGCATTCATGACCGCATGCCGTTGCTGCTGGACCGCGAATCATGTCTGCAATGGCTCGCGCCAGAATGGGATCCACAACTTCTCAAACATGACAGTGTGGAAGTCTTTCCGGAAGTGGCGGAGTAACGACGGCATCTCGCCGTCGGATGTAGGTGGGACGCCCGCGCCATTCCTATCTATGGATATACATTCGTGACAAGTTCGGCTCGCCGTCGCTTTGGACCATGCAGAGAAATTGCCAGCCATAGCGTTCATAAAATCCTATATGATCGGTCACTAGATAGAGCGGCGATATGCCTTTTGACGCCATGTCGTCTACGGCCATCGCCAGCAGACGGCCTGCAATGCCCTGTCCACGAAAGGCTTCCTCCGTATATACGGCGCATACATTTGGAGACAGATCCTTTCTATTATGGAAGTCGTTTTCAATGACGCCGAGACCGCCGATGATTTTATTTCCATTCAGGCAAAGATACCATCCATATTCTGTCTCTTTTTTCAGATATGCCGTCATGCAAGCGAGATACGCTTCTTTGGGAACGCCCCATTTGGCATGGAACCAATCTGCGGCGGCATCCAAAAGTTCTGGCTGTTCCCGCAATGTGATATATTCATAATCGCTCATGATCAACGCATTACATGTATAAAAGAGGCGTGATGTGAAATGGTTACATCACGCCCTTTTATTTACAATGATTTCTGTTTATTACTTTTTCTTTACGAGAATGACGCCGATGTTGCCTTTGAAGGCGGGCACGAAGAGATGCTGGCTGATCTTGTCTGTCAGCATGCTGTGCCACGGGAAGTGGAGATGGCCCGCGAGAACGGTCACGACAGGGCTGTCCGGAGCGCAGACAAGATCAAGAAATTCCTGTGTATAGGCGTTTGGGTTGTAGAAGCATCCTTTGCCCCACGTGAGGTTGCGGTGTTTGACATCATCTTTCATACATTTATCGCCGAGGCTGGTATCGACAAGTGAATTGATTGGCACGTGGGTGTTGATGATGATGGGCTTGCGTTTCGCATAGGCTTCCTTAAAGCGTTTAAGGCCTGCTTCGGACATGTTGCTCGTGGCATTGTTGAAGCTGACGACCATTAAGTCATCGAATTCAAGCACTTGGACGGGTTCGTTGCCATCGATGGATTTCTCCAATTCGTTGATTTCCTTTGTATAACGCGTGGCGAGCCACCAAGAGGAGATGTCATGGTCGGCGCGGGCGTACATGTAGGGGATAGTGAACTTATGCATGCCTTCTTTCAAGGCGCGGATACTGGCGAGCGTACTGAAGTCGCAGATATCACCGCCGAAGAGGACAGCATCCGCTCCGGATTTATTGAAAACTTCGGGCATCATCTGCCAGTTTTCGAGGGCGGTCTTGCCATTGTTCGGATTGCGGAATGTCTTGTCAATACGGGACTTGACGATGTTCATGCTCTTTTCTTCGACTTCGGAGAGATCCTCTGCAATGACATGGAGGTCTGCGACCCAGAGGAAGGCGTAGTCTTTTTTCAGGCCATCGACTTTGATTTCAATCGTCTCGAATGTCAGCCCGAGTTTTTTGGCGGTTTCTTCATCGATATTCAATGCGCTTCTTGTCAATTCCATAGGTTTATCCTGTTTATTTTCAGCTCCTTGCAATTTACCAGCAAATAATTCGCAAGCGATGAGGCAACATGCGGCGATTGTCAATGCTTTATTCATGATTTTAGCTCCTTGATGGTTCTATGGCTTTGCAACATCTCCATAAAATAGCACGGAGATGGTGATTAACAACCACGAATGGACATGTTTTTGTACACAGAACCCTCTCCGTCGCTTCGCGCCACCTCTCCCAAAGGGCGAGGCCAATCCCTCTCCGTCGCTTCGCGCCACCTCTCCCAGAGGGCGAGGCCAATCCCTCTCCGTCGCTTCGCGCCACTTCTCCCGGAGGGCGAGGCTCAATTGGGAAGTAGCTTCCGAATGACGCGGCGGTAGTCGATGATGAGAAGAATGAATGCGCCGTACCATGCGAGCGGATGGGACCATGCGACGCCGACGAAACCGAAGAAGCGGGCCAAAACCAATGCGGCGAAGGCGCGCATGACGAGTTCGGCGGCACCACCCATGAGCGGAATGAACGTATGTCCAAGTCCTTGCAACGCATTGCGATACACCAACAGCAGGCCGAGAATGATGTATTGCGAAGAGGAGATGTTCGTGTAAAGTTGCATCGCATCGAGAATCTGTTTATCATTCGATTTGATGAAAAATGCACCGAATGGCTTGATGATCGCCATGGCGACGAACATGCCGACAACAGCGATGGCGGTCACAAGCCATGCGCAAGAACGGACACCGTCGCGAACGCGTATGTAGTTGTTGGCACCGTAGTTCTGGGCGGCGAAGGTCGCGATGGCCATGCCAAAGGAGAAAAGCGGCATGGAGGCGATGCTTTCCAATTTTGCGGCGGTCGTTACGGCAGCCATGTAAATCGGCCCGAATTTGTTCAAAACGGCCTGTAGAATGACGACGCCGACGGCGGTTACCGTGAACTGCAAAGCCATTGGTAGCGACAGTCTCAGCATGTCTTTGTAGAATGGAAGGTCCCATCGCCAATCCTTTCGCTGAAGCTTGAGAATAGGGAACTTCCAGATGACATAGACCAAGCAGAGCAGGGCGGAGAAGCCTTGCGAAGCGACCGTTGCCCACGCCGCGCCGCCGCAGCCCATGTCCAGGCCGAGAATGAACCAGTAGTCGAGACCAATGTTCACAAGGCAGGAGACGATGAGAAAAACAACAGATGTGATGCTGTCGCCAAGTGCGCGTATGATGTTGGAAATCAAGCCGTAACTAACCAGCGTGAACGTTCCCGCGAACATAACGAACATGTAGTCGTAGGTCA